>WNGK01000023.1_pt1 | contig 105071 bp, 107 predicted proteins | sample 5400601 | NCBI WGS metagenome assembly WNGK01 (sample SAMN13153376, study PRJNA577476) | soil metagenome | isolation source: 60 cm soil or saprolite under Garry oak tree replicate 1 | place: USA:California | collected 2016-06-15 | reverse complement strand
TGGCCACGAAGATCGCGGTGCCGCGCCCTGACTGGTTGAGCGCGGCGACCGCCATCGCCACCACGCCGTCGCCGAAGCAGATGAGCACGAAGGTGCCGAGGAACTCGGCCGACAGCTCACCCCAGACGGTCTGCCGCCAGCGGGCTGTGGTTGCTCGTGCTGTGGCTGACATCTCACCACCCCTTTCGTCCCGGGCAATCTGGACTTTGGGATACCTGCTCGGGCAGGGGGCGGGGTGGCCCGCGAATGCGGGTGAGGGTGAGTGGACAATGCACCAGCGGCTCCTCAGGCCCGGCGGCCGGTCCATCTCGTCTGACGATACACTCAACGCCCGTTGCCCCTGCTCGTTGCAAGGGCCGTTCGGGGGGGTGCCACCAAGTCTCGCCGCACGATAGAGTTGGGTCGTGACGTTGGAGCAACGGCATTACGAGCGGCTGCTCGACTTCCGCACCGGGCTGCGCCGGTTCCTCCGCTGGAGCGCCGACCAGGCCGCCACTGCGGGCGTGACCCCAGCCCAGCACCAGCTGCTGCTTGCCATCCGCGGGCACCCAGACCCGGCCGGCCCGACCATCCGGGACGTGACGCGGTACCTGCTGGTCCGCCATCACAGCGCGGTCGAGCTGGTCGACAGGGCGGTGGCGGCCGGGCTGGTCGAGCGGCGCCAGGACGGCGACGATCTGCGGGCAGTGCGGCTTTGCCTCACCGCGGACGGGGCCGACCGCCTCGCCCGGCTGTCCGCTCTGCACCTGGAGGAGCTCAGGCGGTTCGCGCCGCAGCTCGAAGCGCTGTGGGACGGGCTCGACATCTCCTCGTAAGCTCCCGGTAGGCCGCGATCGGGTCGGGTGACCTACGACCGGGAGCTGGGGTGCTTGGGTTGGTCAAGTTCGGCCAGTGTCCGCCGCACCCGGGCGGCCATGCGCTGGAGGTGGGGCAGCGCGGCCATGCCGGCGACCGCCCCGAACACGAACCAGAAGATGGCTTCCATTCCCTCTTCCTCCCCCGACCCTTCGGCGGGTTGCATCGTGCCGCGATATACTATCGTAGCAGGGCAGCGGGATACGGGCTCGATGACGGCGACCCGGCCGCCCGTCCACCACAGACGAAGGCACCCCTCGGGGCAGGGGCGGAGCCCGATTCCTACCCAATCACCGGTAGCCACCCGGTGCATCCGCATCAGCGCACCCACGCGTGGATGAACAACTACGGCAAGCTCATCCGCTGCAGCGAGCGCCACAGGCCCGTGGTCGAGTTCTACCTCGCTCTCGCCAGCGCCATCGTCACGCCCGGTCGTCTCATCCGTCAGGCCTGGTCCTGCTACCGGTGGCAGACCCGACCTCGGCGCCGCCCCTGAAACCCGCCTACTGGCGCACCTTCTAAGCGACCTGCTTAGCCGCCGCGGACTTCGCGGGCGATGCGGCCGAGCACGCCGTTGACGAAGCGGCTGGACTCCTCGGTGGAGAGGAGCTTGGCCAGCTCGATCGCCTCGTCCAGGACCACGGCGGTCGGCACCTCCGTGGACGCCAGCAGCTCGTAGGTGGCCAGTCGCAGGAGGTTGCGGTCGACCAGTGGCATCCGGTCGATGCTCCAGTGCTCGGCTGCCGCCTCGATCCGCTCATCGATCTCCTGGAGCCGGCGCTCGACGCCGGTGACCAGCTCGATCGTGTAGCGGTCCGGACGCGGCCGGTCCGGGTCGTTCAGCTCCCGGGCCAGCACCGTGCTGATCGGCTGCTCCAGCAGGTCAGCCTGGTACAACAGCTCCAGCGCGCGATGCCTGGCGGAGCTACGGGCACCCAGCCGTGGCAGCTCCCCGCCGAGATCCTCGTCCATGGAGCCGCCTCGGGAGCCCCGGCGGTCCGGTCGCCCGGACCTCACTGGACGCGTGTGAGGTAATCGCCGCTGCGCGTGTCGACCTTGATGCGGTCGCCGACCTCGACGAACAGCGGCACCTGCACGACCGCGCCGGTCTCGACCGTGGCCGGCTTGGTCGCCCCGGAGACGCGGTCGCCCTTGAGGCCCGGCTCTGTCTCGCGCACCTCCAGCTCGACCGCGGCGGGCAGCTCGACCCCCAGGGCGGTGCCGTCGTAGAAGGTCAGGTACGGAGTCGACCCCTCGACCATGTACCTGGCGGCGTCGCCGACCGCCGTGGGCTCGACGGGGACCTGGTCGTAGGTCTCCGCGTCCATGAAGTGGAAGCCGGTCTCGTCGCGGTAGAGGAACTGCATCGCGCGCTTTTCGAGGATGGCGACCTCGACCGCCTCGTCGGCGCGGAAAGTCTTGTCCAGCACCCTGCCGGTGCGCACGTTCTTCAGCTTGGTGCGCACGAAGGCGCCGCCCTTGCCCGGCTTGACGTGCTGGAACTCGACGACGTTCATCAGGTCGCCGTCGATGTTCAGGGTCATGCCGTTCTTCAGGTCATTGGTGGTCGGCATCACTGCTCTCCTTCGGTGACGGGGCGCGACCGCCCGCCGCCACGTCTCGTCGTTTCGGGGGCCGAGGCCCCCTACAGCTCGAGAAGCTCCTTGGTCGCGGTGGTCAGCACGTCGTGGCCGCCGGGTCGGACCACCGCCAGGTCCTCGATCCGGACGCCGCCGAAGCCGGGAAGGTAGACACCAGGCTCCACGGTCACGGGCGTCCCTGTCGAGATCCTACCATTGGCGCCCACGCGCACCCTTGGGGCCTCGTGGATCTCCAGGCCGATGCCGTGGCCGGAGGGATGGCTGAAGGCGTCGCCGAAGCCGGCGCGGCCGATCACCTCGCGGCAGGCACGATCGATCGCCGCGCCGCTGACCCCGGCGCGCAGGGCCGCCAGGCCCGCCTCCTGGGCGCGGTGAACCACCTCGTAGACCTCGCGCTGGCGCTCGGAGGCCGGACCGAGCACCACCGTTCTGGTCATGTCCGAGCAGTACCCGTCGACGCGCGCGCCGAAGTCCAGCTTGATCAGGTCGCCGCGACGCAGCGGGCGGTCGCCGGGCTGGTGGTGCGGCTCGGCCGCCTGCTCGCCGAAGGCGACGATCGAGTCGAAGGCGAGCGCTTCCGCGCCTCGCCGGCGCATGCCCAGCTCCAGGTCGATGGCCACCTCGCGCTCGGTCATGCCGGGGCGCAGCTCGCCGAGCAGCTCGTCGAAGGTCTCGCTTCCGAGCCTGGCCGCCTCGGCGATGCTGGCGATCTCCGCCTCGTCCTTGACCTCGCGGAGCTCCTCGACGAGCGGGGGTGCCGGTACGACCGCCCGCCCGCGCAGGCTGCTCCGCAACCGCTGGCCGTCGCCCCAGCTCAGGCCCTCCGGCTCGAAGCCGAGCCCCTCGTCCAGTGGGCCGAGGACGGCCGCGACCGCGCCGATCAGGTCCCCCGGCGCCATCACCAGCTCCGCTTCTCCCACGCGGGCGGATGCATGCCGCTCGTAGCGGCGGTCGGTGAAGAACAGCGTCCGGTCGTGCAACAGCAGCAGCGCGCCGTAGCTGCCAGAGAATCCGGTCAGATAGCGGACGTTCACGGGCTTGGTCACCAGCAGGGCGGCCAGGTCCGCCTGCGCCAGGCGGGCGCGGAGCGCGTGGCGCCGCGCGCGTTGCCGGTTCGGTTCGTCCGCCGCCATTGCCCCCGTCACCCCCGGGTCGGTTCGCCCAGCTATCTTGCCCGGTCGGCCCTCGCGCCGAAAGAAGGTCGGGCAAAGATGTGGATAACCGTCATGGGGTGCGACGCAGAAGCTCGGCGACGGCGCGGAGGCCCAGGTCGTAGCTGAGAGGCCCGAAGCCAGCGATCACGCCGGCGCTGACCGGGGCGATCACCAGGCGGTGCCGCCAGCGCTCGCGGGCGTGGACGTTGGACAGGTGCACCTCGACCACGGGGATTCCGGCCACCTCGACGGCGTCGCGGACGGCGTAGGAGACGTGCGCGAACGCGCCGGGATTGAGGACCGCCGCCGCGACACCGCGCTCGCGCGCGGCCAGCAGCGCTTCGACCACGTCGCCCTCGTGGTCGGACTGCAGCCCCTCGACCGCCAGCCCCAGCTCGCCGGCGAGCTTGGACAGCCGCGACATGATCGCGTCCAGGTCGAGCGTGCCGTAGTGCCCGGGGTCGCGGCGCCCGAGCGCCCCCAGGTTCGGCCCGTTCAGCACCAGCACCACCGGCCCGGACCCACTCCGCTCCCAGGACCGGCTCACCGGGGCACGCCCCTGGGGTTCCCCGGACCCCTCCCGACCCACCGGGGCACCCCCCTGGGGTTCCCCGGACCCCTCCGGCTCATGGAGGCGCGTCCTCGGGGGTGGCCGCGGGGTCGGTGGCCAGGGAGCGGATAGCCTCGACCAGCACTCCTCGGTCGGGCGCCGGCACCAGCTCGGGCTTGCCGGGGGCGCCGAGCAGGACCAGGCGCAGGCCGCCGCCCGCGCCGCCGTGCTTTTTGTCCGTCCCCATCGCCTCGAGGACCGCGTCCGGGTCCAGCTCCACCCCGCCGACCGGCAGCCCGGCGGCGCGCAGCAGCTCCACGTGCCCCTCGACCAGGCCCGGCGCGGCCAGCCCCACCGCCTCGGCCACCCTGGCGGCGAACACCATGCCCAGCGCGACCGCCTCGCCGTGCCGGAGGCCGCGGTAGCCGGCCAGCCGCTCCAGCGCGTGGCCGAGGGTGTGGCCGTAGTTCAGGATCGCGCGCCGGCCGGCCTCGCGCTCGTCCGCGCCGACCACCTCGGCCTTGACGCGGATCGCCGCCTCGACCAGCGGTCCCAGCGCGTCGAGGTCGCCTGCCACCGCCGCTGGCGCGCGCTCCAGGCAGGCCGCGGCCAGGTCCGGGTCGGCGATCAGCCCGGCCTTGATCACCTCGGCCATGCCGGCGCGCAGCTCCGGCCGCGGCAGCGTTACGAGCGTGTCCAGGTCGGCGACCACGGCGCTCGGCTGGTGGAAGGCGCCCACCAGGTTCTTGCCGGCGTCCAGGTCCACCCCGGTCTTGCCGCCGATGGCCGCGTCGACCATCGCCAGCAGGGTGGTCGGCAGGCTGATCAGGGGCACGCCGCGAAGCCAGGTGGCGGCGGCGAAGCCGGCGGCGTCGGTGGTCGCTCCCCCGCCGACGGCGACGATGGGGTCGGCTCGGTGGGCTGGGATCGCCGCCAGTCGCTCGTACAGCGTCTCGACCACCGCCAGCCGCTTCGCCTGCTCCCCGTCGGGCACTTCGAGCAGGTCGACTGTCAAGCCGCGGCCCGCCAGCGCGCGGGCGGCACGGTCGGCGATCCCGGCCAGCGCCGCCGGGTGCACCACCGCGGCGGACCTTGCGCCATCCAGTGGCGGAAGCAGCGCGTCGAGGCGCTCCAGGAGCCCGCGGCCGACGTGCACCTCGTAGGCCGCGCTCGCCGTCCGGACCGCGATGGTCGCGGCCGCGGCCCCATGCACCGGGGCACCCCCCTCATTCACCGGGGCACCCCCTCGGGGCGGGTCAACGCAGGGCCAGCTCCCCGACGCGGCGCTGGTACCAGTCCAGGACCTCGGTCGCCGCCTGCTCGGCCGTGAGCCGGTCGGTGTCGATGGCAACGTCGCCGGCCGTCTCGTAGATCGGGCCGCGGGCCACCAGTAGGTCGCGGATCCTGCCGACCCGGTCGGAGGTGTTGGCCAGCAGCGGCCGGTCGGTGACGTCGTTCAGGCGCCCGGCCAGCGTCTCCGGCGTCGCCCGCAGGTAGACCAGGAAGCCGGCCTGCTTCAGCGCGGTGCGGTTCTCCGCCGACAGCACGGCCCCACCTCCGACCGCGACGACCCGGCCAGGGGTCGAGATGGCAAAGTCGATCGCGCCGATCTCGCGGCGGCGGAAGCCCTCCTCACCCTCGCGGCGGAAGATCTCGGCGATCTCCGCCCGCGCGGCGCGCTCGACCAGCGAGTCGGTGTCCACGAACTCGCGACCGAGCGAGCGGGCCACCAGCCGGCCGGTGGAGGTCTTGCCGGCCCCCATGAAGCCGATCATCACGATGGTTGGCAGTACCGGGCGCACAGGTCGTGGTCCCTCCCTCGTGTCGTTGGCCCCGAACGAGCAGCCTAGCAGGTACGGCCCTACGCTTCCGGACCTGTCCCCAGGGCGGCCAGGTAGGCGTCCAGGTTGCGGCGCACCTCGCCGAGCGAGTCGCCGCCGGTCTTCTCCAGCAGGGCGTCGGCGAGCACCAGCGCGACCACCGCCTCGCCGACCACGGCGGCGGCCGGCACCGCGGTGACGTCCGAGCGCTGCACGTTGGCGGGCGCCTTGCCGCCGCTGCGCACGTCGACCGTGTCCAAGGCTCTGACCAGCGTGGACAGCGGCTTCATGGCGGCTCGGAGGCGCAGCGTCTCACCGGTGGACATGCCGCCCTCGATCCCGCCGCTGCGGCCGGTGCGGCGGCGCGGCCGCCCGGGAGCGCCGGGGAGGATGGCGTCGTGCGCGCGGGAGCCGGGCTTGGCGGCGCTGCCGAAGCCCTCGCCGACCTCGACGCCCTTGATCGCCTGGATGCTCATCAGCGCGGCCGCCAGCCGGCCGTCGAGCTTGCGGTCCCAGTGCACGTAGGAGCCGAGGCCTGGGGGCAGGTCGTGGGCGACCACCTCGAAGACGCCCCCCAGCGTGTCGCCGGCCGCCTTGGCCGCGTCGACCGCGGCGACCATGCGCCCCTCCGCCTCGCCGTCCAGGCAGCGGACCGGCGAGGCGTCGATCTCCTCGAGGTCGGCCAGGGTGGGCACCGCCCGCGAGCGGGTCTGCGCCCCCCCGAGACGGACCACGTGGCTGAGCACGCTGATGCCGAGCTCGCCGAGCAGCTTCTTGGCCGCGGTGCCGGCGGCCACCCGCGCGGCCGTCTCCCGCGCGCTGGCACGCTCCAGCACCGGGCGGGCCTCGTCGAAGCCGTACTTCTGCATGCCGGTGAGGTCGGCGTGGCCGGGCCGGGGGCGGGTGAGCGGGGCGCCCCGGCCGCCGGCCGGGGCCTCGGGGTCATCGACGGGGTCGGCCGACATGACCTCGGTCCACTTGGGCCACTCGGTGTTGGCGACCATGATCGCCAGCGGCGAGCCGAGCGTGCGGCCGTGGCGCAGCCCGCCGAGCACCTCGACCCGGTCCTCCTCGAAGCGCATCCGCTTGCCGCGGCCGTAGCCCAGCCGCCGGCGGGCCAGCTCGGCCGCGATCTCCTTGCTGGTCAGCGGGACGCCCGCCGGCATGCCCTCCAGCACGGCCACAAGGGCCTGCCCATGTGACTCGCCAGCGGTGAGGTATCGCAGCATCGGTACCCGCTTCGGGTTCGGTCCGGGAACCGCGCAAGCCTACCCGATCCGCCCACGCCCCCGCCCGGGTGCGATGGCGGGTCAGGTCGGGGGGGTGGGGGCGGCGGCGAGGACGGCGAGGAGGGTGCCGAGGGCGAGCCAGGGGCCGAAGGGGAGCTGGGTCTTGCGGCCGGCGCGCAGGATCAGCAGGGCGGTGAGGGCCGCCAGCCCGCCGAGGAGGAAGGCGGCGACGAAGCCGGCGACCACAGCGCCCCAGCCGAGCCAGCCGAGCGCGAGCCCGAGCACCAGCGCGAACTTGACGTCGCCCAGCCCCAGGCCGCCGGGCTCCAGCAGCGCCAGCGCCAGCATGAAGGCCCCGGCCACACCGGCGGCCTCGAGCGCGCGCGGCATGCGGCCGAGGTCGTGCTCGACCAGGCTCGCCACCAGGAGCAGCACGGCCACCAGCCCGAACGCCGGGTAGGTGATGCGGTCGGGCAGGAGCCTGCTGTCGACGTCGATCGCGACCAGCACCACGCAGGCGAGGCCCAGCGCCAGGTAGGCGGGCAGAGCCGCCGGGTGCGACGGCCAGACCCGCAGCGCCAGCAGGGCCCACAGCAGCGTGGTTGCCAGCTCCGGCAGCGGCGCCCGCGCCAGCAACGGCCGCCGCAGGTGACGCTGGGCGAGCGCTCTGGCGGCCGTGCCGGCCGGAAGCCCGAGCGCTCCGGCGAGCAGCGCCGGAAGGGTCGCGCTCACGGGCAGCACCGCCGGCCGCCCAGCGGCGGCCGGACGACCAGCGCCTCCAGCAGCGCGGCCAGAGTTGGGGTCATTGGCGGAGGATACCGCCCGAGCAGGTAGATTCGTGCGCCAACGAGGACAGATGTAACGGATACAGCGCGAGCGACGGTTTTGCCTATTGCGTCAGAGACGTGACAAGGGCTCATCAATCCGGTAACGATTCACCTGTCACCGCACAGCGGAGCGCTCCCCCCAAGCGCTTCCCCGCCGCCCTGCCGCCCCACCGGCAGGCCCGCTCAGGAGGGCGATCCCCTGGACGCTTCATGGAGTCCGATGCGCATCGGCATCGTCGCGCCGCCCTGGTACCCCATCCCCCCAAAGGGGTACGGCGGCATCGAGTGGATGATCCACTGGCTGACCGAAGGCCTGGTCGCCCGCGGTCACGACGTGACCGTCATCGGAGCGGGTGGCTCCCGCACCAGCGCGAACTTCATCGCCACCTACGAGGACCCGCCGTTCCCGCGCATCGGCGAGAGCATGCCCGAGGTGCTGCACGCGCTGGCCGCCGCCGAGGCGCTGGACGACCTGCGCGTCGACGTCGTCCACGACCACTGCCTCGCCGGCCCGCTGATGGCCGCGCGCCGCCGTGTCCCCACCGTGCTGACCGCCCACGGCCCACTCGAAGGCGAGGTGCGCAGCTACTACGAGCTGGTGGCCGACAGCGTCTCGCTGGTGGCGATCTCGGAGTGTCAGCGCCGGATGGCCGAGCACCTGCGCTGGGCAGGCATGGTCCACAACTGCATCCCCGTGGACGAGTACCCCTACAACGCCCATAAGGACGACTTCTGCCTCTTCCTCGGGCGCATGAACCCGGAGAAGGCGCCCGACCTGGCGATCAAGGCGGCGCGCGAGGCCGGCTACCCGATCGTGGTGGCCGCCAAGTGCAACGAGCCCGCGGAGAAGCGCTACTTCGAGGAGCGCGTCCGCCCGCTGCTGGGGCCCGACGCCGAGTGGTTCGGCGAGGCCGACACCGAGCAGAAGAAAGACCTGCTGGCGCGCGCCCGCTGCCTGGTCTTCCCGATCCAGTGGAACGAGCCGTTCGGGATCGTGATGGTCGAGGCCATGGCCTGCGGGACACCCGTGGTCGCGCTGCGCGGCGGCTCGGTGCCCGAGGTGGTGGAGGACGGGGTCACCGGCTTCGTCTGCGACGAACTCGAGGAGCTCCCCTGGGCGATCGTCAAGGTCGACGAGCTGGAGCCCAAGCTCTGCCGCCAGCGCATGGCCGAGCAGTTCGACGTCGCCAACATGGTCGACGGCTACGAGGCGATCTATCGCAGCGTGGCGCGCACGCCCAGCCACGACCGCTGGCGGATCCGCATGGCGCCTCCGCAGCAGCGCAAGACCTCGTGAGCTGACCCCTCCACCGAGGGCACCTCCCTCGGGGAGCGCGGCGCGTGGCTGGTCCCGTCCCCCCGGACCGGCCGCGCGCCGCTTCGTTTTGCCGCCTCCGCGACCGTTTGCCCAGCTCTGCGGAGTGCTCGAGTTGTCATCAGCCCAAGCCTTCGGTAGGGTTACGCCCCCCCAATCCCCCAATCCCCAAGTCCTCCATATCGTCCAGAAGTACCCCTGCAGTACCCGCTGTCCTCCTCCGGAGCAAATCCCCCAACCGGAAAGGAGGCCGGAGTTGCACGTTGTGCGACGGCCCCCCCACCGCCGCAGTGGGTGCCATAGCGCCCGATTCATCCGAAAGGGGCGCCTCGGTGCCCGGCCCATCATCGGCCTGCTGCTCGTGGCCGGCGTCACCCTGGCGGGCGTCGGCGTCAACGTCGCCCGTGCCGAGACCCCAGCGCACAAGATCGCCCGCCTACGCAGCCAGGCCGCGGAGGCCCAGGCCGCGATCGACCATATGAACGACCAGGTCGAGACCGTGGTCGAGGAGTTCAACGCCAACCACGAGGCACTCCAGGCGACCCTGGACCGCCAGCGCGACACCGGGCGCCGGCTGGAGGACGCACGCAAGCGGCTCGGTGGCGCAGAGAGCCTGATGGGCGACCGCATGCGCGCCATCTACATGGGCGGTCCCGTCACCGGGCTGGAGCAGATGCTGGAGGTCCGCAGCGTCGCCGACGCGATCACCCTGGCCCAGTACCAGGAGTCGGCCAGCGACTCCGACGTGCAGACGATCGACGCGGTGCGGCAGCGCCGGCGGGAGCTGGACTCGGTAGCAACCGACCTGAACGGCCAGCGGCGCGAGCAGGAGCAGCTCCAGGCCAGACTGGACGGCCAGCGCCGAGACATCCAGAGCAAGCTGGCACAACAGCGGGACTACCTGGCCCGGCTCGGCACCGACGTCAAGCGCGCGATGGCCGAGGAGCAGCAGCGCCAGGAGGAGCTGCAACGCCAGGCGCTCGCCCGCAAGCTGGCCGCCGACAAGGCGCGCGAGCAGGCGGCCAGGGAGGCCGCGGTGGCGGCCCAGCGCGACAAGGCCGCCAAGGACGCGGCGGCGCGGGCCAGTGCGAGCGGCGGCAGCGGCTCCGGCTCTGGCACGAGCAGCGGCAGCGGCTCCGGCTCCGGCGTCTCCGGCTCCAGCGCGAGCGGCGGCAGCGGCTCCGGCTCGGGCGGATCGAGCTCCGACTCACGGCACGGATCCACGGGCAGCTTGTCGAGCGCGTCGTCGGCGCCGGCGCCGACGTCGGCCGCCAGCCAGGCGGTCGCCTACGCGAAGGCCCAGCTCGGCAAGCCGTACGTGTGGAGCGCCGAGGGACCCAACAGCTTCGACTGCTCGGGGCTGACGATGATGGCCTGGCGCAGCGCCGGGGTGTCGATCCCGCGGGTGGCGGCCGCGCAGTACGACATGGGGAGGCACATCAGCCGGTCCTCGCTGGAACCGGGAGACCTGGTGTTCTTCGGCAGCCCCATCCACCACGTCGGGATGTACGTCGGCGGCGGCATGATGATCGAGGCGCCCTACACGGGCCAGGTGGTCCGGTACCACACGATCGACCGCTCCGACTACGCAGGCGCCACGCGGCCGACCGGATGACGCGGTAGCTCCAGGCCGACGGCGGCCGCCATGGCGGTCACGTCGGCTTGGATGCCCGCGATCAGGGTGACCGCCGCGGCGGCCTGCGCACAGAGCATGCCGAGCCCGTCCGCGGCGGCCGCCGCCCCGGCGCGCCGGGCCGCGTGGACCAGCCCGTGGGCGGCCGGGCCGTAGTTCAGTTCCAGCACGCGGGCCCCCCGGCGCAGCCGGTCCTGGCCGGGGACCGGCTCTCCGGTGGCTGTCAGCGTGGTCGCCTGCACCAGCACGGCGGCCTCGCCGACGGCGGCGGCCGCGCGGTCCCAGCCGATGGTGGCCGCGCCCGGCCCGGCGTGCGAAGCCACCAGCGCCGCCCGGTCGAGGCTGCGGCCGGCGACGGTCAGCGGGCTGGTCGCCAGGCCCTGGCGGCTCCGGGACGCGGCCAGCCGGGCCCAGGCGAGCGCCGCCGCCAGCGCCACCCCGCCGGTGCCGAGCAGCAGCGCAGGGCCCTGCCCGCTCCAGCCGGCCCCGCTCAGCCCGAGCTGGCGCTCCAGCGCCCACAGTGCGCCGGCCACATCGGTGTTGCCGCCCACCAGCCGGGCGGGTGCCGGGGCCGCCGGGCCGCCGGCGCGCCACACGGTGTTGACCGCGGCCAGCTCGCCGGCGGGGGGCTCCAGCTCGTCCAGCAGGGGGACGGCCGCACGCTTGTGCGGCGTGGTCAGGTTGACGCCGGCGAGCGCGCCGGCGCGGACCTCCTCCAGCACCGCCTCCAGCTCCTCCGGCCTGGTGGGCCGGGCCTGGTAGCGCCAGCCCTCCAGGCCGGCGGCGCGGTAGGCCGCCTGGTGCAGCGCCGGGGAGCGGGTGTGCTCCAGCGGCCAGCCGAGCACCGCGGCGGTGGGCACTACAGCAGCCCCTTGCGCTTGGCCTCGTCCTTCAGCCGCGCGAACTCGGTCGCCGAGGCGGTAAAGGCGTGATGGCCGTCCGCGTCGATCAGCACGTAGAACAGCCAAGGCCCGTCGGCCGGCTCCATCGCGGCCTTGATGGACTCCGTGCCGGGCGAGGCGATCGGCGTGGGCGGCAGCCCGGCGTGCAGGTAGGTGTTGTACGGCGAGGCGACCTGGAGGTCCTTGCTGGACAGGCGCGGCCTGGTCGTGCCCAGCGCGTACTGCACGGTCGCGTCGATCTGCAGGGGCTGGCCCTTGGCCAGGCGGTTGTAGATCACCCGGGCGATCTTGGGGCGGTCCTCGGGGACCTTGGCCTCGCGCTCGACCATGCTGGCGATCGTCAGGATCTGGTAGGGGCTGAGATGCCGCGGGGTGGCCGTCAGGTCGAACTGGTTCATCACCGAGTCGAGCTGGTCGAGCATCTCCTGGAGGACGCTGGCCGGGGTGGCCTCCTTGTCGATCCGGTAGGTCTGCGGGAACAGCAGGCCTTCGAGCGACTTCACCCCCTTGGGACGGAAGGGGACCTCCAGGCCCGGCGCGGCCAGCGCCTTCTGCAGCGACGCCTTGGAGAAGCGCTTAGTGGCGGCGATCCGGTCGACCACCTGCTGGACGGTGAAGCCCTCGGGGATGGTGAAGGGCGCGCCGAGGTTGGGACCGCGTACCAGGATGTCGATCACCGAGTCCACGTCCATGACGGTCTCGAGCCGGTAGTCGCCCGGCTTCAGCGCGCCGTCGAGGCCGCGCGAACTGGCGACAGCGCGGAAGCGGCCGGCACTGTCGATCACGCCGGCCCGCTCCAGCGCCCTGCCGATCTGCCGGCTGCCCTCGCCCGGCTGGATGGTGAGGTTCACGGGCTGGCCGGGCTGGACCTTCGGCTGCCGGTGGCTGGTCAGCCGGAACGCCTCGTAGGCGCCGCCGGTGATCAGGCCGATGAGCACCAGGAAGACGACGATGCCCCGGGTCCGGCGCCGCCGGGTGCGGCGCTGCTCCCGCTTGGAGGCCCTGCGCAACTCGGCCCGGCCGAGCACCGGGCCGCCGTCGGCGTAGGGATCGTCGGGATAGCGCTGGTGGTCACGATAGGGACGGCGCTCGTCAACCCGCGGGCGTTCGCCGGTCAGCTCGTCGAGCCAGAAGCCGCCCTCGTCGGGCTCGGGAGGCTGGTCCTTCCATCGCGCCACGATCAGCGCTCCGCCGGGGAGTCCGTGGTGGACGGCCGCCGACGCGCGTCCAGCCATGCCTGGAGGAACACGCTGGCGGCCACCTGGTCGACCACCTCGCGGCGCTCGCGGCGGCCGACACCCCCGGCGACCAGCGCCCGCTCGGCCTCCACGGTCGACAACCGTTCGTCGGCCAGCTCGAAGGCCAGCCCAGGAAGCAGCTCCCTGAGCTGGTCCACGTACGCGCGGACGGCTCGCGCCGCCGGCCCCTCGCGCCCGGAGAGGCTGACCGGGAGGCCGGCGACCACGGTGCCGGCCTCCTGCTCGGCCGCGAGCCTGGCGATCGCGCTCGCGTCGGCCTCCGCGCTGCGGCGCGGCACGGTGGCCAGGGGGGTTGCCACGGTGCCGGTCGGATCGGACACGGCGACGCCGAGTCGGCGGGTGCCGACGTCGAGCGCGAGCACGCGGGCGCTCACGGCGTCATGTGCCCCCCTCCAGGACCCGGCGCGCCTCGATCCGGGCGGCGGCCAGCGCCTCGTCCAGCTTGGCGGCGTCGGAGCCGCCGCCGGTGGCCAGATCACCCTTGCCGCCGGCGCCACCGCCGACCAGCCTGGCCGCCGGCATGACCACCTCGCGGGCGGTGATGCCCCTGCCGACGAGGTCGGCGGTGAGCAGCGCCACCAGGTTGCCGCGGCCGCCCTGGTCGGAGCCGAGCACCACCACGCCGGGGCCGCCGCCGTGGCGGTCGCGCACCGTGTTGGCGAGCTGCCGGAGCTCGTCCGCGCTCGCGCCACTCACCAGCTCGACCACCATCCAGCCGTCGCCGACCGTGGTCGCGCGGCCGGCCAGCTCGGCCGCCCGGCCCGCCAGCTCCGACTGCCGCAGCCGCTCCAGCTCGCGCAGCGCCTCGGAGAGCGCCTCCAGCCTGCGGCGGAGCTGCTCCGGCGCGTCCTCTGGGCGGACGCGCAGCAGGCTGGCGACCTCCGCGAGCAGCTGGCGCTCCCTGTCGAAGTAGCGCAGCGCGTCCAGGCCCGTGAGCGCCTCGATGCGGCGCAGGTTCGCGCCGACCGAGGACTCGCCGAGGATCACCACCGGGCCCACCTGGCTGCCGTGGCCGACGTGGGTCCCACTGCACAGCTCGCGCGAGAAGTCGCCGATGTCGACCACCCGAACGACCGCGCCGTACTTCTCACCGAACAGCCCGATCGCGCCGGACGCCTCCGCCTCGGCCAGGCTGGTGTGCCAGACCTTGACCTCGGGGTCGTCGACGAGGTGCCGGTTGACGTTGTCCTGCACCCCGCTCAGGTGCTCGGCGGGGACCGACGAGAAGTGCGCGAAGTCGAACCGCAGCCGACCGGCGTCGACCAGCGAGCCCTGCTGCCTGGCGTGGTCGCCGAGCTTCTGCCGCAACGCCCAGTGCAGCGTGTGGGTGGCCGTGTGGCTGCGCGCCGTCGCGGCCCGCCGGGGCGTGTCGACCTCGGCCAGCACCGGCTCGTCCGCCAGGAGCTGGCCGTCCACCACCTTGCCGGTGTGGACGTGGAACCCCTCGAGCCCGAACTGGGTGTCGGTGACCTCCACCACGGCGCCGTCGGCCGTCCGGATGGTGCCGCGGTCGCCCACCTGGCCGCCGCTCTCGGCGTAGAAGGGCGTCCGGTCGAGCACCACCTCGACGTCCTGGCTCTGGCGCGCGCTGGACAGCTCCTCGCCGTCCGGTCCCAGCAGCCCCAGCACTCGCGCCTCGGCGCTGATCCGCTCGTAGCCGACGAAGTTGGTGCGGCCGAAGCGCTGCGACAGCTCGCGGTAGGCCTCGACCTTGCGCTGGGCGCCGATCATTTCCCGGCGCGCCTCCTTGGCGCGGCGCCGCTGCTCCTCCATCAGCTCGCCGAAGCGGTCCCGGTCGACCTGGAGCCCCGCGTCGGTGGCCAGCTCGACCGTCAGCTCGAAGGGGAACCCGTAGGTGTCGTGGAGCTGGAAGGCGGTCTCGCCGGGCAGGGTCTGCTCGCCCCGCTCCCGGCTCCTGACGATGACCGACTGGAGCAGCGCGGAGCCCTGCCGAAGGGTGCGGGAGAACGACTCCTCCTCGCTGGACACCACCTGCTCGATCAGCGAGCGCTGGGCGACCAGCTCGGGCCAGACGTCGCCGAGGTTGTCCACCACGCGGCCCGTGATCGACGCCATCATCGGGTCCTCGGCGCCGAGCCGCCGGCTGTGGTCGATCGCCCGCCGCAGCAGCCGCCGCAGCACGTAGCCGCGGCTCTCGTTGGAGGGCAGCACGCCGTCGGCGATCAGGAAGGCGGCCGCGCGGGCATGCTCGGCGACCACCCGCAGCGACAGGTCGGCTGTCTCGTCGCGCCCGTAGACGCGGCCGGTGGCCACCTGCGCCTGCTCCAGGATCGGGGCCAGCAGGTCGGTCTCGAAGACGTTCTCGACGCCTTGGAGGAGGAACGCGACGCGCTCCAGGCCCATCCCCGTGTCGATGTTCTTCTTGGGCAGCTCGCCGACGATGTTGTAGTCCTCTTTCTCGTCGCGCAGGTTCTGCATGAACACGAGGTTCCAGATCTCGAGGTAGCGCTCCTCGTCGGCGATGGGGCCGCCCTCGCGGCCGTACCGGGGACCACGGTCGTAGAAGATTTCCGAGCAGGGGCCGCACGGACCGGCCACGCCCATGTCCCAGTAGTTGTCGTCCCTGCCGCGGCGCTGGATGCGCTCGGGGGGGACGCCGACCTCCTGCCACAGGCCGAACGCCTCGTCGTCGTCGAGGTAGACGGTCGCCCAGATCCGGTCCGCCTCGAAGCCCAGCCGCTCGGTGACCAGGTCGTAGGCGTAGGCGATCGCTCCGGCCTTGAAATAGTCGCCGAAGGAGAAGTTGCCGAGCATCTCGAAGAAGGTCAGGTGCCTGGTGGTATGACCCACGTTCTCGATGTCGGAGGTGCGGAAGCACTTCTGGACGCTGGTCGCCCTGGTGAAGTCCGGGACCACCTCGCCCAGGAAATAGGGCTTGAACTGGTTCATGCCCGCGTTGGCGAGCAGCAGCGTCGGGTCGCCCGGTATGAGCGAACTGGACGGCACCAGCCGGTGATCCCGCTCGATGAAGAAGTCGAGGAACCGGCGTCGGATCTCTGTGGAATTCATGTGCAAGGACCTCACGCGCACTCGATCGGAGCTGGTCTGCCGCCGAGCCCGGCCTAGGCTAACGTGCCTCGTCCCCGGGCTCGGCGAGCTGAGCTCGCAGCTCGGCCTCGCGCTCGGCCATGGCCGCTCGGCCCTCCTCGAGGGCGTCGCCGAGACGCTCGCGCCAGTCGCGGGCCAGGTCGACGGCGCGCTGGCCGATCGAACCCGGCGTGAGCCGGTCGGCCGTGCGGCGCGTCCAGCGCATGACCCCGATGCCGACTGCGGCGCCCATGCCGATGCCGAACAGCGTCCAGAAGGCCCGCCTCATCGCGGCGCTCCCTTCATCGGCGCCTCCGCCCACGCCGGCTCCGGCTCCTGGCGGCGGTTCCCTCGTCCTCCTCGGTGGCCTTGCTGACCGCGCGGCGCAGGCCCCAGGCGAACGCGCTCAACCGCACCAGCGGGCTGGTGACCGTGCTGGAGACCACGTTGACGACGTTGCCGACCGCTGTCGTTGCCGTCTCCGCGGTCGCCAGGATGCCGTCGACCCGGCCGATCTCCTGGTTGACCAGGGTGACGGTGGTGCCGACCTCGGCCAGCAACGGCACGGTCTGCTTGGTGACCCCGTCGATCAGGTCCCTGGTCGAGGTGATCACCCGGAACACGTTGGCCATGACGACGCAGAGGACCACGACCAGCGCGCCCACCAGGAAGGCGACGATGGTCCAGGCGATGGCCAACAGGCTCACGTGGATGACTCCTCAGGATCGGTCGACTCGGTTCGGCTCGGTCGGCTGCGGTCAGGCGTTGGCTCTGGCTTGCGGGGGGCGGCCGAGCCTCGCGGCGTGTCCGAGTCAGCGGGGAGTCTACCTCGTGCGAGCCACTGCTCGGCCAGTGCTGGCTCACGCCCCTGGTCGCTGGGGCGATAGTAACCGCCTTGCAGCCCTTCTGGCAGGTAGTTTTGCGGCACCCAGTGCCCTGGTTGGTCGTGCGGGTAGACGTAGCCGACGCCGATGCCGAGCTTCCGCTCGCCGCGGAAGGTCGCGGTCTGCAGGTGCGCGGGCACCTTCCCTGGCCGCGAGGCCTGCAGCTCCGCCGTGGCCTCGCCGAGGGCCTTGTAGGCGCTGTTGGACTTGGGCGCCAGCGCCAGGTACACGGTGGCCTCGGCCAGGTTGAGGCGCGCCTCGGGCAGGCCGACGAACTCCAGCGCCTGAAAGGCGGCGACCGCCAGCGGCAGCGCCTGCGGGTCGGCCAGGCCGATGTCCTCGCTGGCGGAGATCACCAGGCGGCGCGCGATGAAGCGCGGGTCCTCGCCCGCCTCCAGCATGCGCGCCAGGTAGTGCACGGCCGCGTCGGGATCGGAGCCGCGGATCGACTTGATGAAGGCGCTGGCCACGTCGTAGTGCTGGTCCCCGGCGCGGTCGTAGGTCACCCGCGGCCGCTGCAGCGCGTCCTCCACGTCGGCCAGGGTGATGCGGCGCTCCAGGGCGGGCTCGTCGGGCTCCTCGTGGCCGGAGGGCGCGCCGTGATCGGAGGGCGCGCCGTGGTCGCCGCGCTCGGGAGCGGCCGCGTCGAGCTCCTCGTCGCGGTCGCCGGGCGCGGCTGCCGGGGTGCGGCCGGTGACCACGAGCGCGGCGGCCTCCAGGGCGTTCAGCGCGTGGCGGGCGTCGCCGTCGGCCCGCTGCACCAGATGGTCGAGCGCGTCCGGGTCCAGGGTCAGGCCCTGGCCGCCGAGGCCCCGGTCGCGGTCGGCAAGCGCCCGCAGCACGATCGTCTTCAGCTCGTCGGGCTCCAGCGGCTCCAGCCGGAACAGCAGCGACCGGCTCATCAGCGGGGTGTTGAGCGCGAAGAACGGGTTCTCGGTGGTCGCGCCGATCAGCACCACGGTCCGGTCCTCGACACCGGGCAGCAGCGCGTCCTGCTGTCCCTTGTTGAACCGGTGGATCTCGTCGATGAACAGGATCGTGCGCCGGCCGCTGGTCCCCAGGCGCTGGCGGGCGGACTCCAGCACCGCGCGCACGTCCTTGACGCCGGCGCTGGTGGCCGAGAGCTCCTCGAAGCTCGAGCGGGTGGCGCGGGCGACGATCTGCGCCAGCGACGTCTTGCCGGTGCCGGCCGGCCCCCACAGGATCACCGAGCGCAGCTCGTCCGCCTCGATCAGCGCGCGCAGCGCGCTCCCTGGTCCGAGCACGTGCGCCTGGCCCACGAACTCGTCGAGGTTGCGGGGGCGCATCCTGGCGGCCAGCGGCGCGGTCTCGGCGCCGATCTCCGCCGCCCTGGCCGAGAAAAGATCCATGATCCGGCCATGCTAGGGTCTGCGGCGCGTGCCTGCCTGGAGACGGTTTGGCAGCGCTCCACGGTTGCCGTGGCTGGTCGACGTTTGCACCTGCTCGCTAAGGAACAGGCGGGGTCCACCCCGACCGCTTCCGGTACCCGGCATGCGGGTGCCTTCCCTGATCGCACGTATGGGCCCCTACGTCGAAGTGTTGGCGCAAACGAAAAGCCAGCCACCAACAACGTCGGGCGCTGCCGACCCGCATTGAACACCAGGTCCGGGCACACGGCAAGTCAATCTAGCTCGATGGAGCTAGTTACTGTGCGTAAGGCCTGGAGCCTACCCGGACGCTTCACCCAAGCCCGCTCATGCGCGAGGATACGGGCATGCGTCCCGCCCGCCAGGAGACCGGCCCGCTGGTGCCGGGCAGCAGGTGGCGCCGCGTCGTGCGGGCGGTGCGGGCCATCCTGCGGCCTCGCGCGGACGCGCTGTCCTGGGGCGCCGGGAGGTTGGCGGCCGGCGCCATCCTGGCCGCCGGCGTGGTCGCCCAGGCGCTGTTCGGCTGGCGCTGGTGGGTGGTGGTGATCGTGCTGACGGTTGCCGGCGAGGCCGCCATCGTCGCCTCCACGCTGGCGCGCTCCGCCGAGCGCGACGACCTCGTCGACGAGCTGCTGGGTGCCCTGGCGCCGCGCCGGCAGCGGGCGCGCCGCAGCCGCCGGGCGCTCGCCCGGCTCGGCGCCGCCCCGTTCCCCCTCTACGGGCTGCCACCGGCCTGGACCGGCCCACGGTTCCTCGGCGGTTGGTCCGCCCGCCGCGACCTCCGGGCCGGCGCCGAGCGCACCACCAGCGTGCGGCTCGGCCACGGCGACCCGTCCGCCGACCGCGGCCCCCTCCTCCTGGTCGAGGTCGATGCCGACATCTGGGCACGCCCCACCCGCCCCGACCTCGCCGCCCGCCTCGCCCACAGCCGGCCGGTCGGGCCGGAGGTGGGATCGGAGGCCAGGCCGGCCGGGCCGGAAGTGGGATCGGAGGCCAGGCCGGCCGGGCCGGAAGTGGGAGGAGCCGCCGGGCCGGCCGGGGCGGGAAGGTCCGCGGCCGGAAGGCCCGGGCCGGAAGTGGGAGGGGAGGTGGAGCGGGTCGAGATTCCGGTGGACGGGGAGGCGGTCGGCTTCGAGGTGCTGGCCGACGGGCGGCGCTGGGTGGCGCAGGGCGAGCTGGGCGACCTGGTGGTGACGCTGGATGCGCGCGACCTGCCGCCTGGGGAGGTGCGCCTGGTCCGCATCGCCGACCTCGTCCCCTACCTGGCCGGCCCCGCCGCTCCGTAGCGCAGCCGGCCCCGGCAGCAGCGCCGGCCCCGCGGGCAGCGCGGCCCTGCGGGCAGACCCAGGCCCGTGGCAGCGCCGGCCCCCGCGGGGTCAGGTGGTCGGGGGCTTGGGCGGTGGGAGGCGGCGGAGGCCGACCTCGGCGAGTTGGTCGTCGGGGACCTCGGCGGGGGCGCCGGTGAGCGGGTCGGCGCCGGACTGGGTCTTGGGGAAGGCGATCACCTCGCGGATCGAGTCGACCCCGGCGAGCAGCGTCACGACCCGGTCGAGCCCGAAGGCGAAGCCACCGTGCGGCGGCGCGCCATATTCGAGGCCCCGCAGGAAGAACCCGAACCGCTCCTCCGCCTCCGCACGGCTGATCCCCAGCTTCTCGAAGACCTTGCGCTGCATGTCCGCCCGGTGGATACGGATGCTGCCGCTGCCCAGTTCCACGCCGTTGAGGACCATGTCATAGGCGCGCGCGGTCGCCTCCTCCGGCACGTCGGCGAAGGTGTCGACCCACTTGGCCGACGGCTGGGTGAACGGGTGGTGGGCAGCCTCCCAGCGGCCCTCGTCCGGGTTCCACTCGAACATCGGGAACTCGGTGACCCACAGGAAGTCCCACCTGCCCTCTGGGATCAGGCCCCGCTCCCTCGCCAGGCGTGTTCGCAGGTCGCCGAGAACGGTCCGCGCCACCGCCGTGCGGTCGGCGGCGATCAGCACCAGGTCGCCCGATCGGGCGCCGGTGACCCTGCGCAGCCCCGCCCGCTCCTCGTCGGAGAAGAACTTGTCCAGTGGCGAGCGCAGCCCATCGGGCTCCACCACCACCCACGCCAGGCCCCTGGCCCCTCGGGACTTCGCCACCTCCCCGAGCGCGTCGATCTGCTTGCGCGACAGGTCGCCGCCGCCGTCGACCTTCAGCCCAAGGACCGATCCCCTGGAGGACAGCGCCGAGGCGAACACGCCGACCTCGGTGGTGGCGAACACCTCGCCGAGGTCGATCAGCTCCATGCCATAGCGCAGGTCGGGCTTGTCGCTGCCGAAGCGGCGCATCGCTTCGGCATACGTCAGCCGTGGGAACGGCAGCGTCGGCTCGACCCCGAGCACCTCGCGCCAGACCGTCGCCATGAGCTCCTCGCCGACCTGGTAGACGTCCTCCTCGTCGAGAAAGGACAGCTCGAGGTCGACCTGGGTGAACTCCGGCTGGCGGTCGGCCCGGAGCGCCTCGTCCCTGAAGCAGCGGACGATCTGGTAGTAGCGCTCCAGCCCGGCGACCATCAGGAGCTGCTTGAAGAGCTGCGGCGACTGCGGCAACGCGTACATCTCGCCAGGCTGCAGGTGGGTGGTGACCAGGAAGTCGCGGGCGCCCTCCGGCGTGGACCGGGTCAGGTAGGGGGTCTCGACGTCGAGGAACCCTCGCTCGTCCAGCACCCGCCGGATGGCCGAGGTCGCGCCGGCGCGGAGCCGCAGCATGCGCTGCGCGGACGGGCGCCGAAGGTCCAGGTAGCGGTACTGGAGCCGCAGCAGCTCATCGGCCTCGCTCCGGTCCTCGATCGGGAAGGGCGGGGTCGCCGACGGCGCCAGCACCTCGAGGTCGCTGGCGATGACCTCGATCGCGCCGGTCGGCAGGTCGGGGTTCTCGTTGCCCGGAGGGCGGGTCGCGACCGTCCCGGTCACGCGCAGGCAGTCCTCGAGGCGGACGGCGTGCGCCGCCGCGGCCGCCTGCGGCGCCTGGTCGGGATGCACGACCACCTGGACGGCCCCGGAGGCGTCGCGCAGGTCGAGGAAGACCACCCCGCCGTGGTCGCGGCGCCGGGCGGTCCAGCCGGCCAGCCGGACCTCGGCACCAGCGTCGGCGGCGCGCAGCGTGCCACAAGCGTGGGAGCGCATCGAGCCGAGCATGGGGCGGGTCACGGAGCAGCTCCTTGGTCGTCGGTGTCCGAAGGGTCGATGCCCACCGCGGCGCCGCCGGCGCCGGGAGGGCCGGCCGAGCCCGGTCTCCCCGAGGCGCCGCCTTCGCGGCCTCCAGGCGCGAGGTCCCCCGCGGTGGCGGCGATGCGGGCGACCGTGGGGACCACGGAGTCCAGGGGGACGCGGACCTGGTCCCTGGCGGCCATGTCCCGCACGCTCGCCTGGCCGTCCGCCAGCTCCTCCTCGCCGAGCAGGACGACGGCGAGGGCGCCTGCCTTGGCGGCGGCCTTCATGTGGCCGCGCAGGGTACGGTCGGCGTACGGCTGGTCCGCGGCCACGCCGGCGCGCCGCAGGTCTCGGACGAGCTTCACCGCGGTGCCCTGCGCGGCCGGGGTGAGCGGCAGCACCAGCGCCTGGAGCTGCGGGGGCGCCTCGGGCAGGGCGCCGGCGCGCTCCAGCGCCAGGACGGTTCGGTCCAGCCCCAGCGCCCAGCCGACGCCCGGGGCGGGCGGCCCGCCGACCAGCTCGGACAGGCCGTCGTAGCGGCCGCCGCCGCCGAGCGCGTTCTGGGCGGCGTCCAGCGCCTCCGCCTGCCACTCGAAGGTGGTGCGCATGTAGTAGTCGAGGCCGCGGACCAGCCGCGGCGCCTCGGTCCAGCCCACGCCAGCCTCGCCGAGCAGGTACCGCACGGTGTCGTCGTGCTCCCTGCAGGCCTTGCAGAGCGAGTCACGCATCAGCGGCGCGTCCGCCGTCAGCTCCTGCACATACGGGTCCTTCATGTCGAGGACCCGCAGCGGGTTCTGCTCTGCCCTGGCGCGGACCTCGCTCGGCAGCTTGTCCCCGAGGCCGCGCAGGAACTCGAGCAGCCGCTGGCGGTAGACCGGGCGGCACTCGGCGTCGCCCAGGCTGGTGAGCAGCAGCGTCACCGCGATCCCGAGCGTCCGGAAGACCTCGTGCCCGACCAGGATCACGTCGGCGTCCAGCGCCGGGTCGGCGCTGCCGATCGCCTCGATGTCGACCTGGTGGAACTGCCGCTGCCGGCCTGCCTGGGGCCGCTCGTAGCGGAAGCCCGGCCCGCTGAAGGCGACCTTCACCAACCCGCCGCCGAGCCGGCCGTGCTCGATGAGCGCCCGCACCGCGCCGGCGGTGAGCTCTGGCCGCAAGGTGACCGACCGCCCGCCCTTGTCGGTGAAGGTGTACATCTCCTTCTGGACGACGTCGGTGGACTGGCCGACTCCCCGGGCGAACAGTCCCGTCTCCTCGAAGATCGGCGTCTCCATGCGCTGGTAGCCCGCCAGGCGGGCCTGCTCCAGCATGGTCAGCTCGACCCTGGCCCGAACGTCCGCCAGCGGGGGCAGGTAGTCGAAGGTGCCCTTGGGCCCCTCGAAGCGGCTATGCAACGGGGCACCCCCGGCGTCCACCGGGGCACAGCCCAAAGGTTCCCGGGACCGCTCCGGGGGTTCCCCGGACCGCTGCGCCGCTCATCGCCGGTCACCGGCGACCAGGCCGGCCAGGAAGGGGTTGGTGGCGCGCTCGCGTCCCACGGTGGTGTGCTCGCCGTGGCCTGGCAGCACCTCGGTTTCGTCGGGCAGCGTCAGGAACCGGTTGGCCAGCGAGGCGAGCATCTGCGGCATGGAGCCGCCCGGCAGGTCCACGCGCCCGATCGAGCCGGCGAAGACCAGGTCGCCGGCCAGCAGCGTCCCGGGCGTGCGGAAGGTGACGTGGCCGGGCGTGTGGCCGGGGGTGTGGTCCACGGTGAGCGACAGTCCAGCCAGCTCGATGACCTGGCCGTCGGTCAGCTCGCGGACCTCGTCCGGCTCCTGGAACCGCAGCGGGCCGAAGACGGCGTCCAGCCCAGGCCCCAGCGCGGCCAGCGGGTCGCTCAGCAGGTGCCGGTCCGCCGGGTGCACGTAGGCGGGGATACCGTGGGCGCCGGCCAGTGGCGCCACGCTCCACATGTGGTCCAGGTGGCCGTGGGTGAGCAGCGCGGCCACCGGCTGGAGGCGGTGGCGACCGCACAGCTCCTCGATCCCGGGCAGGGCGTCCTGGCCCGGGTCGACGACCAGTGCCTCGGAGCCCGGGCCGGTGGCCAGCAGGTAGCAGTTGGTCTGAAAGCTGCCGGCGGGAAATTCGGCGATCAACATGGGGCTATCGGTTCCGGAGAGGGTGCGGCTGTTCAGCCGCGAGTCTAGCGGAAGCGCTTGCAGGGCCCACTTCGTTTTCCACAGCCCCGGCGGCGCCTGTCCAATTTCGCGCGCCAGGCTTTAGACTCCAACCCACACGGATCGGCGCGCTCCTGGCGTGTGCTGCGCGATCCTTGCCGTACCGTCCGCTGGAGGGACCACCGATGCCGAGCAAGACACGTCAACGGGAGCTGGCCAGGCTCAGGGCCAGGCGCGACAAGGAACGCCGCCAGATCCGGCGACGCCGCGCCATGCTCACGTACGGGACGCTCGGGCTCGTCATCGTCGTCGCCGCGATCGGCGGCGGGGTCCTGCTGGCCAACCGGCCGGCGTCCAAGCCGTCGGCGGCCCCGGCGACCACCAGCGCGCCCCCCGTGACGACCGTGGCGCCCACCGGCGCCCGCATCGACGCGCCGTCGGCGCCTGAAACGGTGGCGTGCGGCGGCAAGCTGCCGGCCAGGCACGCGCACCCGACCGCCAAGTCCCCGCCCACCACGCGGCTGGACCCGGCGCGCACCTACACGGCGACGTTCCAGACCTCGTGCGGCTCCTTCAGCGTCCGGATGGATCCCTCCAGCGCGCCGATCGCCGCCGCCAACTTCATCTCTTTGGCGCAGAAGGGCTTCTACGACTCCACCTGGTTCCACCGGATCCTGCCTGGCAGCAACAACATCGGCGTGATCCAGGGCGGCGACCCGCAGGGCACGGGCCAGGGAGGCCCCGGCTACCACATCAAGGACGAGCCGGCCAAGGGGAAGGCCTACACCAAGTACACGGTCGCGATGGCCAAGGCCTCCGCGCCGAACTCGGCGGGCAGCCAGTTCTTCATCAACACCACCGACAACAACAACGCCGGCTGGAAGGGCGCCTACGCGGTCTTCGGGAAGGTCGTCTCCGGCCAGTCGGTGGTCGACAAGATCAGCCAGGTGCCGCTCGGCGGCCAGAACGGCGACTCCCCAACCCAGGCGGTGTGGATCGAGAAGCTGACCGTCAAGGTCTCCTAGTCATCCCGGCCCGCGGGCCACCAGCATGACCAGCTACGCGCTCCTGGTCCTCCCAGCCGCCAACCGCGTCGACGCCCAGGCCGCACCGCCTCAGAAGGAACGCGCGCTGTCGAGCAGGATGGTGACCGGTCCGTCGCCGGCGGACTCGATGGTCATCTCTGCGCCGAAACGGCCGCTGGCGGTCTTGACGCCGGCCGCGGCCAGCCGCTCGGCGACCGCCGCGACCAGTGGCGCGGCACGCTCGGGACGGGCCGCCGCCACGAACGAGGGCCTGCGCCCCCTGCGCGCGTCCCCGTACAACGTGAACTGGCTCACCACCAGGGCGCCGCCGCCGGCCTCGACCAGCGAGCGGTTCATCTTGCCCTCGGCGTCCTCGAACACCCGCAGCGTGGCGACCTTGTCGGCCAGCCATGTGGCCTGGATCGGCCCGTCGTCGTGGGCGACCCCGACCAGCACGAGCAGGCCCGCGCCGATCTCGCCCACGACCTCCTGGTCGACGAGGACCCGGGCCCAGGCGACCCGGTAGACGACCGCTCTCACCGGGCGAGCTGCAACGAGGCGGCGGCCGATCCCACTCGCCGCCCCGATCCATGTGGGGGGAGCGAGCTCCCCCCACGCCCCCCCAAGAGCGCCTGCGCCATGGTCGGCCGCAACGGATCGGGCACCCCGCTATTCCTCCTCGGAGCCGGTGCCCTGCGGCACGACCCGGAAGGCGTCGTAGACGCCGTCGACACGCTTGACCGCGGCCAGCACGTGGGCGAGGTGGGAGATGTCGGCCAGCTCGAACGTGAAGCGCAGGGTGGCGATCCGGTCGCGCCCGGTGGCCACGGTGGCCGACACGATGTTGACGTGGTGGTCCGAGAGGACCTCGGTGATGTCGCGCAGCAGCTTGGTGCGGTCCAGCGCCTCCACCTGGATGGTGACCGCGAACACCGACGGGCCGGAGCTGTCCCAGGCCACGTCGATCATCCGGTTGGGGTGGCGCTGCAGGTCGGCGGCGTTGGGACAGTCGGAGCGGTGGACGCTGACGCCATGGCCGCGGGTGACGAACCCGATGATCGGGTCACGCGGCACCGGGGTGCAACATCGGGCGAGCTTGACCCAGACGTCGTCGACCCCCTTGACCAGCACCCCCCGGCTCGCCGGCAGCGAGCGCGCCGGCCGGATGGCGCGGTGCAGGGGTAGGTCGTCGTCTTCCTGCTCCTCCTCGCCGAGGTCGGCCTGGAGGCGGTTGACCACGCTGGTGGCGGTGACCTGGCTCGACCCGACCGCCGCGTAGAGGGCGTCCAGCGTCGGGAAGCGCATCTCCGAGGCCAGCGCCGCCAGCGCGCCGCCCTGGGTCAGCCGCTGCAGCGGCAGGCCGGCTTTGCGCATGGCGCGGACCAGCGACTCCTTGCCGGCCTCGATGGCGTCCTCGCGCCGCTCCTTGGAGAACCACTGGCGGATCTTGTTGCGCGCCCGCGGTGTCTTGACGATCGCCAGCCAGTCCCGCGACGGCCCGGCGTCTGGCGCCTTGGAGGTGAAGATCTCCACCGTCTCGCCGTTCTGGAGCGCGTACTCCAGCGGCACGAGCCGCTTGTTGACCCGCGCGCCCACGCAGCGGTGGCCGACCTCGGTGTGCACGGCGTAGGCGAAGTCGATCGGGGTCGCGCCCGCCGGGAGCTGGAAGACGTCGCCCTTGGGCGTGAAGACGAACACCTCGTCGACGTAGAGGTCGGTCTTGAGGTTGTCGATGAAGTCCTTGGGGTCCGACAACTCCCGCTGCCAGTCGATGAGCTGCCGTAACCAGCCCATCTCCTGCTCGGTGGTGACCCCGCCCCTGCCGTCGCGCGACTTGTAGCGCCAGTGGGCGGCGATGCCGTAGTCGGCGGTCTGGTGCATCGCCTTGGTGCGGATCTGGATCTCCAGCGGCTTGCCCTCCGGGCCGACCACCGTGGTGTGCAAGCTCTGGTAGAGGTTGAACTTGGGCATGGCGATGTAGTCCTTGAAGCGCCCTGGTACCGGCTTCCAGAGCGCGTGGACCTGCCCGAGCGCGGCGTAGCAGTCCTTGATCGAATCGGTGAGGACGCGCACGCCGACGAGGTCGAAGATGTCGGAGAATTCCTTGCCGCGCAGCACCATCTTCTCGTAGATCGAGTAGTAGTGCTTCGGCCGGCCGGTGATCTCCGCGCGGATCTTCAAGGACTTGAGCTGGGCATTGACCTGGTCGATCACCTTGGCCAGGTACTTCTCGCGCTCCGGCTGGCGCTCGGTGGTCATGCGCACGATCTCTTCGTAGCGCTTGGGGTACAGCGCGGCGAAGGCCAGGTCCTCCAGTTCCCACTTGACCTGGTGCATGCCCAGCCGGTTGGCCAGCGGCGCGTAGATCTCCAGCGTCTCGCGCGCCTTGCGCTCCTGCTTCTCGCGTGGCAGGTAGCCGATGTCGCGCATGTTGTTGAGCCGGTCGGCCAGCTTGATCAGCAGCACGCGGATGTCGCGGGCCATGGCGATGACCATCTTGCGGATGGTCTCGGCCTGGGCCGCCTCACGGGTCTCGAACCCGATCCGGTCCAGCTTGGTGAGCCCGTCGGTGATCTTGCCCACCTCTGGCCCGAACTGCGCCTCGACCTCGGCCACGGTCATGGCAGTGTCCTCGACCACGTCGTGGAGCAGCGCCGCGATGATCGAGGTCGCGTCCAGCCCGAGGTCGGCCACGATCACCGCCACGCCCAGCGGATGGGCGATGTAGGGCAGGCCGGACTTGCGGGACTGGCCGGTGTGCTTCTCGTTGGCGACCTCGTAGGCGCGGCGGACCAGCACCAGGTCGGCGCGGGGGTTGCGGTGCTTCATCCTGCGGAGCAGCAGCTCGACGTCTGGCTCGGGTGGTGGCTCCGCGTCGTATGGGCGGAGCAGGCTTACCGCAAGCCCGTCGGTGGAGTCCTCGGGAGCGCCGTCCTGGCTGGTGGATGGCTCAGCGGAGCCGGGCTCGCTCGCAACCGCCAGCCCGTCGGGGACCGCCGCCCCATGCTGCTGCGCCATCGGCCCACCACGCATTCCCCTCAAACCCCGCATCGCCGTGCGCGAGGCAAACCTACGATGAGAAGACCAAGTTACCCCACGTCCTGCCGCGAACGCTGCAAAACGACGCCTGGATGCCCGGAGATCGGCTGTACTCAGTAGCGGATCAGGCTGAAGAACTCGTAGCCTTCGATCAGGTCGCGGCCACCGAGGAAACCGAGCTCGATCAGGGTGGCGATGCCGACCACCTTGCCGCCGAGCCGTTCCACCAAGCGAGCCGAGGCGCGCGCGGTGCCGCCGGTGGCCAGCACATCGTCGACGATCAGCACGCGCTGGCCCGGGGAGATCGCGTCGGCGTGGATCTCGAGCGTGTTGGTGCCGTACTCGAGGCTGTACTCCTCCGACTCCACCGCGGCGGGCAGCTTGCCCGCCTTGCGCACCGGCACGAAGCCGGCTCCGAAGTGGTAGGCCACCGGCGAGGCCAGGATGAACCCCCTGGCCTCGATGCCGACCACGCGGTCGACGTTGCCGCGTCCGAAGTGGACGACCGTCTCGTCGATCACCGACGAGAAGGCGACCTGGTTCGCCAGCAGCGGGGTGATGTCCTTGAAGACGACGCCCTTCTGCGGGAAGTCCGGGACGTCACGGATCAGGGCGCGCAGGCGGTCGGTGTCGATAGGCACGGTCGTTCGCTCTCCTTCAGCGACGGCGCCGCTTCGCCGAGCGTGATGGCTGCCGGCCGGAGGACTTGCGGCGTTGCTGGGCTGGACGTGGCTTCTGCGGCTGGCGCGGGGCAGGTGCCGCCGCGCGCGCCGGCTCCTCGACCTCCTCGATCTCCGCGTCCTCCTCGAGGTGCAGGCCGTTGGGTGTGTCCGCCTCGAGCACGGGTGTCTCTTCCCGCGGCTTGCGGCCGCCGGAAGCCCTGCGGCGACGCTCGGCCGCCTCGGCGGGGGCCTCCAGCGGCTTGCGCGACCCGCGCGAGGCCACCTGACCGGCACGCGCCGGTGCCTCGTCGGCGGCGCCGGCGGCCGCCAGCCTGGCCACACGGGCGGTGAGCTGGCGGTTTCGTGGCTCGGCCTCCTTCCACCGGACCAGGAACGGCGTGGCGATGAAGATCGACGAGTAGGTCCCAGCGGCGATACCGACGAACAGCGCCAGGGACAGGTCCTTGATCGTCTCGGCGCCGAGCAGCACCGCGCCGACGATCAGCAGGGCGCCGATCGGCAGCAGCGAGGTCAGCGAGGTGTTGAGGGACCGGACCAGGGTCTGGTTGACGGCGCGGTTGGCCGCCTCGGAGTAGGTCAGCCGCGACATCGAGCTCAGCTCACCGGTGTTCTCTCTGACCTTGTCGAACACCACCACGGTGTCGTAGAGCGAGTAGCCGAGGATGGTCAGCAGGCCGATCACGGTGGCGGGCGTGACCTCGAAGCGTGCCAGGGCGTAGACGCCCGCGGTGATCAGCAGGTCGTGGATCAGGGCGATCAGCGCGGACACCGACATCTTGAAGTCGAACCGTAGCGAGACATAGGCGACGATCACCGCTAGGAACACGACCAAGGCGATCAGCGCCTTGCGGGTGACGGTGGTGCCCCAGGTCGAGCCGACCACGGAGTTCGACACCTGGGAGGGCTGCGTGCCGGTGACCCTGGCGAGGTCGGCGCGCACCTTGGCGATCTGATCGGAGGTCAGCGAGGCGGTCTCCACCTGGACCTGCGTCGGCTTGCCCGGCTGGTTGGCGATCTGGACGACCTTGGCGACCGGGCCGAGCGCGTTGGTGACCTGTGCCTGGGTGACGGCGTGGGTCGGCTGGACGCTGAAGGCGCCGCCGCCCTTGAAGTCGATGCCGAAGTTGAGGCCTGGGACGAACAGGGCGATCAGTGAGATCAGCATGGCCACGCCAGAGATCAGGAACCACGTCCGCCATCGGCCGACGAAGTCGAAGCTGATCTCGCCGTGGTACAGGCGACTGGCGATGGACACGGGGGTGGACTCCTCCTCGTTCGAAATCCTAGACAGCGGCCCGGATGCCCACGAACCGTCCCTCCTGGAACAGCCGCGTCCGGGTGAGCAGGCTCACCGCCGGCCGGCCATAGCACCAGACGGCGAAGAAGTCGATGAGCGTTGCCAGGCCGAGGGTGAACGCGAACCCACGGACCGGGCCGATGGCGAAGATGTACAGCACCACCGCCGCGGCGAACGACACGGTGTTGGCCGACACCAGGGTGTGGAACGACCGGGCCCAGCCGCGGTCGACGGAGGTGCGCAGGGTCCGGCCCTCGCGCACCTCGTCTTTGAGCCGTTCGAAGAACACCACGTAGGAGTCGGCCGAGATGCCGATGGCGACGATCAGGCCGGCGATGCCGGCCAGCGTGAGCGTGAAGCCGATCAGCTTGCCCATGAGCAGGACGATGCCGACGTTCAGGGCGGCGGCGATCGCCAGGCCACCCCAGATCACCAGCCCCAGGCCCCGGTAGAACAGCAGCACGTACACGAAGGTGGCGGCCAGGCCGAGGATGCCGGCGATCAGGCCGGCGCGCAGCGAGTCCGAGCCCAGCGTGGCGCTCACGGTGTTCTGGTCGATGTTCTGGAGCGTCAGCGGCAGGGCGCCGGTGGCGATCAGCGGCGCCAGGAACTCGGCTTCGGACTGTGTCTGCCCGTTGATCACGGCGGAGCCGCCGGTGATGCCGTGGTTGCAACTGATGTTGGAGTCCTGGGCCACGGGCGGATTGTTGATCACCACCGAGTCCAGGGTGATCGCGATCTCGCGCTTGGGGTCGCCGACGGGGTTGCAGGCGGCGGCGCCGGTCAGCTTCTCGAAGGCGGTGTTGCCCTTGCCGGAGAAGGTGAGCTGGGTCTCCCACTGGCCGGTGGAGACACCGTTGCCCGCGGTCTGGATCTGCGCGTGGGCGCCGGTGATGTCGGTGCCCCCCAGCGCTACCGGGCCCATCTGCAGCTTGGTGGCATTGGCCGATGGCCGCTGCTGGCCGGTCTCGGTGGCGCAGAGCACCGTCTGCTGGTTCGGCTTATCGGTGCCGATCCAGGTGTCCGGGTTGGCGCAGTCCACCTTGTCGAACGGCGCCTGCTTGTACTTGGGGTCGCTGGCGGCCACCTCGGCGAGCACCGGCCGGAACTGGAGCTGCGCCGTGGTGCCCACCGCCCGGATGACGTCGTCGGAGTTCTGCACGTCGGGGATCGCCACCACGATGTTGCCGCCCTCGTTGGTGACCTCCGACTCCGCGACGCCCTTGGAGTTCACGCGGTTGCGGATGATGTCGAGGGTGGTGTCGATCTGCTGCTTGGTGGGGGCGCCGCCATTGGGATTGTGCGGCTTGAAGGTGACGCTGGTCCCGCCACGCAGGTCGAGCCCGAGCCTGGGCTTGATGTTGAAGGCCGCGATCGAGCCCCACACGCCGGCGACCACCACCAAGACGGCAACCAGCGGCACGATCAGCCGACGCTTTCCTGGCACTGCCTTGCGCTCCTTCGTCCCTCGAGTCCTCGCCGCTCGCCTCAGAGCAGCGAATGACCGTTCACGGTCATGCGGAACTTGCAGCCGAGCCCTTCGGCGGCCCGGCGGCACATCATCATTCGGTGCAGGAAGATCTCAAAATATTCAAGGATATCCGAGACTTCCGTGTCGATCTCCAGCTCGAGCGTCACCGTCTTCCGGTCCGCGTCGACCCGGACGAACGAGTGGGTCGCCGAGAAGTTCACTCTATCGTGAATGTCGAACTCGACTTGGGCGTCCTTGCGCACCCTGGAGCGGTGCACGTCGGACTTGTCGGCGATCACCACCGCGGCGGCCACCGGCGAGACGGCGTTGCCCAGCTCCTCCTCGTGGTTGCCGATGGCGCCGATCACCAGGCCGATGTCCTCGGTCGGCATGCCAAGCTCCTGGAGGATCGGCATGGCGATCAGCGCCGAGGTCTGCGGGTGGTTGTGGCGGCTGATCACGTTGCCGACGTCGTGCAGGTGCCCGGCGATCGCGGCCAGCTCGGCCAGGTGACGGTCGCTGCCGAGCCGGTCCAGGATGTTGAAAGCGATGCGGCCGACCAGGTTGGCGTGCCGGAAGCCATGCTCCGTGTAGCCGAGGTGGCCGGTGAACTGGTCGGCGAGTGCCAGGTACGTCTGCACGACCTTGTTCCCCGCCACCTCGTCGAGGAGGCGCAGCTCGTTCGCCGCGTCGCGGCCTGGTTCGCCGCTGGTCGTCACGGCTCGTTGGTCTCCGGCTCGTCTGGTTCGTCAGGCTTCTGTTCGGCCGGGGTCACCTTACCGGAGATGGCACGGCGGGTGAGCCGGGCCTCGACGCCAGGGGAGAGCTCGACCGTCACCACGTCGCCGTCGAAGCGGCGGATCGTGGCGAAGAAGCCGGCGAAGGTCAGGATCTCGTCGCCGAGCTCCAGCGAGGACTGCAGTTGCTGCTGCGACCGCAGGCGGTTGCGCTGCGGGCGCACGATCAGGAAGTAGAAGAACGCGACGAGCAACGCGAGAAAGACGAGTTGCGCAGCACCGGTATTCATAGTTCGAGGACCTCCGAGAAGCCCGGGCGGATCGATCTCCGGCCAGCATCCCACCGCGGGCTGGGCCTGGTGGATCGCGCGACGGGAGCGCCGCAGCCCATCGGCTGCGACGCAGGCGCCATCCTAGGCATCGAGTCGAGCCCGGTCAACTTGCCTTCCCTTCTACTACACCATCTGAGCTGGGGTTTCCGAGCAGCGAGGCCGTGGTTCCCGTCACCCGGGACCGCTTGGCTCCGAGTTCCCAGGCCATATGCCCTGTTCACGCTGGGACGCCGCCGCGCTTCCGCGCCGCCGTCCCAGCGTAACGGCACCGCCACCCTAAGGTGGCCAGGGCTCCCCCGCCGCCGGGGCCCCGCCCAGCCGTAGGGCCCCGCCGCCGGGGCCCCGCCCAGCCGTAGGGCCCCGCCGCCGGGGCCCCCGCCCAGCCGCAGGCCGGCCCAGCCGCGGGGGCTACGGTCACCCGCGGCGGGGCTACAGGTCGAAGAGGGCTTCGGGGGCGGGGCCGGTGTCGCGAGGCGGGACCCTGCCGAGGTGGGCGTAGGCGGCCGCGCTGGCGACCCGCCCGCGGGGTGTTCGTTGCAGGAAGCCGAGCTGGATCAGGTACGGCTCGGCGACGTCCTCGACCGTATCGGGTTCCTCGCCGACCGACACGGCCAGGGTGGTCAGCCCGACCGGCTGCCCGGCATAGCGCTCGCAGAGCACCTTGAGCAGGGCCAGGTCCAGCTTGTCCAGGCCCAGCGGGTCGACCTCGAACAGGTCGAGCGCCTGCTCGGCCGTGGGCGCGTCGACGTGGCCGTCACCACGCACCTCGGCGAAGTCGCGCACACGGCGCAGCAGCCGGTTGGCGATCCGCGGCGTCCCCCGCGACCGCCGCGCGAGCAGCTCGGCCCCATCCCCCTCGATGTCCACACCGAGGATCGCCGCCGACCGGCTCACGATCGCGCGCAGCTCCTCCGCCTGGTAGAAGTCGAGCCGTGCGGAGAAGCCGAACCGGTCGCGAAGCGGCGAGGTGATCAGCCCGGTCCGGGTGGTGGCCGCCACCAGGGTGAAGCGCGGCAGGTCCAGGCGAAGGCTGCGGGCTCCTGGTCCCTTGCCGAGGACGACATCGATCTGGAAGTCCTCCATCGCGGGGTAGAGGACCTCCTCGACCGCTCGCGGCAAGCGGTGGATCTCGTCAACGAACAGCACGTCGCCCGGTTCGAGGCCGGTCAGGATGGCGGCCAGGTCCCCGGCCCGCTCCAGCGCCGGGCCGGACGTGACCCGGAAGCCCGCCCCCAGCTCGTTGGCGACGATCGCGGCCAGGCTGGTCTTGCCGAGGCCAGGCGGCCCCGAGAACAGCAGGTGGTCGGGAGGCAGGCCGCGGCGGCGCGCCGACTCGAGCACGATCCCCAGCTGCTCCCTGGCGCGCGCCTGGCCGACGAACTCGTCCAGCCGGCGTGGGCGCAGGCTGCCCTCGGTGGCCCGCTCCTCCGGCGTCGCGCCCGGCTCCAGCAGGTCAGTCACCGCCCCACCCCCCAGGTCGCGGGTCCAACCCGCCATGGCCATGCCGGCATCGCGCCCTCGGGCCGGACTTGGCGCGGGTCATCGGGCAAGCCCTCGCAAGGCGAGGCGGAGCAGCTCCTGGGTCGGGAGCGCTCCGGCGTCGTCGGGCAGCGATTCGAGCGCGGTCTTGACCTCGGTGGGGGCGTACCCCAGGGCGCCGAGGGCCTCGCGGACCTCGGCGTAGGCGGGCCGCGAGGCGGGATCGGACGGCAGCTCCAGGCCAGCAGCGTCGCCGAACTTGCCCTTCAGGTCGAGGATCAGGCGAGCCGCGCCCTTGCGGCCGATACCGGGAACCAGCGTGAGCGCGTCGGCGTCACCGGCGTTGACCGCTCGCCGCAGCGCATCGGGCGAGTGCACCGACAGCAGCGCGAGCGCGAGCTTGGGCCCCACACCACTGGCGCCGAGGAGCTGCTCGAAGACGTGCCGCTCGTCGGCGCTCAGGAAACCGTACAGCGACAGGGCGTCCTCACGGACGTAGGTGACCGTGTGGACGAGGACCTCGCCGCCGCGCGGGAGCGAGGCGAGCGCCTTGGGCGTGAGGTACACGCGGTACCCCACTCCGCCCACGTCGATCACGGCACCGTCCGGCAGCACGTCGGCGAGCCGCCCGCGCAGGGAGGCGATCACGGTCCCCTCCAGGGAGATGTCGGCGCGACCCTGGCCAGCCAGTCGGCCTCGCTCGCGGCGGCAAGCCCCCCGGTCTCGCCTGGGCCGCCGGCCCCGTCCTCCGCGGCACGGGGGTCGCCGGGCCCCCGGCGCCGGCCGCCACCGCCGCGGCCGGAAGCCTTGATGGCGGAGCTGTCCCGGAGGGACCCGGGCGAGGTGGCGTGGTAAAGGTGGCAGAGGGCGACGGCGAGGGCGTCGGCGGTGTCGGCGGGTGTCGGCGTGACGTCCAGGTCGAGCAGGGCGCGGACCATGTAGCCGATCTGCGCCTTGGGGGCTGCGCCGGTGCCGGTCACCGCGCGCTTGACCTGCGAGGGGGTGTACGAGGCCACCGGCAGGCCCTGCTCGGCCGCGATCAGCAGCGCCACGCCGGAGGCCTGGCCGACGGTCATGGCGGTGCGCACGTTGGCGTTGACGAACAGCCGCTCGATCGCGCACGAGTCGGGCTGGAACCGGGCGACCACCTCGCGCAGGCGGGCGGCCAGCTCGGCCAGGCGTGGCGCGACCGCCTCGCCCCGGGTGTGGACGGTGCCGTAGCCGAGCGCGGTGGTGCTTCCAGCGGCCCGCTCGACCACCGCCCAGCCACAGCGGCCGAGCCCGGGGTCGATCCCGAGCACCCGCACCGTGCCACCCCCTCCCCGACGCGCTCCGAACTGGTGTTTGGGCGAGCCTAACCGCTCGCGCCGGTGCACTCAACTACGACGGCCGAAGTTGTGGACAATTCGACGGACGGCGCCGGGCCTCGGCTGGACAAGCGGCGCCGGGCCTCGGCTGGACAAGCGGCGCCGCGCCAGGGGATGCTCGCCAGAGTCCGCAAGCGGAGCGCCGACCTGGAGGTGTGTGGTGCGCGGCCTGTCCACGATCCTGGTGCTGCTGGTGGTCGGCGCGCTGCTCGTCTACACGCTCAGGCGACGGCGCTGACCTCGACGGCCGCGCCGCCGGGAGGGTGCCGCGCGGCGGCGCGGCGCGTCAGCTCACCTCGGCCATGACGTCGTCGGGGATGTCGAAATTCGAGTACACGTCCTGGGTGTCGTCCAGGTCCTCGAGGGCGTCGAGCAGGCGCAGGACCTTGACGGCGCCCTCACGGTCGAGCGGGACGCTGAGGGTCGGCACCATGGTCACCTCGGCCGACTGGTAGGCAATCCCCGCCCGGTCGAACGCGGCCCGCACCTCGCGCAGGTCGCTGGGCGCGGTGGTCACGACGAAGCCGTCGTCGCCGCTGGAGACGTCCTCGGCGCCAGCCTCCAGCGCCACCTCCATGACCCGGTCCTCGTCCACCCCCTCGGCGGGGATGACGATCTGGCCCTTGCGGTTGAAGAGGTAGGCGACCGAGCCGGCCTCGGCCATGTTGCCGCCCCCCTTGGCGAAGGCGTGGCGGACCGCCGAGGCGGTGCGGTTGCGGTTGTCGGTGAGCGCCTCGACCAGCATGGCCACGCCACCGGGGCCGTAGCCCTCGTAGGTGACCAGCTCGAGCTGCTGGCCCTCCAGGTCCCCGGCGCCGCGCTTGATCGCCCGCTCGATGGTGTCGTTGGGGACGGAGTTGTCCTTGGCCTTCTGGATGGCGTCGGCCAGGGTCGGGTTGCCTTCGGGAGTGGCGCCGCCGGTGCGCGCGGCGACCTCGATGCCGCGGATGAGCTTGGCGAAGAGCTTGCCGCGGCGGGCGTCCTTGGCGCCCTTCTGGTGCTTGATGGTTGCCCACTTGGAGTGCCCTGACATAGCAATCCCCTTTCGTTCGTCGATCCGCACTGAGCCGGCTAGGCCGGATCAGGAGGCTGCCCGTGCACGCCGCGCTCCACGGCGGCACGGGCCAGATCGACGAACCAGCGGTGCAGGCGAGCATCCCCCGTCAGCTCGGGATGGAAGGCGACGGCGAGCAGGTTCCGCTGCCGGACGCCGACCACCCGGCCATCGATCTCCGCGAGCACCTCGACGTCGGGTCCGTGGTCGGAGACCCACGGCGCGCGGATGAACGCGGCCGAGACCGGGCCGCCGTCGATGCCCTTCACCTCGACGTCGGCCTCGAACGAGGCCACCTGCGGGCCGAAGGCGTTGCGGCGGACGCGCGCGTCGAGCACCCCGAGGAGATGCTGGGGCGGCCCCTCGACCTCGCGGGCCATGAAGATCATGCCCGCGCAGGTGCCGAGCATCGGCAGGCCGGCCAGCGCGCGACCGCGGAGCGGCCCGAGCAGGCCATGGCGCTCGGTCAGCTTGCCGATCACGGTGGACTCGCCGCCGGGCACGATCAGGCCGTCAACACGGTCGAGGTCGGCCGGCGTGCGGACCTCCAGCGAGCGGACCCCCAGGCTGTCGAGGATCCCCCGGTGCTCGCGGACGTCGCCCTGGTAGGCCAGGACGCCGATGGTCGGTCGCTCGGACATGGCCCCGCTACCAGCCCCGCCCCGCCAGCCGCTCGGCTTCCGGGACGGCGGAGATGCCGACCATGGGCTCGCCGAGGCCGCGCGAGACCTTGGCGATCACGTCGGGGTCGTTGAAGAAGGTTGTCGCCTCGACGATGGCCCGCGCGCGCTTGGCGGGGTCGCCGGACTTGAAGATGCCGGAGCCGACGAACAGTCCCTCGGCGCCGAGCTGCATCATCATGGCGGCGTCGGCGGGCGTGGCGATCCCCCCCGCGGTGAACAGCACCACCGGCAGCTTGCCGTCCCTGGCGACCTCGGCGACCAGCTCGTAGGGAGCCTGGAGGTCCTTGGCCGCGGCGTACAGCTCCTCCTCGCGCAGCGACCGGAGGCGCCGCAGGGCGGCGGAGATCGAGCGCATGTGGCGCACGGCCTCGATCACGTTGCCGGTGCCCGCCTCGCCCTTGGAGCGGATCATGGCAGCGCCCTCGGCGAGCCGGCGCAGCGCCTCGCCCAGGTTGGTGGCGCCGCACACGAACGGGACGGTGAAGGCCCACTTGTCGATGTGGTGGGCCTCGTCGGCGGGGCTCAGCACTTCGGACTCGTCGACGTAGTCGACGCCGAGCGCCTGCAGCACCTGCGCCTCGACGAAGTGGCCGATGCGCGCCTTGGCCATCACCGGGATGGAGACCGCCTGGATGATCTGCTCGATCAGCTCGGGGTCGCTCATCCGCGCCACGCCGCCCTGGGCGCGGATGTCGGCGGGGACCCGCTCCAGCGCCATGACCGCGACCGCGCCCGCCTCTTCGGCGATCTTGGCGTGGTCGGCGGTGACGACGTCCATGATGACGCCGCCCTTCAGCATCTCGGCCAGGCCGCGCTTGACCCGCGCGGTCCCCGTGACGTGATTGTTCGAGTCCATCGTCCCACGACTCCCAGAGCGCGACGCAGAGCCCCCGGTCCCGCAAGGCATTTTCCCTGCTCAGAGGCGCATTTCGGGAGTTCAGGCTACACCAGCGGGCCGGGCCGCTTCAACGGGACCACGGGCATCTGGGGACAATCGAGGGCCAGGCGGTTCGAGCCGGGCCGGACGCCCGCCGCGTGCGGGCGGGGCGCGCCTGGTCCGTGCGGCCGCCGGCTACAGCTCGCGGAGGTTCTCCAGCCGCTCTTCCAGGGGTGGGTGGCTGTCGAAGAACCGGTCCGGAGCATCGTCGGATCTCGGGCCCGGGAGCGGGTCGACGATCCACAGGTGGTTGAGGCCGAGGTTGCTGAGGGTGGCTCCGTCCGGCTGGCGGACGAGCTTGCGCAGGGCGCCGATGAGACCTGGGGGGTAGCGGGTCAGGTAGGCGGCGCCCTCGTCGGCCCGCATGTGCCGCTGGACCGGGACGGCCAGACGGCGCAACGGCACCAGCGCGAGCAGCGCCCAGCCCGCCGCGCCGAGCAGCGGGTTGCCGCCGCGGCGCCGGGCCTCCAGCAGCAGCCCGCCGGCGCTGCCGAGCACCACCGCCGCCGAGCCCAGGCGCGCGCTGGAAGCGCGGATGTGCGAGAGCTCGGCGGCCAGGACACCCTCGAGCTCGACGCGGTTGAGGAGGCTGAGCAGGCCGGTGGTCACCACCACGGTGGCCTCGGTGGGGTTGCGACCCAGCGCCATCGCGTTGGCGGCGCCGCTGTCCACCACCCAGAGCTTCGGCAGCGGCAGGCCACCAAGCTGCTCGCAGAGTCCCTGGACGAGGTTCTGGTAGCGCGGAAAGCGCTTGGGGTCGGCGGGTTTGGCGCCGAGGATGCGCAGCACCAGCCGCTCCCCCACGCCCGGCGCGAACGCGACCAGCAGCACGCCGACGACGATGCCGGCGCCGAGTCCGATGGGCCAGGCGCCGAACGCCAGGGCGATCAGTGCGCCGACGATCGCCAGCGCGGCCACCACCACGGAGGCGACGAGCTGGTACCTGCGCTGGTTGGCGGCAGTCTCCTCGTCGAGGCGCCGCATGGCGATGGTGGAGAGCGGCGCGGGCGGGACCGGCGGGCCGGAGACCTCTGGAATGGTGCTCATGGGACCAGCACGAGGCCGACCCACAGGCCGAACACGACCGAGGCGGCCAGCACCGCGACGGGTGTGAGCACGCCGCCGCCGAGCCCGGCGAAGCCCGGGCGCTCCTCGTCACCGTTGCGGACGTTGTGGTTGACGAGCCCGAGCACCGGCAGCAGGAGCAGCGCGACCACGCCCTGGACGAGGCCGAGCAGGGCGCCCCAGCCGACGTAGGAGGCGGAGTCGATCTGCTGGAAGACGTAGCGGTAGCCGAGCGCGAGCAGGGCGCCGGCGACGATGTTCACCACCACGCCGTACAGGTACACCATGCTGGTCCGCTCGCGTGCCAGCAGGCCGCCCTCGAAGCGGATCAGGTCGAAGCGGGTCCAGTGCAACGCGAGGAAGCCGGCGTACACGATTGCCGCCGCGATTGCGCCGATGATCCCGCCCCAAAGGGCCGCTGCCAGGTCCACGCTGCCTCCGTTCATCGAACCTACGCATCCGTGAGCTTGCGGACGCGGGTCCGTTCCTGCTTCGCCGAGGGTCGGTTCACGCTACCATCTCCGGCAGCGTCAGCGCGCCCCCCTCCACAGGCGTTTCGCGTCTCCGCCGAACTGGCGGCGACAGACCCACCCTCAACCTGAGAGAGTTGGGCGAGGTTCTGCGCGGCGTTCAGATCTCGGTCCAGCACCAACCCACAGAGCTCGCATTCAAAGATGCGTTTCCCGAGCGGCAGCGTCGCCTTCAAGAATCCGCACTCAGAGCACCGCTTGGACGACGGGTAGAACCGCGGGGCGACCAGCAGCCGACTGCCGTACCACTGGCACTTGTACGACAACTGCCGATGGAACTCGGACCAGCCCTGGTCCGAGATTGCTCGGGCCAGATGGCGGTTGCGGACCAGCCCAACCACATGCAGGTCCTCCACCACGATCACCGACTTGGCTCTCGCCAGTGTCGTGGTGGCCTTGTGCAGCGCGTCGGTGCGCCGGTTGCGGACGCGCCGGTGCTGACGTGCCAATGCCAGCACGGCCTTGGCACGGTTCCGGGACCCCTGGCGCTTCCGGCTCACCGCCCGAGCACGATGACGCACCTTGCGCAGGTTGCGCTCTAACGCCCGCGGACCCTCGATCACGGTCCCGTCGGAGCAGACCGCCAACCTGGCGATCCCCCGGTCCACGCCAACGACCGGCCCGACCACCGGCGCTGGTTCGGGCCGCTCAACCTCGACCGTGAGCGCTACGTACCAGCGGTCGGCCTCTCGACGGCAGGTCGCCGAGAGGGTCCGCCCATGGAACTTCTCTGTTGACTCCTTCGTGGTGACCCGGCCGATCCGAGGCAGCACCACTCCGCCAGGTTCCACCCGGAGCCTGCCGGTGAGCCGGAACCGGTCCGGACAGCGGCCTCGCTTCTTGAACCTCGGGAATCCAACCCGTCGGCCGGCCTTGTGACCCCGCCAGTAGTTGGCGTAGGCGCGGTCCAGGTCCTGCAGGGCTTCCTGCGGAGCGCACTTGGACACTTCGTACAACCAGACATGACTGGATCATACGGGTCCGGCTGAAGTGTCTCATCCCAATATCCCCGGGGAAGATGCGTGCAGGCGCGCAATAGCGTCATCTTCGTGCACGTTCGCAGCGGCTGGGAGCTGGCAGTTGACGGCTCCCGGTCCCTCGGGGCGGGCGCGGCGACGAGGTGCCGGCACCGGCGCGGGCGGGCCACAGGTCTGGCGGGCGGAGGCCTCAGGGCTGCTCGGCCGCCGCGAAGCGCTCCCTGCCGATCGTGAGATTGCAGACCATGCGGACCAGCGCGGCGGCCTGGGCGGCGTGCAGGGCGGCGACGGCGCCGCCGGGAGCTGGCGCAGCCGACGCCAGCTCATCGAGATAGGCCGCGACGGTGCGCGTGCCGATGGCTCCGGTCATGGATCGGGAGCCTACCGCGCCGAGCCGAGCGCGCCCTGGTAGACCTCGGCCACCTGGCCGGCGACCACGCCCCAGGCGTAGCTGGCGGCGCTCTGGCGGGCGACTTCGCCGAGGGCGGCCCTGCGGGCGGGGTTGTCGAGCAGCGAGCCGATCGCGACCGCCAGCGCCTCAGGGTCGCGCGGCGGCACCAGCAGGCCTTCCTGGTCGTCGCGCACGAGGTCCCGGTAACCGCTGATGTCGGAGCAGACCACCGGCACGCCGACCGCCATCGCCTCGGCAAGCACGATGCCGAACGACTCACCGCCGAGCGACGGGGCGCAGAACACGTCGGCCGAGGCGAAGTACGAGGGCAGGTCGTCCCGTGGCACGGAGCCGACGAACGAGACGTCGGTGCGCAGCCTCGGCGGCACCATCGACATCAGCTTCTCCTGCTGCTTGCCGTCGTCGCGGCCGACCACCAGCAGGCGCAGCCTGGGGAACGACGGCTTCAGCCGCAGGAAGGCCCTGACCAGGTAGACGAGGCCCTTGCGTGGCTCGAGGCGGCCGACGAACAGCACCGTGGGGTCGCCGTCGCTGTAGCCGGGCAGCGGCTCGGGCTTGGAGAAGAACTCGCCGCCGACGCCGTTGGGGACCACCACCATCGAGCCGCCGAACCAGCGCTGCCAGGTGTCGCGCGCCGAGGCGCTCACGGCGATGCGGGCGTCGAGCCGGTCGAAGGTGCGGCGCAGCAATGGCTTGCCGAGGGTCACCGCCAGCGAGCGGTCGATGTTGGCGTGGAAGGTCCCGACCACCGGGACCTCGGCGGCCTCGGCGGCCTTGGCGGCCAGCATGCCCACGCTCGGCGAGAGCGGCTCGTGCACGTGGACCAGGTCGTAGCGGCCAGCCGCCAGCGCCCGGCGGACCCGCGTCCTGGTGCGCGGCCCGATGGCGATGCGGGCCACCGAACCGTTGTAGGGCACCGGCAGCGAGCCGCCGAGGCCCACGAAGCCCTCCTCGGACACCGGCCGCGAGGCCGGCGCGAGCACGTCCACCTGGCAGCCGAGCCGCCGCAGCTCCGGGGCGAGGCCGCGGACGTGGTTGCCGACGCCGCCCGGCACGGTCCAGTCGTACGGGCAGACGATGGCGATCTTCACGGCGCCGACTCCCGGGAGGGGGCGGAATCCTCCCGGCGGAGCGGGGTAGGAGCGTCCTCCGTCGGAGCCTCCTCCGTGGTCGCGGCGGGACCCTCCCGGCGGAGCGGGGCGGGCTCGGGCCCATTGCCGGGCAGGGCGGGCTCGCCGACCGCGAGGGCGGCTTCCCCGGCGGCGAGGGCGGCTTCCCCGGAGGGGGCCTCGCGCCAGAAGCGGCCGAGCATGTGCCACTGCTCCGGCGCCCGGCGGATGAGCTGCTCGAACTCCTCCGCCAGCCGCTGTGTGAGGGCGAGGACATCCGCGCGCTGGTCGCCGCTCGGCTCCACGCGGATCGCCGGCCGCACGACGCTCACCCACTGTCCTGCCTTCCGGTCGTGGAAGACGCCGCACGGCAGCAGCGTCGCGCCCGTCTTGAGCGCGAGCGCCGCCGGGCCGCCGGGCATCATCGCGGTCGCTCCGAACATGCGCACCGGCAGGCCGTGCCCGGTGAGGTCACGGTCGCAGACCAGAGCGACGACCCGCCCCGCGCGCAGGGCGCGCAGCAGGCCGCGCATGCTCTCGGAACCGTTGTCGAGGGGCAGGATCTCCATGCCGAGCGCGCGCCGATAGGCGACGAAGCGGTCGAACAGCTCAGCCGGTTCCAGCCGCTCGACGACGGTGGTGAGCTGGTAGCCCTCCGCGACCACCCAGGCCGCCCCCGCGTCCCAGTTGCCCAGGTGCGGCACGGCGAGGATCGCTCCGCGGCCTTCGCCGAGGGCCGCGTCCAGGTGCTCGCGGCCCTCGATGCGCATGCGGCCGCGGACGTCCTCCCGGGTCAGGTTCTCGAGGCGGAAGGCCTCTCCCCAGTAGCGCCCGTAGAGGCGGAAGCCCTTGCGCACCACCCGCTCCACCTCGGCGTCGGTCGCCTCGGGGCCGAGCACCTGGCGAAGGTTGGCGCGCAGCGCGTCACGCCGGCGCTGGTCGGCGCGGTAGTAGACCAGGCCGCCGACGGCGCCCAAGGACATGACGACAGGCTCCGGCAAGCGCCGGACGATGCGCCAGGCGGTGAGCCAGCGGCGCCCCGCCCGCTGGTCTCTGCCGGTCACCGATCGATGTCCGACCCGATGTCCGGCTGCTGCCAGACCGTCAGGATGCGCTGGACGACCGTGATCGAGGTGGCCGCGACCAGCACCCACAGGCCGGCGACCACGTGGCCGGCCAGCAGGGCGACACCGAGCACGATGACCCGCTCCGGACGCTCCGCGATGCCCACGTTGCAGGTGAAGCCGAGCGACTCGGCGCGGGCCTTGACGTAGGAGACCACCAGCGACAGCGCCAGGACCACCGCGGCCAGGACCGCCGCCTGCGTCTGCTGGTGCTCGGCGGAGAGCAGGACGACCCCGCTCAGCACGGCGGCGTCGGACAGCCGGTCGGTCACCGAGTCCAGGAACGCACCCCGGCGGGAGACCTGGCCGGACGCCTTGGCGACGGCCCCGTCGAGCATGTCCGGGAGTCCCGACAGCAGGCTGACCGCTCCGCCGACCCGGTCGTATCCGGTGGCGATCAGCGCGCCCGCGCCGAGGCTGCCCGCAAGCCCGACGACCGTCAGGCTGTTGGCGGTCACGCCCGCCTTTGCCAGGGCCTGTCCGGCGGGTTCCGTGACGTGTCGGAATGTGCTACGAGCTTTGGACGAAAGCACGAGATCCCTGTCAAAGACGGTGGGCGCCCAATTCGACGACCCAGGACGCTGGCGAGGCTAGCACGTGGATTGACTTGGCTCAACGACCGTAGGTTTCATCGCAATTCGGTCACGTTCAAGCGTAAGGTTAGAGTACAGCTCTGGTGATAGCATCGCCCTCCCGTCAGGGCAGGGCAGCCATTCAAGCCCCCCACGGGCAACGACTGTTAGGGAGGGCCCGCATCCCGTGAAAAGCTACCCCACGGACCATATCCGTAACGTGCTGGTTGTCGGGCATGGTGGCGCCGGCAAGACGTCACTGGTCGAGGCGCTCCTGTACGCCACTGGTGCGATCAACCGGGTCGGCCGCGTGGAGGACGGGACCACCGTGACCGACTTCGAGCCGGAGGAGAACCGCAAGCACATCTCCGCCTCGCTGGCCGTCGCGCCGGTGGAGCACGAGGGCTACAAGGTCAACCTGCTCGACGCCCCAGGGTACGCCGATTTCATCGGCGACGTGCGCACGGCGCTGCCCGCGGCCGACGCGGTGCTGTTCGTGGTGAGCGCGGTCGACGGCGTCGAGACCCAGACGGAGGTCGTCTGGACCATGGCCGAGGAGCTCGGCCTGCCGCGCGCCTTCTTCATCAACAAGCTGGACCGCGAGCGCGCCTCCTTCCAGCGGACGCTGGAGTCGATCCAGGCCACCTTCGGCAAGGGCTGCCCGCCGCTGTACCTGCCGATGGGCGAGGAGCATGAGCTCCACGGCCTGGTCGGGCTGCTGTCCAACCAGGCGTTCGAGTACGACCCGGAGGGTGGCCGCGCCGAGGGCGAGGTCCCCGACGAGTACGCGGTCGCGGCCGAGGACCTGCGCTCGCAGCTCATCGAGTCGGTCATCCAGGAGTCCGAGGACGAGGAACTGATGGACCGCTACCTCGGCGGCGAGACGATCGCGCCCACAGACCTCATCCCCGACCTGGAGAAGGCGGTCGCGGCCGGCCGCCTGTTCCCGGTGCTGTCCGGCGCCGCCACCAAGGGGATCGGCTCGGCCGAGCTGCTCGAGGTGCTCACCCAGGCGTTCCCCTCACCGGCCAGCCGGCCCCCGTTCGTGGTCAACGTGCCGGGGACCGACCAGACCGTCACCCGCGTCGCCGACCCGGACGCGCCCCTGGCCGCCTACGTCTTCAAGACCATCTCCGATCCCTACGTCGGCCGCATGAACCTGTTCCGGGTGGTGTCGGGGACGTTCCAGCCCGACACCACGGTGCTGAACCCCACCAAGGGCAAGGAGGAGCGGATCGGCCACCTGCTGACCGTGCGCGGCAAGAGCCAGGAGCCGGCCGACCAGGTGCCCGCCGGCGACATCGGCGCGGTGGCCAAGCTTTCCGACACCTCCACCGGCGACACGCTGTGCGCCAAGGACGACCCGGTGGTCCTGCCGGCCCCGTCCATGCCCGACCCGCTGCTGCCGATCGCGATCGCGCCGAAGTCCCGCGGCGACGAGGAGAAGCTCTCGAGCGGCCTGGCCCGGCTGGACGCGGAGGACCTCACCCTGCGGGTCGAGCGCAACGTCGAGACCCACCAGACGCTGCTGTGGGGCATGGGCGAGAACCACATCGAGGTCACGCTGGAGCGCCTCAAGCGCAAGTTCGGCGTCGATGTGAACACGGTGCCGCTGCGCCTGCCGTACAAGGAGACCTTCAAGAACACCGTCAAGGGGCTCGGCCGGCACGTCAAGCAGACCGGCGGCCACGGCCAGTACGCTATCGCCAACATCGAGGTGCAGCCGCTTCCCCGCGGTGAGGGCTTCCAGTACGAGGACAAGATCTTCGGCGGCGCCATCCCCAACCAGTTCATCCCCTCGGTCGAGAAGGGCGTCCGCAAGGCCATGGAGGACGGGCTGGCCGCCGGCTACCCGGTGGTGGACCTGAAGGTGGTCCTCTACGACGGCAAGTTCCACTCGGTCGACTCCTCCGACATGGCCTTCCAGCTCGCCGGGCAGCAGGCGCTCAAGGAGGCCGCCGCGCAGGCGCAGATCGTCCTGCTGGAGCCGATCCTCGAGCTGGAGGTGCTGATCCCGGACGAGTACGTCGGCGACGTGCTCGGCGACCTCTCGTCGCGGCGGGGACGCGTGGTCGGGACCGACCCGGTCGGCACCGGCCGCACGCTCGTGCGGGCCACCGTGCCCGAGGCCGAGGTGATCCGCTACGCCATCGACCTGCGCTCGATGACCCGCGGCAGGGGCTCGTTCGCGCGCCGCTTCTCCCACTACGAGGAATTGCCGTCCAACCTGGCCGCCAAGGTCACCGAAGAGGCAAAGGCCGAGCAGAAGTAACCGGAACCGCTCAGGCCAGCGGCACCGTCAATTTTCGCATCGGAATCCTCTCCGGTGATTCCAAACGCGCAGCTTGCGCCCGCCAGGCAATTTCGACCGCGCGAGTCGGCGCCCGGGGCGACACCGCGCCGGCGACCGGAGAGCCGGCGTTGCGCACACGGCTGCATCGCGCGGGCCGCGAGGAGCTCCGGCACCGGGCTGGCGAGGGCAAATCGACCGGAGCAGCACCGAGAAGCGGGCCTTTCCGGCTCGCCCTCACCTATCCCCCTTCGTACCTCATCTGCCCACAACGGGAGCGCCTGGCGCGCCAGGCGTCTTCTCCGAAGATCTGACGAGATCCTCCTGCATTTGCGTGAGCGCGAGTCGGACATGCCCCTCGATAGGGCTCAAAGAAATTGGCGTGGGTGGCCGATCCGGCCGCTCTCCGGTACGCCAGTCACCGCATCTTGTAGTACGTTCGCCGCTCGCGAATCGGCGAGCGTAGTGAGCGGCGGGGCGCGGCACGCGCGTGCCCGTTCTGGTCGAAATTTCGTATGGCACGGAGGTGTGGACCGCAAAATGGCTCGGGTACTGCTGGTGGATTCCCAGCCCCTGTTCAACGAGGCGATCGAAGCGCTGTTCGCCCGCGACGGCGAGCACGACGTGATCGGGCGCAGCTCCTCGCGGTCCGAAGCGCTGGCGATGCTGCGGGGCCTCGAGCCGGACCTGGTGCTGGTGGACGCCGCCATCGGCCTCGGCGAGATGCCCAGCCTGGTCGACCAGCTGCTGCAGGCGCGGCCCGGCACCAAGGTGATGGTGCTCGGGGACGACCACGACCCCAACCTGCTGATGGCGGCGATCAAGGCCGGCGCGGCCGGGGTGGTCGGCAAGACCCACGGCGCCAAAACCGTGCTGCGCGTGGCCAGGGGCGTGCTCGGTGGCGAGGGCGCGGTGCCGCGGGCCATGGTGCTCGAGGTGACCAGGCGACTGCTGGACGGGGAGCGCTTCAGCGGCTCGCCGCTGGCGCGGCTGTCGCCACGCGAGCGCCAGGTGTTGGTCCGGCTCAGCCGCGGCTGGGACAACGCCAGGATCGGCGGCGACCTCTACATCAGCCAGCACACCGTCCGCACGCACATCCAGAACATCCTCGAGAAGCTCGGGATGCACTCCAAGCTGGAGGCGGCCGCGTTCGCCATGCGCTGGTCCTTCGAACTCGGCGCCGACGGCGGCGGCGAGCGGGCGCAGCTTGCGGGCAGCGGCTACGGTTGAGGGCTGGAAGTCCCCCGGCCCGGCACCATGCAGAGCGGCAAGGCGCGCCCGGCAGCCTTTGCTTCGGCGCGCTCGATCCGAACCAGGAGGAGAACGGAGAGGTGACGACGATCCAGCGGTGGTCGACGGAGGGCGGGGGGAGCATCCCCCACGGCGGCACGCTGATCCAGCGGCGGCTGGCCGCCGGCGAAGCCGAAGCGCTGGCGGAACGCAGGCTTCCCTGGCTGACCCTGACGCCGGCCGAGACCGCGGACCTTCGCGCCCTGGCGACGGGCGCCTACAGCCCGCTCAGCGGCTTCATGAACGCCAAGGAGCACCAGGCGTGCGTCGAGGGCATGCGGCTCTCCGACGGCACCCTGTGGCCGATCCCGGTCTGCCTCGGGCTGGCCGACGACGCCGAGCTCGACGGCGAGCTGGTGGCGCTGCGGGGCGAGGCCGGCGAGTTCCTGGGCGTGCTGGAGGTCGACGAGGTCTTCGAGCGGGACCGGCTTGCGGAGGCCGAGCTGGTCTACGGCACCACCGATACCGAGCACCCCGGGGTGGCGCGCGTGCTGTCCTCGCCGCGGCGGGCCGTGAGCGGCCCGGTCCGCGCGGTGGTCGACCCTCTCGGCGGGCCGGTCGGCCGCTACGCGCTGACGCCACAGGAGACCCGCGCGGCCTTCGCCGAGCGCGGCTGGAGCACGGTGGTCGGGTTCCAGACCCGCAACCCGGTCCATCGCGCGCACGAGTACCTGATGAAGGTCGCGCTGGAGAACTGCGACGGGCTGCTGCTGCACCCGCTGGTGGGGCCGACCAAGGAGGGCGACGTGCCCGCCGAGGTGCGCATGCGCGCCTACCACGCGATCCTCGGGTACTTCCCGCCGCAGCGCGTGATGCTGGCCGCCCTGGTGGCGCCGATGCGCTACGCCGGGCCCCGCGAGGCCGTGCTGCACGCCCTCGTCCGCAAGAACTACGGCTGCACCCACTTCATCGTCGGCCGCGACCACGCCGGCGTCGGCAGCTACTATGGCACCTTCGACGCGCAGGAGCTGATCTCGTCGCTGCCCTCCGAGGACCTCGGAATCACCCCGCTGCGGTTCGACAACGCCTTCTTCTGCCGGCGCTGCGGCGGCATGGCCACCGGCAAGACCTGCCCGCACCAGCCGGAGGACCACCTGACCCTGTCCGGCACCCAGGTCCGCTCCAAGCTGGCCGCCGGCGAGCTGCCACCGCCGGAGTTCAGCCGGCCGGAGGTCGCCGAGATCCTGATCGCGGCCTACCGGGAGCAGGCGAGTTGACCGCCGGCCAGTGTGTGGAACGTCCCATCTCGACCCCAGGAGACCCCACCCACATGAACGTCGACAACGGCTTCGTCCTCTGGCTGACCGGCCTGTCCGGCGCCGGCAAGTCCACCATCGCCAACGCGGTCGCGCCGAGCCTGGCCGACCGCGGGCACCGCGTCGAGGTGCTCGACGGGGACGAGGTCCGCACCAACCTCTGCCAGGGCCTCGGGTTCAGCCGCGAGGACCGGGACACCAACATCGCCCGCATCGGCTACGTCGCCGGCAAGCTGGCCAAGCACGGCGTCGCCGTCGTGGTCGCAGCGATCTCCCCCTACCGCGAGGCCCGCGACAAGGTCCGCGCCGGCGTCGACGACTTCGTCGAGGTCCACGTCGCCGCGCCCGTGTCGACCTGCGCGGAGCGGGACGTCAAAGGCCTGTACGCCAAGGCGCTGGCGGGCGAGATCAAGAACTTCACCGGCGTCTCCGACCCCTACGAGGCGCCGCTGGAGCCGGAGATCACGCTGCACACCGAGCGCGAGACCGTCCAGGAGTCGGTCGGAGCGGTGCTCGCCTGGCTGGAAGCGGAGAACCTCTCCGTGCCGGTCGGTGACGAGCTCGACCTGCGCGCCGTTCCAGCCTCCCGCTAGAGAAACCGGGCTCGGGGGGAGCTTCCGGCAAGCTCTCGGGGAGGAGTGCGCCAACAAATGAAGAGGATGCGCGACGCGGTGCCGACCGTGGCGCTGCTGGTCGTGTCCGCCCTGCTGCTGGTGCCGGCCCGGGCGCTGGCGGACGTGCCGGCCACGGCGTCGTCGACCTGGCAGACCAACGGCATCGTGTACGCGATCGCCTACGCGCGCGGCAACGTCTACATCGGCGCGTCCGACCCTGTGCCCTGGCGGCGAGCTCCTTCTCAGGGGTTGTCCAGAACGGCGTGTGTGCCGACGCGGCGCCAGCGCACATGGGCGTGAGCCTCTTGAGGCGGCTCCCCATATTCGAACGTTGCACGGCCATTTGGTGCAAAGGTCATCTCGAAGACCCCTTGAGCGCCTTGGATTCCTCGAACTCGGAGGCCAGGGCGGAATCCCGCGCCGCGCTCGAGATCCTCGATGAACTTCGCAACGGCTTGCTTGAAACGCTCCTGATCTTCAGGGGGGAGGTGGTCGTAGTCCTTCTGGAAGCGCGGCAACTTCTCATAGGTGGGCATTCGGCCATCCTGTCGGTCCTCATGATGAAGCTCGCGCGATCCTATCATAGGAGAGTTGAACTTTCGGACTGAGCTTCTGGTGATACTTGCCGAAGCTCGGACTGTCGTGTTTACTGATGGCAACAAGCGCTAACTCGCGACAACAACGTGGTGATGATGCAGCGATCGTGGTGGAAGGAAGCGGACGCGATGGCCCGCACGACCCTTCGTGCAAAGGGGCAGCTAACACTGCCGGAGGACGTTCGTAAGGCAGCCAAGCTCCAGGAGGGGGATCTGATCGAGGCCGTAGTGTCGGACAACGGTGAGGTGATCCTGCGGCCACTGGCCACCGTGGACCGAAGCCAGGCATGGTTCTGGACGCCGGAATGGCAGGCCGGCGAGCGAGAAGCCACCGAGCAGGCCCGCCGTGGTGAGGGGGAGACCTTCGAGAGCGGCACCGACTTCCTCGACTCATTGGGATAGCCAGCAGTAAGGGATGAGATGCGGCCTGCGGCCCCGGCCTCGGCTGGGGCCGCGGCGACGGCGGGCAGCTCGCGCTCCGGGTCTTCCATGCCACTGGCGGCGGAACACCATCAGGTAGTCGCGGAGTTCGACCGACCCCGCGGGTACCGGTTCTGCACTCACCGTATCGACCGCTTTCTCTCAGAGATTCACCCATCAAGCCCGCTCTGCCGGGCACGGAATCCCGCGATACCAACGCAAGCGGCAGGGGGAGACATGGTGCGCGGACGTAACGCACCACTTGCGGCTGGCCACCATACTGCGCTGGGACGTGAGCTGTTCCACCGGATTCGCGATCAATCTCCCATGGCGGAGAACTCGACAAGGCTACGAGGTCACGATCCCTCCTCCGGGGTCGCGAACCATGGGTGCAGCCGCTCCCACGTCTCGGACAGCAGCTCCGGCAGGACCTTCGTCTGGCCGACCACCGGCATGAAATTGGTGTCCCCGCCCCAGCGCGGAACCAGGTGCATGTGGACGTGGTCGGCGATGCCGGCTCCGGCCACCGTGCCGAGATTCATGCCGAGGTTGAACCCGTGGGCGTCGGCGTCGGAGCGCAGGGCGCGCACGGCGGTCCCGACGAACGCCATCGTCTCGGCCAGTTCCTCGCTGGTGAGCTCCAGGTAGTCCCCGACGTGGCGGTAGGGCGCCACCATCAGGTGACCGGGGTTGTAGGGGAAGGCGTTGAGGATCACGAAGGTGTGCGCGCCGCGGGCGAGGATGTGGTTGCCCTCGTCGTCGTCCTGGCGCAGCAGGTCGCAGAAGATGCAGCCGTGGTCCTCGCCGCTCTCGGCGCCGGCACGGCGGATGTACGCCATCCGCCACGGCGTCCAGAGCCGCTCGGCGGTCACCGGGCACGCTCCAGGCGCCTCGAGGGCCATCTGGGCACGGGAGCCTCCTCGCACGCACGATCGCTGACTGGATTGGCGGATACTACGCCGGGCCCCCGACCGGCACGCCAGGTTGTCCACACCCCCCTGACGTCCTTGGCAGGCCATCAGCGCGCGCTGGTGGTGGAGGCCGAGCCGCCTGCGCCCGGCTACCCCGAGGTGGTGGTCGCCGCCCCGGTGGTCGCCGGCGCCTCGGTGGTGGTCGGCGCCTCCGCCGTGGTGGTCGGCTCGCGGATGGTCGCCGGGGCCTCGCTGGACGTCGAGCTGGACGAATCACCGGTGGTGGAGGCCCCGGCCGCCGTGGCGGAGGTCGCTGCGGCCGTGGTCGGGGGCGCCGTGGTCGGCGGCTCGGTGGTCGTGGTCGCCGTGGTCGGCGGGTCGGTGGTCGTGGGCGCCGTGGTCGGAGGTTCCGTGGTGGCCGGCGGCTTGGTCGTCCCGGGCGCCGTGCCCGGCGGAGGCGTGGTGGTCGCGCTGCCCGGGGGCGCGGTCGCCTTCGGCGGCGCCGTGGTCATCGGCGGTGGCGGCAGCGGCGTCGTGGTCGGCGGCGGGCTCACCCCCGGCCGCTGCGAGCCCGCCACCACGCGCACCGCGCCCGCGTAGCCTTGGCGCCAGATCGAGGCGACGCGCACGACGTCGCCGGTGTGGGGGGCGTGCACCATCAGGCCGTTGCCGATGTACATGCCCACGTGGTGGATCGTGGCGGGGAAGGCAGGGTCGTCCGCGTAGAAGACGAGGTCGCCGGCGAGCAGGTCGGCCACGGCGACGTGGGGACCAGCGTTGAACTGGTCCGCCGACACCCGCGGGATGACGATCCCGGCGGCCAAGTAGGCGGAGCTGGTCAGGCCGGAGCAGTCGAAGGCCGCCGGTCCCGCCGCGCCCCACTGGTACGGCTTGCCGAGCTGGCGCATGGCGTAGGCCACGGCGGTCGCCGCGGCCCCGCCGGCGTCCATCCACGAGGCCTGGCCGCGGCCGCCCAGCGAGTTGAACCAGGCGGAGTAGGCCGCGCGGCGGCCCGCCTCGGCACGACGCTGCTGCGCGTCCAGCACGCCGGCGAGGCGCTTGTCGATCCCCTTGAGGGTGGTCTCGAGCTGCTTGGCGAGCGAGTTGATCCGCTGATGCTGCGACAGCACGCCCGCGTCCAGCCGCTGCTGCGCGGCCAGGTCGTTGGACGCCCGCGCGTTCAGCCCGTCCAGCTCGGCCTTGCGCTTGGCGACCTCGTCGACGTTGCGAGCACTGGCCTCCAGGGCCGCCTTCTGCAACGGCAGGCGCCGCAGCAGATCCGAGGGGTCGGAGGCGCCCACCAGCTCGGAGACGAACCAGCCGGGGCCGGCCTCGTAGGTCTCGCGTGCCTGCTCGTCGAGCCGCTCCTGCGCCGCTGCCAGCTCCGCGACCACGGCTTGGCGGCGCGCCTGCACGGCGGCCAGGTTCGCGCGCAGGTCCCGCTCGACCGCGGTCGCTTTGTCGAACCGCTCGGAGATGCGCTCCAGCGCGGCGTACTGCTCGTCCAGGCGCGCCTGCAGCCTCGCGGCCTTCGCCTCCAGGTCGGCGTTGCTCGGGCGGCCCGCGGCCAGCGCCGGGGCCACCGGCAGGAGCGCCAGCAGCAGGGCGCCGGCGACGGCGCGGTAGGCGGTGACGCGGAGACTCGAACGCCGTCCCGCCATGCCACCTCCCGGGTCGCCCCGCGCTGGCCGATCCAACAGGCAGATCCTGGGCATCCTACCCGAAAGGCTACGTAAATCGGAGCCTTCGAACTACCGAGTTTCGACGAAGACCTGGGTGAAGCCGAGCCGTACGTCAGAACTGCGCCGCTTCGGTGCTGCCAGCCATCGCCAGCGTCGCGCCCGCTCCACCCGAGATCACCTCGGACACGACGTCGAAGTAGCCGGTGCCGACCTCGCGCTGGTGCCTGGTGGCGGTGTAGCCGTCCGCCTCCATCGCCAGCTCGCGCTGCTGCAGCTCGACGTAGGCGGGCATGCCGCGCTCCGCGAACCCGCTGGCCAGCTCGAACATGGCGGCGTTCAGCGCGTGGAAGCCGGCCAGGGTGATGAACTGGAACCGGTAACCCAGCCGCCCGAGCTCCTTCTGGAAACCGGCGATGGTCGGCTCGTCCAGGTGCTTGCGCCAGTTGAAGGACGGCGAGCAGTTGTAGGCCAGCGGCTTGCCCGGGTGCTCCGCGTGGATGGCCGCCGCGAAGCTGGCCGCCTCATCGAGGTCCGGCGTGGAGGTCTCGAACCACAGCAGGTCGGCGTAGGGCGCGGACGCCAGGCCGCGCGCGATCGCCGCCTCAAGGCCCGGCCGCACATGCCAGTAGCCCTCCACCGTGCGCTCACCGGTCAGGAACGGCCGGTCGCGCTCGTCCGCGTCGGTGGTCAGCAGCGTCGCGGCCAGCGCGTCGGTGCGGGCGATCAGCACTGTGGGCACCCCGGCGACGTCCGCCGCAAGCCGCGCCGCCGTCAGCATCCGCAGGAACTGCCCGGTCGGGACCAGCACCTTGCCGCCGAGGTGGCCACATTTCTTCTCGGCGGCGAGCTGGTCCTCGAAGTGCACGCCCGCCGCGCCCGCCTCGATCATCGACATGGTCAGCTCGTAGGCGTTGAGCGGGCCGCCGAAGCCGGCCTCGGCGTCCGCCACGATCGGCACCAGCCAGTCCCGGCTGGCCGCGCCCTCGACCGACTCGACCTGATCGGCCCTGCGCAGGGCGTTGTTCAGGCGCCGCACCAGCGCCGGAGCGCTGGTCGCGGGGTACAGGCTCTGGTCGGGGTAGACCTTCTCGGCGAGGTTGGCGTCGGCCGCCACCTGCCAGCCGCTGAGGTAGATGGCCTCCAGGCCCGCCCGCACCATCTGCACCGCCTGACCGCCGGACAGCGCGCCCAGGGCCGCGACCACCTCGCGCTCGCCGAGCAGTCCCCACAGGCGTTCGGCGCCCCGCCTCGCCAGTGTGTGCTCCACCATGACGGAGCCGCGCAGCCGCAGCACGTCCTCTGGCCGGTAATCCCGGCGGACGCCGGACCAGCGTGGGTCGAAGGTCCACTGTGCGGAAAGCTCGGTGGCGCTGGGGGTGGGCTGTTTGCGCGAAGGCATGGCGATCACTCCATCGAACGGGCGTGGAAAAACCCGAGGTCAATTACTACCCAATTGCCTGAGAGCGGATGGCGTCGGCTAGACGCCGATGGTGCTCGGCAGACGTGTGTCCGCGCAGGTCAGCGACCCGCCCCGATGACGCTGGCCCGCGTCGACCCCACCAGGGGATACTCGCTGCGAGTAATCGTAAACGGCGGGGGACGTCATGGGCCGGCACCTCCTCCCAACGGTCCTGGGTCGAGCTACCACGCTCGGGAACGTGTATCGACAGTAGAGCCACGGCGGATTTCTGGCCAATCATTTCTTGCTATCGGACGATCGGAGGAGCCAATAACCCCAGGCCAAACCGGGCGCAACCGCCGTCGGGGAGAGCGGGCGGGCGTCCGACCGGGGGGGCTGTGGACGACGGTGGGAAAGCCGACGCCGACAGGTAGTAGGCTTCCTGCACGCGCCAGCGCGGGCGTGCCCAGCCGCCGCGCCGGTGCGTCTCCGGTCCTCGTGCCCGGCCGGGTAGGCATGGCGGCGGCTCGCCCGGGACGGGAAGGGTTCGGTTTCTTTGGAAGGAGCCAACGTAGGATGAGCGTTCCGAGTGCGTCGTACTCGATCACCATGCGGGTCCACATCGGGTCGGACCCCCTCGCCATGGGCCGGATCACCACCGCGGTCGGCGAGGCCGCCGGCGCGGTCGCCGCTGTCGACATCGTCGAGTCCCACCCAGACCGGCTGGTCGTGGACCTGACCGTCAACGCCTCCGACGCCCGCCACGCCCAGGCGGTCACCGACGCGGTCGAGGCGGTCCCGGGCGCCCACGTGCACAAGGTCAGCGACCGGACCTTCCTCCTCCACCTGGGCGGCAAGCTCGAGGTCACCTCCAAGGTCCCGCTGCGCACCCGTGACGACCTGTCGATGGCCTACACGCCGGGGGTGGCGCGGGTTTGCCGCGCCATCGCCTCCAACCCCGAGGACGCCCGCAAGCTCACCATCAAGCGCAACACCGTCGCGGTGGTGACCGACGGGTCGGCGGTGCTCGGCCTGGGCAACATCGGCCCGGCCGCGGCCATGCCGGTGATGGAAGGCAAGGCCGTGCTCTTCAAGCAGTTCGGGGGCGTGGACGCGTGGCCGGTCGCGCTGGCGACACAGGACACCGACGAGATCGTCCGCGCGGTCGAGCTGATCGCTCCCGCCTACGGGGGCATCAACCTCGAGGACATCGCGGCGCCGCGCTGCTTCGAGGTCGAGCGGCGCCTCCGCGAGGTGCTCGACATCCCCGTCTTCCACGACGACCAGCACGGCACGGCCATCGTGGTGCTGGCCGCGCTCACCAACGCGCTGCGCGTCGTGGGCAAGAAGCTCTCCGAGATCCGCGTGGTGATGTCGGGCGCGGGCGCCGCCGGGGTCGCGATCGTCAAGATCCTCCAGGCCGAGGGCGTGCACGACATCGTGGTGTGCGACCGCGCCGGCATTCTCTACCCGGGGCGGGACCGGCTCGACGACAGCAAACGCTGGGTCGCCGAGCACACCAACGAGGCACAGCTGCAGGGCAGCCTGCTGGACGCGCTGGCAGGAGCCGACGTGTTCGTGGGCGTCTCCAGCGCCGACCTGCTCGAGCCCGAGGACCTCCGCGCCATGAACCAGGACGCGATCGTGTTCGCCCTGGCCAATCCCGACCCGGAGGTCGACCCGGCCGGCGCGCGCCGCTATGCGGCCGTGGTGGCCACCGGCCGCAGCGACGAGCCGAACCAGATCAACAACGTGCTCGCCTTCCCCGGCGTGTTCCGCGGCGCGCTGGACGCGGGCGCGCACGAGATCTCCGAGGCGATGAAGGTCGCGGCCGCCCGCGCGATCGCCGCCTGCGTGGCCGACGACGAGCTGCGTCCCGACTACATCGTGCCGAGCGTGTTCGATCGCAACGTCTCGCCGGCCGTCGCCCGCGCGGTCCAGGGGGCGGCCCAGCGAGACCACCAATCGCCGTGACCGCCGACCCCGCCGGCCAGGGGCGTGGAGCCCGAGCCCCGGACGGTGGGGCCATCCCTGGCATCAGGGCGGAGGCGACCACCGCGTGGTTCGAGGCCAACGTGCCCGGCGCGCGGCCGCCGCTGGCCTTCCGGGTCTTCGCCGGAGGCCACTCGAACCTCACCTACCTGGTGCGGGACTCCGACGGCGGGTCATGGGTCCTGCGACGCCCGCCGCTGTCCGGCGTGCTGCCCTCCGCCCACGACATGGCCCGCGAGCACCGCATCATCTCGGCACTGCGTGGCGCGCCGGTGCCCGTCCCCGAGGCGATCGGGCTCTGCGAGGACCCCTCGGTCACCGGCGCGCCCTTCTACGTGATGGGCTACGTCGACGGGATCGTTCCGAGGGACGAGCGGTCGGTCGCCAGCGCCTTCGACGAGCGCCAGCGCGGCGCCTCCGCCAGGTCGCTGGTCGAGGTGCTGGTCGCCCTGCACGACGTCGAACCCGGGGCGGTGGGGCTCGGCGATCTGGGCCGCCGCGACGGCTACATCGAGCGGCAGCTCCGGCGCTGGACCCGCCAGTGGGAGCAGTCCAGGACGCGCGAGCTGCCGGCCATGGAGGAGACCGGCCGCCGCCTGGCGGCCAGCGTGCCGGCGCAGCAGGGGCCGGGCACGATCGTCCACGGCGACTACCGACTCGACAACCTCGTCCTCTCCCCCGCCGGCGAGGTCCTGGCGGTGCTCGACTGGGAGCTGTGCACCCTGGGGGACCCGCTCGCCGACGTCGGGCTGCTGATGGTCTACTGGTCCGAGCCCGGCGACGACGTCCTGCCGCTGGACTCCACCGTGACCGCCCTGCCCGGTTTCCCCAGCCGCGCCGAGGTGGCTGACGCCTACGCCAGCGCCAGCGGGCGCGACTTGGCCCAGCTCGACTTCTACGTCGCCTTCGGTTACTGGAAGTTGGCCGCCATCCTCGAGGGCGTGTACGCCCGCTTCGCCGCCGGCGCCTACGGCAGCGGCGACGACACCTACCGCCGCTTCGCCACCGTCGTCGAACGCCTCGCCGAGCGCGCCCTGGACGCCACCACCAGAGCCGGCCGCTGAGGCCTCACCCAAAGCCAAAGGGGCACGCTAGGCCAGGGGCTCGGCGAGGCGGGCGGCCTGGTCGCTGACCATGCCGATCAGGCGGCGGTCGCGGAACCAGGGGCGCAGGCTCAGGTGGGCCGGCGGCAGGTGCCCGTACAGCAGGATCCCCTGCCCCGGGGAGATGCGGCGCAGGGTTTCCCCGGGGGAGGGGTAGCGGGTGCGCAGGGAATCGCCGTCCTTGGCGGCGGCGCCGGCCGCGCTCGGCGTGGCCAGGCTGCGCACGGTGTCGTCCTCGAGCAGGTGCGAGAGGACGCCGAGGGTGGCCTGGTCGGTGATGCCGGACAGGATCACCTTGGCCTTGTGGTTGTTCAGCAGCGTCTCGGCTCGGTCGCCGTAGCGCGCCTGCATCTGGGTGACGTGCCGGAAGGTGGTGACGAGCTGCACACCGCGTGCCGCCGCGGTGGCGGCGTACACGTCGAGCTGCGGCAGCGCCGCCGAGGTGGCGGCGTCGTCGAGCACCACCAGCAGCGGCTGGTCGAGCGGGCGGCCGAGCTGGGTCGAGCGCTCGTACGCGAGGTCGATCACGTCCTGGAGCAGCGCGACGAACACCGGGCCCAGCCGGCGCTGCTCGTGCGCCGGAGCGCACACGTAGACGGTGTTGGCGCGCCCGTCGAGCAGGCGCTCGGCCGAGAACTGGTTGGTCAGCACGCCCTCGCGCACGGAAGGATCGGCGTAGCCGGCGATCACGCCGAGCACGGCCGCGTACACCTGGCTGCGGTGCTGCTCGGTGAGGCTGGAGATGAGCTGCATCGCGTCGCTGGCGGCCGGCTCGCCCGCCACGCTGAGCGCCGCGGTCACCTCGGCCCGCTCCCTGCGCTGGACCCAGCGGACCACGTCGCCCATGGAGCGGTCGGAGGTCGCCGCCGCCAGCATCAGCGCGGCCAGCAGGGTCGCCGCAGCGTTCAGCAGGAAGTCGGCGTCCGGGCTGCTCTGCCCCGTTCCCCTGCCCGCGTCGACCAGCGAGCGGGCCATCCGGTAGGCGCCCTGCCAGGTGACGCAGCGGCCGAGCGGCGACCAGGTCGAGGCGTCCAGCCCGGTGACCGCCGCCGGGTCGTACAGGTACACGTCGCCCTTCTGCCACCGCTGGCTCATCGTGTGGCGGATCAGGTCCGACTTCATGCTCGCGGCAAGCACCGGGCCTTCCCATTCCAGCACCGCGGGCACCGCCAGGCCGCTGGTCTTCTGGCTCTGGGCCGGGCCGAGCACGATGATCGACTGGAGCGGCTCGGCGGCGACCAGGCGCGCGCTGATGCGCCCGATCACGACCCGGCCCGGCTGCGGCCCGCGCACGTACAGGTCGCGGAACAGGTGCGGCCGCGCCCACCCGCTCGGGCCGACGGCCCCGCCCGACGGCGAGGAGTGCTGCACCACCACCGTGCTCGAAAGCCGGCGGCGCACGGAGCGGAACGCCTGCGACAGATAGACGTAGGCGGCCGTGAGGATCAGTAGCGTGATCGCCATGACCACGTAGAAGGTGACCGGCCCGGGCAGCACCGCGCGGGTCGGCGCCGGCCAGGCGGCCGCCGGGTCGCCCAAGGTGCGAAAGTACCTGGCCACCACCACGCCCATGTCGCCGACCGACACCCGCGGCCAGCGACCGCCGGAGTGCAGGAACCCGGCGATCTCGCCGGTGAGCCACAGCAGGAAGGTCGCGCCGAGCCCGACCGACACCGCGACGAGCAGCATCTGCTCGAGGTTGCTCTGGCGTTTGATCGGCGGCTTGCTGCTCACTGGACCTCCACGGTCACGATGCTCCCTCCGCGGCCTCGTCGGGCCGCGGCTGCACCGCCCACGGGGCCGAACGAGGGTCCATGTTGGCGTCGGTGTCGACGATCTCCCGCTCGATCGAGTTCTCGATGCGGTGCTGGACGATGAAGGAGCGGCGGCCCACCCGCCACAGCGCCTCGCCCCGCTCGAGGCTGGGAATCTGGTCGCACTCGGTCTGGGTGAGCCCGAGCAGCTCCCTGGCCTGCTCGACCTCGCCGGGCGACTGCCGGTAGATCACCCTGGTCTCGGAGTCCTCGAGCAGGCCCTTGGCGAGCTGCACCTGCTCGCTGCCGGCGTCGCCGGCGGCGGTCAGGTCAGAGAGCCGGTGCATCACGGCGATGTTCTGCACGCCGTATTGCCGCGCCAGCTTCCAGCTCTCGCGCAGCCAGCGGGCGATCGCCAGGTGCCGCAGCACCACCCATGCCTCGTCCAGGACCACGATGCGGCGTACCCCGTCGCTGCGCGCCCACGACCCCTGCAGCCATGCCGCGGTGCAGGCCATCAGGATGGGCCGCGCCTCGTCCTTGACCTCCCGCAGGTTGAAGACCACCAGGCGTCCGGAGAGGTCCAGGTCGGACGAGGTCGGGCCGTCGAACATACCGCGCAGGTCGCCGGAGCCCATGCGCCGCAGCCCGAGCGCGAGCTGGCGCCCGTCCTCGGCCAGCCGCCCGATCGAGGTGCGCAGCTCGTGCGCGGTAGCGTCGGACGGCTCCAGCAGCCGGTTCACGACCTGTGGGATGGTCGGCTGCGCGTGCCGGTTGTTGGCCTCGATGACCGCCTCGTGGTGCGCCCGCTCCAGGCAGGCGTCCTCCTCCGGCCGCAGGTTCCGGCCGAGCATCACCGCGGCGATCGACCGCAGCAGCGCAAGCTGCGCGTCCCCGCCGATCATCGGGTCGAGCGGGTTCAGCCGCAGCGACCCCCCGCTCCGGAACCTGATCGGCTCCGTCCCACAGAACGCCGCGAGCTGGTTGTACTCGCCCTTCGGGTCGATCACCCAAGCGGTGCGCCCAAAGAGCATTTGTCTCCACACGTAAGTGTTGTGCACGATCACGTCGTTGGCGACGAAGCAGGCAGTGGGTTCGACAGTCAGATCGTAGACGTGCCGCTCACCCACGTCCTCGATCGACACGATGCGGTCCCAGAATATGTCGGAGTCGAGCAGCCAGCCGTACTCGTCCATGAGTCCGAAGACCTCACAGAACGCTCGGAACCCGGGCCGGTTGATGCGGCCGGTCTCGAAGTTGGCGATGTGGCTGAACTGGAACCGGTACGAAGCGCCCAACCGCTCGGCGACCTGTTGGAACCCGGCGGTGTCGGCTCGTCCACCGGGAAGGCGGGCGGCCGCGTCGAGACGGGCGCGCACTGCCGGAGGCAGCGACGGCGCGCCAACGCCTGCTTGAACACCGCGCGTGCGGCCTGCGCAAAGCGCCGCCAACCGCGCTCGTTTCGTTCCCCACAGCAGAATTTCGCTCAGGAAGGTCTGATCCGACTGCGAATAGACGCGGAGCTGCCATGCGGGGAATGGCCGCCCATTGAGCGTCGATCGATGCGGTCGAACCTTGCTCTGGATCCCGAACCGCAGCACGAGGTGCTGCAATTGGCGTACCAGCCGCTCCGAGGTGAGCGTTGCCGATACCCCAGCCTGGCCAACGGTTCCGTCACACATCCAGAAGACACCGATGAACCGGGCGAGCTGGTCGGGCGGAAGCCGATAGATGACCTCGGGCAACACCTTCTCGCGGGACAGCGCACGCGGAACCCCAAAGCGGCGTAGAACCGTTGCGGCGGCCCCGCGCCGGCTCGAATGTCCGTCGGCGTATTGGCGCGGCTGGCCCTTGACATTTCCGTTCCGAGTGCGGGTCGCAATTGGCGTTGGCGCTCCGCAACCACAGGCGCAGGTGCCATCCTGTGGACCGGTGAACTTCGCGTGACCGGTAAGGTTCCAGTCGTATCGACTGAGATGACGCACGCTGAAGCCGAGGCGCTCCCCGGCCCTTCGCATGCGCGCAATGATCTCCGGGTCCGCCGAGCTGAACCTCACGCCTCCGCTTTGGCTGCGTACGTAGCAGCCCTCGGCCAGTATGATGGCGAGGAAGTCCACTTCCTCGTCGAGGATTCGGACAGGCTTCTCGGGAAACGGGATCCTCGCCGGCACCGCGGCAGTCTCCTCTACCGCCAACTGGTCGGCACGCCGCCAGCCGTCCGGCATGAGGAAGGGATGCTCCGGCGTGGTGATGACCGACCGGCCGGAGGCGAACGTCACGCGCAGGCAGCTGGAGTCCAGACCGACGTCGACCTTCGCCGCTATCGGCGCGGCGGTGATACGCCGCTGCTGATCGAGCGTGAGCACTCGTGTGACGTCCTCGTTCTTGAAGACCTCCGCGATGGTCCGCGGCACTCCGGTGACCGGGTCGATGATCTCCGTATCCTCGTCCAGGCATTTCACCAGCGACGATTTCGCATAGCCGATCTGCCCAATCACGAGCATATTGGGCCCGGTAATTTCACGACCGTACAAAGTGAAACAATCGTAGCAAAATGAGCCGCCAAAGACATCCCGCCCAATATAGACACCCTCGCTGCCCAGGCCCCCTTCCGAGATGAAGGGATAGGCCGCCTGGAGGTGGGCGGTCGTCACGCGGTGCGCCAGCCGCCGAGGCTTGATCCTCATTTCAGGCCCCGGCACATCGGGAGCGCGTAAGTGAATGCGACTTCCTGCTCACCGTCGCAGCGCTGGATTTCGAGCCGGCACTGGCCGGCGGCGTGCTCGACCTCGCCGCAGGAGGCGGACAGCTCGTCGGTGTCGTCGGCGGTCACGGTGATATAGCCGCTGAAACGGACGTCGGCGTGGCCGTCGGCGAGCTCCTGCTCGCGGCGGGCGACGGCGTCGGCCTGGTTGCGGCGCTTGGCGGTGCCGAGGAAGCCGAGTTTCTGGCGAAGCTCCTCGTCGGCGACGTCGGCGGTTTTGGCGAAGCCCACGGCGCGCATGGCCTTCAGCGGCGGCACGGGCTCCATGGTCACCGAGACGGTCCGCATGCAGCGGGTCTGCACCAGCAGGGGCGCCATGAAGTCCGGCCCGACCTCGATGCGCGGCCACTCGGCGATCCAGTAGGTACTGTGCACGACGTCGTTGGTGCGGTAGTAGCTCCAGTGCGTCTGCGTGCGCTGGGGCCAGGCGTTGCGGGCGCTCACGCCGTCCTCGCGGCTGGGGTCGTTGCTGGCCAGCCGGGCCAGGTTGGTGCGGGCGTGGGGGTCGTAGGCGAGCCGGATGGTGGCGGCCAGCCGGCGGGGCCCGAGCGCGTGCAGCACCTCGACCTCGGCCTGCTCCAGCCGCCGCGCCATGGTGTCCAGCTCGCGCGCGAGCACCATGCAGGCGCCGGTGTCCTTGCCGCCGGCCTGCTTGATCGCCCGCGCGGCCTTGCCGGCGTTGAGCTGCATGGCGATGTAGAGCTCGTGCTGCTCGGTGACGGGCCCCGCGGCCTGGGTGAGTCGCAGGTAGCTCTGCAGCGGCAGGGCGTCCAGGCCGATCTCGGGGTCCAGCGCGTCGCGGAGGTAGCGGTTGAGGGCATTGCGGTCGTCGGGCACGGTGCGCTCCAGCCACTGGAGCCTGGAGATCGGGCTGCCCTCGCGGGCGAGCCCGGCGATCACGCCGGCCCAGCCGGCCAGTCGCTGGGCCTTGTCTTCGGGGTCCAGCAGCACGAAGGAGCGGGCTCTGGCCTGGAGCACCGCGGTGAAGGTGCCGTTGGAGCGGTCGGCCAGGACCCCCAGCTCGACGCCCCTGAACGGGAACGAGAGCAGCTCCACCCTGCCGATCGGGTCTGGCGGCCTCACGGGAATGTCACCCCCCAGAAAGCGGGTGCCGGCCTCGGCGGCGCCGGAGCGCCAATGGTCACGTCCTCGCAGCTTGCGGCTCGCGAACGTGGCCACCACCGGTACCCATTCGTTCAGCGTTCTCCCTCCGAAGGGAACGAAGCTTGCCAGCCCACCGCACGACAGGAACATCGCTCCAAGGGCGAGCCCGGCGCCGTTGCGCAGGGTCTCGACCAGGAGGATGGTGAGCAGCACGGTGGAGCCCAGGACCAGGAGCTGGCCTGGCCGGAGCGTGCCGATGAGGCCGCGGCGCTCGAGCGGTCCGAAGCGGTAGCGGATGTCCCGGTAGCTACGCATCGGCGCCGGATCCCTCCGGGGACGGTGTCAGGTCGGGCAGCTTCAGCGGCCGCGGGATCCCGTTGCCCGACGAACTGGACGCGCCTCCACCCGAGGAACCCGAGGACGAGCCGCTCGGCAGCGTCGGCGGGCCGGTGATCGGCACGGGCCGGGAGGACCCGGCGTTCTTGCCGGCGGGCGCTGGGCCGACGTCGGGGGTCATCGCGGCGAAGCCGGAGGTGGCGCGGGCGCGCGCGGCCGAGGCCGCCGTGGTGGCCGCCTTGGCCGCCGCCGCCGGCGCGGCCGCCCAGCCTGCGGCTCCGGCCGCCGCGGTCGCCCCGCCGGCGCTTCGGAAGCGGGACTGGATCATCTGTGACACCACCGAGGAGCTGGTGAAGGCGGTCGCGCCCTGGGTCGCCTGGCGCAGCGCCGCGCGCTGCTGGCCCGCGGTGACCACGGCCGCCTCGGCCAGGGGGATCAGGCGCAGCAGGGCGATCGGCGTGAACGCCGCCATCAACAGCAGGGCGCCGCCGGCCAGGACCCCCTCGAACTTGTCCGCCAGACCACCGCCGGCCAGTCCCGCGGCCGCCATGTCGATGATCGCCACGATGAAGACCTTGGCGAAGATGATCGCGATCAGGAACTCGATCAGCCGGCGGCACCAGCGCCCCGCGGTCGGCCACACCATGGCCGCGAACGCCAGCGGCAGGAACAGCACGGCGACGTAGATGGCCGCCGACCGCAGCAGCAGCTCCAGCCAGATCGAGAAGGCGCCCAGCACCACCACGATCGCGCCCAGCAGCACGCCGAACACCGGCGCGGCCGGGTTGACCGTGCCGGCGCCGATGGCGCCGAGCCAGCTTCCCGTATCGGTCATGAACTGCTGCGCGTTGGCCGCGGCGTTGTGGCTGATGGCGGTGCTCATCCAGTCGCTGGAGTCGATCAGGATCTGCGCCAGCGCAGGGCCGACCGCCGAGAAGATCGCGGCGATGGGCAGGTAGACGAACGCGGAGCGGATCGCCTGCATGGCGTCCACCCGCACGATCGACTGCGCCACCGAGACCAGCAGGATCGGCAGCGAGATCACCACCGCCAGCGCCAGCATCACGCGGTACTGCGAGCCGAACCAGTTGGCGTTGACCACGTTGGGGCTGGTGCTGCCGTTGATCAGGCCGCCGACCTTCTGCAGGAACCACTGTCCGGCCGCCGACACCGCCGCGGTGAAGCTGCGCAGCGCGCTGTCACCCGCCGCCGAGACCACGCCCGTGGCCGCGCCGGTGAGGGCGTTGCCCACCGAGTGGCCGGCGCCCGCGCCCGCCTGGCAGATCTGGCGCGCGATCGGCGTCTGCACGCCGGCGCACTTGTCGGTCTGCGCGTTCTGTTGGGTGGTCGGGGGCGTCGTGGTCGAGGTCGGCGCCTGCTGGGCCAGCGCGGCGGGGGCGACGACCAGGATGGACGCGAGGGCCAGGCCGATCACCAGCAGGAGCCAGCGGCCCCGTGGGCGCTCACGAAGCTGGAGCATAGTGATAGTCCTTGAATTGCTGAAGCTCATGGATGAGGTCCGGGGCCGGGGTCGGGTTATTGGTATCGGCGACGGGGACCGGCCCGTCCCTGACCGTGGCGGCGGTCTCCTTCCAGTCCTTGTCGATCCATTGGAGCTGCACCGTGGTCATGCCCCAGGCCTCCTGGGGAGGCAGGCTCGAGTCCTGGTAGCCGCCGATACCGTTCTGCCAGATGGTGACGCGGGCGTGGCCGGGGTCGTAGGCGTCGACGTGGTAGCGAACGGGCATGGTCTGGAAGATCACCTTGCTGGGGTCCAGCCGCGCGAGCGCCTTGTCGGCGTCGTCGAGACCGAAGAACGAGGCGGCGATGAGCTTGGCCTGGTCCTCCAGGTCGCGCCGGAGCCGCTCGCGGGCCTTGGGGGCCGCGACGGTGTCGACCGCGGCGTCGCGCCTGGCCGCGTCGAACATGAGCTCACTGGAGGCCAGCGCGGCGGTGTAGTTGGTGGCGGCGCCGACGGCGCCGGCCTCGGAGTGGTCCCAGCCGACCGGCACGCCGTTGACGGTGCGCCCGCTCCAGACCTGCTCGCCGTTGACCGTCAGCGGCCGGGAGGCCGGCACGGCCTGTGTCGGCGCGCTCTGCGAGGGCGTGGAACCCGAAGTGGTGGCGGTCGGCGCCTGTGGCGTGGCGGCGGCGTGCTGCGCCGCCGGGACCTGCCTGGGTGGCGCGGCGCCGGTCCAGCGGCCGATCAGCAGCCCGCCGGCGAACAGCGCGAGGGCGAGTGCGAGCAGGCCGAACAGGCCGAATCCGCCGGGGGATCCGGGGCGTCGTTGCTCGGGCAGGCTGTAGATCACCCGCGCCCGGCTCTGCTCACCTACGGCCAACCGCGATCACCCTCCCCATCGACAGGACCTGCCACCGCCTCGGCGGTGCCGGTGCCTTGCACCACGCCGCGACCGGGCGCTGGGGCCCGGTTCACCGGGGTCACCCGCTCGAGGTTCCCCGGACCCTTCCGGCGGCGCGAACGGCAGGACCCGGCAGCGCTGCTTGCGGAACCGGCTGGTGCTCTTGCGGGCTCAGGTGGTCTGGCCCAGCGAGAACGCCCAATTGACCAGTGCGGCGGCGGCGCCGACGATCACCGCGCCGACGATCGAATACAGCGTGGCGCGTTTGCCCACCGCGGCCTGATGGTAGTTCGAGCTGAGGGAACCGATCCCCCACATCGCTCCGCCGATGATGACACCGGCCAGCGACAGGAACAGGGCGAAGGCACCCACGCCGTTGATCACGTGCTGAAACGGCCCGGCACCGGGCAGCGCCGTGAAGTCCGGCGTGAAGTTGACCCTTGTCTGGGCGATGATTACGTGCAGGTGGTGGCGCATCGGCACGTACCTCCTTGGCATGACGCGGTGCCGAGTCCGTCGGCAGCGGCCCCCTCGCGGCGATCAAGCAGCTTCTGCGTTTTTGTTGTGTGCTCTCGAGCGATCTGTCGGCGTTGGTTGCTCAGGTCACGAACCCGTCGGCCACGGCGGCGGCGACTTCCAGGTAGGCGTGCCGTGTGGTCGGGCGCAGGCGCGCGACGTCGGTTTCGGCTCCAGCGGCAAGATGCGGGTCCCAGGGAACCTGGACCACGGCGCGGCAGCGGCCGGCGAAGTGCTCCTTGATGCGGCCGACCTCGACCTGGCCGCCGTCCTGCACTCCGTTGACCACCGCGACCGCGCCGCGGACCAGCTCAGCGTGGCCGTTCTCGTTCAGCCAGTCCAGGGTGGAGCTGGCCGCCCTGGCGCTGTCCAGGCTCGGCGACATCACCACCACGATCTGGTCGGCCAGCTGCAGGATCCCCCGCGTCGCCGACTCCAGGACACCGGTGCCGGTGTCCAGGGTGATCAGGTTGTAGTGCCGCTCCAGCAGGGCGATCGCCCGGCGGTAGTCCTCCTCGCCGAGCGCCTTGGTGATGCGCGGGTCGTCGTCGGAGGCGACCACCTCCAGCCGGGTGGGCGCCTGCGAGGTGTAGGCGCGGATGTCGGCGTAGCGGGTGATCATCTGCTCGTCGGCGAGCAGGTTGGTGATCGTCGCGGCGGTCTCGCGGCGCACGCGGTAGCCGAGCGAGCCGGCGTCGGGGTTGCCGTCGAGGGCGACGACCCGGTCGCCGCGCAGGCTCGCGAAGGTGTGCCCGAGCATCAGCGTGGTGGTGGTCTTGCCGACGCCGCCCTTGCGGCTGATCACCGCGATCGAGCGGCAGCCCGGCACCGGCGTCTTGGCCCGCGCGATCAGCTCGCGCTCGGCCATCTCCGCCGGGCTGGGCCCAAGGTTGAGCCGCCCTCCGGTGAGCCAGAACAGGACCCGGCGCCAGCCGTCGCGTGGCGCCAGCGACTGGTCCCGCAGGTAGCGCTCGGCGGTGAAGTCGGCGGCCGTCGCCTGGGAGGTATCGAGTCGAGCCGGGGTCGTCACGCCCATCTGGCGCTGCACGCGGGTGAGCGTGGCGCCCTCGCCGCGCGGTACCGGCTCGTTGCGGTAGCGCTCGGGGAGCCGCTCCTCGGCCGGCCGCTCCGGCGCGCGCTGGGGGACCCGCTCCTCGGCCGGCCGAGCCGGCTTGCCGTTGCCCGAACGACCGAGCGGCACAAACGCCTCCTCAGCGGCGGCGTTCGAGCTGACCCTCGGCTGTTGCGTCACGGCGAACCCCCTGGCGCCCGTCGGGGCAGGTCTGGCTTGGCGGATCCGGGAAGTGGGTGTTGTCGTATCAAGTCAGCACGCTCGCGGTGATTGGGGAAGTTGGGGAAGTGGTCGCGGCACCCGCGTATGGCGTATCAAAGGTTACACTGGTCTGCAACGGCACAAAAGCATGTCGAAAAGGGTCTGCGACCTGCACTGATGCAGCGATCGGGAGTGTCGGCACCCCCTGGGGGACGATCGTCACGGCGGTCATGGCAGCCCTCGCGTACCGGGGTCGGAGCGTTCCTCCGGCCGCTCGGCACCGCCGCTCGACCTTTGGGCGCTGTCCGCTTATCCTGTCAATCCCGCCGTTCGCCTAACGTATCACTGCCCGCAACGGAAGTGTTGAACTTCCCCCGCTCCATCCCGTATCAAGAGATCGACGCCCGCACCCACTCCCCCCACGCGTGCCCCGGAGGGGCCCGGGGACCCCGACGGGGTGCCCGGTGGCAACAGGGATCGAGCCGCCGATGAAGAAGCTGCTCATCGCCATCGTGGCGATACCGCTCGTCCTGGTGCTGTTCGTGATGCTGGTCATCGGCGGGATCTCCACCGGCATCATCGGCGGCGACTCCCCCAGCAACGACGCGCGGCGCGACATCCCAGCCAGCTACCTGGCCATGTACCAGCGGTCCGCCGACGCCTGCCCAGGTCTGCCCTGGGCGGTGCTGGCGGCGATCGGCAAGGTCGAGACCAACCACGGCCGGCTGCGCGCGCCCGGTGTCACCGAGGGCGCCAACTTCGCGGGCGCCGCCGGGCCGATGCAGATGGGGATCGGCGTGGGCGCCGCCGGTGACGCCTTCTGGCGGTTCGCGATCGACGGCAATGCCGACGGCAGGGCCAGCCCCTACGATCCCGCCGACGCCATCCCCAGCGCCACGGCCTACCTCTGCAACGCGCTCAAGGACAACGGCGGCGACGTCTCCAAGGCCGTGTTCTCCTACAACCACGCGCAGTGGTACGTGGACAAGGTCCTGGCGATCGCCTCCGGCTACGCGGCCACGGTCTCGCTGCCGCCCGGCGCGCCGGCGGCCGACGCCGTCGACGCGGCGCTGCAGTTCGCGTTCACCCAGCTCGGCAAGCCCTACAGGTTCGGAAGCACGGGCGAGGGGGGCTTCTACGACTGCTCGGGGCTGACCCTGCGCGCCTACCAGTCCGGCGGCGTCCAGCTCCCCAGGACCGCCGCGACCCAGTGGAGCGCGGGCGTCCACATCCTGGACCCCGGCGCGGTGCAGCCGGGCGACCTGGTCTTCTACGCCAACGACCTGTCCAACCCGGCCACCATCCACCACGTCGGCATCTACATCGGCGCCGGCAACATGATCAACGCCCCACACACGGGCGCGGTCATCCGGATCCAGCCGGCCTTCCGCGCCGACTACATCGGCGCCGTCCGACCCACCGCCAAGTGACGGGGCGGCTGTAGGTTCTCAGTTCTGATGTCGGTTTCTCAGATCACTTGTCGCCTAAATGTCGCTTGCGACAGTTTGGTGAGAAAGCGGCGGCGACGGACGTGGGCGTCCGGGGACCACGTGCTTCGTAACGGAGTGTCACCGTCCGCCTCCGAACGCTGAAGCTGCGGACGCCGGCTGGCGTGCGGTCCTGCTGCGTCACGCCCGGGCCTGGAGCGGTTTCGCCTGGCCGTAGGCCGCTGGAAAGCCTTGGCGCCAGCTTGGGTAGCGCAGCGTCCAGCCGAGCTCCCGTCTGGCCTTCGCGTTCGAGGCGCCGCGGGACTCGGTTCCCATCATCACCGCGCCTTCGCCCGCGACCAGCCGCGCGAGCCAGCGGGGAACGTGGCGGGGCGGCTTGGCGCCGAGCGCGTTGGCGAGCACTGGCAGCCACTCGCGGACTGGGGCGGGCTCGTCGTCAACGATGTTGTAGATGCCGGCTCCGCCGTGTTCGAGCGCGAGCACGGTGGCCGCGGCGGCGTCGTCGAGGTGGATGAATGAGGAGACGCCGTCGCCGTTGCCCACGATCGGGAACTGCCGCTTGCGGACGGGCTGGATCATCCCGTCGTTGGCAGCGCCGTAGAAGCCGCCGTAGCGAAGCGCGATCCCGCCGGCGTCGGTGACCGCCTGGTCAAGATGGCGCATCGCGGCGTTGGTCTGGCGCGCCGATGCCGGCGGGGTGGGGTCGAGCGGGTCGTCCTCGGTCTTGACCGGCCCGCCCACGCGCATACCGCATGCTGGCGAAGCTCTGGGCGACGAACCGGTGCACGCCTGCCTCGCGCGCCGCGGCCAGCAGCGCGTCGGTGCCCTCGGTCCGAAGCCGGTTGGTCGGCGCGAAGCTGCGGTCGAGGTTCCTGGAGAAGCGCACATCCGCCAGCGCGGTCGCCTGGTGGACGATCGCGTCGGGCTGGGTCTCGAGGACGGCCTTGCGCACGGCGCACGGGTCGAGCAGATCGAGCGCGATCGCCTCCGCCCCGAGCGCCCGTACACGCTCGGCGTTTCCAGGCGAGTTGAAGGTGCCGATCACCTCGTGACCTCGATCCATGAGCTGAGGAACGAGCCGGGTGCCGATCGCACCGCTCGCTCCCACAACGAGAACTCGCATCGTAGGCTCCTTTCGGTATCGGGTTGGCGTGCTGGGTGGTTCCTTGTCACATCGGTCGTGTTCTGCGGGTCACTTCTATGACACCTGGCAAGCCGAGGATGTGACCGATGGACGAGAACCAGTGGCTGGCGGATCGCTTCGAGGAGCACCGGGCCTATCTGCGGGCGGTGGCCTACCGGATGCTGGGCTCGCTCACCGAAGCCGACGACGCCGTTCAGGACACCTGGCTGCGCCTGAGCCGGGCAGGGGCGGGCGAGGTGGAGAACCTCGGCGGATGGCTGACGACGCGGCGCAGCCGCCGTCGCCAGGCAGGCACAAAGCGGGCTCGCGTCCGCCCTGCGGGCCGCACACCTGCGCCCCGCGCTGGTGAACGGAGCAGCCGGAGTGGTCGTCACCGTGCGCGGGCGGCCCATCACCGTGATGGGCTTCACCGTCGCCGACGGCAAGATCGCCGAGATCGACGCGATCGCCGACCCCGAACGCGTCCGTAGGATCGCGGCGGCTGCCCTCGACGACGAGTAGCCGCGATGAGACGGACCGCATCAAACCAGGTCAACGCAGTGCCAGGTGACAAGAAGGATGAGAAGCTACAGCAGCTGCGGGGTCCTCGGTTGATCGTTGTTCACAGACGACCTGGCGGCTTCACGACTGGGCGCTCGGCGTCGGTCGCAGTACCGACCAGCTTCGGTCGTCCCCCCAGATCGAGAATGAGTCCACATATGGTCGCAGTAACGCGGTGAGCTCCGCGTCGCCGCGGTCGTTGAGTTCGTCCGAAGCTATCTTTCGCGCTACTCCAGCAAGGAAGTCGGCAACCTGGACGCGTGAATCTGAGCGTGAGTCGACAAGCCGCAGACTGCTCAATCGACCGGTTGGCCAAGCGCACGGGAGGGCGGGGTGTGGCTTGCTGAATATCTCCTTGAGCTGTGCGATCCGCTCTTGGGTCAGCGCGGTGTGCTCGTCATGGACGATTGCAACAGGCTTTCCGCCTTCACCCCAGTACCCGACGGCCCCCACGATGGCAGGGACCAGGGGGTCGAGCACCGGGATCATCTTGGGGTTGTCGAGCAGCTGCGCCCGAAAGGAGTCTGCCTGAGGCCTGGCCTGCCAGAGCAGTCCCATGATTTCGCCGACCCGGCCATTCGCGCCGGCGAGGCGCCCGACGTCGACCATGCGGAAGAACGAGTCGACAGACGTGCCGGCGCCCTGACGGTTCTTGGCACGCATCAGGTCGTTGAAGGACCTTAGAAAGGCCTCCCACTGTTGGGGGCCGAATGTACGTCGACCGTCGCGATAGAGCGTGACGGCCATGGCCCTGGCTTGTCGGTCGCCAGACAGACCAATGCTTGCCACGTAGGTGCCCTTCTCGACCAGCAGGTCGATGACTCTACCGACCACGAAGAATGTCTTGTCGGTCAGGTGCACGTGAGCGTTGCCGTGGATTGGCCCCAGCGGCCCAAGCAGCCACTCCAGGACCGACCGATGCTTCTCGCGGAGCAGATGATTCGATTTGTATTCCAGCGCTGGGGAACGTATTCTCTGACGTATTTCCTGGATGCAGCTTGTCGCCGACTCGCTGTTCAACCGCACGCTGGCGTGCGCGAACACGTCGGTGGTCGCGCCGATGTGATTCTCGCCCTCGTAACCGGACTCGTCGCAGGCAATCTCGAGGAGTTGACCAGTCGACACAAATTCCGCCCGCACGAGGTCTCCGCGATCACCTCTCACTGCCCAATTCTCTCATGGATGACGCTGCTCAACAGGCTGTCGGCGAGTTCTCGGGCATCGGCGGGACCTTATCGACGCGTTCCAGCAGCGTCAATCGAATAAGAGCGCCTTTCGTGAGTGGTGTTGGAGCACCTTGAAGCGTCTCGGTCGGTGGTGGGCTGGTCGGGGATTGCGCCCCGACCGCTGACCGCCAGCCAGCTCCAGGCGCTGCTGGCGGGCGAGCACCTGTTCCCCGAGCGCCCTTCGTTCAACGAGCTCGGCCTGGCCTTGGGGATCGAGGCGCCGCACCCCTGAACGTTCATCGATCCTGGTTGGGGCCCTGCGCAGCAACGATAGCTTGTGGTCCGATGCTCGTCGGCCAACTGCTGGTTGGCCTGCTGGTCGATGGAGCGGAACTGCGCGTCCCGGTCGGGATGCTGGGCGCTCCCGGGCATGCGGCGGCGCTATCCGCAACCGAGGGGTTGCGGGTTGTCGGGAGCACGTGCAACCATGCGGTAGCACGTCGTCGACAGGAAGGGAAGGCAGATGGTCACCGATCGCATCGAGCGTGAGATCGTCGTGGCGGCACCGGCCGAGCGACTCTGGGAGGTGCTGACCCGTCCGGAGCACATCGGCAGGTGGTTCGAGGGCATGGAACCGGACGTGGATCTGCGGCCCGGCGGAGCGATGGTGCTGACCAGCAAGGAGTTCGGGAAGATCCACGGCATCGTCGACAAGGTCGAGCCTCCGCGCCTGTTCGCCTACCGGTGGGCGCGCCACCCGGACACCCCCGTGACCGAAGGCACGGCGACCCTGGTGGAGTTCACCCTCACCCCCGAAGGCAACGGCACTCGGGTGCGCCTCGTCGAGAGCGGCTTCTCCAGGACGGACGCGGTGAAGGTGGACCAGCAGCGGCACGCCGAAGCCAACAGCCAGGGCTGGCTGCAGGTGCTCGACAGCCTGCGGCGGTACGCGGAGCAGCGCACCGCGTGACCGAGGGGGCGCCACGGCGGCGGGACGGGGCGGCGGGCGAGGCCGCCGAGGCCGACGAGGTATTCGTCGCGCTCGCCGACCCGACCCGCCGCCAGATCCTGGACGTGCTCGCCGCCCGCGGCGAGGCGTCCGCCACCATCCTCGCGGTCGAACTGCCGGTCACCCGGCAGGCGGTCGTCAAGCACCTGGCGGTGCTCGACCGGGCCGGCCTGGTCCGCGGAGCACGGCGGGGCCGCGAGGTGCGCTACAGCGTGCGCCCCGAACGCCTCGACGCGACCGCCCGCTGGCTGGCAGGCCTCGCCGCCGAATGGGACGCCCGGCTGGCGGCCATCAAACGCCTCGCCGAGACGGACGAGGCTCCGCCCTGACGCCGCGTGGCGACAGCTGCGCTCAGCGCGCGGCGACCAGGCGGCGCAACAGCAGCACCACCACGGCGCCGACCACCGAGCCGAGGAAGCCGATCGGGCGCAGCTCGAACCGGTGGAACTGGATCAGCTCCCAGAGGAAGCCGCCGACGAACGACCCCACGACCCCCAGCAGGATCGTCCCGAGACACCCCATCGGGTCGCGGCCCGGCACCAGGAAGCGCGCCAAGGCTCCGGCCAGCAGCCCGACCACGATCCACGACAGCACCACCACTGCGATCCCTCTCCTCCACGTCGGCGTCTGCAGTGAACACCACTGTGGGCGCTGGCCCGTAAAGACGGGATCACGGTCCCGCCGCGGGTCAGCCGCGCCCGCCCGCGCGCCCGCCCGCGCGATCGCGGGCTCCGGCGACCCGCCAGGTGGCGCCGGTGGGACGGGCCGCGGTCAGCCGACCGGCACCGCCCGGCCGCTGGGGACCGTCGACCTGACCAGCTTGAACTTCGCGGCGGGCCCGGGCTCGCGTTCCAGCGCGTCCACCTGCGTGACCTCGACGGGCGGCGGGACGGCTCCGGCCGCGTCGATGGCCTCGGCGAGCGCCTGGCGCAGGCGCTCCGGCGTGGCGGTGCTGGCGTCCCCGGCCAGGATGACCCGCACGTGCAGGCCGTGCCGGTCGTGCAGGACCTGGTACTGGCGCACGTCGGGCAGGCCGGCGAAGGCCGCCCCGAGGCCGGACGGGTGCATGGCGACCTCGCCGCCGCCTCGGCCCGGCAGGTAGAGCGTGTCCATGCGGCGGCCCTCGATCGACGCGATGCGCCGGTAGGGGCGGCCGGACGGGTTGGGGCCGTCCGCCAGCGTGACCACGTCGCTGATCTCGTAGCGGATGAGCGGCTGCGCGTAGTCGACCAGGTTGGTGACCAGCACTTTGGCGCCGGGGACGCCGGCGGTCACCGGGCGGCCCAGCTCGTCGACCACCTCGATGACCAGGACGTCCTCGCTCATCTCCAGGCACCGGTCCCGCTGCGTGCTGGAGCCGAGCACCAGCGCCTCGGTGGCCGCGTAGACGCTGGCCGGCTCGAAGCCCCAGGCGTCCCGGATGCGGCGCCGGACGTCGGCGGTGAGCGGCTCCGCACCGTAGACACCGAACCGTGGCTGGATGCGCAGCCGCCCGGTGAGCTGCTCGGCCGCCAGCTCCCCTGCCACGGTCGGGTAACCGACCAGCCCCTCCGGCCGGTAGGCGTTGAGCGCCTCCACCAGCTCGGGCAGCGGGGTGGCCACCGACAGGCGCGGAACGTCCGGCCGGGCGGCCTGCAGGTCGGCGAAGAGCTGTCTGGTGATCGCCAGCGGGCTCGGCGCGCCGATGGCCAGAAGGCGGGCGCCTGGCGCCGCCCCGGCGCGGCTGAACGCGCGCAGGCTGGCCGCGGTCCAGACCGCGAACTCGCGCCGGGTGTGGACCACCACGGCGCGCAGCCCGGTGCTGCCGGAGGTGCTGGCCACCCGGTACTCGCCCAGGAAGGGCCGCACCGCTTCCGCGCCGGTCTCCATGTGGGCCTTCAGGTCGTCCAGGCGCAGCCGAGAGTCGCAGACGATCTCGTCGAAGCGCTCCATCAGCGTGGCCTTGGGCAGCGTCGGCAGCTCGTCGAGCGGCGCCTCCGGGGCGTTCGGGCCGAGCGTCCGCCGGTAGTAGGGCGAGCTGGTGACCGCGTGCTCCAGCAGGACGCGCAGGCGGGTCCGCTGGTGGGCGAGCAGCTGCTCGCGCGGCCAGGCGTCGTGCGCCAGCAGCTCGCCGAGCAGGCCAGCGACGGCGCCGAGCGGGCCGGGCGGCGCGGCCGTGGCGGAAGGCATCAGGCGCTCCTTGCGTCGCGGGCGGCGGCGGCCCGGTCGGTGGCCGCGGCCCGGTCGTCGGCGGGGGCGGCCCGGTCGGTGGCCGCGGCCATGGCCGGAGTGCCGCCGGCGGTCATCCCGAGCACGAAGCCGGCGGTCATCTCCTCCATCACCGGTGGGTCGGCGATGCCGGGGTCGAGCAGGCGCTCCAGCTCCATGCCGTTGCGCGTGGCCGCGTGGCCCCGGGCGACCTCGCGCACCGGGATGCGGAAGCTGGTGCCGTGGCGGTCGGCCAGCCCCTCCAGCAGGGCGGCGATGGCGTCGAGGTTGCGCTCGTGGCGCTCGGAGACCTGGCGGCGCAGGTCGTCGTGGCGCGAGGCGTGCGTCCAGAACTCGATCAGCACCGGCACCCAGCGGGGGTCGGCCTCGGCGCCGGCGGTCATCTCCCGCGAGAGCGCGCGCAGCCCGTTCTCCAGGGTCGGGGCACCGGCGGTGGCCTCCGCGTAGGCGCGCGTCCGCCCGGCGGCGTGGGCGTCCAGGACGGCCAGGAACAGCTCGTCCTTGCCGGCGAAGTTGGAGTAGACCGCGCCCTTGGTGTAGCCGGCCTGCTCGCAGATCTCCTCGAGCGAGGCGCCGTGGAACCCCCGGCGCAGGAATACCTCCCGCGCCGCCGCCACCAGGTCCGCGCGGGTCCGCTGCTTGCGATCCTGCCTGCTCAATCGCTGACGCATTCAGATACCTCCGGTATTCGATACCGCCGATACTCTGATGCCACCGGTATCCCACTGTCAAGAGGGAAGGATGGCGGAGTCCCCGCTGTGGCTGTGCCCGGCCCCGGCCCCGGCCCCGGCCCCGGCCGCGCCCAGGCCCAGGCCGCACGGGCTTTGGGCCCCTCGCGCTCAGCGCAGGCGGTCGATCAGGGGTGGGAGAAGCAGCAGTCCGGCGACGGCCAGCGCGGCCAGCGCCGTGACCAGGACGGCGGCCGCGCTCATGTCCTTGATCGCTCGCACGCGCTCGCTGTGGCCGGGGTGGAACAGGTCGAGCAGCCGCTCGACCACGGTGTTGACGACCTCGACCGCCAGCACCAGCGCGATCGCCAGCACCACCACCGCGATCTCGACCCGGTCCAGTCCCAGCCAGATGGAGACGCCCAGCGCCGCCGCGGCGGAGGCCAGGTGGACGCGGGCGTTGCGCTCACGCGCGAGCACCTCGCCGAGACCCCGCAACGCGAAGCGGAAGCTGCGCAGCAGGCCCATCCTCGACCCTCCCGGCGCGGCCGGGGGCCGCTGGCTGGTCAGACCCCCGTGGTGCCGTCGATCTGCTCGCGCAGGATGTCGGCGTGCCCGGCGTGGCGAGCGGTCTCCTCGATCATGTGCACGTAGATCCACCGAAGCGAGACCTGGCCCAGCCGCCGGTGCGTCCCGGTATCGTCCAGCGAGTGCTCGGCGGCCACCGCCCGCGAGCGCCCGCACTCCTGGTCGTACTCCGCGATCACCCGCGCCAAGGTCTCCCCCGGCTCCAGGCGGAAGTCGGCGTCAGGGTCCTGGTCGCTCCACGGCACCGGCGGCAGGTCCTCGGGCGGACGCCCCACCAGCACCCGCTGGAACCAGCCGAGCTCAACCCACCGCAGGTGCTTGACGATGCCGGCCAGGGTGGTCGCCGACGGCACCAGCCGGCGCACGGCGTCTTCCTCGGAGACCCCCCTGACCTTGCGCTTGATCGTCTCACGGTAGAGGTCCAGGAAGGCCTCGAGCGTGGCCCGCTCGTCGGCGGTGGAGGCCCGCTCGGCGGGGCCCAGTTCATCGCTCGGTAGCTGCATCATGGGCGTGAACCTACCGCACGGCGGACGCCGCTGCCGAGGGCTGAGCAGAAGCGCTTACCTTCAAGCAGAGATCCAAGGTCCAGCGTTGGCGGCTCCGCGGCTCAGCCCTGTACAAACCGGGCATGAGTTTCCTCACGCACCTGGAATGCGCCGCCTGCGGGCGGCGGCTGGACCCCGACCGGCCGTGGCAGCTCTGCCCCGCCTGCGACCACCCGCTGCTCGCCCGCTACGACCTGGCGCTGCTGGGTCGGCGCGTCCGCGTCGGCGACCTCGAGCGGCGGCCGCCCGGCCTGTGGCGCTACCGGGAGCTGCTGCCGCTGCGAGAGCCCGAGCGGGCGGTCTCGCTCGGGGAGGGCGCGACCGCGCTGCTCCAGGTCCCCAGGCTCGCCGAGCGGATGGGCGTGCCCGGGCTGCTGGCCAAGGACGAGGGGACGCTGCCGACCGGGACCTTCAAGGCGCGCGGCGCGGCGGTGGGCGTCAGCCGCGCCGTGGAGCTGGGCGTGCGGACGCTGGCGCTGCCCACGGCCGGCAACGCCGGCGCGGCCTGGGCGGCCTACGGCGCGCGTGCCGGCCTGGAGGTCGTGGTGGTCATGCCCGAGACCACGCCGAGCGTCATCCGCCGCGAGGCGGCCGCCTGCGGGGCCGACGTCTATCTGGTCCCCGGGTCGATCGCCGACGCCGCCGCGGTCGTGCGGGACGGCTGCCGGCGGCACGGCTGGTATGACGCCTCCACGCTCCAGGAGCCCTACCGGATCGAGGGCAAGAAGACCATGGGGTTCGAGCTGGTCGACCAGCTCGGCTGGCGGCTCCCGGACGTGATCGTCTACCCCACCGGCGGCGGCGTGGGCCTGATCGGCATGTGGAAGGGCTTCCAGGAGCTGCGGGCGCTCGGCTGGCTGCCGGCGAGCTCGCCGCTGCCACGGTTCGTCGCCGCGCAGTCCGCCGGCTGCGCCCCGGTCGTGCGGGCGTTCGCCTCCCACGCCGAGCGCACCCAACCGTGGGAGGACCCGGCCACCTTCGCGGCGGGCCTGCGGGTGCCCAAGCCGCTCGGGGACTTCCTGATCCTGCGCGCCCTGCGGGAGTCGGCCGGGACGGCGGTGGCGGTCCCCGACGAGACGATCGCCGCCACCATGGAGCTGGCCGGCGCCACCGAGGGCATGGTCGTTTGCCCGGAGGGCGCCGCCGCCCTGGCCGCCGCCGAGCGGCTGCGGCGCGACGGCTGGATCACCGACGACCAGACGGTGGCGGTCTTCAACACCGGCACCGGCCTGCTGTACGAGGACTCGCTGCCTGGCCGGGCGCCCCGTGGCCTGCGTGCCGGCGAAGGCCTCCCGAGCCCCGACGCGTGGGCGGCTCGGGGGTTGCGGGGAATCGGCGGTGGTGGGCGTGAGTTGCCGACATGACAGCCCAACTGCGATCTGGCGGGTCTCCGCCCCGAGGTGATCGACCATGCCACGCACCCGAATACTCCTCCCGGTGCTGGCAGCAGCCATCGGCCTGGCCATCGCCGGCTGCGCCAGCTCAGACAACGGCACCAGCAGTGGCGCCCAAAGCGGCGGCAGCGGCGGCAACGCCAGCGTCTCCTTCGCCACTCCCGCCCCCGGCGCGAAAGTCGCCAGCCCGGTCAACGTCAGCTTCAACGTTCAGGGCGCCCAGATCGGCCAGCCCGAGACCGGCAAGATGCACTTCCACGTCTACGTCGACCAGTCCAGCGACTACAAGATCCTGTACGCCATGAGCGGTCAGGTCGACGTGCCAGCCGGCCAGCACACCCTCAAGGTGGTCCTGGCCCAGCCCAACCACACCGAGACCTCCACCACCGCCACCGAGCAGATCGACGTGACCGGCGCGAGCGGCGGAGCCCAGGCGCCGACGACCACGGCGGGCGGCGGCTACGGCTACCCCTAATCGCGGGTCCCGCGGTCAGGGGATGCCGGCGGCGGTGACGCGGCGGCATTCGCTGGAGCCGCTGATCCGCCCGGCGAGCATCGCGGTGATCGGCGCGTCCAGCGCCCCCAGCAAGGCCGGTCACCAGTTGATGCTCGCGCTCGACGGGTTCCCCGGCAGGCTCTACCCGGTCAACCCGGGCGCGGAGCAGATCCTCGGCCGCACCGCCTACCCATCCATCGCGGCGGTTCCCCAGCCTGTCGACCTGGCCGTGCTGATCGTGCCCGCCGGGGCCGTGCCGGAGGTGGTCGAGCAGTGCGCGGCGGCGGGCGCGCGGGCGGCGATCGTCTGCGCCGGCGGGTTCGCCGAGGCCGGCCCGGAGGGGGCGGAGCTCCAGGCCCGCGCGGCACGGGCCGCGGCCGGGGCCGGCATGCGGCTGCTGGGGCCGAACACCTCGGGGCTCGTCAACCCGGTCGACGGGGTGCTGGCGACCTTCGTCTCGACGGTTGGCAGCATCCCGCCTGGGCGGCTGGCGATCGTCGCGCAGAGCGGCGGCGTGAACCTGGCCGTGGCCATGGCCGCGGCGGCGGAGGGCATGGGCGTGCGGCTGGCGATCGGGCTCGGCAACGCCGCCGACGTCGGCCACGCCGAGCTGCTGGACTATCTGGCCGGCGACCCGGACACCGGGGCGATCGCCCTGCACCTGGAGGGCGCCAGGGACGGCCGCGGGCTGGTCGAGGCGGTCGAGCGGGCGGCGGCCGCCAAACCGGTGGTCGCGCTGGTGCTCGGCGAAGCCGACGTGGGCGACTTCGCCCGCTCGCACACCGGCACGCTGGCCACGAGCTGGCGGCTCACCAGGGCCGCCCTTCGCCAGGCGGGCGCCGTGGTGGTCGACGACACCACCGAGCTGCTGGACGCGGCCCGGGCGCTGCGGCTGCTGCGGCTGGCCCCGGCCGCCTCGCCAGGGATCGGCGTGGTGACCGGTCAGGCCGGCCCCGGCCTGCTGGTCACCGACCGGCTCCGCGCCGGTGGCGTGCGCGTGCCCGAGCTGGACGCGGCCACGCGCACTCGGCTCGGCACGCTGCTGCCGCCAACTACCTACCAGCGCAACCCGGTCGACACCGGCCGGCCCGACGAGCGCTTCGGAGAGGTCGTGGCGGCCGTCATGAGCGACCCGGGGATCGACGCGGCGCTGGTCTACGCGCTCCACGAGCCCGGCGCGCTGGACCCGGCCGACCTGCTCCGGCCGGCCGCCGCCAACCCGTCGACGCCGCTGCTGCTGGTCACCGCCGGTCCCCGCGCGGAGGTCGACCGGCTGCGCGAGACCGTGGAGGCCGGTGGGGTGCCCGTTCTCACCAACCCCGAGCGGGGTGCCGCCGCCATGCGCGCCCTGGTCGCGGACGCCACCGCCGCCCACCGCCTGGCCGCCGCCACGGCCGAGCACGCCGGGGTGGCCCGGGCTGGCGGCCGGCGCCGGGCGGGCGAGGCGCCCGCCCAGCCTCGGCTCCTGGGCCCGCTGGACGAGGACCAGGCCAAAGGCGTCCTGGAGGCGGTGGGCCTGCGGGCTCCGCGGCGTCGGGTCTGCGGGTCACGGGAGGAGGCCCGGGCGGCCGCGGCGGCGTTGGGCCCCGCGGTGGTGGTCAAGGTGCTGGACCCGGCGATCACCCACAAGACCGAGGTCGGCGGGGTGCACGTCGGCGTCGGGGCCGGGCCGGCGCTGGAGGCGGCGCTGGACGCCATCGACCGGCTGGCCGCACCGGCGCCGGCGCGCTACCTGGTCGAGGAGCTGCTGCCACCGGGCCTCGACCTGATCGCCGGCGGCGTCCGCGACCCCTCGTTCGGGCCGGCGGTGCTGGTCGGGCTCGGCGGCGTGGTCGCGGAGGCGCTCGGCGACACGGCCATGCGGCTGGCGCCGCTGTCGGCCGGCGACGGCCACGAGATGCTGGACGAGTTGCTCGGCCGCAAGCTGCTGGACGGCTTCCGCGGCGGGCCGAGGGTCGACCGCGACGCTCTGGTGGCGGTCCTGGCCTCCATCGGCGAGCTGCTGGCCGCGCACCCCGAGATCGCCGAGCTGGACATCAACCCGCTACGCGCCACCGCCGGCGGGCTGGTCGCCGCCGACGCGCTGATCGTCGTCGACCCCGGCTGACCTCCTCGCTCCGCCCGAGCCGAGCACCGCGGTTGGGCCGGACCGAAACCTCTGCGCTGTTCAGCGTTTGCATGCGAAACTGGTAGTCTCACCTGGAGACACCGCTCGTCGGTCAGGAGAGAGGTGCGTCGCCGGATGGTCCTGCAGCATCACCCCGCGCGGGAGCGCCATCTCGTGCTGATCGCGGACGATGACCGTGACATCGCACGCTTCCTCGAGGTGAATCTGCGCCTCGAAGGATTCGACGTGACCTGCGCGCACGACGGCAACGACGCACTCGCCAAGGCGCTCGAGCTGGAGCCCAACCTCATCCTGCTGGACGTGATGATGCCCGGGATGGACGGGTTCGAGGTGTGCAGCAAGCTGCGGGCCGACCCCCGGGGCCTGGACGTGCCGGTGATCATGCTGACCGCCAAGTCGATGTCCAACGACCGGACCGACGGCTTCAGCGTCGGCGCCGACGACTACGTGACCAAGCCCTTCGAGCCGATGGAGCTGGTCGCACGGGTTTCGGCGAGACTGCACCAGACGACTCCCTGATCCAACGTCGATGCCGGTCGCCTTCGCGCTCCTGTCGCTGCTTGCACTGCTGGGCTGGCTCTACCTCCTCGGCGGCCACGGATGGTTCTGGCTGACCGACCAGCGGCTGCCGCGAGTGTCCTCCATACCACGTCCGTGGCCGCCGGTGACCGCGATCGTGCCCGCTCGGGACGAGGCGACGATGCTGCCGGAGACGCTGCCGAGCCTGCTCACCCAGGACTACCCGGGCGAGCTGACCGTCGTGCTGGTCGACGACCAGAGTGGCGACGGCACCGCCGGCGTCGCCCGCGCACTGGCCGCCGGCGTGCCACAAGCCCACGAGCTGGTGGTCGTGCGGGGCTCCGACCCTCCACCGGGATGGGCCGGCAAGGTCTGGGCCATGGCGCAGGGTGCCCAGGTCGCGGCCGCCAGGACGGCCGGCGGCCACGCCGTGGGACCGCGCCTGCACGCCCACGGCCACCCGCCCACCGGCCACCCGCCCACCGGCCACCCGCCCACCGGCCGCGCCGCCGGGTCCGGTCCCTGGGCCGGCGGGGATCCGACCGCGGCCCAGCCCGGCTACGTCCTGTTCACCGACGCGGACATCGCGCACGCGCCGGGATCGCTGACCGCGCTGGTGCGCGCCGCCGAGGCCGAGCGGCTCGACCTGGTCTCGCAGATGGCGCTGCTGCGCACGCGGAACCGCTGGGAGCGCCGGATCGTGCCGGCGTTCGTCTACTTCTTCGCCATGCTCTACCCCTTCAGCCGGGTCAACCGCCGCGGCAGCCGCACCGCCGCGGCGGCCGGCGGCTGCATGCTGGTCCGCAGCCAGGCGCTCGCCGAGGCCGGCGGGCTGCAGAGCATCCGCGGCGCCCGGATCGACGACGTCGCGCTCGCCAGGCTGCTGGCCCGCAGGCCCGGCGGCGGCATCTGGCTCGGGTTCGGCGAACGCGTGGCCAGCCGCCGGCCCTACCCGGAGCTGGCCGACCTCTGGAACATGGTCGCCCGCAGCGCCTACACCCAGCTCCGCTACTCGCCGTGGCTGCTGGGCGCCACGATCGCCGGCCTGGTCCTGCTGTTCGCGGTGCCGCCGGTGGCCGCCCTCGGCGGGCTGACCGCGCTGGGGTTCGGCGCCGGGATCGAGTCGAGCGCCGGGCTGATCGCCCTGGTCGGCCTGGGTGCCTGGGGGGCCATGTCGGCGACCTGGGTGCCGATGTTGCGGCTGTACCGGCTGTCGCCATTGCGCGCTCCCGCGCTGCCGCTGGTGGCGATGCTCTACGCGGCCATGACCGTGGACTCGGCCCGCCGGCACGCCGCGGGCAGGGGCGGGCTCTGGAAGGGCCGGCCGCTCCCTCGACCCCGCGCGACGCTCTGAGCCTCGCCGCGGGACCAGCTCCGACGGAGCGCCCGCGATCCAACCAAGATGGAGGTGCCATGGGCGACGACGGCTACCCGCGGTTCTCGGACGGCGAGCTTCGCCGGCGCTTCGGGATGGTCCGCGAGCTGATGGTTCGCGAGGGCGTGGAGGCGCTGCTGCTGCATGGCGGGCCGTCGGCCACCGGCCCGGTCCACTATCTGTCCGGCTATCTCCCCGTCCGGCCGGCCTGGCTGCTGTTCGCGCTGGAGGGGCCGTCGACCCTGTTCCTGCACTTCCACAACCACGTTCCCAACGCCCGCGTGCTCGCCGTGGTGGATGACGTGCGCTGCTACTGGCCGTCGGCACCGGGCGCGGTCGCCGCGGAGCTGCACCGGCGCGGGCTCGATCGCGCCGCGGTCGGCGTGGTCGGGCTGGCCACCTCCATCCCCCACGGCCAGTTCGAGGAGCTGCGCCGCCTGCTTCCGGATACAGGGTTCAAGGACCTCGGCCGGCCGCTCGACCAGATCCGCTGGGTCCGGAGCGAGGAGGAGCTGGCCTGGCTGCGCCGCAGCGCCGAGCTGACCGACCGCGCCTGCGAGCTGCTGGAGGCCCGCATCCGCCCCGGCCTCACCGAGCACGACCTGGTCGCCGCCGTCCACGAAGCGTTCCTGCCCGAGGGCGGCCAGGCCGGGCTCCACTTCCTGGCGGCGACCTCGATGATCGCGCCGGACCGGTTCGTCCCCTGGCAGTTCCCGACCGGGCGGGTGCTGCGCGAGGGCGACGTGGTGATCACCGAGATCACGGTGAGCTGGTGGGGCTATGGGGCGCAGATCCACCGGCCGTTCGCGGTCGCCGCCGAGCCCACCCAGCGCTACCTCGAGCTGTACGAGGTCGCCCTCGAGTGCTTCGAGCGCGTCCGGGCGGCCCTGCGGCCGGGAGCGACCAGCCCGGACGCCGTGGCGGCCGCCGAGGTGATCTCCGAGCGCGGCTTCACCGTCTTCGACAGCGTGGTCCACGGGGAGGGTGGCAGAAACCCGGAGCTCGGCATCAGCACCTCCGCCCACACCCTGGAGCCGTGGACGTTCCAGGAGAACCAGGTGATGGTCGTCCAGCCGAACCCGATCACCCTCGACCACCGCGCCGGCCTCCAGCTCGGCTGCGCCGTCCGCGTCGCCACCCCCGGCGCCGAGCCGCTGCACCGCTACCCCTTCAAATTCCCCGTGTGCGGGTAGCCGCCGGGTCGTGGGCTCGACAGGTCCGCGCCGGCCTGGACCGGCGGTAACGGCGACCGTGGCGGCCAGCGGAGACTGCGGGGACGTGTGGTCCTGCGTCCATAGCATTCGTAGACTGGTGGCCGAGTCCGAACCACCCCTTAACCCGGTTTTCGCCGATGCGTGGCGTCATAGAGCACAAGTGGACGACTGGCACGTCGTCCCTTGAGGCGAAAGGGAGCTACATGGCCCTCAAGACCCGTGGAAAGCTCATCGCACTCGGGCTGGTCACGTTCGCTTCCGCCGCGGCGCTGGCCGCCGGCGGCGTGGCCCTGGCCGACGACCACTCGCAGCAGCAGCAGCCGGTGCTGCGGATCACCACCAACGACAACAGCGGGACACAACTCCAGAACGTGCAGCAATCGCCCGACTCCAGGGACTGCCCGTTCGGGCACGACCGCGCACCAGCCGGTTCGGGCACCGACAACGCCGGAGGGGACGTGTGACAGAGACGGATCAGCTACCCGAGGAGCCCGCCAAGCTGCTCGAGCGAGCGCTTTTCGAGATCAAGCGGGTCATCGTCGGGCAGGAGCTGATGGTCGAGCGGATGATGGTCGGCCTGCTCGCCAGGGGCCACTGCCTGCTCGAAGGTGTCCCTGGCATCGCCAAGACGCTGGCGGCCGAGACGCTGGCCACGGTGGTCGGCGGGAGCTTCTCGCGCATCCAGTTCACGCCAGACCTGGTGCCGTCCGACATCATCGGCACCCGGATCTACCGCCCGTCCACCGAGCGCTTCGATACCGAGCTGGGCCCGGTGATCGTCAACTTCGTTCTGGCCGACGAGATCAACCGCGCGCCCGCCAAGGTCCAGTCGGCGCTGCTGGAGGTCATGGCGGAGCGGCAGGTGTCGATCGGCGGCAAGAGCTATCCCGTGCCGGAGCCGTTCCTGGTGCTGGCGACGCAGAACCCGATCGAGTCCGAGGGCGTCTACCAGCTTCCCGAGGCGCAGCGCGACCGGTTCCTGTTGAAGATCGAGCTCGGCCACCCCAGCGGCAGCGAAGAGCTCGCCATCCTCTATCGGATGAGCGTCGACCCGCCCACCGCCGAGCAGATCCTCGAGCCCAAGCAGGTCATCGCCCTCCAGCAGGCCGCCGACAAGGTGTTCGTCCACCACGCCATCGCGGAGTACGCGGTGCGGCTGGTGCTGGCCACCCGCAACCCGGCCGCGTTCGGCCTGCCCGAGGTGGCCGAGCAGGTGGCGTTCGGCGCCAGCCCGCGTGCCACGCTGGGCCTGGTGGCCGCCGGCCGCGCGCTGGCCCTGCTGCGCGGCCGCGACTACGTGGTGCCCCGGGACGTCTACGACGTGGCCAGGAGCGTGATCGGCCACCGGCTGGTGCTCACACTGGACGCGCTGGCGGACGCGGTGCCCGCCAACGGCATCGTCGATCGCATCCTGCATACGGTTCCCGAGCCGCAGGTCGCGCCGCGGCAGTTCGTCGACGGCCCGCCCGACGGACTGCGGGCGTCGGCGTGACCGGGCCGGGCTCCCAGCTCGTCTCCGCCGAGCAGGTGCTGCGGCGGCTGGAGCTGCGTGTGTCCCGGCGCATCGATGGGCTGCTCCACGGCGACTACCTGGGACTGCTGCCCGGACCGGGCAGCGAGATGGCCGAGGCGCGCGCCTACCGCCCCGGCGAGGACGACGTCCGGCGGATGGACTGGAACGTCACCGCCCGCACCACCGTGCCGCACGTGCGCGACCTGATCGCCGACCGCGAGCTGGAGACGTGGGCACTGGTCGACGCCAGCGGCAGCATGGACTTCGGCACCGCCGAGTCGGAGAAGCGCGACCTGGCAACCTCGGCGGTCGCCGCGATCGGCTTCCTGACCTTGCACGCGGGCAACCGCTTCGGCGCGCACATCGCGCACGCCGGCGGGGTGCGGCGCATCCCCGCCCGCGCCGGCCGTGGCGCGCTGTTCTCGATGCTGCGGGTGCTGCTGGAGCTGCCGAGGGCGCCTCAGCGCGCGACCGGCGGCCCGCCGCTGGACGACGCTCTGGACGGCCTGCGCCGCACCACGCGGCGCCGCGGCCTGGTCGTGGTGGTCTCCGACTTTCTCGACGGCATGGACGACCCCAGCTCGCCCACCTGGGAGCGGCCGCTGCGGCGCCTGACAGCGCGCCACCAGGTGCTGGCGGTCGAGGTCCTGGACCCACGCGAGCTGGAGCTGCCCGACGTGGGCGTGCTCACCCTGGTCGACGCCGAGACCGGTCGCCGCCGTGAGGTGTCCACCGCCAACCGGCGCATGCGCGAGCGCTACGCGGAGGCCGCCGCTGAGCAGCGCGAGGGCATCCGGGCGGCCCTGCGCCGCGCCGGCGCCGGCCACATGCAGCTCCGCACGGACCGCGACTGGCTGCGCGACGTCGTTCGCCACGTCGTCACGCAGCGTCGCATGGCCCGCGCCGGCGGCGGCAAGGCGCCCACTGGAGGTGCCGCTTGAGCTTCTTCGCCCCGGACCGGCTCTGGCTGCTCGCCGCGGTGGCCGGGCTGGCGGGGCTGTACGTGGTGACGCTGCGGCGGAACCGGAAGCGCTACGGCGTCCGCTTCAGCAACATGGCCCTGCTCGACAAGGTCGCGCCCCGGGGGCCCGGCTGGCGCCGGCACCTGCCGGCGGCGGTGTTCCTGGTGATGCTGAGCGTGCTGGTGGTGGCGTTCGCGCGGCCCGCCGCCCACGCCAAGGTGCCCAGAGAGCGGGCCACCGTGATGATCGCGCTGGACGTGTCGAACTCGATGTCGGCCACGGACGTGGATCCCAACCGTCTGGAGGCCGCCAAGCAGGGCGCCGTCGCCTTCGTCGACCGGCTGCCGGCGCGGTTCAACGTCGGCCTGGTGGCCTTCGACGGCTCCGCCTCGGTGGTCGTGGCGCCGACCACCGACCACCAGACGGTCGACAACGGCATCCGAGGCCTGCAGACCGGCCCCGCGACCGCCATCGGCGAGGCGGTCTTCAGCTCGCTGGAGGCGATCGCCAGCTTCGACCAGCAGGCGGACACCAACCCGCCGCCGGCACGCATCGTGCTGCTGTCGGACGGCGCCAACACCGCGGGCCGCTCCCCCGAGCAGGCCGCGGAGGCCGCCGTGGCGGCCCACATCGCCGTCTCCACGATCGCCTACGGCACGCCCGAGGGTACCGTGGAGGTGAACGGGCAGCTCATCCCCGTCCCGGTCGACGGGCCAGCGCTGGAGCGACTCGCCAAGACCACCAACGGGGCCTATTACGAGGCCGCCAGCGGGGAGGAACTGCAAAAGGTCTACCAGGACATCGGCAGCTCCGTGGGATTCCGGACGATCCGCCGGGAGGTCTCGGTGTGGTTCATCGGCTTCGGCCTGGTCGCCGCCTTCAGCGCCGCGGTCGCGTCGCTCGTCTGGTCCTCCCGCCTTCCCTAGCTTGGTGTGAAGGGAGCAACGCCAATGACCACGCCTAGCGGGCTCGGCAAGCCCAGAGGGCCGTCCTACCTCTCGCCGGCGATGCGGCGGCCGGGTGCGCCGCGACTGCGGGAGGCCGAGGAGTGGGGGGCGCCGCCCACCCCCGAGCCCAAGCGCGTCCCGCTCACCCGCGCCGTGGTCATCGGGCTGCTCGCGACCCTGCTGGCCGGGGTGGTCGGCGGCGCGGTGGGCACCGCGCTGGTGCAGGACGACAACCGGTCCAACTCGCCGGCGGCGGCACCGCCCCCTCGGCTGCCACGCTCCAGCTTCGGGCCGGTGCGCGGCGGCAGCGGCGACCTCAGCGACGTGGCCGCCCAGGTCCTGCCCAGCGTGGTGTCGGTGCAGGTCAGGCAGGGCTTCGCCGGGGGGACCGGCTCGGGGTTCGTGATCGACCGGCTGGGTCATATCCTGACCAACAACCACGTGGTCGCCTCCGGCGGGACCGTCGACGTGGTCCTGCAGAGCGGCAGGCGCATCCCGGCCACGGTCGTCGGCCGCGACGCCACCACCGACCTGGCCGTGCTGAAAGTCGCCAATCCCGCCGGCCTGGAGCCGCTGACCCTCGGTCGCTCGGCGGACGCCGCCGTCGGCGACCCCGTGCTGGCGGTCGGCTCGCCGCTCGGCCTGGCCGGGACGGTGACCTCCGGGATCGTGAGCGCGCTGGACCGCGAGGTGCGGCTGGGCAGCCAGCGCGGCACCGCCCTGCAGACCGACGCCCCCATCAACCCGGGCAACTCCGGCGGGCCGCTGGTCAACGCCAGGGGCGAGGTGATCGGCGTCAACACCGCCATCGCCACGCTGGGCTCGCAGGGCTCCATCGGCATCGGCTTCGCCATCCCGATCGACCGGGCGGCGCAGGTGGCCGACCACATCATCCGCGGATGACTGGCCGGTAGCGGGACGACGGAGGCGGCCGGTGCGATTGCTGCTGGTGGAGGACGAGGCCGACCTCGTCGAGACGGTCCGGCCGAGCCTGGTCCGCGACGGCTACGCGGTCGACGTCGCCCCGGACCTGGGCGAGGCATCGGACAAGCTGCGGGTCAACGCCTACGACCTCCTGGTGCTGGATCTCAGCCTGCCGGACGGCGACGGCTTCGACCTCTGCAGGTCGGTCCGCGGCGGTGAGCTGGACGGTCCCAGCGGGCCGGAGCTGCGCATCCTCATGCTGACCGCTCGGGCCGGCCTGCGCGACCGGGTCCGCGGGCTCGACGAGGGCGCCGACGACTATCTGGTCAAGCCGTTCTCGCTGGCGGAGCTGCTGGCCCGGCTGCGCGCGCTGCTGCGCCGCGACAGCGCCCAGCCGCCCGCCAGCACCACCCTGCGGGTCGGCGAGCTGCGCCTGGACACGGCCAGGCACGAGGTCTTCCGGGGCGAGCGGGCGCTGCGCCTGACGCGCAAGGAGTTCGGTGTGCTGGAGTACCTGATGGCCCGGCCGGGGCTGGTGGTCCACGCCCGCGAGCTGCAGCGCGAGGTGTGGGACGAGCACGCCGACCCGTTCACCGAGACCGTTCGGGTCACCGTCGGCAACCTGCGGCGCAAGCTCAACGGCAACGGGGAGCCGCCGCTGGTGGAGACCATCCCCGGCAAGGGCTACCGGCTCAGGGTGGGAGCATGAGGCGCCGGCTGCGGCTCTCGGCAACGCCGCGGTGGCGGCCGCCGGGAGTGGTCCGGTCGGTCAGGTTCCGGCTGACGGCGCTGTACTCGGCCATGCTGTTCACGCTGGCGGCCCTGGTCGTCGGCGGCATCTACCTGGCGCTGTCCAGGAGCACCGACGCACGGCCGATCACCAGGACCTACGAGGCGGAGAAAATCATCCGCGGGCCCGACGGCCACGTCCGCTCGCGCGGCACGCTCACCGTCGCCGAGGTCAGCGACATCGAGTCGGCCGTCAGCTACCAGACCCGCCAGACGCTGTGGAAATACTCCGCCGCGATGCTCGGCGGCCTGGTCGTGGGCAGCCTCGGGATCGGCTGGGTGCTGTCGGGGCGGGTGCTGCGCCCGGTGCGCTCGATCGCCCGAACCGCCCAGGAGATCCAGGCGACCGACCTGTCACGCCGGATCCGGCTCGGCGGGCCCGACGACGAGCTGCGCCACCTGGCCGACACCATCGATTCCATGCTCGACCGTCTCGACCACGCCTTCGGCATGCAGCGCCAGCTCATCGACGACGCCTCCCACGAGCTGCGGACCCCCTTGACGGTCATCCGCGCCAACCTCGACGCCGCCCTGGCCAACCCGCTGGCCACCGAGGAGGACCGCCAGCGCGCCGCCGTGCTGGTGGACCGCGCCACCACCCGCATGACGCGGCTGGTCGAGGACCTGCTGGCCACCACGCGGCGCGCCTCCGGCGCCTACGGCGACACCGACGTGAACCTGGCCGTGGTCGCGCGCGAGGCCGGCGAGGAGTTCGAGCAGCTCGCCGCCGCGCGCGGCCTGGCCATCGACTACCGCCTGGCCGAAGGCCTGGAGGTGATCGGCGACCCGGACGCGCTGCGCCGCGCGGTCGGCAACCTGCTCTCCAACGCCGTCCGGCTGGCGCCGCGGGGCACCCGCATCGGCCTGGCCACCGGCCACCTGCGCGGCTGGCACTGGATCGCCGTGCGCGACCAGGGCCCCGGCATCCGCGTCGAGGACCACGCCCGCGTGTTCGACCGCTTCTGGCGGGGCCGGGCGGGCACGGGCGAGCACGACCGCCACACCGGCCTCGGGCTGGCGATCGTGCGCCAGATCGTCGAGGCGCACGGCGGTCAGGCGCGGCTGTTCTCGCGGGACAGCGTCGGCAGCACCTTCGTGCTCTGGCTGCGGCCGCAGGTCTCCGGCAGCGAGCTGCCGCCCGTGCCCGACGGCGACCCCATGGACCTCCCCTCCGAGGCGCCGCCAGCCCCCGCTCCCGCTCCCGCACCCGGCTGAGCGGCGCCGCGGGTGGTGCCCATGCGGGTGCCCGTGCGGTGCCCCGTGTGGCGCCGGGGTGCGACGCGCCCGCCGCACCTCCACGCGGTAGCCTGCGCTGGCGGCCCGCCGCGATGACCGGATAAAGGAGGACGACGGTGGCCACACCGACCCTGCGCCTGGCGCAGGACCGCGACGCCGACGAGCTGCTCAGCCGCGACCCGCTGGCTCTGCTCGTCGGCATGCTGCTCGATCAGCAGTTCCCGATGGAACGAGCTTTCGGCTCCCCGTGGTTGCTCGCGCAGCGGCTCGACCGCCGGGGCCTCGACGCCGCGGAGATCGCCGCCTGGGACCCGGACGCGTTCGTCAAGGTCATGGCGGGACCGCCGGCGCTGCACCGCTACCCCGCCGCGATGGCCAGCCGGATCCAGGTGCTCTGCGCCTACCTGGTGAAGGAGTACCAGGGTGCCGCCGCCGAGCTGTGGCTCGGCGCCGCCACCGGGACGGAGCTGCTGAAGCGGGTGCGGGCGCTGCCCGGCTTCGGCGAGCAGAAGGCGCGCATCTTCGTGGCCCTGCTCGGCAAGCAGCTCGGCGTCCGGCCGCGGGGCTGGCGCGAAGCCGCCGGCCCCTACGGCATGGAGGGCTCCCACCGCTCGGTCGCCGACGTCACCGACCCCGACAGCCTCGCCCAGGTGCGCGCCTTCAAGCAGGCCGCCAAGCGCGCCACCGCCGAAGGCGGCTGAGCGGGCCGCCGCCCTGCCCCGCTTGCCCGAGCCGTCCCAGCCCCCCTCCTCCGGTGAGACGCCAGGCGGGGCACAATGCCAGCGCCAGCGCGTCTGGCGGAGGCCCCGTCAGGAAGGCGCCAAGGGGTTGGTCCAGTGGACCTCCGGAAAGCGGGCGAAGTCGGTGTCCGCCGAGCACACCGTCAGGCCGTGTTCGATGGCCAGGGCCGCCAGATGGGCATCGCTGACGAGATTTCCTCGGAGCTGGTACGAGACGACCAGAGCCCGGAAGATCACGCGATGCCGATCGGTCGGGTTGGGAACCCATGCCGTGTCGCACGCGAGCCAGGCATCGACGAAGCGCCAGGCCTCCTCAGGAGACAGGGGCTTCTCCGACGCGCGCGGGTGCGTGCTGATTCGGACGAACGCGCTCAGGACGGGCCAAGGAAATCCCACCCGGGTAGGGCCGTTCAACACACCGCTGAGCCATTCGGCCGCGGCTCCGTGGAACGGGCTCGCCTCGTCGACGGCGAACAGCAGCAGGTTGGCGTCGACCAGCATCAGCGGGCCGTCGGGCCTTCCAGCCATTCCAGTGCGTCGGCGACATTCGTGACGTCGACCCGCAGGCCGAGGCGCTTGGACTGCTGCCGAAACGGCTTGCGAGGCGGCTTGGCCTTCAGTCCGGCGCGGATCAGCTCGTTGATCGCCTCGCTGAGCCCCATGGAGCGCTCGCGGCGAAGCTGTTCGAGCGCGGCCGCCACATCGTCATCAAGCGTGATCGTCGTCCGCATGCCAATTATCCTACATCATGATGCTGGACGCGTGTCATCGCGATTCACCACGCCGCCTGGCCCGCACGCGAGCGCCTGACGGCGGTCAGCTCAGCCCGAGCTGCTTCATGAAGGTCACCAGGTCGTAGAAGAGGTTCTCCTCCACGATCTGCCCGTCGTCCCAGCGCGCCACGGTGCAGAAGTCCACGTCGCAGCGTCTGCATGAGCTCCATGTTGCGCTGCTCGACTCCCATGGCCACTCCTTGTCGCGCCGTCGGGTGTCAGGATGGGTACCCTCGGCGCCGGCAGCCAACACGGCATTTGGCCGCGTCGGGCGGATAGGCCGATGCACAGCAGTCTCCAGGAAAGGCGGATCAGGATCGTGACGTCGATTGGCGAGCGGATCGCCGGGGAGCTGGGCGTGCGCCCGGGGCAGGTCGAGGCGGCGGTCGAGCTGCTGGACGGCGGGGCGACCGTGCCGTTCATCGCGCGGTACCGCAAGGAGATGACCGGGACGCTGGACGACGCGCAGTTGCGCACGCTCGAGGACCGGCTGGGCTACCTGCGGGAGCTGGAGGAGCGGCGGGCCGCGGTGATCGAGTCGATCCGGGCGCAGGGCAAGCTGGACGCCGGGCTGGAGGGGCAGATCCTGGCGGCCGACTCCAAGGCTCGGCTCGAGGACCTCTACCTGCCGTTCAGGCCCAAGCGCCGGACCAAGGCGCAGATCGCCAGGGAGGCCGGGCTCGAGCCGCTGGCCGACCAGCTCATGGCCGATCCGTCGCGTGACCCGCTGGAGGCCGGCGCGGCCTTCGTCGACGCCGGCAAGGGCGTGGCCGACGCGCCGGCGGCGCTGGAAGGCGCGCGGGCGATCCTGGTCGAGCGCTTCGCCGAGGACGCCGACCTCATCGGCGCCTTGCGCGAGCGGATGTGGTCGCGTGGCCGGCTGGTGTCGCGCGTGCGTGACGGCAAGCAGGAGGCCGGGGCCAAGTTCGCCGACTACTTCGACTTCGCCGAGCCGTTCGTGAAGCTGCCCTCGCACCGGATCCTGGCGATGTTCCGCGGCGAGACCGAGGAGGTCCTGGACCTCGCCCTCGACCCGGAGCCGGCGCCGCGGCCAGGGGCGGAGGCGGCCGGCCCGGCAGCGGGAGCGGCGCCGGGGGCCGGCTCAGCGGCGGGCACCGCGGCGCGGACCGGCTCGGCCCCGGCCGCTCCGAGCGGCTACGAAGTGGAGGTGGCGCGGCGCTTCGGCGTCGCGGACCTCGGCCGGCCAGGCGACCGCTGGTTGCTCGAGACGGTCCGTTGGGCCTGGCGCGCGCGCATCCTCGTCCACATCGGCCTCGACCTGCGCGCGCGCCTCTGGCAGGTGGCGGAGGACGAGGCGGTGCGGGTGTTCGCCGCCAACCTCCGCGACCTCCTGCTGGCGGCGCCGGCCGGCACGCGCCCGACCATGGGCCTGGACCCGGGCTTCCGGACCGGGGTCAAGGTCGCGGTGGTCGACGCGACCGGCAAGGTGGTGGCTACCCGGACGATCCATCCGCACCAGCCGCAGCGCCGCTGGGACGAGGCGCTGGAGACCCTGGCGCGGCTGGCGCGCGGCCACCAGGTCGAGCTGATCGCGATCGGCAACGGCACCGCCTCGCGCGAGACCGACCGGCTCGCGGCCGACCTGATCGGCCGGCACCCGGAGCTGCGGCTCACCAAGGTGGTGGTCTCGGAGGCCGGCGCCTCGGTGTATTCCGCTTCCCAGTACGCGTCCCGGGAGCTGCCCCAGCTCGACGTGTCGCTGCGCGGCGCGGTGTCGATCGCGCGGCGCCTGCAGGACCCGCTGGCGGAGCTGGTCAAGATCGACCCGAGGTCGATCGGCGTCGGCCAGTACCAGCACGACCTGTCCCAGAGCAGGCTCTCGCGCTCGCTGGACGCGGTGGTCGAGGACTGCGTCAACGCGGTCGGCGTCGACCTCAACACCGCCTCGGTGCCGCTGCTGGGGCGCGTGTCGGGCATCGGCGGGACGCTCGCGGAGAACATCGTCGCCCACCGCGACGCCAACGGGGCCTTCCGCTCGCGCAAGGCGCTCGGCCAGGTCCCGCGGCTCGGCCCCAAGGCGTTCCAGCAGTGCGCCGGGTTCCTGCGCGTGCGCGGCGGCGACGACCCGCTGGACGCCTCCAGCGTGCACCCGGAGTCCTACCCGGTGGTCCGCCGCATCCTGCAGGCCACCTCCAGCGACGTCGCCTCGCTGATCGGCAACACCGCCGTCCTGCGCTCGCTGCGGCCAGAGCGGTTCGTCGGCGACGGCTTCGGGCTGCCGACCGTGACCGACATCCTGCAGGAGCTGGAGAAGCCGGGCCGCGACCCACGCCCCGCCTTCAGGACGGCGACCTTCACCGAGGGCGTCGACACCCTCGGGGACCTGAAGCCCGGCATGGTGCTGGAGGGTGTGGTGACCAACGTCGCGGCCTTCGGGGCCTTCGTCGACGTCGGTGTCCACTCCGACGGGCTCGTGCACGTCTCGGCGATGTCCAACGTGTTCGTCAAGGACCCGCGCGACGTCGTCAAGCCGGGCGACGTGGTGCGGGTGCGGGTGCTCGGCGTCGACGTCGCCCGCAAGCGCATCTCGCTCAGCCTGCGACTGGACGACGACCCCGCCGGGACCGACCGGCGCCCGCCCTCGCGCCCCGGGCCCCGCGACCGCAAGCGCCCGGCGCGCCCAGCGCCGGCCGGCGCGGCGCCGCAGCGCGAGCGCCCCGCGGCGGTCCCCGACACCGCGCTGGCGGAGGCGCTGCGCCGCGCCGGTCTGGTCGAATAACGTGGCCGCTCCCAGCGCCCGCACGAACTGTGACCCGCCGCCGCCGAGCAGGCGATCGAGGCGATGCCCACGATCGTCGACTCGGCCCGCGCCAACCGCGCGTTCCTGTCGCGGGCGGTGCGGTTCCTGGCCACCGAGGCCGGCATCGGCCAGTTCCTCGACATCGGCACCGGCATCCCGACCAGCCCCAACGTCCACGAGATCGCGCAGGGCATCGCGCCCGGATCGCGTGTGGTCTACGTCGACAACGACCTGCGCGACCCTGGCAAGATCCTGAGGGGGCGATCGGGGCGGCGGAGCGCCTCAGCCGGGGCATGACCACGCCGATCACGCTTCGCAGCCAGACCGAGATCGCGCGCTTCTTCGACGGGCTGGAGTTCGTGGAGCCCGGGCTGGTCCAGGTCCACCGGTGGCGCCCGGACCCCGACGACGCCGACCTGGAGCGCAAGGTGTCGGTCGTCGGCGGCGTCGCGCGCAAGCCCTGAGCCGGGCGCCGGGGGCCGCTCAGGGTCGCAGCAGGCTGGTCGGCAGGGGCACGTGGCGGGCGCGGAGCCATTCACCGAGCGCCTTGGCCTGCGTGTCGAAGCGGCGTGCCTCGGCGGCGCCCCCGTCGAGCAGGCCGTGCACCACGAAGTTCACCGCCCGCAGGTTGGGGAGCTCGTGGCGGTCGATGCGGAGCCCCGCGGCCTCGGGCGCCAGCGCGCGGAAGCGCTCGGTGGTCATGGTCGCGGCCAGCCAGGGCCAGGCGGCCGGGTCGCTGACCCACAGGCCCACGTTCGCGTTGCCGCCCTTGTCCCCCGAGCGGGCGTGCACCAGCCGCCCCAGCGGCCCGTCCACCGTGGGCCCGAAGTCCGCGCGCCGGCCCGCCGGAGCCGGGGCCGGGGTCGCGGGACCGCCCGGGGCCAGGGTCGGGCCGCCAGTGCCGGCCGGAGCCGGGGCGGTCGCGGACCAGGCGTTCGAGGCCGGGGGCGGCGTGATCGGCTGGCGGCGGCCGTCGGGGTGGACGACGGTATGCCACGGGACCGTCTGCGGGATGAGCGTGGGCCAGTAGGCGCCGAGGGCGGAGCCGGACCCGGGCGCGCCCATGCCGTACATGCCCGGGTAGTTGGCCAGCGCCAGCTCGATCAGCGCCGCGGTGAACGCCCGCCCGGCGCCGGCCTCGTCGCCGTCGACGGACACCTGCAGCAGGCAGGACCCGGCCATCTGCTCCACGGGGTCGCCGGCCGCCACGCCGATGCGCGTGAACCGCAGGTCGGTGATGCCGGGGAGGCCCTCCAGCCGCGCCCGCACCGCCGCCTCGGCCACCTCGGCCTTGTCGTCCAGGTCGAGTCCGGTCAGCACCAGGGTGGCGCCGTTGCGCCAGCCGCCAAGGCCGGTGATGGCCAGCTTGGTGGTCGGCGGCGGCGGCAGCCCGGCGACGCCGGCGATGCGGACCCGGTCCACCCCGGACCGCTCCAGCCGGACCGTGTCGAGCCGGGCGACCACGTCCGGGTTCAGGTACCCGGGGCCGTCCACCTCGTAGAGGAGCTGGGCGGTGACCGTGTCGACGGTGACGGCGCCGCCGGTGCCGGGGTGCTTGGTGATGACCGACGACCCGTCCTGGTCGATCTCGGCGAGCGGGAACCCGGGGTGGGCGAGGTCGGCGATCTCCCGGAAGCCGGAGAAGTTGCCGCCGGTGGCCTGCGCCCCGCACTCGATCACGTGGCCGGCCACGACAGCGCCGGCAAGCGCGTCGTGGTCGCCGGGAGTCCATCCCCACCACCAGGCGGCGACCCCGCTGACCAGCGAGGCGTCGGCGACCCGGCCGGTCACCACCACGTCGGCTCCGGCCTCCAGGGCCGCCGCGATCCCGAAGCCGCCGAGATAGGCGTTGGCGGTGAGCGGCTGACGGCCCCAGCTCGAAAACGGTGCGCCGGTGTCGAGGCGGGCGAGGTCGTGGCCCGCCGCCAGCAGCTCAGGCACGCGCTCGCTGAGGTCGTCGCCCTCGACGTGGGCGACCGCCAGGTCGACGCCGATTCGTGCCAGCAGCTCGCAGGTCGCCTCGGCCAGCCCGGCGGGGTCCAGCCCGCCGGCGTTCACCACGACTTTGATCCCGCGGTCGGCGATCTGGGCGGCGACCGGTTCGAGCTGGCGGAGGAAGGTGGTGGCGTAACCGCCGCCGGGCCGCCTGGCCCGGACCTTGGCGAGCACCAGCATGGTGACTTCGGCCAGGTAGTCGCCGGTCACCACGTCCACCGGACCGCCGCCGACCATCTCGGCCAGCGCCTCCAGCCGGTCGCCGTAGAACCCCGAGCAGTTAGCGACCCGAACCGGCCGCCTCCCGGTCACGCCCACGCGGTCACTCTACCGCGCCGGAGGGGTGCTGCCCGAATTGGACTGGGTGACCCTCGCCGGGCTGGGCCGGCAGCGACGTTCGGGCGGGGAGGTGGAACCTGATGGTGGAGTGGAGCGGCACCGTCCGTAACTGTTCAGGACCGGGCGAGAGCTGGCCGCCTGGGGTCGCCTTCGAGCAGCTGCCGTAGCACGGCCATGGAACCAGCGACGGCCTTGGCGCGTAGCAGTGACAGTGGACGTCGGCTGGGTGGAGGAGCAGCACATGGCAACCCGCACCGGCACGCGGACGGTTGCGCCAACGGCAACGGGCCACCCGGCGAGCGGCCCAGCCCCCAACAGCACGGCAACGGCGCCCTGTGGACCGGGCTTCCGCCTGACGGCATCGACACGGGGGCACTCCGGAGCCCGACGGCTCGACCAGCCAGAAGTACCCGTGGTGGACGGTGGGCACCACCGGCGAGCTCACCATCCAGGGCCGGCGGGTGGACGCCTCGGTGGCGCCGCTGCGGGCGCGGATCAACAGCGGGGTACCCGAAACCGCCTTCGCCGAGGTCGCTGGTGGCCGCTTCTGGGCCAGCGGGAGCTCGTTCCCGACCGAGGGTTGCTGGCAGGTCACGGGCAGGGTCAGGCGCACCAGCCTGACGTTCGTGGTGTTCATGGCCAAGCCTTGACTGCGGTCGGAGGAGGGGCGCCTTGTGTCCGTGAGTGGGCGTTTGCTGGCCATGTTCGAGGTCACGGATGGGCGTCGGCCCGACCGGAGCTATTGCGATGACAGTGACAGACGAGGCGAGCTGGCGTGGGGCGGCTTGATGAGTACTTCCCGAGCCGTCCTCGACGGCGTCGTCGGGCGGCTACGGTCGCTACTTGATCAGGGCCATGGGAGGACTCCGCCAATGGCACCAGCACGTCGCGGAGTAGGGGCCGGACCGACCGCCGGCCTCCGATCCTATAGACTCCGGTAGACTCCGGCCACTGTCGCCTTGCCGCCACCCAGATTCGGCAGGTCTCGCCCATGACGTCAGAGGCGCTCTTGCGTAGCTTGCGCGCGGCCGTGGAGGCCGCTCCCGACGACGTGTCGCTGCGGGTGCACCTGGCTGAGCTCCTTGCCGCCGCGGGCGAGCACGACGAGGCGGTGCGCCACGCCGCCGCGGCGCTCCAGCGCGAGCCGGGCAATGCCGCTGCGCTCGCGCTGGTCGCGCAGAGCCACGCCGCGCGCGACGCCGTCGACGGGTCCCTGTCGAGCCCCGTGGATCCCGCTGACACGCCGGAGGGCTCGGAGGTATCGCCTCCCGAGCCGACGGATGCGGAGGCGGAGGCCCTGCGCCGGCTCGACTCCGAGCTTGCCGGGATCGCCCCGCCGATGTACGTCGAGGGGGAGCCGGAGCCCGCCACGGACGGGTACGACATCGAGCCAGCCCAGGTCCGCCTAGCGGACGTCGCCGGGATGGCGGCCGTCAAGGAGCGCTTGGAGGCCGCAGTGCTCGCGCCGATGCGCCACCCCGAGCTCGGGCGCCTGTACGGCAAGTCGCTGCGCGGCGGGCTGCTGCTGTACGGGCCACCAGGGTGCGGCAAGACGTTCATCGCCAGAGCGCTCGCCGGCGAGATCGACGCCCGGTTCATGGCGGTCTCGCTCGCGGATGTGCTCGACATGTTCATCGGCCAGAGCGAGCGGAACCTGCGCGAGCTGTTCCAGATCGCACGCCGCAACGCGCCGTGCGTGCTGTTCCTGGACGAGGTCGACGCGCTCGGTCAGAAGCGCAGCCACCTGCGGCACAGCGCCGCCCGCGGCACCGTCAACCAGCTGCTGGCCGAGATGGACGGGATCGCAAGTGAGGAGGGCGTCTACGTCCTCGGCGCGACCAACCACCCCTGGGACGTGGACGTCGCGCTGCGCCGGCCGGGCCGCTTCGATCGGATGCTGCTGGTGCTCCCCCCGGACGAGCCCGCGCGCGAGGCGATCCTGCGTTATCACCTGCGCGATCGCCCGATCGCAGGCGTCGACGCCTCCCGCCTGGCGAAGCTCACCGACGGGTACTCAGGCGCTGACCTGGCGCACATCTGCGAGACGGCGGCCGAGCACGCGCTGCTGGACTCGGCCCGCAAGGGCGCTGTGCGCATGATCGGGATGGCGGACCTGGAGCGGGCCGCCCGCGAGGTGCGCCCCTCGATCGGACCGTGGCTGGAGGTCGCCCGCAACGTCGCGCAGTTCGCCAACGAGGGCGGCGCCTACGACGACCTGCTCACCTACCTGCGGCAGCGGCGGCTGCTGTGAGATCGGCGGCCCCGTGAACGAGGCGCACCTGGCACTGGAGCGCGCCGAGGGCCTCTGCGAGCTGCGCCGCTACGAGGAGGCATTGGCGCTGCTCTCGCGTGCGGTGGCCAGCGACCCCGACAACCCACATGCCTGGTGCCTCATGGCGCAGGCGCAGCTCGGGTTGTACCGGTACCGCGAGGCGCTCCAAGCGGCGGAGACCGCCATCCCGCTGGCCCCTGACGAGGAATGGCCGCATCGCCTTGCCAGCGTCGCCCTGGAAGGTCTGGGCAACTACGTGCAGGCGGCGCGCGCGGCCAAGGAGGCCGCCCGGCTCGCCCCGCACACGTGGCAGGCGCACGTGCGACTGGCGCACGCGTCCAGCCGGGCCTGGCGCCTGGACGAAGCCCGCGCGGGATCGGACCGGGCACTCGTCCTGGCCCCCGACGAGGCGGACGTCCACGTCGCCGCCGGCACGGTCGCGGCGGCGGCCGGCCACCGCGGAGAGGCCGAGACCCATTTCCGGCGGGCGCTCGCAATCGAGCCGGACAACGCCGCCGCCCACAACGAGCTCGCGCGCCTGCACCTCAAGCACGCGCACGCGGCCAACCCGGCCGGGCTCGCCCGGGCCGCCGAGGGGTTCGCGACCGCGGTGCGGAGCGATCCCAGGGCTGCCGTCAGCCGGCACAACCTGGACCTGGTGGTCCGCGAGTTCCTCACTCGGGCCACGTACGGCATCTGGCTTGGCACGTACCTGGTCGCGCGGCTCGGCAGGGTCATCAGCCCGGCGGTCGGCCGCATCGTTGCGCTGGTACTGCTTGCGATCCTGTCGCTGTTCGTGTGGGGGTTCGTCGGCCGGCTGACCACCGACCTGCGACGCTACCTCGTTCGCGTGCTGCTCGGTCGCCGGTTGCGACTGGCAGCGGGGCTCGACGTGCTGGCCGCCGGCTGTCTGATCGCAGGTCTCGCGGCCCCCTCACCTCTGCGCCCGGGCCTGACGATCGCCGCTCCGGTGGCCGCACTCATCGCGCGCCTGTTGCTGTGGCGCGAGGCCAGAGCCGCTCGCGCCTGAGACGAGAGGCTGGCGCGGCCTCGGTCACACCCCGCGCAGATGCTGGCCATCGCAACGAGATGCTGCGGTTACTGGACGACTGCGTGCCCCTTTGACAACAACCAGGCCGAACGCGACCTGCGCATGGTGAAGTTGCAGCAGAAGATCTCCAGGTGCTGGCGCACCCTGGACGACGCCGAGGCGTTCCTGACGCTGCGCAGCTACCTCTCCACCGCCCACAAGCACGGCATGAAATCCGCTCGCCGTGCTCCGCCAGCTGTTCCAGGGTCACCCCTGGCTACCAGCTCCGGCGGGGTCCTGAAAGGCGTAGGCTTCCTCCACCAGCCGATCAATCCGCACCTGCCGGACCCGCCCGCCAAGGGCTTGCACCAGGGCAGCGGTGAGCTGGTAGGTCATCGGACGATGCCACGCGACCCCACCAAGGCGAGCAGACAGGCTGAATGCCTCCGCCTGGCCGATCAGGATGGGAAGGTGCCGGTCCCCCGCCACCTCGTCCAACACGACGCACGGGAATATCTCGTCCTCAGCCGCGCCAAGCCCGACGACCTTGGCGATCCGCATCTCGACGAAGCCAACCTCCGTGGCCGTGGTCATGGCGAGCTCCCGCAGCCTCCAGAGCCGATCTTCCTTCCAGAACCATCCTGACAGCAGGAGCACCACATGCCCACCCGCCTGACCAGGATCAGCGCTACCGGGAGCCTGCTGCTCGCGCTGGCCACGGGGATCGGGTTGGGGCTGTGGCCCTGCGCCTACCAGGGGATCGAGGTCGAGGCGCAACCGGCCCCGGGCGGTGCGGTCCAACAACGCCAGCTGTGCGCCACCCTCATCCAGGCCGACGGCGTCGACGTGCTCGGCGTGCTCACTCTGCCAGTGCTGCTTGCCGGCGTGGGGCTGGTCGCCGTCCGCGCCGGCCGGCGCGGCATCCTGGCCACTATGATGGTCGCCCTGGTCGCCTTCTGCCTGCTGGCGCTTGCGTCGGTGGGCCTGCTCTACCTACCGGCTGCCGCAGCGCTCGTCATCGCCGTGGTCGCCTGGCGACAAGGCGCTCCGCCCAACGGCTGACCACCAACCCAGCCGGACAAGTGCGGCTAGGGATATGAGGGGACCTGAACAGTTAGCACCGTCCACGCGATCACAGCCGATCAATGGCGGTGGGATGCGGCCGAGCGGCCCGCCTGCCCTTGCGCAGCCTGACTGGCGGCGCGTGGCGAAGGTCACGGCCCGCGGGACGGCTACCCGCGGCCGGGCGAGGGTCACAGCGCCGGCGCCCGCGGCGGGCGCCGGTCACGGCGCGCCCGCCGCGGCGGGCCGAGCGTATCGCTTGGTGCCGGCGGCACGAACCGTGGCGAACGACTAGGCTGGCAGCCCGTCCTTGAAATCTCTTCCCTGGGGTTCCTTCCGTGCGCCGTCTCCTCCCCGCCGTCAGCGTGACCGTCGTCCTGCTCTGCCTGCTCTGCGCGGGCTGCGGAAAATCGTCGTCTCCGGCGCCCTCCGACGTTCCTCGCGGCCAGGCCGCGGTCGTCGACGGCGTCAACATCTCCGTCGACCGGCTCAACGCCACCGCAAAGGCCGACCAGGCCACCGCCTCCCAGCAGGGCACGCCGCCGCCGACCGGTGCCGCGCTCAACCGGCAGGCGCTCGGCGAGCTGGTGCAGTCGGAGATCGTCCTCCACGGCGCCAAGCAGGAGGGCATCACCGTCAGCGACGCCGACGTCGACGCCCAGGTGAACCAACTCCGCGCGCAGGTGACCTCGCAGAACGGCAACTTCGACCAGGCACTGCAGCAGCGCGGTCTCACCCTGGACCTGCTCCGCGAGCAGGTGCGCCCCCAGATCGCCGCCCAGAAGGTCACCGCCAAGCTCGTCCCCCCCAAGGTGAGCGACGCTGAGCTGGCCAAACGCCGCGCCAGCTTTCCCCAGGTGCACGTCCGCCACGTGCTGGTGCAGGACAAGGCGACAGCGGACAAGGCGCGCGCCCGGCTGGCGGCCGGCGGGTCGTGGAACGACGTGGCCAAGCAGTATTCGCAGGACCCGGGCAGCAAGGACAAGGGCGGCGACCTCGGCTTCACCAGCAAGGGCGAGACCGTCCCGGAGTTCGAGAAGGCCGTGTTCGCGCTCGCGGGACAGGGCACCTGCAAGGGCAAGACCAGCGGCGCCTGCGCCTCGCCGGTGTCGCAGCCGGTCAAGAGCCAGTTCGGCTACCACGTGATCCAGGTGATCGGCCTGCGCCTGCCCCCGATCGACGACCAACTCCGCGAGCAGGTGGAGCCCGGGCTCCGGCAGCGCCGGCAGGACGCGCTGCAGCGCTGGTTCAAGGACCACGCCGCCAAGGCGCAGGTCCGGATCGACTCGACGTACGGCAAGTGGAGCCCGGCGGACGCCACGGTGGTGGACCCGGCCGCACCGCCGACCACCGCGCCACCCGCCGGTGGCGCCCCCACCCCGTCCAGCACACCCTGACCCATCCTCGCGGGGAGCGCGCTTCACGCGCCGTCGGCGGGGGCGCTGGAGAGGACCTGGTCCATGCGGCGCCGGAACGCGCCCGCCGAGGTCACGCCGGCGCCCAGCTCGCGGACCCGCTCCCCCAGCCGCCTGTCCGAGGTGACCACCCTGAAGGCGCCCGGAGCCTCGTCCTCGGCCAGCATGCGGACGATCTCATCATCAGCCGCATTCCGCCCGTGCGACGAGGCGAACGCCACCTGGATAGCCCCATGCGCGCCGGGAGCCACGTCGGGAGGCTGGCGGTCGAACACGACCGTCAGATCCTCGTCGGCGGCCATGGCGTAGCGGTCCAGCTCCTCGATGAGCCGCCGGACGGCCCGGTCCGGATCGTTCCACCACCGATCCGGCCGGGAGCCGATCAGGTTCATGCCGTCGACCAGCCAGCGAACGGCCGGACGGTCCGGTTCCGGACCTGGCCCTCCAGGCTTGACCTCCATGGGCTTCCTCCTAGGCTCGTCTCGGTGGGCCGGATTCCGATGCCCAATGGAGCCGGCGCGCACGCCACCCGCGAGTCAGGCCCAACCGATCGGGAAGGAGCCGCGACCATGCCACGGATCCCGTTCTCCAGCAGCCACCACCCCGCACCAGCCAACACCGCGATCCGCGCCCGCGCCATCGGTGCCACCGCCACCGGCGCCAGCGCCGCGGGCGCCTCCGCCCTGGGCGCCTCGGCCCTCGGTTTCGCCGCCCTGATCGGCGGCGCGGTCAGCCTGCTGGCGCTGGGCGCGGTCGCCATCGGCCGGCTGGCCGTCCGGCGGGCCAACATCCGCGAGCTCCATCTCGGCGAGGTGGAGATCGATCACCTGCGCGTCCGCCACCTCGAGGTTCTCCAGCAGGACTGACAAGTCCACAAGTCCATCAATCCCCTGTCGGTCGAGTCCACACATCCATCAATCTCCTCTGAGGTCGATGGTGAAGCGGAAGCCGGCGGAGGGCCGCGGGAGCGATGCGCATGAGGCACCTTGGCATTCTCGCGCACAGCGCGGAAGGCGCGGCGCTGTGCTTCCGAGCGTTCTGCCAGGAGGGATTCCGCCGGCTGGGCCCCGACGACCACCCGGACGTGACCCTGGACTGCATCGCCCTGGCGCGCAGCATGCCCGCATGGGACGAGGGAGACCACCGCTCGATCCGGGCCACCCTGTCCGTGAGCGTGCAGCGGCTCGCACGGGCGGGCGCGGACTTCTTCGCCTGCCCGGACAACACCGCCCACATGGCCCTCGAGCAACCCGGAGAGGAGCTCGCGCTTGCGGGCCTGCACATCGCCGAGGTGGTCGCCGACCACGCCGCCCGCGACGGCCGAACGCGCGTCGGCGTGCTCGGCACCAGGTACCTGATGGACGGCCCGGTCTATCCCAGGGCATTCGAGGCCCGTGGGATCGCGGCCGAGGTACCGGAGGCGGGCGACCGCAGGGTCATCAACGAGATCATCTTCGAGGAACTGGTGAACGGCGTGTTCACATCGAGCTCGCTCCAGGAGTACGTGCGCATCATCGAGCGGCTGGCGGGACGGGGCTGTGACGCCGTCGCCCTGGTGTGCACCGAGATCCCGCTGCTGGTGACACCGGACGCCTCCCCGCTCCCCACGCTCGACTCGACCCGCCTGCTGGCCCGCGCCGCCTTCGACGTGGCTGTCGGCGAGCGGGCCCTGCCGACCTGGCGCGGTGGACCAGTCGGTCCTGGTCGTCTCCGGCGAGGCCCACCACCACGGCCCGATCCGTAACGTTTCCGGGACGGCCATGGGTCAGCGTGGCAGCCGATCACGACCCTGGAAGGAGTGGAGCGCGGTGCCGCACGGACCACGGTCGTGACCACGACGACCCGGATCGCGCGAGGACGCCGGGGGCGGCCGGTCGTCGCCTGGTCGCTGTGGGCGCTGGCCATGCTCGGAATCGCCGTGACGGCCTGGGTGGACCACCTGCTCCGCCGGATGGGCAGGACCGACCTTGCCCCACTTCACACCAGCGACGCTGTCCCGTACGTCGTGGCGATCGTGACCGCGGCGACGGTCGGAGCGGTGCTGGCAAGCCGCCGGCCTCGCCACCCCGTGGGTTGGCTGCTGCTGGTCCTCGGGCTGTCGGTGGTGACGTCCGGAGCGGCCACCGGGTACGCGAACGACGCGCTGCTGGCGCGTGCGGAGGCGCTGCCCGCCGCCGGCTACGCGGCCGCCTACACTGGGCTCACTGGCCCCGTGTGGGCAGCCTGTGTCGGTTTCATCCTGCTGCTGACGCCGACCGGCTCGCTCCCCTCGCCACGCTGGCGTTGGCCGGCGCCCTTGCGACGGTGGCGGCGCTGACACTGGTGGCGCTGATACCAACCGGGAACAAGCTCCTGCTCGGCTGGGCGACCGCGGTCTGCGTTGCGCTGCTGCCGCTGGCGATCGGCGCGGCGATCCTGCGGTACCGCCTCTACGACCTGGACCGGATCATCAGCCGCACGCTGGCCTACGCCGCGCTGACCGTGCTGCTCGGCGGCGCCTACGCGGCGGTGGTGC
>WNGK01000330.1_pt1 | contig 105388 bp, 91 predicted proteins | sample 5400601 | NCBI WGS metagenome assembly WNGK01 (sample SAMN13153376, study PRJNA577476) | soil metagenome | isolation source: 60 cm soil or saprolite under Garry oak tree replicate 1 | place: USA:California | collected 2016-06-15 | reverse complement strand
GCCCTCAGAGCCAAGGCCACCCAGGATCCCCTGGTGGCCGACGCAAAGAAGCGGGCCGGCCTGTAGAGTCACTGGGGCAGAATTTAGCGCGGATGGGCCGCAACGGCCCTTCACCAGGAACAAAAATCTCAGACTTCCTGACCTGTGGAATTTCGGATGAGCCAATTTTGAAGATCAGGATCAGATTTGTGCCGGGGAAGACGGTGTGAGTTTCATTGAGCGCCGCGCCAGCAGCGCCGACAATGCCAGCAACACGCCGCCTTGCGGCACATCGCACGACGTCTGGAATTCGATTGCCGCCAATGCCAGCATCCCATCGTCGCAGGGACACGTTCCACCGAACGTGTCGTCGCATTTCTGCTGGCTCTCGCTCTGGCTGCGCTCGCTTTTGGAGGTGATTACACTCGCGTGGCCGGGTTCTGTTTTTTAGGGGCGGGCAATCGCCCCGCCGGGATGGCTTTTGCAGCGTCCATTAACCACCAGATTTACTGAGCGGGATCAGGAGGTCTGAACCTGCTTAAGCAGACCCCACTGAATCAATAAGTGCTTGACCGGCCACCGGCCGGTTCCCCGGGGTTAGGGGCAGGTCCACGACCTGCTGGCCAGAGTACCTGCCCCACCCGCCTGCTCTACGGATTGCCGAACAACTCCGCCGTCGGAACCGAGGTCCCGGCGCTGCCCTGCCCTCCAGTGATCAGGATCTTGCCGTTGTTGAGTTTCGTCGCCGTGTGGGCGGCGCGCGGGGCTGTCATGCTCCCGGCGGAGACGAAGGCGCCGCCCAGATATTGCTCGGCGCTCTGGAGCCGCGTCGTACCGTTGAGGCCACCCGCCGCCAGCACACTGGTACCGAAAACCGTAGCCGTGAAGTATTGACGGGCGGTCGCCAGGGAGCCAGTGACCGTGAAGAACGGGGACGTTACTGCAGCGGGATCATACAACTCCGCGGTCGCAAGAGCTACCGTGCCATTCGAACCGCCCGAGATCAGGACCTTTCCGTTGATCAGGGCAGCAGTGTGCCCGAATCGAGCCGATTTCATCAGACTGCCGACAGCCGAGAAGGCTCCGGTGGCCGGGTCGTACAGTTCGGCGGTTGACGCGTAGGTATAACCGGACCCGCTGCTGGTTCTGCCGCCGGCGATTAGCACTTTGCCATTCGACAAAAGCGTGGCTGTATGGAAGTCGCGGGAGACGGTCATGTTGCCAGTCGCCGTGAACGCCCCTGTTGCCGGGTTGTAAAGCTGCGCCGTGTTGGTCGTGGCGCCGTTGTTAGCGCTGCCGCCGGCGATCAGCACTTTGCCATTCAGCAAAAGCGTGGCTGTATGGTAGGACCGCTGGCTAGACATGCCGCCGCCCGCACTCCAGGTGTTCGTGACCGGGTCATACAGCTCCGAACTGGCGTTTCCACCACCCGTCACGAGAACCTTACCGCTCCCCAACAGCGTCGCCGTGTGGCCGACCGCCTTATTCGGCATGTTGTTCGCCGTCGGGCTGAATGTGCCCGCCACCGGATCATAAAGCTCGGCGCTTGCCAGCGTCTGGCCGCTCGCGTTGAAGCCGCCAGCTACGAGCACCTTGGCGTTGGTCCCAGTGCCGAGGAGCGTGGCGGTGTGGTACGACCGTGCGGTACCCATCGAGCCGGTGGACACGGATCCGGCGATCTTGAAGGACTGCGTCACGTCGGGGGCAGCCAGGTAGTTATTGTCACCGCCCTGATGCGCGGTCACGCTGCAAGTACCCATCGCGGTGAGGGTCACCGTGGTTCCGGAAATCGAGCAGTTCCCTATCACCGTGAACGTCACGGCCAGGCCGGAACTCGCCGTCGCGCTCACCGGGAACGGCGGGTCGCCGTAAACTTTGTCCGCCAGGGCGCCAAACGTGATGGTCTGGCTCGCCTTCTGTAGCGTCACCGTTGCCGCTGCCGGCGCCTGGTTGTAATTGTCGTCGGCTGCCTTGATCGCCTGCAGCACGCACGACCCGGTACTGCTGTTGGCCGTCAACTGGTCCGTTGACAACGTGCAACTGCCCGAGGTGAGGCTGAAGGTCACCGCGCCTGTGCCGCTGCCACCCGACGTGGTCAGAGTCTCGGTCGCGTTGAAGCTCAGCGGCGACCCCGCGTTCAGCGTTAGTGCCGCCTGGTTCCCCTTGGCAAGTGTATACGTGTTTGAGGCGCTCAGGGGGAAGTAGACAGAGTCGCCCGCCTGGGTGGCGCTCACCGTGCACGTGCCCGTTCCCGAGGTTGCGCTTACCACATTGCCCGACACGGTGCACGCACCAGAGTCCACAGAATAGGTCATGGGCAGGCCCGCGCTGCTGTTCGCGCTGAGCGTCAGCGGGCTGCCGTATATCAGCGGGCCGGCAGGAAACGCAACCGTTTGGAACCCGTGAACGATAAGCGTCAGGGTCTGCTTATCAGTCTGCAGTTTGAGATTGAAATCCGGGCCGCTATCGGAAACCTGTACCCTGAAGCAGTACAGCCCCGCCGGTCCCGCCATGCCGGAGATCAAACCCGAATCATTCAAGCTCAATCCCGTTGCCGCCAGTCCCTCCGTTGAGTTTGCGGGGCAGATCAGCGGGCTCAGGCTGCTGCCGGGCGATGTCCAGTGGAGCGTCCCCTTACCACCGCTGGCCCGTAACTCGGGGGACGACAAATAGCTCTGGCCGGTTGTGGCGTCCGGAAGTGAGAGCGTGTCGATGACTACCGGAATCGGGACAACGGTGGTCGATGCGTTGACAGCGACCATCTTCACGCCATTATTACCGAGCTCGTTGGCGGCCTGCGTATTCTGGTCAATGGTCTGGCCGTTTTTCACCAGCCGGAAGACAACCCGGCCGATTTCTTGAGGCAACAATGAAAGCGTGTACGCATCCGCGTTCTCGTCCAGGAACTGGCTGAGAGTCGAATCGCCGGTGGGCGTGATGGTGGGATTCTTGGCGTTCAGCACGGCGACGCTCTGCGGGGACTTGGAATAGCCGCAGAACCCGATCCCGCCAGTTGACCGCTTCGAGAGGTCGGGCATCTGGGTGTTGTAGGTTTTATGGATAATGAGCTGGACATTGTAGCCCGCGGGGATGGTCTGACCCCGCATGAGCGCTTTCACGTTCAACGCCACATCAGTGGTGCCATTGTTGAACAACGTGAACGTCGCATCCGCGAGACCTGCGTCGGTGAGCGTGTTATCCGTGAGATTGTTATCCGTCAGCGTGTTATCCGTGAGATTGTTATCGGTAAGCGTGTTATCGGTGAGCGTGTTGTCCGTGAGATTGTTATCGGTGAGCGTGTTATCGGTGAGCGTGTTGTCCGTTAGTGTGTTATCCGTGAGGGTGTTATCGGTGAGCTCGGCGTCGGTGAGCGTGTTATCGGTGAGCGTGTTATCGGTGAGCTCGGCGTTCGACAGCCGTGTATTGATAACGGTCACGTTGCCCTGGTTGTTGTTGACGACGTCAGTCTCCTGGCTGGCTGTCGCGACGGTTGCCGCTGGGTCTGGATTCAAAAGAACCGGGATGACGGTAGATGGAGTGGTGACGTTCACCGTGACCGTCGCGCCCGGATTGGAAGATGTGACCCAAACCGTTCGCGTGAGGGACGAGAAGGGCCGGATATTCAGAGATGAAAGCGATAAAACCAATGCGCCGGAAGGCTTGAACGAGGCGGTCCCGCCGGGAGGTTGGGTGCCAATCGCCAGCGAGACACCGAGCAGAGTGCTGCTGGTGCCATTCTGGACAACAATGTTGAACTGGCGGGGTGTGGCGCTGTTCAGATACTTGGAGTTCACAACCGCGTAGGCATCGATTCCGTTGAACAACGTGGCCGTATAAACGTTCTGATTTTGAATTCCCTCCTGGCCGGGCAGGCACGCTGCATTTGTCACAACGTCGGTGCCGCCGGAGTTTAAGAGCTTGAGGGGAGTAGCGTTCGCCCAGTTTCCATCCTTGGGAGTAACGACGTCTTGATTTGTGGTCCAGGTGCCGTGGACCGGGGTGTTCGGGTCGAAGTTCCAGGAATAATTGCCAGGGCCAGTGGCTTTGATCGTTTGGCCGGCGACGTCATTGTAGTCGCCGTCAAACGGCCGGGTGAATTGCGCGAAGATCGGAAGATTCGGGGGGTTGGACCGGAGCTGCTGAATAGACTTCCTCGGTCGCGGGCCGGTGCTAGTATCGGCCACACTCCCAAAGGGGTATCGCGAAACCCTGGTCGTTGTAAAGACCGGGTAGTCGTTGTTCACCGTTGCCTGTCCGCCAAATACGTCGACTGTGTGGCGGACATGAAGCCCCGGCGTTGCATCAGTGATATCTTCGGTGAACACGTTCGCCAGGCTATCCGGCCCTCCACTGCTCGTCCTCATCATTCGCACCTCTGTGCAGTCCCGAATACTGTGAGGGCTCACGACTGGGCACTGGAGCGTTCCGACGGTGTGATCCAGACGCTGATCCTGCCAGATCATCGTCAGTTTGGGCCCAATGGCGATCAGCGCGGGCTGATATTGGTGGCCACGGCCGTCCGGGTTAAAGGAATTGAACTGGGGCCAGTAGATCGGGTTTGGACCGCCGGCGTAAGGGACCGGGACCGTCGGGTCTTGGAAGTTGTTGTCGACTGGGCTGGGCGCGGTCCAGTTGAGGCCCCCATTCGACGACCACCTGAGCCGGAGCGGACCAGTGTGATCCACCGTCGGTGGATTTTACGAAGTAAACCGCGTCGGGCGTGTTATTCGCGGCCGTGAAGAATTGCCGCCAAAAGAGATAGACCGTCCCATTTTGCGGATCGATGGTGAGGACCGTCCCTTGGTTGGTGGCCACGGACTGGCTCACCTTTTTCGGTTTTCCGAAGGTATTGCCGCAATCGGTGGACGTGGCCACAAGGATTTGCGGATGCGGATTGCTGATGTCCTGGCCTACGAAGTTGCTATAGGAAACATAGACGTTGAAGGCCGGCACCGGCGTAGCGGAAGTGGGCACCGTGCAAGTTTGGCCGGCGTTCCACGGACGCGTGACGTCGGCCGCGACCCAGGACTTGTCCAAGAGCTGGCCAACAGTCCCGGTGTCGATGATGTTGAGCTTGTCTTGAAGGAATGGATCGTCGGAAAACTTGACGGCCTTGTTCAGATCGAACCAGCGCTGCACCGCGACCACACCCTGGGCGCCCGTTCCGCGCTTGCCCGCGACGAAGCTGTAAAAGATGCTCCCGTTAGGGCCTGACCGGACGGTGGGATCCGAGGCGAAGTCCGGATTCCCCAGCGCCGTATTGCCCTGGCATTGGGGGATAGGGAGCGGGCAGCCCGCGACCACCCTGCTACGCCACGTTCGCCCGCCATCCGTCGACCAGTAGCGGCTGACAAAGGCATCGGCTGACTGAGTTTCACCTGGAAGACCGGACTGCGACAAGGGAATCAGCCGGTAGTCGTTCGACCCTCCCATGATGTTTAGCGGGTTCACCGATGACACCGCCATCGTGGACTCGTTCTGCTTGGTGAGGAACGGGTCGCCGTCGGCGAGTTTAATGCCCGAGACCATGTTGACGTTCGCGCCGACCGACGGCACGTTCTGAGCCAAGCCGACGGAACATACCGTCAGGCCGATGAGGGCGACACCTGCCAACTTGATGTTCACAACTTCCTCCTCCTGTGTCTATCCGCACTCGGTGCTACACACTACTCCACGATCCGCCGCGCGGCGTATGTCGCAATGTGCTGAAGATCAGGCGCCCGAAAGAGCTTCGCGTCGAGTAAGCCCGTTGACGATCGGATCGACGCGGCATTGCGATTCATAGATTCCTCCAGATCGGTGTGAGCAGCTTTAGTGGCGGACCGGATCTTCTATCCGAAGCGGCTTGCTGGGAATGGGGGCGGTGATATTCCCTGGGTCACCGATTGGAACAGCAAATACAGGAGTCCTTCCACATAGGTGCTCCTACACTTTTGCAGGATTGACTAAATATTCACTAAACGAGGACCGATCTTAGGTGGCCCTTACACCAGTGTCAATGGCACAGCGCCGAAATTTTCCGAAAGCCGAACGATCTGGTCGAAAACTGAGTTTCCTGTAAATTCAGTTTCTTTTGGCTTTTCCCTCTTAGGTTCGGGAACCAGACTGCATTCATGCCGGGAACCGGGTCAGTATGGATGCCGATCACGTCGTTGACGACTTACGGGAACGGTTTGATGAAGTTTTGGCGACGCTCGAGGCTGTTGCGGGCTGGCAGACCGAGCGGATCCAGCGGGCTCTGCCCAGAGCTTGAAGCCAAGGATGTTGCGAGAGCGGTGATTCCGCTGATTGGCTTAAGGATCCTCGCTCTTCGACAAGTAGCAAAAATGAGTTCAAACTCTAATTGCCTGTGGTTGCGGGTTTTCGGACTTTACTTGCTCGACGCTTCCTTGAACGCCCTCAGGACGGCGTTCATTCTGGTTTGATATCCGGCGCCTTGCGACTTGAACCACTCCAGAACGTCAACGTCGATTCTAAGAGAGATGGAGGTCTTTTGTTGAACCGGCTTTAACCCTCGACGGACAATCGCCCGCACAATGTGCCGTTCGTCCGCTTCGGGATGTTCCTTCGTGATCCGGATCTGCGAGTTCTTCATGCGTCGAACACGTTTCCAGTCTGTCTTAGAAGTTTTCATAAAGCAGTCTTTCCTCTCGCCGCGTCGCCTTTCGAAAAGAGATCAAATGAATCCGCGTTTCAGTCTCAGTGTGCACTATTGAAACGGGTATACCCTTTAGCAAACCAAGAGTGACGAAGCGCTGCTCGCCGTAGTCGAACCGATCATCCTCGAATGTTATTGTGAGCCCGCCGAATACTTTCGGAGCATCCAGAAAGTCGAAACCATGATCGATGAGGTTCTTCAAACGCTTTGACTCGTCCCAGGTGAATTGTATATTCACAGCGTATATACATCCTTGTCGGATTACAACACGCTCCCATCTTGCACTCCTCTTTCCCCGATAAATTGCTGCGACACATTAGGGGCTTCAACAAAAGTCGGTTTTACCGCGATTAATCCTCCGGTATTTCCGGTCAAAAGCTGAACGTATCCTGTCCCCGGCGATCTCGAAAGCGCGCTCGTCCAGTCGATTGTTTTCATGCCGGCTTGTCCGAAGATCGGCTCGAAATCGGAGTCGCAGTGGATTAACCTGGCGTTGTGCGTTGTGGCAATTGTCGCGATCCGGCAATCTGCGGCACGCCGTGAGTTCCGTAAGACGCTCAAGCGTTCGCGGTGCGTTTCAATAGACATATCGGCTTGAATAGACCTTTTCCGTCCTGTAAGACCTGGAAGCTGTTAGGCGGATAACGCGCGGTCGTCTTGACCGTCCGTCTCAAGTCCATTAGGCTCTCAAGGGATTTGTTGTCAAAAGAGCGAATTTGCGGTGGAGGTGACCCAATGAGCGAACATCTGAGCTACAAGGGCGCAGGTGTCGATTCTGAACAGCAAGACCGCATCATGCCGAACCTGACGCACTGGATCGAACGCACGTTTGAAAATCGGCCAAACAGTGTGAAGCTGCCACTCGGGTACTTCGCCAACGTGATCGACGTCGGAAACGACCTGGCGATCGCGCTTTCGACGGATGGCGTTGGTACGAAAATTCTGGTCGCCGAGTTAATGAACAAATACGACACGATCGGGATCGACTGTGTCGCCATGAACGTTAATGACGTGCTCTGCGTCGGAGCGACCCCCGTCGCGATGCTCGATTACGTTGCTGTGGAGGCGCCGCACACGGACCTCATGGATCCGTTAGTGCGGGGGTTGCATAAAGGGGCAGAACTGGCCAGGGTCACGATACCGGGAGGCGAAATCGCCCAGGTTGCCGAGATGATTCACGGCGTAAGGCCCGGCTACGCCTTCGATCTCGTAGGAAGCTGCATCGGCACAGTCAAGCTGGACAAGGTGCTCACCGGCCAGCACACGAAAGATGGCGACGTCGTTGTAGGCCTGCGTTCGACCGGCGTGCATAGCAACGGATTGAGTCTGGCCAGAAGAGTTTTCTTTGATCAGCTCCAGTGGACTCATGACAAATACGTGACCGAGTTGGGCAGAACTATTGGTGAGGAGTTACTGGAGCCGACTCGGATTTACGTCAAAGAAGTCCTGGAGATGCTTGAGAGGAACCTCAATGTAAAAGCGCTGGCGCACATCACGAGTACGGGTTTTCTAAATCTCACTCGAGCCTCTGCAGAGGTCTCCTACGTTATCGACAGCCTGCCTGAACCTCATCCGATTTTCCGTCTTATCCAGCACTATGGCGGGATTTCCAATGAAGAAATGTTCTTCACGTACAACATGGGAATCGGCTTTTGCGTCGTAGTCGCTCAGGAAGATGCAGATGCCGTTCGCAGTATCGCGCATGCTCACGGGGTGGAAAGTGAAGCGATTGGGCATGCCGTGAGTGACCCCAAAAAGGAAGTGCGCATTCCGCATTACCACTTGACGGGCTCAGCCGGCAAGTTCCAACCAACATAACCTGTGTCGTAGTCCAGATTCGGGTTCAGCCGCCGCTCCATCCGCCAATTGCAGACGAGCCTTGCCATAACCTCACTATCAAGTTGCAGTGGCACCTGGCGGCACTCTTCCGGTTATTGCAATTTCTCATTGGTTAGGAGGCACTCAGCCAACTCCAGCCATAAAGTACAATACAGGCAGAAGTAATCGACCCTGAGAAGAGGAGAAGACGATGCCCACAACGCGACCCCGTTACAGCAAGGAGGAATTTGCCCAGCGCGGCGACGCCACGTATGAAAACGATATCCGCCCTCTCGTGGAAAAGGGGAACGAAGGCAAGTTCGTGGCCATCGATATCGAGACCGGCGCGTACGAGGTAGACGTAGACGAGTTAGCCGCATCGGATCGCTTACTTGCTCGCGTCCCTGACGCGCAGGTTTGGCTGAAACGGATAGGTTCTCGCTATACTCGTCGTTTTGGTCCACGCCCTCAGCCTGGCACGCCATGATCACGGGCGTTGTCACGGCCAATCGCGAAGCGGTCATTTCTCTGGCGGTGCGCGGTCCAGCGAGCATGGAGCAGCAAATTGAGGCGGTCGTTGACACCGGCTTTGACGGCTGGTTGAGCTTAGCGCCCGCGCTGATCGCCCTCTTGGGGTGGCCATGGCGCCGAAGGGGCCGGGCGCTGCTGGCGGACGGCAGCGAGTGTGTGTTTCGACATCTACGAGGGAACGGTGGTCTGGGATGGGAAGCCACGACGAATCGTTGTGGATGAAGCAAGCACGGCACCGCTGATCGGCATGGCGCTGCTCCAGGGCTACGAATTAGACATCCAGGTGCGGAACGGTGGGAGCGTCATTATCAAAGCGCTCTCATTCCACGAGAGTGCCTAACAGCGCGCTGTAGACCAGAGCGGCACGCCTGGCTCGTAGCTCACCGGCAGTTGACTCTCGCGCCGCTCGCGGCTGCGCGCCAGGATCGATAGACTGCCCCGGTATGTTGGGCCTAGAGTCAGAGTTCATTCTGTTTTCCTCCAACTATCGGATTCCCTTGGCGAGATCAGGACGTCTGAATTTAGCTCCATTAACCGATTAACTCGGCCATAGTGTCCTTAAGCTTTCAGCATGCTGGTCCAGTCGATCGTCTTCATACCGGCTTGCCCGGCTATTCGCTCAAAATCGGAGTCGCAGTGAATGAGTGTGGCATCGTGCGCCGTCGCAACTGTCGTGATCAGGCAATCCGCGGCACTGGTGGTAATGCCTTTCTTTCTAAGGCGGGTAGCAAGGGCCCAGGCCTATTACCTACGTCTTCACTCGCAGCATCATCCAGACGCCGCCGAATCCGAAAATCAAATTCGGGAACCATGCGGCAATGAGTGGAGAGAGCCGGTTGATCCCTCCCAGTTTGTCGAATAGCTCGAAGGTGGACCAGTAGATGATTCCGACGGCCACGCATAATCCGATTCCGTAGAAGGCGCCTCTCTTTCCGGTGGTGAATGAAAAGGGAATCCCGATGATCACCATGATGAACGAGACCAGAGGGAACGAAAGCTTGCGATACAGATCCACCATCAGGTTGGTGACGTCGAATCCGCTTTGCTTCAGCTCGTCGACGTACCGCTTCAATTCCATGTACGTCATCTGCGATGCGGTACGGACTTCCTTCTTGAAATACTCGGGATTATCGACATCCGGGAAGTCGAGCCTGTCAAAGGCTTGATAGTCCGGATCGCCGTTCGGGTTTAACCGCCGAATCCAGCCGTCTTCAAACACCCAGGACGATCGGTTCCACATTGCGCGCGTGGCGAAAACCCATTCGGCCAGGTCGAACGTGTTCGGTTTGAAAGCAAAGATCGAGATACCGCCAAAGAGGTTCTGCGCCGGGTCGAAGTAGCTATAGTGATAGACCCGGTCGTCGGAACCAACCATCCATTTCCTTTGCGGATCCCGATACGTCTGCGGGGCGCGGCCTTTGATGACGTTGCGATATTCATCTTGCCGCTGATTGGCATAAGGCAGCATGAAGTCCTGCACGAAGTAAATCGCGGCGGACAGCATCAGTCCCATGACCAGCAACGGCATCGCCATGCGGTATAGGCTGACGGCGCCTGCTTTCAGCGCGAGTATTTCATTGGTCTTGGTGAGCGTACCCACGTTGATGAGTATTGCGAGAAGAACCGTGAGCGGAATGACGTAGTACAGAATCTGGGGCAGCAGAAATACGAAGTAGCTGACGACAATCGACGTGTCCACCTTGTTCTTGACGATGTCCGGCAGAAGCTCGAAAAGCGTGATAATGATGAACAACGATACGAACACCACCAGCACCAGTACGAAAAAGAACCAGAAGCCCCGCAGAACATAAAGATCGAGAAGACGGAAAAATTTCGGATGATGCGTTAGCGAATAGGCCCACCGGCTCAAGCGCTTTCGGGTGGGCCGCACCGCCGTGAACCTATCGGATCCCCACCGCATGGCTGCAGCGAGCCGGCTGAGAACCAGGTTCTCGTACTCACGGTCGGACTGGGCGAGCAGAATCAGGCCCAGCACAGCGAATCCGAAGTTCGGCATCCAGGCGCCAATCCAGGGGGAGAACTGTCCATTGTCTGCAATCCGTGTCCCGCCGATGAAGGCGAGATAGTAGACGAGCATCAGGATCAAGCTGAGGATCAGACCCATCGATCTGCTTCCGCGCGTTGTCGAGACACCGAGAGGCAATCCGACGAGTGCAAATACCAAACATGCCACCGGCAATGCGAGTCGGCGGTGGAATTCCACGCGCTCCTCACTTGTTGCCGTTGCGGCCTGAATGTTGTCCCAGATCATGCGAGTTGGGATTTCGGAAATTGAGACTTTATCCGGTCTTGGCGGCGCCTGTGGCATCGGTATCGGAATTGTCGTCGTCTCGAAAGTAGTGAAGGAATAACGATTCGGCGAAAGAGGCGAGACCACGTGCGTATTGCCGTCGGCCAGTGTGAGCTGAAACGTGCGGTGTTCTTCATCCTTCACCAGAGTGCCCGAGCGGGCAAATGTCACTCGCGGTTCGTCCGGCTTGGACATGTCGGCCAGCATGATTCCTTGCCAGGTCAATCCTTGCGGCGCGATGTCCTTTACGTAAAGGATGAGGTTCGTCAGGCTCTCATTGAACACTCGCGGTTTGACTTCCAGCGGTACCTGTCTGACCGCCATCTCATATTTCAGATCGCGGAGATGAGCCGCCGCCCGGGGCGCGATCCAGACGTTCAGAGCCGCGTCGGCTGCCCACGCCGGAATAGCCAGGAACAGTACCGGGAGGAGCAGGCGGTTCATCGAAATACCCGCGGCACGGAACGCGACGGCCTCTGCGTCCGACGACATTCTGCCGAATCCTGTCAAAAGGCCTACCAGCAACGCCATCGGAATGGTAAAAGTTAGAACGGGGGGAACGATCGCTACGGAGACCGCCCAAATTTCCGCGGTCGTGGCCGACTGGCGGACAATCACCTCCAACAGCGAGCCGATTTCGCGAGTGAAGGCGAGCAACGCGACAAACGTCAATGCGGCCAGGGCGATGAGTGTGGGGAAGAGAATCTCCTTGAAGATGTAGCGGTCCAGAGTTTTCATGATAATCAGCCGCGGATTGCGCGGATTAGACGGATTTCAATCTAAGTAATCCGGGCAATCCGCGGTACCATATTTTGCCACTATGCAGCCTATTCTGGTCTCATTTCTGTGGCACATGCACCAGCCGTTCTATAAGGATCCGGTTCGGCAATGCTATGTCATGCCGTGGGCATACTTGCATGGAACGAAGGACTATTTTGGCATGCCTGCCCTCCTTGAAGAATTTCCGCGGGTGCATCAGACTTTCAATCTCGTACCTTCGTTGGTTCTGCAGCTGGAAGAGTATGCCCGAGGCGAGGCGCGTGACGCCCTAGTCGAACTGGCATTCAAGCCGGTGGATCAATTGACGGCCGAGGACCGCAGTCAGGTGATCAAGCAGTTCTTTCCGGTTCCCGTCCGAACCATGCTCCAGCCCTTTCCGCGATATTTCGAGCTGTATGAGCGCCGAAGCGATCCGTCGCGTCACCAGGCTTTCTCGGACCAAGACATTCGCGACATCCAGGTCTGGTGGACTCTCGTGTGGATAGACCAGGACCGCCGCCCTAAAGACCTGGTTGAAAAGGGAAGAGACTTCACTGAAAGCGACAAAATTGCGCTCCGGCGTCTCGCCGGGCAAATCATCAAGGACATCATTCCCGAATACCGGCGCATGCAGGAACGCGGCGTCATCGAGATCTCCACGACACCCTTCTATCATCCGATCCTGCCGATTCTGATCGACAGCCGGGTCGACGATCGGAACGTGCCTGTTGTCGTCGAATTCCCGTTCGATGCGCGTGAACAACTGTCGCGCGCTTTGACGTTCATGCGCGACCGGTTTGGGGTGACTCCGCAAGGTCTCTGGCCGTCGGAAGGTTCTGTTTCAAACGACGTGGCGCTGCTGGCCTCTTCAGTGGGTTTCCGGTGGTTGGCGACGGATGAAGGTATTCTGTCAAAGTCGGGAGTCGATCTGAGTTGGGACAACCGGCGGCGCCTGTATCAGCCCTACAAGCGCGCCGACATTACAGTTTTCTTTCGGGACCGCACGCTTTCGGATTTGATCGGCTTTCAGTACATGAACGCGCCCGCTTCCGAGAGCGCGCAAGATTTGATCCGGCGTGTGAAAGAAGTACCGAACGGGTCGCACGTTCTTATAGCACTCGATGGGGAAAATCCCTGGGACTACTATCCGAATAGCGGCCGCGATTTCCTGCGGCGGCTGTTCGAAGGTATCCAAGAGGATTCCTCGCTGGAAGCTGTGACCTTGTCCGAGGCATTGAACCGCCTTCCTGCGCAAAACCTCGATTGGCTTGCGCCTGGATCCTGGGCAAACGCGAATTTCCAGATCTGGATCGGCCATCCGGAAGATCATCAGGCGTGGCGCTGGATCGTGCGCGCCCGCGAGGCTTTGATGCAGCGCAAAGGCCAGGTCCAGGAAGAAAACTGGCATCTTGCCTATGAAGAGCTCCTCGTCGCGGAAGGCAGCGATTGGATGTGGTGGTTCGGGAATGATTTCTCCAGCGACGACGATGCCATTTTCGACGCGCTGTTCCGCCAGCACATCGGAAATATCTTTCACTTTATCGGATTGCCCGAACCGGAAGGCCTGAACGAACCCATCAAAAAAAGCCTCGGGGGCCGGAAAACGGCAATGGCTCCTCCGCCATCGTAGGGGTCGGGGGTCAGGGGCCAGGGCGCATCCCTGACCCCTGACCCCGGGCTACAGCAAATCCTCGATCACCCGAAACAGTTCCTTCCGGGGCAGCGAAGCGGTTGCCGTATGACCCACGCCGTCCTCTTGCCAATAGACAGTAATCTGGCCATCCTTCTCGAACAGCAGACCCTCGGTCCCGCGCACATCGAGCTGCTCTGGGGCAGTTCCGCCGAATCTCATCTCGCTGGGTTTCTTTTTGGTTTGCGTCGTGGCTTCGTGAAGGACGAAGGCAGCAAAATCCTTTGGAAGAGCAACCTTGGGAAATCTGAAGGATTGCAGGAGTAGATCGGAGCCGCCAGCAAGCCTGAATTTCTGCCGGACAACGGGATAGAACGTCACGTCGGTCCTAAAACCCCCGACGATCGGCATGTTCTTGGCAAATTTGCCATCCGCGATTTCTACCGATTCCCGCTTTCCCTCCGATTGTGAAAGTCCGAGTAACTCGATTCCCGCCGCCTTTTTGGCCTGCTCATAGTCTGATGGCTTGAAGTCCTTGTTTTCGACAAACGTGATGATCGGATTCGAATGCCGCGACGAATCGTAGGGGGTTCCGGGCGGCGGCACCTGTGCGAATACTGCGGCCGAGGCCAGGACTACGAGTGTGATGTAGCAGAAAAACCGTATACCCCTCCTTTCTAAGGAGGGGTGGCTGCGCCCATAGAGAAAATGTTGCGAAGCCACCTTAGCGGGCGCAGACGGGGTGGCTGCTAAGTCGATAATCGGTTGCTTGAAACAACCACGCCGTCCGCGCCTTTCAAAGGTGCCTTCGGATCTTTTTCTTGATGGCGCGTCCACCCCTCCTTCGAAAGGAGGGGAATCCGGCTTGCTCCACATTAGTAGAAAGGTTGCGATGTAAACCACGGCCCACATTATAATCAACATCCGATGCAAGGCACAGTGCGCGCGTTGTTCGTGACGCCGGAAAAAAAAGCAAAGCCAGTCTCCCTAAATTCGGTCGAGACGATCGACAGCGGATTCGACGGAGACTTCCATGCCAAGGTGGCAAATCGCCGGCAAATCCTGATGATGTCGGGTAGCGTGCTGGATGATCTCCGGCTCGAGCCGGGCGCGGTATTTGAGAACGTGGTGGTCGACGGTCTGGACGTCATGTCTTTCGCGGAAGGACAACAACTCCGGATGGGGGAAGCCGTGCTCGAGGTTACGGTCCCATGCGAACCGTGCGGCATCATGGATCGTATTCGATATGGCCTGCGGGGAACGCTGCAAGGCCGGCGTGGTATGTTTGCCAAGGTGATCACGAAGGGTACGGTTCATGTCGGAGACTCGGTAATCCTATGTCCAAAATCAGTCGCCGAAAATTCACTCGTGTAATTTCTTCTGCGGGTCTGGCCGGGACCGCGCTTTTGGAAAAGATGTTTGCGGAAGTGCAGGATTCTGGTTCTGTCTCGCTGGAGAGTATGAGGTCGTTTCTGGACCTTTCTGGAACGAGAGTTCGCGAGGACCAACTCGGTGAGTTGCAGGCTTCACTTGCGCGCGCGCTCGATAACCTGAAAAGAATTCGCGACAGGAACGTGCCGCAGAGTTTGGAGCCGGCGGTGATGTTCCGTGTCCGGCGTTAAGACAGCTCTCACCATTGCCGGGTCCGATTCGATTGGCGGCGCAGGAATCCAGGCCGACCTCAAGACATTTTCCCGCCTTCAGGTCTACGGCATGTCGGTCATCACCGCCCTGACTGCGCAGAACACGACCGGCGTTTCGAGTGTGATGGATGTCCCTCCCGATTTCGTTCTACATCAGCTTGACGCCGTCCTGACCGATATTCCGCCGGACGCGCTCAAAACCGGTATGCTCTTGAACGCCGCAATCATTGAAGTCGTCGCAGCCAAAATCAGAGAACACGGCCTCACCAAAGTCGTCGTCGATCCTGTGATGTTTGCGACGTCGGGTGCTGAGCTGCTACGTCAGGATGCGGTCCGTGTTCTACAGAGAGTCCTTTTGCCGCTGGCGCTCGTGATTACCCCAAACATCAACGAAGCGCAGGCCCTCACTGGAAAACAGATCCGGACAACCGGCGACATGGAAGAAGCCGCCCTGCAAGTCCACGCCATGGGCGCACGGTACGTTCTACTCAAGGGCGGTCACATCGAGGGAGACGCGACCGATGTGCTCTTCGACGGAAACGAGTTTTGGCACATCAATGCCGAACGCATTCCGGCGCGGGATTGTCACGGAACCGGCTGCGTTCTTTCCGCCGCGATTACAGCGCATCTGGCTCTAGGCAGGTCGGTGAGAGAAGCTGTAGAGCTTGGTAAACAGTTCGTTACCGAAGCTATAAGAAATGGTCTGAGGATCGGCAGGGGACAAGGGCCTTGCGACCCTTTGGGACTGGGGAGATAGTATGGCGCTTCGGATCAATGGCAAAGATATGAACGACGCGGTGATCAAAGCGGATCAATTCGAAATGAAAATCCTCGAGCTTGTTCCGGATCATTTGAAAGCAAACATCAAGGGAATTTCCAGGGAAGCGTTCAACTTCGTGCCCCGCTTCATGTCCATGGTCTATCCGGAGAAGGTCATCGATGCAAGAGACAAGGGCATCATCACAGTCGGACCCGGCAAGACCATCGAGCCCATTATCGAATTTCGCGAGAGACTCCGCATCGAAGCGTTCACCACCATGGAATTACGCTACGCCCGTAAGAAACTGGCTACGATTACGGTGGAGTAGTGGCGGGCCAAGGAAACATCGGGAGTGTGAAGGTTATTGTCTTCAACTTCACGCTTCGTCCCCAGGTCTGTCGTGGAAGCGAAACGTGAGTCCGAATTCCCCTCCTGGGTTAGGAGGGGTGGCTGCGCCACCAAGAAAATGGTCCCGTTCCTGATTGGCGCAGACGGGGTGGTACGGAATGGCGCGAAGCCACCTTATCGATACTCGCGCAGCGCTCCTTATTCAATCGGTGCGCTTCGCGAATATCTATAAGGTCGCTTCGCATCATGGATCGACCACCCCGCCGTTCGCTAAAAAACGCGCGAACGGCACCCCTCCTAATCTAGGAGGGGAGTCTTTTGCGCACCTCACAAAATGTCCAAACTCCGCGCACCCCTTTAGAATGCCTCGACGTTACAATCGGGCGCCAGGAGGCGCTGTTGGCAAAACGCGAGCTTGCTCCAGTTCTGATACTGCTAGCTCTAACCCTGCTTTGTTACTCCACGAGTTTCCGGGGTCAATTCGTCTTCGATGACCAGCAGGTTGTTTTGCAGAATTCCCAGCTGATGAATATCCGCACGTTCGGCGATGTGCTTTCTTTAGGCGCTGGCTGGAGACAGTTGCTGTTTCTCACTTACGGCTTGAACTATTACTGGGGAAGCCTCGACACATTTGGTTATCACGCGCTCAACGTGGCCTTGCATGCGCTCAATGTTCTCCTCGTCTACTGGATCATCCTGGCGGCAGCAAGAGATTTCGGATTTCGGATTTCGGATTTCGGATTGGGGGCAGAGGCGGGCCATAGAAGGTTTGCCGCGCTTGCGGGGGCGGCGGTGTTCAGCGTGCACACCCTGTTCACGAGCGCGGTGAGCTACATTTCGGGCCGATCGTCGGTCTTGTGCGGAACGTTCTATTTTGGGGCAGTCCTGCTCTTCTTCAAGGCGCTTGCTGCGCCGCAACGAAGGACCCGCTGTTTTTATTTGCTTTTCGCTGGAGCCGCTGGGTTCCTCGCGTGGCAGGCGAAGCAAGAAGCGATCACGCTGCCGCTCCTTCTCGCGGGCATATTGTTTCTGCGAAGCGGGAAGAAGGATTGGCGCTGGATTGCTCTGTTGGCGGCCGTTCCCGCGGCACTTATCGTCCTTGCCAGGGACCAGTTGGCGTCAATCTATGCGGCGGTTTATGCGAACAAAGTTCTCGTATCTGCCGGTTTTGAAAAGGTGTTGCCTCCGGCCATTTATTTCCCAACGTACCTGACGTCGGTCGTCCGTTACTATTTCCCGCGGTTTATTTTTCCCGTCAGCCTGAGTGCCGACCCACAAATCGCTCCGATCCACCACTGGTATAGTCCGGAATTACTTTTCTCGATCCTGGTGTTGAGTACACTGCCTTGGCTTGCATTGCGCTTTTATAGACGTGAGCCCCTGTTTAGTGTGGGTGTCTTGGCGCTCCTGGTATCGCCGATTGCGGGGTATGCCCTCATTCCGCTCGCGGACGTCGTGCTCGAGCACCGGGCATACATTCCGGGTCTTGGCATCGCATTTCTTTTCGGATGGGCGTTTCAGTGGATCGCAAGGAAATATTACAACGCACGTTGGCTGTCGCTCTGCGCTCTGGTGACCGTGTTCGGCCTCATGACCGCGGTGCGAAACACAGTGTGGGCAAACAACATTGCACTTTGGGAAGATGCGGAAGCGAAGGCGCCTGACAAGCCCCGGACGCACTTCAATCTCGGACAGGCGTATCAGCAAGCGGGGCGCTTGCCCGAAGCGATCCGCGAATACGAGCACGCGCTTCGGCTGAAACCCGATATCCACGCGGCCTATTCCAACGTTGCCGCGATTTATCTGGATCAGAACCAGTTCGAGCGAGCAGAAGAGATACTACTCAAAGTCACGTCACTAGCACCGGACTTCACGGAAGGATTCATCAATCTTGGTGTGCTTTACATTCGCATACAACAGCCCGACAAGGCGCTCCCGCAGTTGAACCGGGCCCTGGCTATCACTCCCGAGGCATTCGCGGCGCATTTCAACAAGGGTGAAGCATTGACGCAAAAAGGCGATTTCAAGGCGGCGCTCGAAAGCTATAAGGAGGCTGTCCACCTGCGGCCGGATATCGATTCGTTCCAGCTCGCGTTGGGAGCTGCGTACTCCAGGGCGGGAGACCGAGCATCGGCTGCCAGGGAGTTTCTGGCGGTGACGAATGGACCACTTGCGGCTGAAGCGGTCCGGAATCTCGGAATACTTTACAGGGATGTCGGCGAGACGGAGAAGGCCATGGAATTTTTCAATCAGGCTGTCAAGATGCGAACGGTCTTTCCGGAGCTGCATCACGATCTCGGCATTCTGTACCTTCAAAAACGCATGACGAACGAAGCCATCGAGCAGTTTCGAATCACGCTCCAAGAGCAGCCGGACTACGGGCCCGCGTTTCTGAACCTGGCAGCGGCGTACCAGATGAAGGGAGAGCCTCAGATCGCGAAGCAAACCTTGCAAGCGTATGTTCAGCAGTATGGAAATACCAATTCGCCCTACGTTGCACGAGCTAAGCAGACGTTGGAGCGGCTTAAATGACGCGAAATGGCGAAATGGGGACGTAGCCTGGGAGGAAAATGGGGACATAGGGCTACGTCCCCATTTTCCTCCCAGGCTACGTCCCCATTTCGCGTCAACTCATTTGATTTGTTTCCGGATTTCCTGGTACTCGGGGAAGCGGCCGGTCTGGAGCTTGGAGAAGACCTGTTTGCCATCGATGCTAACTTCAAAACGGCCGCCATCGGAGGGAACGAGGACCAGTCGTTGGATTCTGTCTTTTAAGTCGGTAATGAGGTTCTCGGTCAAACTGACCGCTTTGGGTTCGTAGTTTCAGACCTGACAATAAATGATTTCGATTTCCATTATTTGCTCTCCTTGATTCCCAGCCACGAGTTTTTCAACTGAAGTTGTGCCGGCGTGGGACGCGGATTCTCATTGATCTGCCACCGCTCTTCCTGAAATTCAGCAGGCACGAGATTGACCGTAACCATGCGTTCCCCTCTCATGACTGTCAGTCTAATTGTTTCGCCGATCGTGTGGGCATGAAGACGATTTCGAAAGTTATCGAAGGTGAGCCGCTCGCCGGCCATGGCGACAAGAATATCGCCTGCATCCAGCCGGGCTCGCTCGGCTGGTGAGTTCGGAAGGACTCGGCGGACTCGCACCTGATTGCCGTCGGCCCTGTCAAATTCCAGGCCCGCGTAAATCGATGCGGGTTGCCTCACCACTTCGATCGACAGCCCGGCTTGTTGGAGATAACGGTTGTAGTCCATCTCCTGGCGGCCCTGGATATTGATCTGATAGAACTCATGAAAATCCGAACCGGCAACAGATTCGATGGCCCCAAGAAACCCGTCTTCCGGAAAGCCGACGCCCTTGTTCGCATAGTTCTCCAACAGGTATCGCATCACGTCATCGAGGCTCTTTTGGTTCTTCGTACGCGCACGAATCTCGAGATCCAAAAGAAAACCGACGATCTCGCCCTTCGTGTAATAAGAAATCGTGTTGCTATCTGCGTTATCGCTCCGCAGCCACGTATTCCAACTCGCTTCCTCCAGGCTCATCAGGCGTCGTCCGGGCGCGTGCTGCACGCCGTCGATTTCGATGCCGAGTTTATTGAGATACTCGGGAGGCATGTAGATGCCGGCCCGCGCCAGGAGGAGATCTCCGTAATAGCTGGTAATTCCCTCGAAGACCCACAAAAGCCGGGTGTAAACTTCATGCGCGTAGTCGAAGGGTCCGAGTGCCTTCGGGCGGATCCGCTTAGCGTTCCAAAGATGGAAGAACTCGTGGGCCACGGTGGACAGGAACTGCCTGTACGTGGCTTGGCTGACAAAATCGTTCTCGCCCACTGTGATGCGCGTGGAATTCAGATGTTCGAGCCCGCTGGTTCCAGTCTGCGGCTGAACCTTAAATAGGAAGGTGTAGTCCTTGTACGGGAGTTTACCGAAGATCGAAGCAGCGGCGTCCACGATGTCTTTCACGTCGGTTTCCACTTGTGGCGCGCTCATTGAGAGATCGGGCTTGGTGAAAACCAGATGGTGAGACGCTCCGCCAGTTTCGAATTCGAGTACTTTGAATTCCCCGATAAATGCGGGGGCATCGATAAAGATGTCGTAGTCGGCGGCGTGATACCGGTCGCCTTTCTTCTCTAATCCGGTATGCACCTTCCAGCCTCCGGGCACGTTGTATTTGACCGTGCAGGGCACATGTTTTTGTCCGAGGACGTACATGAAAGTAGCCGGCCCGTCCAGGTCGGCCATCTGATCGGTCAGCAGGGTCGAAAAGACCTGATACCGCACGGTGACGTCGTCGTTAGCTTGCTTCGCGACCCGCCACGTCTGTTTGTCCGTCTGCTCCCAACTTAAAGGCTGGCCGCGGCCGTTTGCGGCGCGGAAATCCTGAACGTTCTTTGCGTAGTCGTGGATCGTATATGCGCCGGGCGACCATGCGGGCATCGAGACCGAGACCGCAGTTTCGCGAATCCCCTTGATCGACATTTCGAGCTCGTAAAGATGCGAGACCGGATTTCGGATCGTGACGATGTATTCGATGTCGACACCGCGTGCGGGAATCTGGTTTTCGGCGTAAATGGGCTGCGCCTGGAGGAGCGCTGGAAGGAGCACTAGGACCACGAGTAAGAGGGATTGCGGATTTCGGATTGCGGATTTCGGATTTAGGAACCAGCATGAATCTGCATGTCCCCACAATCCGAAATCTGCAATCCGAAATCCGCAATTTCTCACATTCCCTCCCGCGAATTCTGAATCAATTTCTTCGCCTTTCGGATGATCGTCTTTTCCTGCGGATAGCTGGCATTGAGGATCGCTTGATCGATGGGAAACCATTCCACGCGATCCACTTCACGATCATGCTGCGAACTATCACCACTGGTATACCTCAATAGATAAAAGGTGACGATCTTAAAAACGCGCGCTGGCGGCTTCTCCCATTTGGCCACGTAGGAGTATTTGATCGTGTCGATTTTGGCTACGATCTTTCCGGATAGTCCCGTCTCTTCGCGCGCCTCCCGTTCTGCCGCGCGCTGGGGAGCCTCTCCAGGCTCGATCAAGCCTTTCGGGAGCGCCCATGCTTTGCGGTCACGCGGTTGAATGAGTGCAACTTCAGTTAGAGTCTCTGTCGTTCTGTAAACGACGCATCCTGCGGAAATCTCTCGCCTCGACATCGCGTGAAAATATTACAATATCCCGTGCCACGGAGGCACGGCACGGCCAGTCTACCATCCTGGTTGGCGCTCATACCATCCAAGGGGGCGCAGGGAGTGTCCGGCATGCATTTATTGACACTCGATGATTTCAAGGTTTTCGATATCAGCGGCTTCAACGAGCGCATGGCTGCCATTCTGACTCGAATCCGGCCCAAACTGACCTCCATCGGCGAAGAGTTGGCGCCCAAAGTGAGCCTTTTGGTGGATTGTCCTTTATACGTCCACGTGGCGAAGCATGCGCGCCGTACCGTCAATCCTCCCGATGACACGTGGGCCGCATTCGGCGCCAGTCCACGCGGATACAAGAAGGACGTGCATTTCAAGGTCGCCGTCTCGCGGCACTGTGTCCGGTTCCTGTTCGAAGCCGGCCCCGAGTATTATGCAAAATCGGATTGGGCCCACGGATGGCATCGAGAGTTCAAAGATCTGGCCGGGGGCCTGAAAGGGAGCAAAGACCTCGCGTCGTTCAAAGACGAGCACGATGAGGATCCTGCTGCCCGCCTTGCCGCTCTTGCACCGGCCGATCTGAAGAAACTCGTAGATGAATTGACCCGCCGAAGGGATGGCCAGTTCGTGTTGGGACGGCGCATCGACGCAGTCGAATTCGCTGGCTTGAAACCAAAGCAGATCGAGAAAATCGCTCTTGATACGTTCAGACCGTTGTCGCCGTTGTTTCAAATCCACGAAGCGCGCATGTTGGCGTAATTGGCGTAATTCGCGGCCGCCAATGTCGCGGATTACGCGAATGCGCTTTCAGGCAGCCAGGCGCTCGTTATCATGGACCGCGCTCAGAGCGCCTACAGAGGAGGGTAGTAATAATGACTGTGGATTTAGAGAAAATCATCAAAGCGGATCAGGATCATCTCGTTCACCCTTTATTTCATCCCAACGATCACAAGGAGCCCTTCGTCTGGGTTAAGGGTGAAGGCGCCAGGCTGTACACGGCCGACGGCCGCGAATTCATTGACGGCCTCGCCTGTCTCTGGAACGTCACACTCGGGCATGGCCGCAAGGAGCTGGCGCAGGCAGCGGCCAGGCAAATGGAGCAAGTTGCGTTCGTGTCGTCTTACGTGGGCAACACGAATATTCCGGCCGTGCAGTTGGCCGAGAAGCTGTCGTCACTTTGCTATCCATCGTTTAATCACTTTTTCTTTGCGGCAGGCGGCGGAGAGGCGAACGACACTGCTATTAAGACCGCCCGCTTTTTCTGGAACAGTCAAGGGCGACGGGAGAAGGTGAAGATTATCGCCCGCGAGTACGGTTATCACGGTGTGACCATGGGAGCCATGAGCGCGACTGGCCTTCCCGCTTACTGGCCGATGTTTGGCGGGAAATTGCCGGGCTTCGTGCATATTGCGTCACCGTATCCATACCGATTTGTTGCCGAGAACGGATCCGTGAGCCAGGGTCGCGCTGCTGCCGACCTTCTGGAGGCGGCGATCTTGCAGGAAGGCGCGGACACGGTTGCAGCGTTTATCGCCGAGCCCGTGCAGGGTGCCGGCGGGCTGATCGTTCCGCAGGACGACTACTTTCCTCGAATTCGCGAGATATGCAACAAATATGACGTGCTGTTCATAGCCGACGAGGTCATCACCGGATTCGGTCGCACCGGACGCTGGTTCGGGCTTGAGCATTGGAAAGTCGAGCCGGATATTATTTCCTTCGCGAAAGGCATCACGTCCGGTTATCTGCCGCTGGGTGGCATGGGTCTTTCCGATCGTGTGTACCGAGCCCTGGCTGAAGCCCCACCGGATCGCCGCTGGATGCACGCCTTCACGTATTCGGCTCATCCGACATGTTGTGCGGTCGGCCTGGCAACTCTGGACATCCTCGAGCGCGAAGGGCTGATCGAAGAGGCAGGCCGGAAAGGGAAGAAGCTTCTCGACGGCTTGCAGCAACTGGCAACGCTGGAGACCGTAGGCGATGTGCGCGGGCTTGGGCTCATGTGTGGCGTCGAGTTTGTCGAAGACAAGGCAAGCAAAAAGCCTTTTCCGAGTTCCCAAAAATTCGGTGCGCGAGTTCAAAAAGAGTGCTACCGCCGCGGACTGGTCAGCCGCATCCAGGGTGACATCTATATGCTCGCGCCCCCGTTTGTCGTTTCCGATGCGGATATTGATCGGATAGTCAGTATTCTGGGCGAAGCGATTGCGGCGGCGGCCAAATGAAAACTGATGATGGGTTATTGGTGCTAAACGAAAGATGGTCAGTGGTCCTCGAATGAAAAATGGTCATTGGTCAGTGGTCTAGAGCTCATTTGTGCTTCGTCCTCAATTTTGCGTCGATATATTGCCGGTGGCTAAGGCCCATTGCTGACGAGATGCCGCGGAGTTGTTCGAGTTCGGCATGCGTAAGACCGCCGTCGGCGGTGGCAACGGCGAAGAGAAGATCCAGGAGACGGAGGCGTTCCTGGAAGTTGGCACTCGCCGTATATTCGGAGATGAGGCGGGCGCGATCCAGTCCCCGGACGGACTCCTCCTCGATGGTGGCAATTAACACTTCCAGGGCCTCCGCTTCAAAACTTCCGTGAAACTGGAGCTGGCGCCGAATCTCCTCCAGTTCTCGCGGATCGATCTCTCCATCGGCCTGGGCAATGAGTCCCATCAAACCACCCAGCAGGCACAGCCGATACATTTCGGGCGTAATCTGGTCGGTCCCGATGCGCCGGCGCAATTTAAAAAAGATCCTGTTGCGTATGAATTCGTCCAGATCCACGGCAGCGGCAGCGGGACGCTTTTGAAATAATCCTTTGATGCGCCGGACCAGAAGCTCGACTGTAGACGCTTCCTTCAGGATGAACGTGTACTGTTCCAGAAAATCGTGCTCGTCTGCCGTAATCTGGGCATCGGCGTTGAGGATTTGCTCGATGTGACGTATAACTTCGTTGCGTTCAGATGCGGTCGCAATCCGGGCAAGCAGATCCTGAAAGAAGGCCTTGGTCTCGCTCTCCGAGGGTGGGTCTTCCAGATGTGGTTCCAGTTCAAGCCAGTCCTCATCGTTCAAATGGAATTTTTGCGCCAGATCCTTCAGGTAATTCATCTCAGCCTGGCTGAGCCGGGAATCGGCCCATGCTGCGGCAATCAGCACTTTCAGCAGAGCGAGGGCGCTGGCATGAGTAGCCATGGGAAACAATTCTAACCGTTTCGACGTATAGTAATGGTCCTCGATATGAAATTTCTTCCGCTCATTCTCAGGAATACCTTGCGCAACCGCCGGCGCACGATACTTACGATCCTGAGCATCAGCATGTCGTTATTCCTGATCAGCACGCTGCGCACGGTTCTAGAGGCGTTGGAAAGTCCACCGTTGACGTCGGATTCCGCGACGAGGGTGCTCACGCGGCATCAGACCTCTCTGGCGAACACAATGCCGATTGCCTATCGTGACAGGATTCGACAAATGCCAGGCGTCAAGGAAGTCAGCGCCTACCAGTGGGTGGGCGGCATCTACAAAGACCCGGCGAATTTTTTCGCGCAGTTCGCCGTCGATGCCGACCGGATTTTCGATATATACACGGATATCCACCCTCTTGCAGCCGAGCAAAAAGAAGCCTTCATGAAGGAGCGAACCGCCGCGCTCGCAGGAGTCAGTCTGGCGAAACGTTACGGTTGGAACATCGGTGACAGGATCACATTGCAGGGCACGTTTTTCCCGCGCGACATTGAGTTGGTCATCTGCGGGTTCGTAAAGGATGGAGGCAGCGAAAACCTCCTTTTGCTACGTTACGATTACCTGAATGAATTATGGGGAAACTTTAATGGCGCTTCCACATTCGCCATTAAAGCTCGTTCGACAGAAGAGATTCCCGCCGTGATCGACACCGTCGACAGCACCTTCATGAGCAGCACTGCGCCCACGAAGACCGAAACCGAAAAGGCATTTGTGCTCGGTTTCATGTCGATGTGGGGAAATGTCCGCACGCTGGTCGTCAGCGTTTCGACGGTGCTGACATTCACGATCATATTGGTTGCAGCAAACACCATGGCGATGTCAATCCGCGAGCGGACTGGAGAGATCGCGATTTTGAGGACACTTGGCTTTTCACCGGCCCACGTGCTGGCAATGTTGATTTCCGAGTCGACTTTGATCGCGTTGGCAGGCGGCCTGTTGGGAGCGCTAGGCGCGCGATATCTTTTCGGAACGATGGACCTGAATGCCATGACGATGGGCTTCCTTCAGGTTCTTGACGTGACGTGGGGAACGGTCTTGCTGGCAGCGGGTGTTTCGCTGGTTGTCGCTTTTGCGAGTACGTTTGTGCCTGCCTGGACCGCATCGAGGCTGGCCATCGCGGATGCAATGCGCCGTAGAGGAGAATAAAAACGGGGGGATCTCCTCCAGCTATATGACCACTGACCATTGATCATTTTTCATTTTACTTCCGTTAGTGAAGCAATGATTCCGATCAGATACAACCTCCGCAGCCTCATCGTCCGGCATGTTGGCACAATCATGACTGTGCTGGGCGTCGCCCTCACAGTGGCGGTGTTCGTGTCCGTCCTGGCGATGGTAAGGGGACTTGAGAGTACGTTCGTCGACTCGGGCGAGCCATTGAACTTGATTCTGATCCGGCAATCATCTCAGGCGGAGACCAACAGCTTTTTTGACCGCGACATCAAGCCTACCGTTGAAACGACAGAAGGTGTCACAACGGTTGCCGGCGAAATCATTGTGCTGATCAATCAGCCGAGGCTTACTGGAGAGACAGCGAACGTTATTGTTCGGGGGGTTTCGGACAAGTCGCTGGAGCTGCGGCCGCGTGTAAAGTTGGTCGAAGGACGCATGTTCCGGCCAGGACTGCGCGAAGTCGCCGTCAGCCGCTCGATCGCGAACCGGTTTAAGGATGCAAAGCTTGGCGACAATATCAAAATCGGCAGATCCATGTGGAGTGTCGTTGGAATTCTCGACGCGGCGCATACAGCATACGACTCCGAGATCTGGGGCGACTACAACCAGATCTCAGGCGAATTCGAGCGGCCGATCTACAGCTCCCTACTGGTCCGATGCGCGGACGAAGCCTCGCTTGTTGCGGTCCGCGATAAACTCGCAAACGACCGCAAAATCCGGCTCGACGTCTTTCGACAGAGAGAATATTTCGAGGCCCAGACCGGAAGTGCGTCGCCAATCAAGGTTCTTGGGTATCTCATTGCCGCGATCATGGCTGTTGGCTCATCTTTCGCGGTGATGAACACCATGTATGCCGCGACGGCTTATCGTACTCGCGAGATTGCGACCCTGCGAGTGCTGGGTTTCAAAAGGCGCAACATTCTGTTTTCGTTTATGCTCGAATCCCTGCTCCTGGCGCTCGTTGGCGGTGTCCTGGGCTGTCTGCTTGCGCTGCCCGTGAACGGAATATCGACCGGGACTTTTAACATGAATACTTTTTCGGAGATCGCCTTCGATTTCAGGGTTACGCCCCGGCTCATGCTCGAGGGAATAATATTTGCCGCCGTGATGGGGACGCTGGGCGGGTTTCTGCCGGCCCGATTGGCCGCGCGCCTGACCATCGTCCGCGCCCTGCGGACGGAGGTGTGAGGAAGACGAACGCGGGCTAAAGCCCGCGCCTACATGCATGCCCGGATGTACGTCAGTGCCTGTAGTCGCGGGCTTTAGCCCGCTTCAATTGCAGTTTTATGGACAATCTTTCAAGCGAGCTGAAGAAACTAAAAATCGATAAAACCAAGCGTGCAGAGCCGGGGCCGCGAAGAAATATCGGCCTCTTCATCGTAATGCTTGTCCTCGTTGCCGGCGGCTTACTGGCCCTGGTCATGCTGCGCCGGCCGAGTGCCGCCTCCGTTGTCGACACGGTGCGGCCGCGCGCCGAATTCTCCTCGCAGTCCGCGGTTCTGGTCGCGACAGGCTACGTTGTTGCCCATCACAAGATTCAGGTCGGGTCCAAGGTCGCAGGCCGTGTCGCGTGGATCGGCGTGGAGAAGGGCGATCGTATTCGGCGGGATCAGTTGGTGGTCCGGCTTGAAGACCGCGAATACCGTGCCCAGCTCGATCAGGCTCAATCGGCCTACGACGCCGCACGGGCACGCTTGGCCGAGTTGGAGCGCGGCTCGCGCCCTGAGGAGATCGAGCGGGCCAAAGCGGATGTGGAACGCGCGCAGGCGGAACTGCGCACGGATGAGTTACAGTTGCGGCGCATCGAAGGGCTCGTGAAGGAAGGCGTCGCGTCCGCGCAAGCGCTCGACGAAGCCAAGGGCCGTTATGATAGCGCCCGCGCGAACCTTGCCGCATTGACGAAAACATACGAACTTATCCGGCAAGGCCCACGTCAGGAGCAGATTGACAACGCCCGATCCGAGACCGGGCGGGCGAAAGCCGCCATGGATTATGCGAAGACCATACTCGATGCCACGGAAATTCGGGCGCCGCGCGATGGCACGATTCTCGAGCGAAACGTTGAACAGGGCGAGATGGTAACGACGTCCTTCGTCGGCGATCGCGGCGCAAAGTCCTTCGTCGTGACCCTGGCGGACCTCAATGACATCCAGGTCGAACTCGATATCAATCAGAACGACTTCAATCGTATCCGGCCGAATCAATCATGCACGGTTCTGACGGATGCATTTCCGGACCGCGTGTATAACTGCCGAGTCGACGAGATAGCGCCGGAAGCCAATCGCCAAAAGGCGACCGTTCAGGTTAAGGTGAAGTTTACCGAGCCTGACGAATATATCCGGCCGGAAATGAATGCTCGAGTGACATTCCTGGAGTCTGAAGACAAATCAAGGGGGGTAAACGCTCAGGAGAAACTCTACGTTGTACCGAAGCGGGCGCTCCTGGACCGGGAATCGGGGAAGGCCGTCTTCGTTATCGCGGATGGCCAGGTCCAGGTCAAATCGATCACGATTCAAAAGGAAGTTGGTAGCGATGCGTTCATATCCGCGGGACTTGTAGGGACGGAAGCAATCATCGTCGGTGAGCAATTAAATCAACTGAAGGCCGGCGATCGTGTGGAAGTGAAGCAATCAAGGTAGCCGCAATGAGTGCCGTTGACATTCGGAATGTGACCAAGACCTTCAAAAAGGAGGCGGCCGAAATCGTCGCGCTTCGCGACACCAATCTCGGTATCGGTTCCGGCGAATTCCTCTGCCTGATGGGCCCATCCGGCTCCGGAAAATCGACGCTGCTCAACCTGATTGCCGGTATAGACCGGCCGTCCAAAGGGCAGATCATGGTCGGCGGCACCGAGATTTCTCAAATGAGAGAAAGCCAACTCGCCGTTTGGCGGAATCACACGATCGGCTTCGTCTTTCAGACGTTTAACCTGATTCCGGTACTTACCGCGTTCGAAAATGTAGAATTACCGCTGCTGTTGACCAGGCTGTCAAAGGCCGAACGCCGGGAGCACGTCGAGACGGCGTTGTCGCTGGTGGGTTTGAAGGATCGCATGACGCATTATCCCCGCCAGCTTTCCGGCGGCCAGGAGCAGCGGGTTGCGATTGCTCGCGCAATCGTTACCGATCCGGCCTTGATTCTCGCCGACGAACCCACCGGGGACCTCGACGCACAATCGGCCGACGAAATCCTGGCAATTCTAGAGTCACTTAATAGAGAATCCCAAAAGACCGTGATTATGGTGACACACGATCCCCGCGCTGCGCGTCATGCCACGGTCATTCGACATCTTGACAAAGGGGTTCTGTTGCCGGAAGGAGTTACTGCGTGAGAACATATCGAGGCTGGATCACATTGGGAGTATTGGCGCTGGGCACGATGACGGTCGCGGCCCAGTCGGGCTCGCAGAAGCTTGGCGTTGTTAATGGTGAGGTCGTTTCTGAGGAGGAAGTGAGGGAGGCGGCCGCGCACGATCTGGGAGAACTGGAGGTGAAAAGGCTGCAGGCCGAGGCCAAGTACCAGCAAGACAAGCACGACATCCTGCAGAAGACACTCGACGGGCTGATCGAGGACAAGTTGCTCCAGGCGGAAGCGGACAAACGCAAGATCTCGTTGGAAGAGTTGGTTGAGACCGAGATCGAGAAGAACGTGAAATCTCCGACCGATGCTGAAGTCGAAAAGGTCTACGAGCAAAACAAGGCACGTATTCCGGTCAGCCGTGAACAGGCGCTTCCGCAGGTCCGGGCATACCTGGCGGACTTGAGCAGAAATGAAGTTCGCGGAGTGTTTGTCAGCAAGCTGAAGAAGGACTATGGCGTGACGTCCTACCTGGAGCCGATTCGGATCGAAATTCCCACGACAGGGTTTCCTTCTCGTGGACCAGCGGCCGCTCCGGTCACGATCGTGGAATTTTCAGATTTCGAGTGTCCGTTCTGTGGCGGCTTGTTCCCGACACTCAAAGAAGTCGAGAAAGCTTATGGTGACAAGGTGCGTGTCGTCTTTCGGCAATTTCCATTAACGACCATCCATCCGCATGCCCAGAAGGCCGCGGAGGCTTCCTTGTGCGCCAATGAGCAGCAGCATTTTTGGGAATTCCACGATTCATTGTTCGGCAATCAGCGCGAGCTCACGGTCGATGCGCTAAAACGGCGGGCTCAGGATATGAAGCTGGATACCGCCGCTTTCAATGCCTGCCTCGATTCCAGCAAGACTGCGGATGCCATAACAAAGGACATCACCGAAGGGGCCCGGGCTGGCGTCACAGGAACGCCGGCCATGTTTATCAATGGCCGGTTGCTTTCCGGCAACCAACCTTACGCCGGTATAGCGGAACTGATCGAAGACGAATTGCAGCGAAGCAGGGCCAGCAAGTAGAATTTTCTCCCCTTTCCCGGTGGGCGTGGGGGTGCATTGCCACGCAACCCCCACGGTGCCAATCACCTGCCACGAGCCTCCAGCGGTTCGCCGATTGCACTTTAGGCCATCCGATCCCAATTCGAAGGAGTTGGCCTATGGCAATCGACCCAGTGTGTGGCAGGGAAGTCGACGAGCACGCCGCGACAGACAAAGCTACACATCAGGGAGAGAACCATTACTTCTACAAAGGGCAGACGTACTACTTCTGCAGCAAAGACTGCAAAGACAAATTCCAGGCCGACCCTGAGAAGTTCATACGCAGGCTGTGAAAGGAAAACGTAAAAAACGAAATTCTCTCGAGGGGTTATGCAAAAAACCTTGTACTGCCTCGCTTCTTCAGAGCCGCAGGCGAACGACATCCTGGCACATCTCCGGAAATCAGGGTTTTCCACGTCGGAGCTCTCTGTGCTGTTGTATCCAAAGAAACTCAAAGACATTTCGATGGAAGGAAATGCGGTTCCTGGAACGGAAACGGGAGGACTGGTGGGCGGTGCGCGGGGGCCACTTGCCGCTTTAACGTGGTTTTTGGTGCCGGTGGTTGGGCCATTTGTCGCATCGGGCTGGTTTGTAGCGGCGCTTGGAGGCGCTGCGGTTGGAGAGGTCGTGGGTGGACTTACCGGTGGAATCCGCAACTTGACGCTTATGGGAATTCCCGAAAACGCAATTCCGCGGCTGCGTCACCGGCTGTACCAAGGCGCCATCCTGATCGCCGTGCATTCCGGCGATCCGGCAAGGCGCGGCAGTGTTCTCCGCGTGTTCAAATCATCTGGGGCCGATTATTCGCCGGAAGAGATGGCTGCTTAGCCCCTTACCGTTTCAAATTCGCGGCCCAGTTAAGGACGACCGTAATCGGCATCCCGATCTTGAACGATTCAAAATGAGGCGGCATCCGAAAAATGGCAAATGTCGGGAGCCCTATTACGGCGCTAGCTGGGGGGCGACGTAAGCGTAGAACATGACGACCAGGCCAATCATCAGAGTAAGAAAGATGCTGTGCTTTAGAGTAAATCCAAACAGCCGGCCTTCGTCTTCCCGCTTCATGGAGGTAGCGGCCGCCGCTACCGCGATGCTGGTCAGGCTGATCATCTTTCCCATCACTCCGCCAGCGGAATTCCCGGACGCCATCAGCACCGGGTTCATTCCCAGCTTGGTGGCCGTTACCTGTTGGAGCGTCCCGAAGAGAGCATTGGCCGACGTGTCGCTTCCCGTGAGGAAGACACCTAAGGAGCCGAGCACCGCACTGAATAGCGGAAAAAGCACTCCGGTGGCGGCGAAAGCGAGACCTAAGGTTACGGTCGCTCCCGAGTAATTCATGACGAAGGCCAGAGCCAAAACGGCCGCGAGCGTGAGTTCTGCGAGCGCCAGTTGTTTCGCGGTGTGTTTGAAAGCCGCGACGAATTGGGCCGGCTTCAGGCCAACAACAGCTGCGCCAAGGATGGCTGCAAACAGGCACGCGGTCCCTGGAGCTGAAAGCCAATTGAAGTTGAATACAGCGGCGTATCCGGAAGGCTGAGCGACGACAGGCGGCATCCGCTGAACGAGGTTATGCAGGCCGGGCCAGTTAACGACCACGTTCACCGAGTTCAATTGTGCCTGTATAGGTCTGTATCCCCACAGGAGAACCAACACCACCAGAAGCATATAGGGCGCCCAGGCAAGCGCGACGTTGCCTTTACCGTGACTGACCTTACTGGGAGGCAAGTGCCCGAAATCGAATTTATCGCGTGGCTTCCAGACCCGGAAAAGAACGATGAGCGCACCGATAGCGGCCATCGATGCCAGGATGTCCGTGAGCAGCGGGCCGATGAAATTCGAGACAACGAACTGCGTGCCGGCAAATGCGATCCCACAAACGGCCGCCGCCGGCAAGACTCCGCGCAGGCCGCTCCAGCCGCACATGACAGCGATCATATAAGCGGGAATGAAGAGCGAAACCGGAGCACAGATGCGGCCGACGCCCGCGCTTAAACGCTCTAAAGGCAGTCCGGTGGTGACTGCCAGAGTTGTGATCGGTGTTGCGATGGATCCGAACGCCACCGGCGCGGTGTTGGCCAGCAAACACACGGCTGCAGCCAAAAATGGCGAAAATCCCAGGCCGGTGAGCATGGTGGCGGCAACCGCCACGGGCGTTCCAAACCCCGCACATCCTTCAATGAACGCGCCGAAAGCAAAGGCGATGAGCATCATCTGGAGCCGGCCGTCGTCGGTTAGCTGGCCGATGGAATCTTTTAGGATATTGAACTTCCCGCTCTCCAGCGTTACGCGATATAGCAGAATCGCCGAGAACACCACCCATCCAATTGGAAAAAGTCCAAACGCCGCGCCATACAATACGGAGGAGAAGAGCAGACCCAACGGCATTCGATAGACCGCTACGGCGAGTACTACCGTTGCCCCCAGCCCTGCCAGAGAGGCCATCCAGGCGGGCTTGCGCCGGATGCCGATTAATAACAGCAAGACGAAAATCGGGACGGCTGCTACCAATGCCGATAACGCCAGGCTATTCGCGATAGGAGTATAGTTTTGCTGCCACATGGATCTTATTAGCCTTTCCACTCCAGCGGAGTCTTCTTGGCGGGGAACAATACTTGGACCCGCTACGCTAGGCAAGAGGAAAGTTCATGGCGGATATCGCGAACGTTACATGATTCGCAAACTTCAATCCGGCGAATATCGCTTGTACTCGCGCAAGAAAGATCCCAAAACGGGTAAGCGGCGGAATCTCGGAACGTTCAAAACACGCGAAGCCGCGGAAAAGCACGAGCGCGCCATCCAGTTTTTCAAGCGACGATCATGAAACTTGACGCGTACACCATGGGATTCTCGAACCGTACTTGGCAGGAGACGCTCGAGATTCTTAGCGCCTTCGAAATACAACGCCTGGTGGACATTCGCACGCTGCCGGGCTCGAAGCATACTCCCCAATTCAATCAGGAGCACCTTCGGAAAGCTCTCCCTAATGCCGGAATCGAGTACATTCACATGAAGAGTCTCGGCGGTCTGCGGAAGCCGCTGAAAAACTCAACCACCAATGCCGGTTGGCGAAACGATGCATTCCGCGGTTACGCCGATTATATGCAGACGCCCGAGTTCGAAACGGCGCTGAACCAGTTGATTTGCTTTTTGTCCCAGAGGACCACGGTGTACTCATGCACGGAAGCCGTGTTCTGGCGATGTCATCGTCAACTTGTATCGGATGCGCTGGCCGTTCGCGGATATTGTAGCGGACACATCTTCAATGCTTCGAAAGTTGAGCAGCACAAGTTGACTAATTTTGCGAAGACGGATGGGACACGGGTCACGTATCCTACTTTGTTATGAACCTGACCTTTCTCGGCGCCACACAGACTGTCACCGGATCGAAATTTCTCCTCGAAAGTAAAGACGTCCGAGTGCTCATTGACTGTGGTCTTTTCCAGGGCATGAAGGAGCTTCGACTGCGAAACTGGGAGGGGCCTCCGGTCGATCCAGCGTCTGTCGACATGATCATCCTCACGCACGCGCACATCGACCATACGGGATATCTGCCGCGATTTGTAGCGCAGGGATTCAAGGGACCGGTTTATGCCACGCCTGCTACCGTCGACCTGGCGCGCATTCTTCTCCCGGATGCCGGTCACCTTCAGGAGGAAGAAGCGCGATATCGGAATAAGCATCAACTGTCGAAGCATAAGCCCGCGTTGCCGCTCTATACGGTTGAGAATGCGGTGGCCGCGCTTGAATTGCTGCAGCCGGTGAAGTATGGACAGGTTGTCGCGCTCTCATCCACTTTGGGTTTTGAGTTGATGCCGGCCGGACATATCCTCGGCTCTTCCTTTGTCCGGGTTCGCGAAGGCGGGCCGCCGGCCGAGAAGACCGTGCTGTTTACCGGAGATATTGGGCGTTACGATCAACCAATCATCCTCGATCCGACACTGGTAGACGCTGCCGATTACGTCGTTCTCGAGTCCACGTACGGTAATCGTCTGCACAGCGACAAGAACGGCAGAAGCGGAAAGGATCAGCTCCGTGAAGTGGTGTTGTCGACGGCCAAGCGGGGAGGGACCATCTTAATTCCGTCATTTGCAATCGGCCGTGCTCAAGAGTTGCTGTACATCCTCCGCGAGCTCGAGGTGGAGAATCAGATTCCAGTTTTGCCCGTGTACGTGGACAGCCCGATGGCCATCGATGCTTTTGAAATTTTTCGTAACCACAGGGAAGAACACGATCTCGAAATGACGGAGCTGGAAAAAGCCGGTGGGAATCCGCTGTACTCCAAGCGGGTCTATTTCGCCAGATCAGTCGAAGATTCCAAAGCGATCAATGAACATCGATTTCCTTCAATCATCATCTCGGCAAACGGAATGGCCACGGGAGGCCGTATTCTGCATCATTTAGTACAGCGGTTGCCGGATGAACGAAATTCGGTCATCTTCGTGGGATTCCAGGCGGCCGGCACGCGCGGCCGGCTACTCTCGGAGGGAGCGCGCCAGGTGCGGATCTTCGGCGTCGACTATCCAGTTCGGGCCGCCATTTACGTTATCGACAGCTTCTCCGCTCACGGCGACTACAGCGAGATCCTCCGCTGGCTACGCGGTTTCCAACAGGCGCCGCAAAAGACGTTTCTCGTCCATGGCGAGCCCAAAGCGGCCGAAGCGATGAAGGGCCACATCCAGGCAACATTCCAGACGTGGCAAGTGGAGATACCGACGTACCTTCAGACCTACGAGATTTGAGCCGCGAATTACACGAATTGCGCGAAGGTTCGCGTGATTGGCGTAATTCGCAGCTAAGGTAGAATCTACTCGCATGAAAGATCTCACATCCCGAGCCCTGAACATCGCAGTGCTTGAAGGAGCGCGCTACGCCGACATTCGGATTATCGATAGCCGCCAGCAGACGGTGAGCATCAAAAACGGAAACGTCGATGGCATTGGCGATCAGGACAGCCAGGGTTTCGGCGTTCGTGTTCTGGTGGATGATTCCTGGGGTTTTGCGTCCAGCGCGTACGCGACGAGGGCGGAGATCGAGCGCGTGACGAGCCTGGCCGTGAAGATCGCGAAAGCCAGCGCGATGGTCCCCGGTGAGCGTGTGGACCTCGGTTCTCCTGTAACCGGAGCCGGAAAATACACGACGCCGATTCAGATCGATCCTTTCAGCATTTCCCTCGAACAGAAACTCGATTTGCTCTTTCGCGCCGATGAGGTCATCCGCCGCAATTCTGGCGTGAAAGTGTCGGAAGAGAACGTCATCGCTGTGCGGCATCACAAGTTCTTCGCGAACACAGAGGGAGCATTTCTAGAACAAACCATCTATGAGAGCGGTGGCGCCATGGCTGCCACAGCGGTAAATGACACGGATGTTCAGGTCCGGTCCCATCCAAACTCCTTCCGATACCAGGGAACTAGTGGCTGGGAGTACGTGACAAACGCGGATTTCGTGGGCAACGCCGAGCGCGTGGCAGAAGAAGCGGTGGCGCTGCTATCTGCCGGCGTTTGTCCGAGCGGCGAAACGACGCTGATACTGGGCAGCTCGCAGCTTGCGCTTCAGATCCACGAATCCTGCGGGCATCCCACGGAACTGGATCGAGTATTCGGCACCGAAGCCGCCTTCGCTGGACGCAGCTTCCTGACCACCGACAAGCGAAATAACTTCCGCTACGGCTCCGAGGTCGTCAATCTCACCGCCGATAGCGTCCGCCCGACGGGCCTGGGGACGTTCGGGTGGGACGATGAAGGCCTACCCGCATCCCGTACACCGCTCGTGCTCAACGGTGATTTCGTAGGCTATCTCATGTCGCGTGAGACCGCTTCGAAGCTCGGTTTGGAGAGCAACGGTTGTATGCGTGCGGATGGATGGAATCGAATTCCGCTGATCCGAATGACCAACGTTTCGCTCGAACCGGGTACGTGGGACTTCAACGACATGATCGCAGACACCGACGATGGCATACTGATGGAAACCAACCGCTCCTGGAGTATCGATGACATGCGGCTGAACTTTCAGTTTGGTACCGAGGTCGGCTACGAAATCAAAAATGGCAAGCGGGGTCGTCTCTTGAAGAATTGCACATACGCCGGCATAACACCGGACTTCTGGAACTCCTGTGACGCGATCGCCAATCCGAAGCATTGGATCCTTTGGGGCACACCCAATTGCGGGAAAGGCGAACCGATGCAAACGATGGGAACGGGTCACGGCGCTTCTCCCGCGCGGTTCCGCAATGTAAAGGTGGGCGTGTTCAGATGAAGTTCCGTGAGATCGCCGACCTCGTCATGAACGCGTCACCGGCCGGGCAGACTGAAGTTCTCGCCATGGAACAGGACGAGAGTCTCACCCGGTTCGCCAACAATTTCGTTCACCAGAATGTGACGGAACTGAACGCGCAAGTCACGGTGCGATCGGTCATCGGAACCCGCGTGGGTATCGCCGTCTCCAACGATACCCGCCATGACAGCCTCAAGCAACTGGCGGCGCGGGCATATGAGGTCGCTAAACTCCAGCCGGAGAACCCGGAGTTCAAGGGACTCCCAAGACCGTTGCCGATCCGGCACGTTGAGGCTTTCGATACCTCCGTTCAGGAGTGCACGCCGGCACACCGCGCCAGAAGTGTGGGCGTGATCTGCCGAAAGGCCGCAGGGGCCGGATTTTCGGCGGCGGGATCCATGACGACCTCGGTGTTCACGATAGGAGTCGCCAATTCCCTGGGCGTTTTCGCTGAGCACAAATCGACGATGGTGGACGCCTCGACGGTGATCATGGGCAGTAACTCGTCGGGCTGGGCTCAAAGCTCGAGTTGGCGTTTGGAGGCGATCGAGCCGGAATCGTTGGCCGTGGAAGCGCTTTCGAAAGTGAGGCTGGGCGCCGATCCGATGGATTACGAACCGGGCGAGTACGCCGTGATTCTGGATCCGTACGCGACGGCCGATTTGCTGGAGATGCTCGCATTCGATGGTATGGGCGCCCTGGCCGTGCAGGAAGGACGGTCGTGGATGAACGGCAGGATCGGACAACGAATTATGGCGGATATCGTGACCATCGTCGATGATGGTCTCGATAGGTCGGGAATCCCATGGCCGTTCGACTTTGAAGGAGTCCCAAAGAAGATACATCCCATCGTTGAGTCGGGTATCGTGACGGGACCGGTCTACGATTCATTTATGGCGGGGAGAGAATCCGGTAGGCTGTCGACAGGACACGCCACGCCGCCATCGCCACAGGGCCGCTTCGGACCTGTGCCGATGAATCTGTTTTTGCGCCCCGGTCGAACATCGCTCGACGCCATGATTAAATCGACGAAGCTGGGTTTGTACATCACGCGGTTCTGGTATACACGCACGGTCCATCCCCGGGATGCCGTAGTGACTGGCATGACTCGGGATGGAACCTTCGTGGTGCGGGACGGAGAGATCGCGCATCCGATCAAATCGCTGCGTTTTACCCAGTCTTACGTCGAAGCATTGAAGTATGCCGAAGCCATCGGCGAAAAACCGCGCTTGCTGCGGTCCGGAATCGGCGGCGCAACGAGCGTGCCGCCCGTGAAGTTGGGGAAATTTAAGTTCACAAGCTCGACGAGGTGAAGAATTGATGGCTTTATTGCTGGCACTGGCCGTTTTTACTGCAAGCCAGGGAGGCGTGGTCCAATTGACGTTTCCGGACGAGCCCGGAGTGAAATCCGTTGATGTCGATTGGCAAAAAAAGAAAGTCCCATTTGTTCGGATTCAGGAACGGTGGATGACGGTCATCGGCGTCGATCTGGATTTGAAACCTGGAGAGCAAACAGCCGAGGTGCTGTTTACGATGGAAGACGGCCGAGTCGACAGGCGGGAAGCCATCATCAACGTGGAACGAACCAGCTTTCCGACGACGGAATTGAAAGTCGAAGACAAGTATGTCCAGCTCAACCCGGCTGATCTGGCCCGGGCCACACGCGAAGCGAAGGAGCTCGACGCCATCCATTCGAAGATCACCAATGAGATCCTGTGGCAAGAGCCTTTCAGCGTTCCCATTCCCGGCGGTAAAGGTTCGAATTTTGGCCATCGTCGGATTTTCAACGGTGAACCACGAGCCCCACACGGCGGCGCGGACCTGCGCGCGCAAACTGGAACGCCCATTCACGCGACCAACCGTGGACGAGCGGTGCTTGGTAAAAATCTCTTCTTCACGGGAAATACGGTCATTATCGATCACGGGCTCGGGATTTACTCGTTATACGCGCATCTCTCGCGGATCGATGTGAAGCCTGGCGCAATCGTGGAAAATGGCCAGCTTATCGGTCTCGCCGGCGCTACCGGACGAGTCACCGGTCCGCACCTGCACTGGGGTATGCGCGTGCAGGGCGCGAGGGTGGATCCGTTCTCGCTGGTGGAGATGAAATGAGGGGATCAGGGGCCAGAGATCAGGGGTCTGACTTAGTTCCTGACCCCTGACCCCATTCACTCTTATGTTCGACTTTCTAAAGCGCAACCAACCATCATCCAAGCAAATTGACAAGCTCGTGAAACGGCTCACGGAGCCGGGTGGCGAAGATGGGCCGCGCATTGAGGCCGCTGAGAAGCTTTCGGAGTGGGGCACGGCGGAAGCGCTCTACGCGCTGCTGAAGCGATTCACGATTTCAAGCAAAGTAATAACAGGGGACATCGAAGAGAAGAGGATGGTCGTCCGGATGCTCGTAGAGAAGGGAAAACAAGCCGTCGATCCGATTCTTCGCTTTCTCGGGGACCATCATCAGGTGGAATGGCCTGTACAAGCGCTTTCAGAAATTCTTCCGCGCGAAGAACTGGTTCCCAAACTCGTGGATATCCTGGAGAAGGTTGCGGCTTCGAGCGAATTTACACCGCCCGAACACAAATCCGACTTGATTCGAGCCATGCGGGGTCATGTGTCACCGGAGATCGCCACGGTTCTTCGTCGGTTCTTGTCCGATGACGACGATGATGTGCGCATTGCCGCCATCGAAGCGATCTCCGAGGTCGGTGAGGAAGTGCGGGAGCCGCTGCTGGAAGCATTCCTCGAAGCCGACGACCGGCCGCGTATCCGCATCAAGATTGCCGAGATGTTTGCGGACCACGAGTGGCCTGTTCGAGGGTATCGGCCGAGAATCGAAGAGACATTGCCGGAAGGATTCCATCTCACGTCCAAAGGTGTTGTCCGGAGGAGGTAGAAGTGGCGGTTCCAGCAATTCGCGGGTGGGCGGTCTTCTGCATGGGGGCGTGGCTGATGGGCACAGTCGGCTCGGCCATTGTCGCGACGCAGAATTTCTATTTGATCGATCGCCTTCTGGCGGCTGAGCCGAATCCCGCGTTCACCGCAGTCGTTGATAAACTCGGGCATTCGGAAACCCGTGAGCTTCTTCGATATTTGTCCTCCGAGTTGAATCGCCTCTATTTTCAATATTGGAACCTTGCGCAACTTGCGATCGGAATCCTGGCGCTCTGGCTGGCCGGCAAGCTGCCGGACGCGCCTAGGGCGAAATGGGGCATTGTGGCCATGCTCGCCATTGTCCTCTTCCTTACAGTTTTGATCACGCCGCAGATTCTCTCGGTCGGACGCGCTCTGGACTTCGTTCCGCGCGATCCGCCTCCTGCCCGCCTCCGCACCTTCGGCTTGCTGCATGCGACTTACACGGTCCTGGATGGCATCGAGCTTATCGTGGGGATTTTGGTGACGATCTGGCTGCAGAAGCCCGAGGGTAAATGAACGCGGGCTGAAGCCCGCGACTACATGAGTGCTCAAAGCTTCGGGCGAGTCTGTAGTCGCGGGCTTCAGCCCGCGTTCCTCTTGTTTTTCAGCCCCCTCCTCCTGTATAGTAAACGCTTCACCTTCAAGTGAGCCTTCCTGACGAATCGCCCTTAAATTATGAAGTTTCACGCATGGTTTGAATGTTTTTCGGGCTGTGGTGTCCGCCACGATCTTGAGCAGATTGTGTATCGGTGCGAATCCTGTGGCGGCCTGCTCGAGGTGAGGCACGATCTAGCGGCGGTAAAGCGGAGACCTGCAGCTGAATGGAAACAGCTTTTTGATTCACGGATGGGGCGTGCGAGTGGTGTTTGGTCGAAGAAGGAGATCGTTTTGCCCGAACTGGACGCCGGGAATATCGTTTCCCTGGGCGAAGGAAATTCACCGCTGATTAAATCCGAGCGCTTTGCCGAACGCATTGGCGTCGATGAGGTTTATGTCAAACAGTGCGGCACGTCGCACACTGGATCATTCAAGGATCTCGGCATGACCGTGCTGGTCTCCATGGTCAACGAAATCCGGTCCTCGATTCGTGCTGTAGCGTGCGCCTCGACTGGTGATACTTCCGCTGCCGTTTCCGCTTATTGCGCCGCGGCTGGAATTCCCTCGATCGTCTTTTTGCCGAAAGACAAAGTTTCAATTGCACAACTGATTCAACCGATCTCGAATGGAGCCATCACGTTCTCCATCGATACCGATTTTGACGGCTGCATGAAAATCGTGCAGGAAATCACGAAGGACAAATCCATTTACTTGGCCAATTCAATGAACTCTCTTCGTGTCGAAGGCCAGAAAACGATCAGCTTTGAGATCGTGCAGCAGTTGGAATGGCAGGTCCCCGATTTCGTCGTTGTCCCTGGCGGAAACCTCGGCAACATCTCCGCGATCGGAAGTGGATTCGTCCTCATGCGCGAAATGGGTTTGATTGACCGCCTGCCCCGACTGGTGTGCGCCCAAACCGAGAAAGCGAATCCACTTTATTTATCCTATCGTCAGGGGTTCCGCAAACAGGAACCGATTGTGGCCGGCAGTACTTTGGCGACGGCAATCCAGATCGGTAACCCGGTGAGTTTTTCAAAGGCCGTGAAAGCTCTGCGTGCGACTGACGGCGTTGTCGAGCAGGCCAGCGAAGAGGAACTCGCCAATGCGGCCGCTGAAGCCGACCGTTTTGGTTTCTTCAACGATCCCCAAACGGGCGTGGCTCTGGCAGTGACGATGAAACTGGTCAAAGCGCGATCGATTCCCGCGTCTTCTCGAGTTGTCGTTATCAGCACGGCGCACGGTTTGAAGTTTGCGGAATTTAAGGTGCGCTTCCACCGGGGCCAGCTACCTTCGGTCGATTCTTCCCTTCAAAACCTTCCCACCAACGTCGCCCCGGATGTCAATGCGATCCGGGCCGTTATTGATGGTAGGATACCTGCTTGAGATGGAGGTCTGTTTATCGACTCGTCCTGGTTTCCAAGCGAATACGGGGGATCAAAGGCATCCGTGTGATTAAATTCAACACACCATTACGCGTAGTCTACACACTTGGTGTGTCCCTTATCTTGTCCCAGCCTGTTGCCGCCCAGTCCGCGTTGAATTTTGCAAGGACGACTGTCAACGAACGGTTTAATACCGGATTTGCTGTCACGAATCCGACACCTAACTATGCAGACGTGCAGTTCACGTTCTACGGATTCGATGGCAATCCTGTCTCGTCGGGTCTGGTGAATCCGGTCCGCTATCGCATCGCGCCGAAGGGCCAGATTTCCATGCCAGCCACTGAGATCTTCGCCGCATCCAAAGTCGAAGGCTGGGTTCAGGCGACGAGCGCGACTTCGGGTCTGATCGGTTCGTATGTTTCTGGCGATTTTGCTCTCAGAGTTGAAGCCTCGGACGCGTCTGCGCCTTTGACCTCGCAAGTGATTCCCATCATCCGCGAAGATCAGATCAACAAGACGGAACTGCTGGTCGTCAATCCGGGCACAGGAAACAGCAACGTCACGATTACTTTTTTCAGTGCGCGCGGCGACGAGGTGGGTACGGTCACTCGGAGTATCCCGGCACGCGGTGCTTGGAGTCTTCGTCCCTCGACAGTTGTTTCCAGTGCGGCCGGCGGTAGCCTTTCAGCCAGGATCTCTGCTAGCGTTCCTGTTGCTGCGGTCGCGGCGATTGAAAGAAATGATTCGCTGATGCTCGCGGTAGGCCAGGCGGTCGATCAGCCCGCCTCTGTGCGTGTAGCGCCGCATTTCATAAGCGGAAATGGCTTCGATCCGATCCTCATTCTGACGAATCCCACTGCATCGCCGATCGTGGTAACGGTGACCCTTTTCGGCGAAACCGGTGGAGCCGTGCATCCATCCCTGAGCGGTCCTTCATCCAAGGACTTCCTCGTTTTGGCCAATGGGTCCGTCTCGGTGGATACGCGGAACATCACGGGGCTGCTATTCGTTCCGTCTGTCAATGGGTGGTTGCGCATCGATTCTCCAAACGTTGCGTTAGACGGTCTATTGATTCTTGATGGAGGGCGGGATGTTACGGCAACCCCGCTCCAAACCAGTGCTCTAGACCGGATGATTTATTCGCAGCTTCCCCAAATGGATGCGCTCGTCAGCCGTTTGGTTCTCGTGAACACGTCACCCGTTCAGGCGGGGCTCGACATTTCTCTGGTTAAGCAGGACGGGACGACCGCTGCGCAGACCGCGATCAGCATTCCGGCAAGGACGAAATTTTCCCGTCTGATCCGTGATGTTCTCCCTCAGGTTACTGATCAAGATGGCGGATACATTTTGATCCGCTCATCGGTGGCACTCTACGGAATCGAGATGCTTGGCGAAACCAGTTCGCAGTCCCTGGCAAGCGTATCTCTACTCCGGGCATTCGATAGCTTTGCCACGAATCCGATACTGCCAGCGCCCGCGATCACAAACGTGGAACCCGGACCAGACGTGAGGCCCGGCATGACGATACGCGTCGATGTTGCGGGTCCGCTCGGAGATGCTGTTTTCCTTCTGGGCGACCAGGTTGTACCCGCTACGCGTCTGGCCTGGCCGGGAACGGTAACTTTCTTCATCGACTTTCCTGCAATCGAGCCCGGCCTCGTGAATCTACGATTACGAGCCGATGGAATGGAGTTGGCTCCAGTGCTGTTGCACGTTCTGACTCCCGATAACCTGCCGTCACAGGTGATCTATGGCCAGGCTTTTTATCAGAAAATCGACGTTACCGATGCCGGTCTCGACCTCAACCATCCGGTCATGGTTCCGATCCGGAATGCGCGCGTTGAAGTGGTGGATCGCTCGGCACAGTCGGTGGTGGCGGTTTCGGAAACGGATGGCCGCGGTGAGTTTCGTGTGCCGGTGCCTCTGGAACCCGACCTGACTATTCGTGTCATCAGCCGCCTCCGATCGGCCGACCTGCGCGTGGCGGACAATACGAATGGCAATGCCCTGTACGGAATCTCGTTGGATGTTGACGCGCGGGAGACGCTGGGAAGGCTCCTGCTTGTCGATAATTCGCGAGTGTCTGGAGCGTTCAACATCCTGGAAATGGTCCAGCGCGGCAACGACACGATACGGTTAGCAGACCCGCGAGTCGTCGCTCCGCCGGTCAGCATCTTCTGGAGCACACGCAACACTCCTCGTAGCGGTAACGTCCGAGACGGCCTTGTAGGCACGACGTTTTTTAATTTCATCAACAATACTGCGTTTGTTTTGGGAGACCGAGTTGTCGACTCCGATGAATTCGACGATTCGATCATTATCCATGAATATGCCCACATGCTCGCCGAACGTTTTTCGCGCGATGACTCGCCAGGTCATGCGCATGGCATCGGCGACATGCTCGACCCGCGAGTGGCCTGGTCCGAAGGGTGGGCGAACTTCTTCTCGTGCGCCGTTCGAAATGACCCAATTTTCCGGGATTCCATGGGGCCGAATGGAGTCAACATCCTCCGATACGATCTGGAAGACAATGTTCCGCCAGGAGACAAGCAGCCCGGTTACTGGAGTGAGGCGTCGGTTCAGTCGTTGCTCTGGGACTTATATGACGATCACGTCGATCCAGGGGACAACGTTCAGTTTCCGCTGAGCCTGATCTGGAGCGCGTTCGTCGACCTGAAGAACGAGCGCTTCGTCTACTTCCCGTATTTCCTCGACCATTTTCTCGCACGCAATCCGGCGGCAAGCGATGCTTTGAGAATCATGGCGCAGCTCCGTTCGATCGATTTCCAACCGAATGTCCGACCCAGCGTGACCAATCCATTCCCGCGTCCGATCAATGTCGGCGACGTCATTACAGGCGAAGTGGACTCGCTAACATCGAAACGAACAAATCTAGTCCAGTCGTCGCATTTCATGTCATTCACCACGAGCGGAGGCGCCGCGTCCATCCGCCTCGATATCGTCGGCCTCGGTCCAGCCGACAATCCAAACGCGAATGATCTGGACCTGTTCCTCATGGATGCGAACGGCAGACCGCTGGATCGATCCGACCGCGGCTTGAACGGAGAGTCAGAGTTGATCTCTCTAAGAATTCCCGCAGGCACTTACGTCATCGAGGTCCGTAGCTATTACACCAAAGCCGAGACGGGCGGTCTGGTGTTCAATTCTGGGCGCTACCGTTTGAGTGTCGTGGTGCAGTAGAGCGGCTTCAGCCCGCATTTTCCCCGGTTTACACTTCGGAAAAACCGATTGTAGAATAGACTGGAAAACGATTACCCCAAAATCAAAGAATTCTTTCCAGATAGGAATCACAACGGGAGGTTCACATGGGTGGAACCTTTACGAGCTTGCTTATGATTGTGGAAACGGTGCTGACGGCCGCTGCAGTGGTGATGTTTCTTTACCGCAGCATGTTGGACATGAAGGAAGAGGATCAACTCATCCTGGACGATGCCGAAGCTCACCTCGCTCGCGAGCAAGCAACGATTCGCCACAAGGTCACGATTTTGAGCAAGTACATCAAGTTCATCGGTGTCGCATGGGGCATCCTTGCCGTGGCAATCCTCGGCCTATGGGTCGCCCGGGGGTTGAGGCTGCTTTGATCTGGTAGTCGCGGCTTTAGCCCGGGATTTTAAAGTGCGTACCGGCCGTTGTCCGTCAGATGTTCCGCGATCCGCTGCCGTGTGCGTACGGTATTGATGGGAGGCCATCGCAATAGTCTGCGAAGACCGCCCAGTTGTGTGCGGAGCGCATCACCCTCAGAGACGGCCGCCAGGATCTGCCGCCCGGAGAACTCAACACGGCTCATCGCGTCGTTAATGAAGGTACGCGCCACTTCTCTGTGGACATCCGTCGAGTTCTGCTTCATGAGGCGTTGGACGGCTGTATCCATGGCGTAAACGTCCATCACGATATTGCTGATGTGCATCAACACTTCCTGCTCCTCTCGAATCGTATCTGCAAACTTCTGCATTGCCGATCCCGCAACAAACAAGAGAGCTTTCTTCGACTGCGCAATTGCGGCAAGCTCCGCTCCAAGAGGTCCTGAAGGCTCGCTGGGAAGAGAAGCCGAAAGGACCTCGTCCACGACCTGACGTGCGGCGGAATGCAGCGGCAGGTGTCCTGTACTGGCGCGCTTGAGGAGCATGCCGGGAATGAGAAGGCGATTGATTTCATTCGTTCCCTCAAATATTCGATTCACACGGGAGTCGCGATAATACCGCTCCACCGGATATTCCGCGCTGTATCCGTATCCGCCATAGACCTGTACGGCTTCGTCAACGACAAAGTCGAGAACCTCGCTTCCAAAGACCTTCAGGATTGAACACTCGATGGCGTATTCCTCGATGGCCTTGAGCGTCTGGCGCGTGCCTTCCTTATCGACATCTTCCAGGCTGCGATCCATCAGGCCTGCCGTTCGATAGACCATGCCTTCAGCAACCCATATGCGCGCCGCCATTTCCGCAAGCTTGTGCTTGATGGCGCCAAAGCTGGCGATCGGCTTGCCGAATGCGACGCGTTGTTTTGCATATCGAATGGCATCATTTAATGCTGTCTTGGCGCCTCCAACCGCGCCGGCGCCAAGCTTTGCTCGGCCAATATTGAGGATGTTGAATGCAACATGATGGCCCTTGCCGATTTCGCCGACGACGTTGTCCAGCGGGACCTTCGCGTTGTCCAAAACCAACGTGCGCGTCGAAGAGCCCTTCAAGCCCATCTTCTGTTCTTCTGCGCCGGTCGAAACGCCTGGATAATCTTTCTCGATAATGAAACAACTGAACTGCTTCCCGTCCACCTGAGCAAAGGTCATGAAGATGTCCGCAAAGGCTGCATTGGTGATCCACATTTTTTCGCCATTGATCACCCAATGCGTTCCATCCTCGCTTCGCACAGCATTTGCCTTTGCGGCAAGCGCGTCAGAACCACTGCCAGCTTCCGACAAAGCGTAAGCAGAAATTTTCTCGGCCGTGCAGAGCAGCGGCAAATATTTGCGTTTGTGTTCTTCCTTGCCAAAGTAAACGATCGGCAGCGTGCCGATACCGCTATGCCCGCCATACGAGACCGCGAACGAAGCCACGCGTGCGAGCCTCTCGGCGACAATCATCGCGGAGACCTTGTCGAGATTCTCACCGCCGTATTTCTCGGGTACTTCGATACCAAGCAGGCCGAGTTCTCCGCAGCGGCGTAGAAGCGAGACCGTGACGTCCCATTCCTTGTGCTCGATCCGTTTCTGCTGCGGCAGGACTTCTTCTTCGACAAACTGTTCGGTCATGGTGCGGATCATCACGTGCTCTTCGGAAAAATCCTCCGGCGTGAACACGTCTTCAGGGACGCTATCCTCGATCAGAAAACTTCCGCCTTTTTTTAATGTGGTAATCATAGCTACATCCTCTTAGCCGCGTCATCCGCGGCTCAAATCCTCTCGAAAATTCCCGCAGCACCCATACCGCCACCGACGCACATCGTGACCATGCCGTATCGAGCCCCGCGCCGGCGCATTTCATGGAGCACGGTCGCCGTTAGTTTCGAGCCGGTGCATCCCAACGGATGGCCCAACGCGATGGCACCCCCATTGACATTGAGCTTGGACATGTCGAGTCCGAGTTCACGAATCACGGCCAGGGTCTGCACCGCGAATGCCTCGTTCAACTCGATCAAATCCATATCCTCCAACTGCAGCCCCGCTTGCCGCAGTACTTTCGGAATCGCCTCCACTGGTCCGATACCCATGACTTCCGGACGCACGCCAGCCGTGGCATAAGCGACGAATCGCGCGAGCGGCTGGAGCCCCATGGCCTGGGCCTTCGCTTCCGACATGACGATAACCGCTCCAGCGCCATCACTCATCTGAGAGGCGTTGCCTGCGGTTACGGTCCCTTCCGCTTTGAACGCGGGCTTCAGGTTTTGCAGGGCTTCCATCGACGTGTCACGCCGCGGTCCTTCGTCGGTCGCGAAGTTGAATTCGCGCACCGTTCTGCGCGACTGTTCCAGTACAACTTCGCGGACCGGCAACGAGACAATCTCATCCTTGAATCGTCCGGCGTCGATCGCAGCAAGGGCCTTGCGATGGCTTTCCAGCGCAAACGCATCTTGCTCCTCGCGGCAGATGCCGAATTCGCGCGCCAGGTTTTCCGCGGTCAGTCCCATGCTCAGGTAGGTGTCCGGGTCGCTCTCAATGAGGGCTGGATTGGGTGCGATCTTGTGACCACCCATCGGAATCATACTCATCGATTCCGTCCCACCCGCTAGAATGCAATTGGCCGCTCCCGACAAGATGCGATCTGCTGCAAATGCGATCGACTGCAATCCCGACGAGCAGAATCGATTCAAAGTCATCGCCGGAACCGTGTAGGGCAGTCCGGCGCGGAACGCTGCTACCCGTGCCACATTCATTCCTTGCTCGGCTTCCGGCATTGCGCAACCGATATAGATGTCCTCGACTTCTTCAGGCCGGAGTCCTGGGACTCGGTCGATCGCGGCTCGCATGACTATGGCGGCCATGTCGTCCGGGCGGGTTGCAGACAGTTTTCCTTTAGGCGCTTTGCCAACGGCTGTTCGAACGGCGGATACGATAACTGCAGAGTTCACGGTAATACTCCTCGGTTCCCGTCATTGGCGTAAATTCGCGGCCGTCGGTTGCGCCAATGACGCCAATCTCAATTCCTCAGCACTTTCCCCTTTTTCAACAGATGCTCCATACGGGCCAGCGTCTTCGGTTCACCGCAAAGCGATTTGAACGCCTCGCGCTCCAGATCCAGGAAATACCGTTCAGGCGCGGTCGACGGACGTGTGACATCACCGCCACACAGCACAGACGCCAGCTTGCGCGCGAGGTGGGCCTCATATTCCGTGATGTAGCCGGCCTGACGCATGAGATGAATGCCCAGCTTCAACTCCGCGCCCAGCGTTTCGCCGAAGACCGGAAGCTCAGCCGGCACCGGAGGCCGATACCCGGCTGCGGCCAGCCGCACCACTTCGGCCTTCGCATCATGGATTAGACGATCCGAATTCATCGTCATTCCATCCTCAGGCCGAAGGTAAAGCAGACGCCGTGCATGCTCTGCACTCGTGGAGACTTTTGCCATGCCAATGTTTTCGAAAACTTCCCGGACGCGCCGAGGTCCATCCCCGCTCGCCCGCCGGAGCATCTCGGTCGTGCCCCCGCCGGCAGGAATGAGGCCAGCGCCAACTTCAACGAGACCTATGTATGTTTCCGCCGCGGCCTGCACTAGCGCCCCGGCCAGCGCGATCTCACAGCCACCGCCTAGCGTTAATGCAAATGGCGCCACGACGACAGGCTTTTGGTTGTACCGGATCGCCTGCGTTGCGCGCTGAAAGGTGCGTACCATGTAATCGATCTCGTCCCAGTTGCCCTCGACTGCTTCCATCATCAGGAGCATCAGGTTCGCGCCTGCCGAGAAGTGTTGCCCCTGGTTGCCGATGACAAGGCCCTCGAAGTTCGAATTGACATCTTCGAGCGAAGCGAAGAGAAGGGAAATGATGTCGCCTCCGATGGTATTCATCTTCGAGTGAAACTCCAGACAGGCCACACCATCACCAAGATCGCGCAACGCCGCGCCCGCATTCTCCCGGATCACGCGCTGCTTTTTGAGGAAGGACGCACCGGTTATGGGTTCATCCTTGAGAGCTTTCCAAAGTTCGAATGGTCCCATCTCCCACGCAAAACCCCACCTCATGGCGCGGTCGACGGCCTCCGGATCGTCTGAGATCTCGGGGATTCGAGAAGCCGCGTACTCCAAGATCGACTTCAGCAGCTCCGACACGAATTCGGCGGCGCGATCGCGGCTCTTGAAGAGTGCGTTCAGACGGTCCGGTAGATTTTCGATGTTGGAGATCATCTCTAGGGAAGGAAGATTCGGCGGGCGTTGCCGGCGGTACTGCATAGTGTCGAGGTCAAGCGTGAGGATCTCGTCACCTTCCTTTTTGTAAAAGCCCCGGCCGGTTTTTGCTCCGAGCATTCCTCTTTCGGCCATGGCGCGCATGAATTCGGGAACCCGGAAGATTTCGCGCTGCGGGTCATCTGGGGCGTTCTCGAAGATGTTGCTGGCAACGTGGACGAAGATATCCAGGCCGACCATATCGATCGTGCGGAAAGTCGCCGTCTTGGCTCGGCCAATCAGGGGTCCCGTCAGCCGGTCAACTTCTTCGATCGTGAATCCGCCTTGCCGCATCAACTGAATGGCCTTCAGCGCAGCAAACAAGCCGATCCGATTCGCGATGAAATTGGGGGTGTCTTTCGCGCGCACGACCCCTTTGCCCAGGATGATTTCGGCGAATCGCTCAAATTCCGCGAGCGTGTTGGGATCCGTTTCGGCGGTCGGAATGACTTCGAGCAGCTTCATATATCGCGGAGGATTGAAGAAATGCGTTCCAAACCAGCGCTGCCGGAAATCGTCGCTCCGGTTTTGTGCAAGAGCGGTGACAGAGAGGCCAGAAGTGTTCGTCGTCACGAGCGACCCTGGCTTTCGGGCAGAGTCGACGGCCTCGAGCAATTTCCTTTTGATTTCGAGGTTTTCCACCACGGCTTCGATGACCCAATCGGTTTCCTTGATGCGTCCCATGTCGTCGTTGAAGGTGCCTATCCCGACCTGCCTTATGTTTTCTGGCACGAAGAGCGCCGGCGGCGAGCTCTTTTCGAGGCCACGCAATCCGGCTCGAGCCTGCTCCCGAGTCACGTCCAGCAGAAGAACGGACAGGCCGGCATTCGCCATGTGCCCGGCGATTTGCGCTCCCATCGTGCCGGCGCCGAGAACCGCAACTTTACGGATCATTTTTCGATTCCTTTGATCAAAATGTCGGTCACAGGCTGAACCATACTCTCCAGCGAATAACGCCTCCGGCTACATATACCCTGGCGTCGCGACCAAGACAAGTACGCCATAGCGGCGTTGAAGCAAATTTCCCTTGGCAAAGCAGGGGGTCCGGCTTGTCGAAATAGAGACCGATCTTCGTCGAACGTGCCGGAACCGGTCAGAGTTTACTGCCACTGGGTTAGAACAAAGTCCGCCGCAAACGGACTCACGAAGCGAACGCCTTCGATCGCTCCTCCGACATTGAAATCTTCAGTGAAGATCACGGTTGCTTGGTTGAGTCGCGCGATTGCCCAGAGCTGGGGCCCGTGATCCCCACGTTTTCCTGACCCCTGACCCTGACCCTACAGCAGTTTCCTGTGTCGAAAAGGCTTCGCGTTCTCCCCGGTGTACGTGGCCACGATGTGGCCGTTGCCGATAAGCTGGTATTTGTAGATGAGCAATCCATCCACGCCGACAGGGCCGCGCGCGTGGGTCTTGTTTGTGCTGATGCCGACCTCAGCGCCGAAGCCGTAGCGGTAGCCGTCGGCGAATCGGGTCGACGCATTCCAGAACACACCTGCCGAATCGACCTCATTCAAGAAGCGCCGTGCATTGTCCTCGTTCTCGGTGACAATCGACTCGGTGTGTGCTGAGCCGAACCGATGGATGTGATCGATGGCTTCATCGAGACCATTCACGATCTTCACATTCATGATGTAGTCCAAGTACTCGGATCCAAACCCGGCATCGTGCAATTCCACACCCGCGTCGGCCAGCGCCTTCATGACCTTCTCGCGGCCGGCGAAATTGGAATGCACGAGCAGTGTCTCCGCGGCATTGCACACGGCAGGATATTGCGCCTTGGAGTCCACGGCGATCCGAATGGCCTTTTCGATGTCGGCGAACTCATCAATATAAACGTGGCAAATGCCATCCGCATGGCCCAACACGGGAATCTTGGTGCTTTGCTGAATCGTGCGAACCATCTCGTTCGAGCCACGAGGAATGACGAGGCTGATCAGGTCGTCCATCTTTAGAAACTCGGCGATCTGCTCACGTGTCGAGACGAGTTGCACGGCATCGGTAACGCCGTGTTTCTGGAGTGTGCCGCGAATGAGATCTCCAAGAATAGCGTTCGTGTTGGCGGCTTCTCTTCCGCCCTTGAGGAGCACGGCATTGCCGGTTCGAATCGCTAATGCGGCAATTTGTGGCACGACATCGGGACGGGATTCGAAGATGGCTGCAATCACTCCGATTGGAGTCCGGACCTTACGAAGGAGGAGACCTTCGTCCAGTTCGGTTTCTTCAAGCACGCGACCAACAGGATCCTCCATTCTTGCGATCTGTGTAATCCCGTCCAGCACATCCCGAAGTTTCGGCTCGTTCAGAGCAAGCCGCTTGTACAACGGTTCGGCAAGTGAACCTTTCGCTTCGGCCAAATCCGCTTCGTTGGCGGCAAATATCGACTTTGCGCTTTCCCGGATCGCGGCAGCAACATCGTTGAGAACCGCTGTCCGGTCCACTGAGGCAGACAGCTTCAGGAATGCTTTTCGTGCGCGCTCCGCTTGTTGGCGTGTTTCGTTCATTTTATTAGCGTCGGGCCCACCGGCCAGCCGTAGTTGGTACACCGCCTTCGGCGGCCTCCTAGATTGGCAATGGCCGGTCCCCCCACGCTAATCCGCCAAAAACGCGATGTTGTTGCGTGTGATGAAAGCGTCATATTTTCGTTGTCGCTAGCCGAGCGATGTCATCGGAATGTTTTCCAATGAGTTTCGAAGCGTCAGCGCTTGAATAATTCACGATGCCGCGCGCGACCTCCTGGCCGTTGGGTCCGACGATGGCGACAACGTCGCCATTCTCGAATTCGTTTTCGATACGGGTGACACCCGCATAGAGAAGGCTCGCGTTCTTTCTAGTGATTGCGTCCAGTGCGCCCTCATTGATATGAATCCGGCCGGAGATGGATGACGCAAACGCAATCCAGCGGCGCTTTCCAGAGAGCGACTCGGATTTACCGACGAACAATGTTCCTTCTTGTTCGCCGCCTAGAACTCTGGCCAGAATACTGGGTTTGAGCCCATTCGCGACCACTGCAATTCCACCGGAGTTCATCGCAATGCGGGCGGCCTGAAGCTTTGTGGACATGCCGCCACGGCCCCGTGCCGATTTGCGCCCCGCCAGTGCCTCAACCTCGGGAGTGATTTCATGTACTTCGGGAATCCGTTCGGCGCTGGGATTGTGACGCGGATCTTCAGTGAACAGGCCGTCCACGTCGGACAAGAGAATCAGAGCGTGCGCTTCGAGCTTGCTCATCACCAGAGCGCTCAGCTTGTCGTTGTCGCCGAAGCTCGGGTTGCGATCTGTAACTTCAAGCTCGTTGGTAGATACGGTGTCATTCTCGTTAATGATTGGAATGACGCCCATATCGAGAAGCGTCTCGAGCGTGCAGCGCAGGTTCAAATAGCGTTTGCGGTTCGAAAAATCTTCCTCAGTGAGGAGAATCTGTCCTGCAGTCAATCCGTACTTGGCGAATCCCTGTTCATACAGATTCATCAATCGGCTTTGACCCACGGCCGCGAGCGCCTGCTTCTGAGGTAGGGAAGCGGTCGCCGACTTCATTTTCAACGCATTCGCTCCCAGCGCTACGGCTCCGGAGGACACCACGATGACCTGACGTCCGGCCAGGCTCGCCACAGCGATATCTTCGATGAAGGAGAAGATTCGCCCCAGGGCGACATGCCCGCCATTATTGAAGAATAAGTTCGAACCAAGCTTCACAACCACACGCTTGGCGTCACGTATCCGGTATCGCATATGCAACTGTAGAAGGGCGGTCTGTGACCGCCGCTACAGAATACCTCAATTCATCGTGGCCTGAATGCGTCGGAGTTCTTTCAGATGGTTCTCGACTGCCTCGCGGTCCTGGCAGTTGCGGGCCTTGCGGAGATAGTGGTCGAGATCGCGGGCGGCGCCCTCAAATTGCCGGAGTTGGAGGCGGATAAGACCACGGTCGCGGAATTGTTCGATGTCGTCGGGTTCGACCATCAGCATCATGTCGACGATGGCCAGGGTTTTGTCGAAGGCCTGGGATTTTAAGTAAGTCAGCTTGAGGTTGTTGAGCATGCGCACCAGGATCTGGCGGTTCGTGACCGGTTCCAGCAGGCGTTCACTGAATTCAATGGAGTCACCGTACATTCCGTGGATCCGCTCGCGGCAATCTTCGCGTGTGAGAATTTCACCTCGATTAAAAGGATCGAGAAAGAATTCTTCGTTTCGATTGTAATACTTGACGACGAAGTGGCCGGGCATGCCCACGCCAGAGATAGGGAATTTCAAGCGGCGCGAGACTTCCATGTAAACCGTGGAGAGCGTGATTGGAATTCCGACGCGCCGGTCGAGGACGTCGTTAAAGAAGCTGTTCCGAGGATCGTAATAATCTTCGGTATTTCCACGAAACCCGACTCTCTCAAACAAGATGGCATTGATCTTCGAAACGGTTTGCACCGGTGAATCGGCTGTGCGAAGCAGTTCCTGAGCCATCTCTGCCATGTGGTCGAGCTTGTCGAGATAGGGACTGATTTCGAGTTGGGGGTACTCCTCCGAGGCCATCAGCAGGGCAACTTCAGCGAGAGGAATGGCGCTGTCGGGCAGAGTAACGAGTTGTTGAAATGTCTTACGTGATCTCTTACTCACTTCGAAACGTCTCTTTCTAACCAGGACACGAAATCCGCAATCGAATCGATCACCCAATCCGGATTCGCGCTTTTAAGCCGATCTGGACCGTAAGAATGCGCAATTGCCAGGCATCGCATACCGGCTTCGTGTGCGGATTGGATTCCCCCAATCGAGTCTTCAACCGCGACGCAATCGGAAACCTTCAATGACCGATCGCGCTCCTGCAGTTTCTCATAAGCGCGCAAAAATGGCTCGGGATGCGGCTTTCCGAAGCGCACATCTTCAGCAGAGACAATGGCACAGAAACATTGTTCGATATCCGCCTTAGCCAGAATGTGACGGATTTCACCAATTCTCGCGCCCGACGCAATAGCCAGCGGATGACGGGCCGCCGCCACGCGCACGGCCTCTACCGCTTTGTCGAACATAACGGATTTTTCCGCAATAGCCTGAAAGTAACAGAGGCTCTTTCGACGGATGAGATCATCAAGTTTCGCTTCGGAGAGCGGGGTCGAGTGCCTCGCGTAAAGCGTTCTGAAGCAATCCCAGTCGTTCAGGGGAAGGTATCTATCGAGATACTCTTCATCCGAAAACGTGAGTCCCTCTTCTTCAGCGACCCGCCGGAGAGCTTGCATGTGAACGGGATCGTCGTCTGCGAGAACGCCGTTGAAGTCGAAAATCAGCGCGCGAATCATCAATGTTTTAGACTAACACAGGTAGAATGGGCCAATGCATGACGTGATCGTCATCGGTGGAGGCGTCATCGGGCTATCGATCGCGCGCGAGCTGGCCGGCCGGAGATCCGTGCTGCTCCTGGACCGTGGGGCCACCGGAGAGGGGGCTTCCTGGGCGGCGGCTGGGATGTTGTCACCGCTGAGCGAAGCCGACGACCAAGGACCGTTCTTCCAGTTGTGCCGGGCAAGCTTCGGGTTGTTTCAACGGTTTGTGCAGGATTTGCGTGACGAATCCGGGATCGATCCCGGGTATTCCGGCAACGGCGTGCTGTTGATCGCAACGTCGGAGCAGTCGTCTGGCGTCCTTCGACGACGATACGACTGGCAACGGCAAGCCGGCTTTGAAGTCGAGCTTCTCGCTCCGGAAGATGTCCGCAGGATGGAGCCTCTCGTCACGGCTCCGCTCGTGACCGGGCTTTTGATGCCCGGCGAACGGTCTGTGGCGCCGCGCACGCTGGTGAATGCGCTTCGCGATGCATGTCGGCGGCGGAGTGTGGATATTCGACCTGGCGTTCGTGTCGATCGCATCTCCAAAAATGCGGTTTCTGCCGGCAGGACAACCTTTGAAGCCTCCTGCATCATCGTTGCTGCGGGTGTGTGGAGCGCCGACCTCAAGGGATCAGATCCGCCGATTCCTGTCTACGCGCGGAAAGGGCAGATCCTGTCGCTGGGTATGCCTTCAGGTTCGTTCCACCATGTGATTCGATGGCAACACGCGTATTTCGTTCCGCGAAGCACTGGAGAGCTCGTTGTGGGCGCCACCGATGAAGATGCCGGATTCGATGCATCGGTCACCGTGGCCGGCATTGGGCGGCTGCTGACAGACGCTCAGGCAATCTCCTCGCACGTCGGTGCTTATCCAATCCTGGAAACGTGGACCGGGTTTAGGCCTGCCACGTCCGACGGACTGCCCGTTCTGGGACCATCGGCCATTCCTGGCGTGTATTACGCGACGGGGCACTATCGGAACGGAATCCTGCTCGCTCCCATAACCGCGTCCATCATCGCGGATCTCGTTGAGAGTCGCAGACCCAGCGTGCCGATCGAGGTATATTCACCATTTCGATTCTGAGCCGCGAATTACGCCAATTGCGCGAATGGTACGGAGTCAAATTGTATTACACGCCATTCCGGTCCTTGGCGTAATTCGCGGCTTAAAGCTGCCAGATTCCCGGTATAATTTTGAGCGCCATGACGAATCGGGGCGCCATCACACAGAAGGTCCACGACGGCGAGCGCCTTTCCTTTGAGGACGGAGCCGAACTTTATCGCTCGAAGGATATCCTTGCACTTGGCCGCCTGGCCAATCATGTTCGCGAGCGCCTGAACGGAAATCTCGCTTATTACAACGTCAACCGGCATATCAACTACACCAACGTGTGCGTCATCGACTGCCAGCTCTGTCAGGGAGCTTACGCGAGAAAGCCAGGGCAGGAGGGCGGCTACACGATGCAGCTCGAGCAGGTCTTCCATTTTGCCGAGCAGGAGTACACCGATTCACTGACGGAGTTTCACATTGTTGGCGGTTTAAATCCCGAGTTGCCATTCGAGTACTACCTGGACCTGCTGCGCGGCCTGAAACAGCGATTTCCCTCCGTGCATCTGAAAGCTTTCACGATGGTCGAGCTGGATTTCTTTACAAAAATGACGCGCAGGACTCTCGAATCGATTATCGAACAACTGCGTGAGGCAGGAATGGGCAGTTGCCCGGGAGGCGGTGCAGAGATCTTCGCGGAGAGAGCGCGGCCGTTGATCGCAGGCCACAAAATTTCCGGCCAGCGATGGCTTGAAGTGGCACGCACGGTGCACAAGATGGGCGTTCGCTCGAACGCCACGATGCTGTACGGGCACATCGAGACACTGGAAGAGCGCGTGGACCACCTCATCCGTTTACGCCAGCTCCAGGATGAGACTGGCGGCTTCAATTGTTTCATCCCTCTGGCATTTCATCCGGAGCACACGGTTTACGCTAACCTGCCCACATCGACCGGTATGGACGACCTGAAGACGATCTCCGTCTCGCGCCTGATGCTGGACAACTTTCCACACATCAAAGCGTATTGGGTCACGCTCACACCATCGTTGGCGCAGGTCGCCCTTCGATTCGGCGCCGACGATCTGGACGGCACCATCATCGAAGAGCGGATCATCCATGGCGCCGGCACTCCAACCAGCCCCGGCATGACGCGGGCTCAAATCGAGAAACTCATTCGTGACGCGGGCCGTATTCCCCGAGAGCGAGACACGCTGTACAATCCGGTTCAAACGGCCTCCACGTACGCCTAGCCAGAAGAATGTTCGATGCTCGCCTTCGCCGTGTAGTGAAGCGCATACTACCCAATTTCCTGCAGCGCATGCTGTATCCATTTGAAGCTCTCGTGTTCGACCGGCTCTCTCGGTTTGCGGCCGAACTGCCGGAGAATTCGCTTGTCCTGGATGCGGGCGCAGGTGAGTGCCAATATGAATCCCTCTTTACAGGTCATCGGTATGTGGGCCTGGACAGCACAGTGGGCGATGTGTCGTGGGATTACTCGCGGCTGGATGTCATTGGTGATTTGGAGTCCATCCCTCTATCCACGTCGCTTGTCGACGCTGTCATCAGCGTTGTCGTGCTGGAGCACACGCGCGAACCCAAGCGTGTGGTCGCTGAGATGGCGCGCGTGACGGCACAACAAGGCAAACTGTTCCTGGTTGTGCCTGATCAGTGGGAAGTCCATCAAATACCAAACGATTTTTTTAGATTCACGCGGTACGGAGTCGAATACATACTGCGCGAGAGCGGCTTTCGGGTAATTGCAATCGAAGCGGTTGGCGGCTTTGGTTGGCTGATGTCTCGCCGGTCCATCAATGCGCTTACATTTTTTCAAGGCGGATTGAAGTGGCCGATATTTGTCCTACTGGCTCCGTTTTTAGGCTTTTTGTTTCCACTTGTACTCTATTTCGCTGATGCCTTGGATCGACAACGGGATTTTACGCTCGGCTACATTTGCGTTGGCGAGCGCCAGGCTGAAGCATCGGCGAAAGTAAATGGGGGAGGGTCGTGAATTGATACTGCTTTTTCAGGAAGCTAATTGGGGATTTGTACGTCTGTCCCCGAATTAAACCGAATCTCCACCTGCATAAACGCCATGCCTTCTGGTACGACCGCCAAGGAAATAAATCGCTCGCCCAGGAACTTCCGTAAATCATCAATCGTTTCGAGATCGATGCGGTCAATGCGTAAGGTCAGGCGGTGGGTGTCTCCTTCGGAAACCAGCTCGCATTCGAGGGCGCGGACTTTTTTGATGATGTAGTAAAGCTTTTCCAGAAACGTGCGGTAGTCGAACTCAGGACGCATTCGGACAAGCGCTTCGCGAGGGAGCCAGCACCGCTTGTCGCCGGTATACAGGATTTTGAAATTGTTGCGCTTGATTTCGATCACCAGCCCGAATTCCTCGGGGAGATGGAGCTGGTCTCGATAGTACTTCGACCGGCAGTAGACGAAGTCACCGACGTGGATGGGACCTGCCTTCAAGCTTACTTCGCTGTCGCTTGCACCGCGCAGACAAATTGGGGAACGGATTCCAGATCAATGTGCGCATTTGGGCCGCAAGTCGCGCAATTGGAATCGCGATGCAGCTTGAACTGGCGGAACGTCATCTCGAGGGCGTCATAAACCAGGAGCCGTCCCGAGAGCGTCGTGCCGATATTCAACAGGAGTTTGATGACTTCCGTGGCTTGGATCAACCCGATAACGCCCGGAAGTACGCCCAGGACACCGGCCTCATCACAGCTCGGCGCCAACTCGGGCGGCGTCGCCGTTGCGTAGAGGCACCGGAAACAGGGACCCTCATATGGAATGAACGTCGAGGCCTGGCCGTCGAAGCGGAAGATGCTTCCATACACGACGGGCTTCTTCAGAAGGACTGCCGCGTCATTCACCATGTAAGCCGTCGTGAAGTTATCGGATCCGCTGACAATCACATCGTAGTCCTGAATGATATCCAGCACATTCGACGCATCCAGCCGAACTTGATGCATTCGAACTTTCACATCGGGATTGACTTCAAACAGCGTCCGGCGGGCGGAATCCACCTTCGGCATTCCCACGGAGGACGTCCAGTGAAGGATTTGGCGCTGAAGATTCGATTCGTCCACGACATCGTCATCGACAAGACCGATTGTGCCCACACCCGATGCCGCAAGGTACACCCCGGCGGGGGAGCCGAGTCCGCCCGCGCCCACAAGCAATACCTTACTCTTGAGCAGCTTCAGTTGACCTTTCTCTCCAACTTCGGGGATTCGAAGATGCCGGCTATACCGGGCCCACTGGTCCTTGCCGACCTTTTCCGGAACGACAAAGGGCAGGCCATTGTTCTTCCATTCGCTGAACCCACCGCGCATCGAATAGACTCTGGAGTATCCGAGATCCTGGAGCGTCTTTGCGGCCAGCGCCGACCGCACCCCGCCGGCACAATAGACGACGACCGGCTGCTGTCTGTCCGGAAGGAGCTTGTCCGCTTTTACTTCAAGAAAGCCGCGGGGAAGGAAAACGGCCTGGTCGAGATGTCCCTGCTCCCATTCGTCACTCTCTCTTACATCTAAGAGCATAAATCCATTAGTTAAATTGAACTTATCCCTAACTTCATGAACCGATACTTCAGTGATTTGCTTCTTCGCTTGGCTGAGAATCTCTTTAAAGTCGCTCATTGTGGCCCTTACTCGATAGATTTAGTCATGTTCAAATGTACACCAACGATGCCAGTGCTGTCGACTGTTCTACCTGGCGTAGCCCTTATGGCGGCGCTTCGATTTGGGGATTAGCCGGTTCCCCCCGCTACCACCAGGAATCCCCCTTTCTTCGAAGATCGTCCAGTGCTGCTTGCATTTGCTGATGAAGGTCGCGAAGGTGCTCCTCAGAGGCATCCGGGGGCACCCAAATGGGGGACGCCTTCAGGACGACCGCCCGTGTGAAGGGAAGGGGAACCTGAAATTCGTCCCAGCTCTTCAGTTGAACCTTGTGCTCCATCGAAATATGAAAACAGAAAATGGCGGCGCCGGTTTTCAGAGCGAGCAGGACCGGACCTTGTTTGGCCACATACCGAGGCCCACGAGGGCCATCGATAGTAAACGCGGTGTCGCGGCCGCGACGGATCTCGCGGGCCATTTCCGCGAGGGCTCGAAAGCCCCCTCGCGAGCTTGAACCGCGCGCAGCGCCATACCCGAATCGCTGGATGCACTGGGCAATGGCTTCTCCGTCGCGATTCTTGCTCGTCATGACGACGATGCCGCGATTCCGCCAATAATAGGTCGCGGGAAAAATCCTGCCATGCCAAAAAGTGAAAATCGCGCGATTGCCGGATTTGTAGATCTCGTCCAGGTAGGAATCGCCCACCGACTGCCAGCGCATCGTCCGCCCGACAACGCCAATGACGAAATAGCCGATCCAGCCGATCAACCAGACTTTCATCCGATCGCAGCGACTGAAGACTTGGGATTCCGCACCGTACATTCCTTCGTGTAACTAGCCGCGGATGCCGCGGATGACAGAGATCGCGCCGGTCGATTTCGATCACGCGCGCGCCATCCGCGTCATCCGGGGCTCAAATTTCCTCAAGCAGTTTCGCCATTTCTTCGCGGCCTCTGCAATTTCGGATGCCGGTCTTATGCTGGATCCAGAAACGAGACGCTTCGGCCACGATTCGCTCGTACGACGGGAATCCGATGGATCGGCCGATCTTCTCCGGTTCCACATAGGCTGAACCTTTGTCGAGCACGCGCCCGTTCAGAATCATCACACTACCAAACAGAGGCGCGTCAATTGTTACAAGTGTGCTCGACCGGTCCGAGAACGCCCGCAGTTTTTCGAGAGTGATGACTGAAAGTTCCGTCATCGGGGCTTGTCCGAAAGAATGCATGTCTCATCAGCTCCCAAACGGGACTCGTAACAGCGCCCGAAAGCATAAACAAATTTCGCTGCAGGCCAAACCTTTATTTCTTCCGAAACGTCCAACCCTCCACATTGGTAGGTGAAGTGCTCGACCATTAGCGGAGGCCACTATGGTTTGTCCCGGATGCAGAAACGAAAATGACATCGCGTATTCGGTAATCTCTAATGGACTGATTTGCCTGGAGTGCAGCTTCGAGTTGGAGATGGACGCCGCAGAGGCTCATGAGATACTTGAAACCCAGGAAGAATTGGTGTGTTGTTAAAGCGTGAGATTGTTACTCTTCGATGTCGACCAGACCTTGATCTATACGGGAGGGGCCGGTTTGCGCGCATTGGATCGCGCTTGCCGGAAACACCTCGCCGTCGAGAATGCCACCCAGGGAATCAGCCCTCACGGCAAAACAGACCCGGCGATCATTCGTGAAATCCTGCTCGCTCGAGTAGGCAGCGACTCGACCCTCGAAATTCAGCTTCAGTCTCTTCTCGAATCCTACCTCTTGTTTCTGCGAGAAGAAGTTCAGTTATCGCCCGGCTATCGGGTGTTGCCCGGAATTGTTGAAATACTTCGGGAGATGTCGGCGCAAACCGGTGTCGTGATTGGTCTCGCCACTGGAAACGTGGAAGTCGGTGCCCGGATCAAACTTGATCGTGGAAATCTCAACCCATACTTCACGTTCGGCGGTTTCGGTTCAGACTCTGAGAACCGGACGACACTGGTGAAAAAAGCGGCCGACGCGGCAGTCCAGAAGTGCGGCAGCGCGATTGAGCCGGAGGACATCTTCGTCATTGGCGACACGCCGCGCGATATTGAGGCTGGCAAGGACGCGGGCTTCAGAACTGTAGGCGTCGCGACCGGCAATTATTCCCTTGAGCAATTACGTACGGCCGGAGCCAACATCGCTATTTCCGATTTCCAGCAAGGCCACGATCACTTCCTGCGCTCCGCTTTCATGGAATAAATATCGACGCGCTCCGCTGGCCGTTCATTTTCGGCGCGGACCGCAGCGATTTTTCCAACGACATCCATCCCTTCAACGACACGGCCGAAGACCGTATACGTGCCGTCCAGCGCGGGCTGATCGGCAAGCACAATAAAGAAGGATGTCAACGCGCTGTCGATCTCCTCACCACGGGCCATCGACACAATGCCTGGCTTGTGTTTGATGTCGTTAATCTCGGCTCGGATCTTCACCACGTATTTCTGCGCCGCCTGGGGGATGGGCTCTTTGCGGGTATTCAGATCGCCCGCCTGAATGACAAATCCGGGTGCCACGCGATGAAATGCAGAGTTGTCATACGCGCCGAGCGACGTGAGTCTGAGAAAGTGTCGAACGTGATTGGGCGCCTTGTCCGGCAGCATCTCGATCACGATGTTTCCCTTCGAGGTTTCCATCACGACTCGAAATTGCGCAAGCTCGTCGGGCGTTTCCTCGGTGAAGGGCGGCGGCGTTGGCGGTGGAATGCGCCGGACGGTAACCGTCTTGATTTCGATTCGATCCCGGGCAATTTGTTTGTCATCCACGGGCATTGTTGAGATTTTGTCCACGACTTCGAGGCCCTCTACGACATGAGCAAACGCCGTGAACTGGCCCGTGAACTGCGGTTGATCCGTGACGCAGATGAAAAACTGGGAGCCAGCGCTGTTAGGCTCGCCTGGAAGCACCGTTGCCACGACTGTTCCTTGCTTGAAAGGCAAATCGCTGATCTCGGGTTTGAGGCCGAGATTGAATCCGCCCGTTCCGTACCTGGCGCGCGCTTGCGGATTTTTCGATTCTGGATCGCCGCCCTGCACAATGCCATGCGCCACCATGCTGTGGAATGTGGTCCCGTCATAGAAGCCCTGGCGCGCCAGTTCGATGAACTTGCGAACCTGATTCGGCGACTGGTCGGGATAGAACTCGATGATGAACCTTCCGGCCGATGTATCGAATACCGCCTCTAGCTGGTTCGGGTCTTCCTGCTGGAAGAACATTAGCGCGAGAAATAGTAGCGTCATAGTTTCAGTACCTCACTGTACCTTGTTTTCGGATCGCCGGCGGTCACAGACCGCCGCTACAGTGAGAATTATCGCGGCCCGAGGCTCTCGTCCTCAGCTTTCATCTTCAGTTGCCGTGCGCGCTCCACGATGCCTTCGAGCCGCTCTTTCCTTTTGCGTTCGGCTTCGACCTTCCGCGTCAGCCTGCGATCTTCGTATTGCTCGATCGATTTGCCGATAGAAAGCAATTGATTGTCGTACAGCCCGATGGCCCGATTGTAGTCATCAATGGCATCGGTGAATTGGCGGTGTTGCACGCGGATCGCGGCTCTCGAAAAATAAGCGTCGGCATTGGCCCGATTCATCCGCAGCACTTTTTCGAACTGCTCCAGCGCGCTATCCGTTTTGCCTTCGCGAAAAAAAACTGTGCCGAGCGCGTATACCGCTTCGGGAAAATTAAGCACGAATTTCAGAGCTTCTTCATATTCTCCGCGAGCCATTTCCAGGTTGCCGCGCGCAAACCAGATGTTACCGAGATAGTAATGGGCCTCATAGCTTGCCGGATTTATTTCGATCGCGTTTTGAAAGGCTCTTTCGGCTTCATCGAATTCGATCGTCTGCAGGTAATTCAAGCCGAGCCGAAGATGCGCCACTTCGAATCGTGGGTTGCGTTTCAATACAGCCAGGTAGTGTTCCCTGGCAAGTTCGTTTTCTTCGAGGCTGGAGTAGTAATCACCCAGCAGAATGCGGCCTTCGAGGAAATCCGGTGCAAGCTCCACGGCGCGCTTGTAAAGAGGTTCGACATCCTCGTTTTCATCGATCGCAGAGAGCGCCTGGGCCAGCCCGATCCATGAGCGAAAATGCCTCGGGCTCCGCTCGAGCGCGCGATCGAAAGCACGGCGCGCCTGGGCGTAGTCCGCCTTCACGAGCCAATAATTTCCAAGCTCATACTGAACTACCGCCAGTGCCGGTGCGATTTCGGCAGCTTTTAGAATCGAGTTTTCCTGCTGCCTCGTCGTGGGATTCATTTTCCATCGTACAAGCCAGTTGAATGGATTTTCCGGTTCGATTCCGATGGCCTGATCGATCTTCCCCAGCCCAGTGCGGTCCCGGCTCGGACCGAAATCGTCGAGCGATCGAAACGCATCCAGACGGAGGCTGAACGCGCTTCCAGGGGCGCACTGCGGATCCGCACCGCGTTCCAGCGTAGGCCGGAAGTCTTCCGAATTCAGTTTTTGTTCAAGGGCCAGAAAAAGGTTTGCTTCTGCCAGGTGCAAGCGATATTCGCAATCGCCGGGCGATAACTCCGACGCGCGCTGAAAGTGTTCGATGGCGCGCGCGTATCCGTCCGGGGTGAACTCGTGAAGGGCCGCGAGACCCTGATGGAATTCCGCTCGGTCTAGAGCAGCCGAGGGGGCGATCACCAGCCGTTTTGGATTTGTGCAGGCGATAGGTGTGAGACACAGGAGAATGAGCAGCCCCATTCCGAACCGTCCGAAATCGCTAGCCATAAGTGACGCCAATTCTATAGCAATTGTGAGCCGCGGCGGAGAGCGTCGGTGCCGAACCTTTGTTTGATTTCATCGACAGTGTGGCTGAGCTTTTCTTTCCCGTTGCAATAAGCGAACAGCGGCAGTTGTTCCGGGTCCTCACCATCGCGATGAAGGTGGCCGGCGGAGACACCGATCAAACGAATCTTCTGCGTCAGAGGGAATTGCGAGAAAAGCGCCCGGGCGATCTGGGCGAGTTCCTCGCCGGTCTGGATTCGTTTATCCAGTGACTGCTGTTTGGTGTGCGTGGAGAAGCTCGAATAGCGCAGCTTCAGCGTGACTTTGCGAGCGCGATAGCCGTCTTTCCGAAGCCGCTCCGCGACGTGATCCGACAGTTCGAGAATTGTTCGAAGAAGAAGTTCGCGGTCATCGGTGTCTTCGTCGAATGTCGTCTCGCTGCCAATCGATTTGGCTTCCCAGTTCGGCACGACCGGCCGATTGTCCTTTCCTCGCGACAAGTGAAACAGATGCTCCCCGAGGCTGCCGAGAGATCGAATCAGCGACTCGCGTGATGCGGCCGTGAGCTGGCCGATCGTGTGGAACCCCATTTCACGAAGACGCTGCTCGGTCTTTGGTCCGACGCCCCAAAGTCTGGAGATCGGAAGTCCGTGAAGAAACTCTTGAATGTCTTTTTCCTGGACCACCACCAGGCCGTCCGGTTTCCTCAGATCGGATGCAATTTTCGCAAGAAACTTGTTGGGAGCCAGCCCGACCGAAGCCGTCAAGCCTGTAGTTTGATGGATCTCCTTCTTGATGGAGAGCGCGATCTGTTCCGGCCTTCCGAGCAGCGCAGCAGAGCCGGTAATGTCGAGGAATGCTTCATCGATGCTGACTGGCTCGACGAGATCCGTGTATCGGCGGAAAACTTCCATCACGTGCGCGGATACTTCTACGTAGCGCTTCATGCGAGGGCGCACATAAACGCCCTCCGGACAAAGCTTCCATGCGCGGCTGATGGGAAGAGCCGACCGCACGCCAAACGTCCGGGCTTCATACGAACATGCCGCAACAACTCCGCGTCCCTGACCGCCTTTCGGATCGGCGCCGACAATAACCGCTTTGCCTTTGTATTCGGGATGGTCGAGTTGCTCGATGGATGCGTAAAAAGCATCCATGTCCACATGCAGAATTGAGCGCATAGGAAAATTCGATTTTCGAAATTCGAATTGCGAAATTTTAAATGTGATACATCAACTGCCGTTGATTCATGCGCGTGCGGCGGACCAGCTCTTCGAATGTGATGTTATTGAGGATGGAGCCGATGGCGCGATCCACTTCTGTCCAGATCGGTCTGAAGTGGCAGGTTGTCGGTTTGCCGCAATCATCGCCAAGGTTGCCGGTCTGCAAGCAGGAGAGCTGAACGAAGGGCCCGCTCATACTCCGGATCACTTCGCCGACGGTGATCTGGCTCGGATGCCGGGTCAATACATAACCGCCTTCAGTACCTCGCTTGCTCCGGACAACGTCGACCCGTTTCAGGATTTGCATGATCTGAAATAGGAACTTCATCGGAATGCCCTGACGTTGCGCGATGTCCTGCACGCGAACGGGCGCCTCGCTGTCGTAATTCAGCGCCAGTTCCAGCACCGCCGAACATGCATATTCATCTTTTGCCGAAACCTTCATACGAACTAGATTTAACCTTCCACCCGACGATAGCGCAGCCTCCCCGCGAAGTACAGGGCGAATCGCTGGATCGGAAAGGGACCCAATCTGTCACTGCAGGCGAGGAAGCTAGGGAGGACAAAGAGGTCCAAAATCTGGTAAAAGGACAACCCGGGGAATACGCGCAGGTGTTGAAACTTCGACGTATCGAACTTATTGGCTTCAAGTCTTTTTCCGACAAGGGCGAAATTGTCGTCAACGAATCCGGCGTAACCGCAATCGTTGGGCCGAACGGGTGCGGCAAAAGCAACGTTTCCGACGCGATCGCATGGGTTCTGGGCGAGCAAAGCGCGAAGTCGCTCCGCGGTGAGAAGATGGAAGATGTCATTTTCAATGGGACCCGGAGCCGGGCTCCAATGGGAATGGCCGAAGTGACCATTACGCTGTCGGAAGCGGAGCCCACTCACCACAATGAAACCGGCAACGGAAACGGTAACGGAAACGGGCAGGGCAGTGCGCCTGCCGGTCCCCGAGATGTTGTGGTCCAGCGCCGACTCTACAGGTCCGGCGAAAGTCTCTACCTGATCGATGGAAGGCCCTGCCGGCTGCGCGACATTCAAGACATCTTTTTAGGTACGGGACTGGGTCCTAACAGCTACGCGATTATCGAGCAGGGGCGGGTCGGACAGTTACTGAGCTCGAAGCCTTCGGATCGACGGGCTCTGATCGAAGAAGCCGCCGGCGTTACCAAATTCAAAGCCAAACGCAAGCTGGCCGAATCACGCCTGGAGGCAGCCAGACAGAATCTCTCCCGCGTGAACGATATCCTGGCCGAAGTAGATCGGCAGCGCAATTCGCTCAAGCGGCAGGCGGGGAAGGCGCGACGCCACATCGAACTGCGGAACCGGCTGCGCGTGGTCTTGTCCGCGGTTTTTTCGACGCGCGCCGAGATGTTGATTGACCAGCAGGAGAAGGTCGAGATCGGTCTCGCTTTGATTGGAGGCGAAGGCAAGAGGCTCGAGCAGGAAATCGAACGGCTGAACAGTCTTGTTCATCAGAGGCGAGCCGATGTTGGGATCGCCGAGCGCAAGCTGGAAGAAAGCCGGGAGCGGCGTTCGGAAGTGGAGCTAGAGCACGAGAAATCGATTCAGCGCAGCGAACGGCTCCAGGATCAGATACAAGGCCTCGAGGAACGCAAGACCGCCCTGGCGGGCGAGAAGAAGCGTGCGTTGGAAGACCTCGAGCGGAATAACAGGGAGCGCGACGCGAAAGGTGTTCAACTGGCGGCGATTGATTCAGAGAAGCAGATTGTTGAGAGCGATATCCAGCAAGTGACCGCTTCCCTTTCGAGTCTTGCCGAGTCGAGCAACTCGGAAGAACGTGCGATCGAACAGCTTCGGGGCCAGCAGTTCGAAACGGTCGGGCACGAGGCAAGAATCCGCAACCAGGTTTCAAGCTGCAAAGAGTTGGTCGGCCGCATTCGAGCGCATGTCGAGCGCCTGGAACGCGAAGAGGCGACGGCGCGGGCTCAGGTTTCGGATGTGGAGACTCAGTTGAATGCTGCTCGCGAGGAACACTCGGGTCAGCAGGCCGGCTTCGGTCAATTGAAGAATCAGTTGCAGGCGGCGGAAGAGACATATTCCAAATACAAGGTAGGGCATGCCGATGCGGTGCAGATTGCAGCCGAAGCTAAGGCGCAGGAAGAAAGCCTCCGGCATCGTCTCCAGACGATTGGTGAGTTAGCCGTTCAGCGCGCTTACAGCACAGAATGCGTTCAGCGATTTTTCAATCATACTCGCAGTCTGGATTGGTCGCCGTTGGGCATACTTGCCGACTTCACTGAAGTCGAGCCGGAGTATGAGTCTCTCGTAGAAGATTTCCTCAGGCGGGAACTCCAGTACGTAGTCGTTGAAGACCGTGCCGAGGCTGAACGCGCTCTCGCCGTCGTGAAGGACGTCAGCAAAGGGCGCCTGGACTGCCTGGTGCGGAATGGCAGTACTGGGCCCGAGCCGCCAATTGCAATAGAAGGCGCAACGCCGCTGAGTAGTGTGATCCGATTTGACGATCGGGTACGCCATTTCAGTGAATACATACGCGACGCCTACATCGTCGATAACGTCGACCGGGCGTGGGAATTATCGCAGCGCTATCCGAAGTTGGTGTTCATTGGCCGTACGGGTGAGGTGGTGCGCGGACATGTGGTGAGCTGGGGTGAACAGGAGGCGCATGGCCCCCTCTCTCTTAAGCGGGAAATCCGTGAACTGGATCGCAAGATGTCGATGGCCGTACGGCGCATGGCAACGCTTCAGGAGTACGTCCTTGGATTGGATCAGCTTGTCCAAGAGAGTGAGTCGCTGAGAGCACGTCTGTTGCTGGAGCTCCAGGAAGCCGAGAAAGCGATTCTCAACTCCGACCATCGCGTCCGCTCGCTCACCGCGGATTTTGATCGCGCCGAGCAGAGGCAGAAGGTAACCACAGCGGAGATTGCACGCCTGGTCGAAGAACGCGGAGACGTCGAAAGATCTCTCGCCAACCACGAATTTGAGCTCGTGGAGATCGCGGCCAGAACGGCTGCTGTCGAGGAGGAAATTCAGTCACGATCCCAGCGCAGCGAGCAACTGCGCGTCCAAACCGATTTTTTGCGCCGTGATTTCGCCGGGCTGCAGTCCCAGCTTGCCGTGCTCGAAGAGAGACGCTCAACGGTGGCGAGAGAACTCGGCGTTCTTGGCGAGCAGGCTGCCGATCTTGAAGCGCGTACAAACCACGCCGAAACGCGGATGCAACAGTCTATCGAACAACAGGAGCAGACGCGTGAAACGATTCGAGCTCTGGAAGAGACGCGCGGCGAGCTTGTTCGGGAGCGCGATCGGCTCGATGAAGCCATCGTTCAGGCTACCGCATCACTCGAGCAACTCCGCGGTGAGCTTCACGAAGCGGAAGGCAGGTGGGACGAGGTGCGCGGCCTTCTAGATTCCTGGAAAGATCGGCACAACGTTCTTGAAATCGAAAAGGCGCAGGTGGATTCCGATCTCAAGCATCTGAGTGAGACCTGCATCAACGAGCTGAACGAAACCATCGAATCGGTCTGTCTGAACTTCTTCGAAGCTTTGCCTCCGGGAGAGCTCGAAATTCGCGAGCAGGAATTTCGAGACCTGCGCGATAAAATCGACTCGATGGGCGCCGTCAACATGATGGCTGTTGAGGAATATCAGGAAGCTGAGGACAGGTTCCAGTTCCTCACGTCTCAGCGTCAGGATCTGCTCGATTCGATTCGAGACACCACGCAGGCCATTGAAGAGATCGACGCAGTGTGCCGGCGGCAGTTCAGGGAAGCTTTCGACGCAATCAACGCCGGTTTCACACGATCGTTCGTACACCTCTTCGGCGGCGGCCATGGCGAATTGCGATTGCTCGAGGGGGCTGAAGAAGCCGGCGCTGGAGTCGAGATCGTTGCGCAGCCGCCCGGCAAGAGACTTCAAAACGTCCTGTTGTTGTCCGGTGGAGAAAAAGCGCTCACGGCGCTTGCGCTGCTGATTGCGTTGTTCCGCTACAAGCCAAGTCCGTTCTGTGTGCTGGATGAAGTAGACGCGCCGCTGGATGACGCCAACGTCGACCGCTTCGCGCAAATGGTGCGCGACATGAGCTCCGAGACGCAGTTCATCGTCATCACGCACAGCAAGCGTACGATGGAGACTGCCTCGACTCTTTATGGCGTCACGATGGAAGAACCCGGAATTTCGAAAATCGTTTCGGTAAGATTGAACTAGCCATGGGGATCAAATGCCAATGACTTTGCTACAAACCGACCTTTCGGGATTGAAGCTCCACGCTCGTGGAAAGGTTCGTGACATCTACGATCTCGGCGAGCACTTTCTCATCGTTGCGACCGACAGACTTTCCGCTTTCGACGTGGTCCTGCCCACGCCCATTCCCAGCAAGGGTAAAGTCCTGACGCAGATGTCGGCGTTCTGGTTTGACTTTTTCAAAGAATTCGTTCCAAACCACGTCGTTTCAACAAAGGTCGATCGATATCCCAGGGAGTTGCACCAGTTCCGCGATCAACTCGAAGGCCGATCCATGCTGGTCAAGAAGGCGAAGGTTTTTCCCGTCGAATGCGTCGCCCGAGGATTTCTCACTGGATCGGGTCTGAAGGATTATCTGAAGACAGGTCAGGTGTGTGGCATTTCTTTGCCTGCCCGGTTGCGCGAGTCCGATCGGTTGCCCCAACCGATCTTCACGCCGGCCACGAAGGCTGAAACGGGACATGATGAAAACATCTCTGAAGAGGACGTGGCAAAGGTAATCGGGCAGGAAAATATCCGGAGGTTGAAGGAGCTGACGCTGTCCATTTACAGTCGTGCCGTAGAGTTTGCATTGCAGCGTGGCATCATCATCTGCGACACCAAATTCGAATTCGGGGTCATCGATGGCAGAATTTCCATCGTTGATGAGATGTTGACTCCGGATTCATCGCGATTCTGGCCCGCCAGTGAGTATTCGCCTGGCAAACCCCAGCCGTCCTTCGATAAGCAGTTCGTCCGTGATTATCTGGAACGCATCGGATGGAACAAGCAACCTCCGGCTCCGCAGCTTCCCCATGATATCGTTCAGGCCACGAGTGCAAAATACATTGAAGCACTGCGGATCTTGACTGGCCGCGATTTGGAGTGAATGTCGTCGCAACAATGCGGAGACGCTGATTGGGCCTGATCGGTGAATTGAGATCTCGCCAGGAGGCTTAATGGGCCTGCTTCTAATGATCTCGGTGTTGAATTTTTCAATGCTGGACTGGCTGATAATCGCGATCCTCGTTTATTCCATTGTCAGTAGCGCAATTCAAGGCTTCGTTCGCGAAACACTAGGACTGGCCACGGTTCTAGTCGCTGCCTTGCTCGCAGCGTGGTTCTATCGCAGTGTTGCGACGCTATTCAAAGATGTTGTCAGAACGGAAAACCTTGCACTATTCTTTGGGTTCTCCCTCATCTTCGTGGGAACCGTGGTTGTCGGGCTTTTGATTACATGGCTGATCACCAGGTTTGTGAAATTCGCGAAACTGGAGTGGGCGGATCGACTGCTGGGTGCGGCATTCGGTCTGATCCGCGGATGGGTGATCGGCGCGGTTCTCTTGCTCGGCTTGACTGCGTTCGAAGTTCAAACGGAAAGATTGAAAAATTCGGAGCTGGCGCCGTACTTTTTGCCCGGCTCACGAGTGATCGCTGTAGTGACGCCCTACGAACTGAAAGCAAAATTTCTGGTCGGCTACCGCGTAATGGAGCGCTGGTGGCGTGAGCATTAGCGTCGGGGGACCGAGGGGTGCCCTCACGACAAGATGTCAAAGGGGACGTGACACAATGAATCTATTTCTGAAGGGAAAAGCCTGTGAAAGAGCAGTTGGAATCCCTTGTCACCGAAATGATCGATCGTCGCATTTACTTAGAAGAAGCTTTGAACGAATTTGAAAAAAAATTCATCCAGAGCGCGCTCACGAAGACCGGCGGGAACCAAACCAAGGCCGCGAAGGTTCTTGGGGTCCACCGCAATACTTTAAATCGTAAGGTCATCCAGCATAAATTAAACGGACATAAGTAAATCATCAAGACACTGTACCGGCGGGAACCGATTTCCGCTTTTGTGTGCGTTGCGGAATGTGTTCGCGGACCTGTGCGGCGAGATTTGCGACGGCGTGTATGGGCATCACGTCGATGCTCTGCAGGGGGTGAACGATGAAATTCGAGACGAGACAAAATTCATCGTATTGAGCATCGGTGGAATCTCGCTCTATCGGCGTTTCGAAGAATCGACGCACGTCCAAGTCTAAACTCTCGATCAATGACTCCACTGCGTACTGCTCAAAACCGAGTATGCGGCCTTGACGAACGAAAGCGATCTTGCATCGAGACGCCGAGTCCGACGGCAACAGCACCAGAAAATTAAAACTCCACACCGAATAGAACGTGTCTTTGAAATCCTTTCTTGCACGGCAGATCTTATCGAGCCGGCGGCGGATCAGTTCGGCCTGCTCGAACTGTGTTTGTGCGGCAAGATCGTTCATCATCTGACTGAGCGAGTGCTCCAGTTCTTCGTCCCGCCCTTCAATAAACGAGATTGCCTGCTGGACATCCTCCAGATAGCCTCGCCGATCGATATCGTTGTTGCACGGGCGCGAGCAGGTGTGCATTTGGAAATAGAGGCACTCCGGATGCGGATCGTTGCCGCGAATGTTGTACAGGCAAGGACGGAGCTTGAACGTCCTTTCAAGCGTCGTCTTCAATCTCGAGAACTGGCCGCGCGTCACGAACGGACCGAAATAATCCACTCCCCGTTTGATCTGGCGGCTGGCATAGATCCGCGGAAAGCGCTGCTTGCGATTGATCTTCATAAGAGTGAACAGGCGGAAAGTGCGCATCTTCCGGTACGTCTTGGGGAAGTGCTTTTTGCGCTCGCAATAGAGCACGTATAGAGTTTCAAAGGCCGAGTCCGTTCGGATGTATTCGATTCGTCCTGTGATTTCCCGCAGATCCAGGTCTCGCACCATTTCCGACCGTGGTCCGTAGTAACGCTCAAGGCGCTGTGAAAGATTGCTCGTCTTGTCGAGGACGATTAGCTTGCCGTGGATATCGAAGATCTTATAGACGCCGGAACGCTTCGGGAAGGAAGGAAGATCCTCTTCGATGAATCGTGAGGTGTCATAGGAGAGGACGTGGAACTCAAACTCCATGACCTATTATCAGCCCAAAAAAGGCACAGGCGGCAAACCGGCAAGCGAAATCCGAGCCGCGAATTGCACGAATTACGCGAATGGGCCGCCCGCCATTATTGCGATCGGCAGCTTCGGGAATTCTGTGCGGCCCATTCGCGTAATTCGTGCAATTCGCGGCTCGGACGCTATTTTCCGCCGAATGTTTTCCAGTGAAAGAGCAGTGATTCGCTCGTGTGCTGGACCGCGTAGTCCCAGCCATGATGGCCGGGGTAAAGGTGTGCTTCGTGTGGATAGGAAGCCTTGGTGAGCATCTCGTCGAGTTGCTTCGTGCCGATTTCGAAACCGTACTCGTCTTCGGTTCCGCAGTCGAAGTAGATTTTCATGCCATTGAATTTCTTTGTATCCATGGCAAGAGTCATCGGATTGTTCGCTTCCCAGTAGGACAGGTCCTGATTGATGGCGTATATCCGGTCGAACAGCCCCTGAAACATCTGAAGGCGTCCTGCAGCGACCTTGGCGGCGGAGAGATCCTTGAGAAGAACGGCGCTGTGAGCGCTCACGGCTCCGAACAGATCCGGATGTTTCATCGAAATCTTGAGAGCCCCGTAGCCCCCCATCGATATCCCGCTGATTCCGCGAGTTGCTCTTGAGGCGTTCACGCGGTATGTGGATTCAATCATCGGGATGAATTCTGTGACGATGACGTCCTCCCATCTCTCTGTTCCGTCGCGCGTGTTCGAGTAAAAGCTCGTTCCTCCGAATGGGAGCGCGACGATAAATTCACCGATCTTTCCATCGGCGATCATCCGATCCAGCATCAGGTCCGTTTGTCCCCGGGAACTCCACCGCATCTCGTTCTCATACATTCCGTGAAGGAAATACAGAATGGGATACCGCTTCGTGGAGTTGCTGTAAGAAGGAGGCAAATATAATCCGTACCGCAGCTCGCGGCCGAGCAATTTGCTTTGGAACGTTTTGTATTCGACGCGTGACCCGGCAGGGATCGTGTCACGTTGGCCGAATCCGCCACGCTGAGCAGGGAGTTCCAGCGTAAAGACGAGCAGTAGGATTAGGGCACGAAGCATCGCTCATTCCTCTGGAGAGACCTCGCGGGGTTCCGCCGGAGCACGTGAGTCATCGAAGTGTCGGATCCGCAGGTCCTCGGCTGCTATGTCGGTGAGATCGACCATGGCGGCTGCACTTACGCCCATGGTGATGGCAATCGTTTCGCTGAGCTCTTCTTTGGTGGCGCCATATTTCAGCGCCTTCTTGATGTGTCCTTCGAGGCATCCCTTGCAGTGGGTGGCAAGGGAAGCTGCGATCGCAATCAGCTCCTTGGTCTTTCGATCAAGGTGAGACGCGCGATAGGTTTCCTGATAGAACTGAAAATAGATTTTCCGCATTCGCGGATCGACCATCGTGTATGAAGGCCATTTTGTTTGTTTCGCGTTGCGCCCATCCGCCATTAAGGAACCTACCTGTGAAAATTTAGTCCGGCCCACGGGAATGGTACGTGTTAGACAACAACGCCGTCAAGCACGTCTCTCACAGTGGCAGCGAGTTTTACAAGTTCGAACGGCTTGTGTACAAAGCCTTCGATGCCGATTCTTTCCAGCAGCGGAATTTTTTCCGTTGAGGTGTATCCGGTCGAGATGAGTACCTTCACGCCGGGTGTTTTCTCAAGCGCGCACACGACACGATAGCCGAGCTGCTCCTCGAGGTACCTGGCGATCTGTGTGTCCCTAATACTGCTGGGGAATTCTACGGACCCCGAGAAAAGGCTTGAGGCCGCCTGCAGTTCGAATGAACTCGCGCCAGAACCGGAATACATCAGTGCATACTTGCAGTTGATGGTTTCGGCAATCGTCTTCACCAGTTCCGCTGAAAGACTTCAGATTGACGTGTGATGGCTGATTGCGTCCCCCACATGACGCGCCAGGGACAATTCGTCCATTTTTCTCAGAATCGCGTGATTCGCCTGTTCGACGGCCGAGGCCCTAAAGGCGATTCGGCCTTGGACGTCCGTTCGGCGATCCGTCCCGGTTCGGCCTTCGATAGTATCTGGCATAGCGTAATAGAGGAATCCTGAAGTCTCCCCATATCGTGTCTTCGGATGGGGCTTGGGAAACTTTAGACGAGTTGCTAGGATGGGGTTTGATGTTACAGACGATTCTGCCTGAGCGGCTGACGCGATTAAGTGACCCGGAAGTGGATGCCCGGATTCGAGCGGCACGCGCCGAACTGGGCGGCCGTCTGGTCATTCTAGGTCATCATTATCAACGAGATGAGGTCATCAAGTTTGCGGATGTACGGGGTGATTCCTTCAAGCTGGCGCAGTGGGCCGCCAGTTGCAGGGATGCGGAGTACATCGTCTTCTGCGGTGTGCACTTCATGGCTGAGAGCGCGGATGTCCTCAGCGCGGATTACCAAAAAGTCCTTCTGCCCGACATGAGCGCCGGCTGTTCGATGGCGGATATGGCCGCAATTGACCAGGTTGAAACGTGCTGGGAGGAACTCGAGCGTGTGACCTCCGAGCAGATTATCCCGATCACTTACATGAATTCCGCTGCCAGTATCAAAGCGTTCTGCGGCCGGAACGATGGCACCGTTTGCACCTCATCCAATGCTCCCGCGGTTATGCGTTGGGCCCTGGAACGGTCCCGCAAGATTCTTTTCCTTCCAGATCAGCATCTCGGAAGAAACACTGCGTATAGCCTGGGTTTGCGGCTTGAAGAGATGGTGGTCTGGGATCCTTACGAAGAGTTCGGCGGGAATACGGCTGAAACTCTGAACAACAGCCGCATCATTCTTTGGAAAGGTCACTGCTCGGTGCACCAGCGGTTTCTGCCTCAGCATGTCGCTCAGGTAAGGTCGAGGTATCCGGGGATCCGCGTCATTGCTCATCCGGAGTGCCGCTTTGAGGTCGTGCAAATGTCCGATGACGTCGGTTCGACCGAACACATCATCAAGTGTCTGACGCAATCACCGGCCGGGACAAAGTGGGCGGTTGGCACGGAGATCCATTTGGTGAACCGTCTGAAAAAGGAGAATCCGGATCGTCTCATTATTCCGCTCGACGACTGCGGGTGCTTCTGCTCCACGATGTTTCGCATCGATCCGGCCCACCTGCTCTGGTCGCTGGAGAACCTTCTGGAAGGGCAGGTCGTGAATCAGATCACCGTACCGGCGGATGTGGTGGTGAGCGCGCGCGTCGCGCTGAACCGCATGTTGGAAATCGCGTTGTAGGAGGGAGCGAAACATGCATTTCCGGCAGTTTTACCTTGGTTGTCTCGCGCACGCTTCCTATATCATCGGCTCGGGAACGGAAGCTGCTGTCGTTGATCCTCAGCGCGACACGGAGATCTACATGGAACAGGCCAAAGCTCACGGCCTGACGATCAAGCACGTCATCGAGACGCACTGCCATGCCGATTTCGTTTCGGGACATCACGAGTTGGCCGCCCGGACAGGGGCAAAGATCTATTTTGGGGCGCGAGCCGCCGCAAAGTTCGATTTCGTGCCCGTGCGCGACGGAGACGAAATCGTTATGGGAGACGTGACGTTGCGCTTTCTTGAGACGCCTGGACATACCCCGGAATCGATCAGCGTGCTGGTTTTCGATCGTTCGAAGTCATCGGCTGTCCCCGATGCCGTCCTGACCGGCGATACGATGTTCATCGGGGACGTCGGCAGGCCCGATTTACTCGGCTCGCGCGTACCCGCCGAAGAGCTGGCAGGCATGCTTTACGATTCGCTCCATAACAAGCTCCTGGCGCTTCCCGACTCGGTGAAAGTTCTTCCTGCGCACGGAGCCGGCTCGATGTGCGGCCGCAACATCTCGAGCGAAACGTCTTCGACGATTGGCGACCAACGCCGATTCAACTACGCCCTTCAACCCATGTCGCGTGAAGACTTCATCAAATTGGTCACGACGGATCTACCAGAGGCGCCTTCGTATTTCAGTCGAGATGCGCAGATCAATCTCGAGGGGCCGGTTCTACTCGATGAGTTGCCCGAGCCGCTTGCGTTCCCGCCTGAAGCTGTTCAGAAGGTGCAGAGGGGAGGCCATCTGGTGCTCGACACGCGGCCTTCCGCCCAATACGCAACGGGACACATTCCCGGTTCATTACATGTCAGCTTATCGGGGCAGTTTGCGTCGTGGGCGGGAAGCCTGATCAAACCGGATGTGCCGCTTGTTATCGTCGCGGAGGAATTGGATCGCGTGTGCGAAGCCAGAACGCGCCTTGCTCGTGTGGGGCTCGAGAAAGTTTCCGGCTATCTCGAGTCCGGAGTATTGGCGTGGTACGAGGCCGGTCTGCCGCTGGCGCGGACTGAACAGATTTCTGTTGAAGAACTGCAGCATCGGATCGCCGAGAATTCCGTCGAAACAGTCATTGATGTGCGCCGCCCGCCTGAATGGAACGGCGGGCATATCGCGCAGGCGATCCACATGCCGCTGAACCACTTGTCTGAAGCTGCCCTCTCTCTGGATCGCGATGCCAGAATTGCGGTGATTTGTGCCGGCGGTTTTCGATCATCGATCGCTTCAAGCGTTCTCGAACAGAGTGGATTTCGAAACGTCTCCAATGTCGTCGGGGGCATGACGGCCTGGAACAACGCAAAGCTTCCGGTGGGGGCTTAGACTGTAGGGCGGTCTGCGACCGCCCTGGGCGCTCAGAGCGCCCCTACTGTAAATGCTACGCGCGAAACAGTATCTCATTCGTGGACGAGTTCAGGGCGTCGGGTATCGGTATTTCGCGCTCGAAGCGGCAGAGCGCCATCAGATTCGGGGCTATGTGCGTAACTTGCCAGGCGGAGAAGTGGAAGTGCATGCCGTCGGCGAAGAACTTGCGCTGGAGTTGTTCAAACAGGAGCTTGAACACGGCCCTCGAATGGCACGGGTCGCGAACGTCGTCGAATACGATCTGCCGGTTTCCGGGCCGTACTCATCATTTCTGATACGAGGTTGAACATGGAGGATTTGAAGAAACTGATCCGCGAGGTGCCCGATTTTCCGAAACAAGGCATTCTCTTTTATGACATCACAACGCTGCTCAAGGACAAGACTGGTTTCCGCAAAGTCATCGACCGCCTTACGGAGCGGATTCGTCCATTTGGAGCCGACCTCGTCCTCGGCATCGAGGCTCGCGGTTTCATCTTTGCCCCCGCTTTGGCCTATAACCTTCATGCCGGCTTCGTACCCGTTCGCAAGCCGAACAAGCTGCCCGCGGCCGCCGAGCGCATCACTTACGAGTTGGAGTACGGCATGGACACGTTGGAGATGCACAAGGACGCCGTCAAGCCTGGCATGCGCGTTGTTGTTGCCGATGACCTGCTCGCTACCGGTGGAACAAGCCTCGCGACGATTCGCCTTGTTGAAAGGCTTGGTGGCCAAGTTGTGGCCGTGAGCTTCGTCATCGAGCTTGAAGCTTTGAAAGGCCGGGAACGGCTGAAGGGTTACGAGGTTCTTTCGCTTCTTCAATATTGAGAAATCTTTTGGCCGCGAATTGCGCAAACGCCGAGTTACGGATTGTTCCTGCGTTCTTAGCAGACAACGTAAGAAAGCTGGTTCCGGTTCTCATCGCCGGCCTCTTCTGGGCTTGCATAAGCAGCTAGAAATATTCACTAAGGTATTGAAAACCCAGAAGTCTAGCACTTTCATCGACTCCCCCGCACGAAACGCTAAAGTTTGTCCTTGCGCTGCCGATAAGAGCTGGGATGGAATACGAACAAAATATTCAGGAATCAACAATATCGGTCCTTCTAGCCAGTGATTTTCCAGTTCTCCGCGATGGCGTGACCCAGTTGCTCGGGAACAGTCCTGACGTGCAGGTCGTCGCTTGTGCGGAGGCGGAGAACGAAGTGCTGACTCTGGCCGACGCCCATAAGCCGCTCGTAGCCCTTTTGGATCTCAACATTGAGCCGGCAGCCATCGCCGCCCTCATCGGTGGGTTATCTTCGCGGCGAGTCGCTCCATTGTTGCTGAGCGATGTGGTCGACGATGCGAGAGCGCTTGAACTGCTCAAGCGCGGAGTACGCGGAATCATAACCAGACGGGCCAGCCCCGAAATGCTCTGCAAGAGCGTGCGGGCCGTTGCACTCGGCGATACCTGGATTAGCCGCCGGGTCACGAACAAACTTGTGAATTCATATCAATTTGGCCCACAGGCGGAATTGTCTCAAGCGGCTCAAGCGGTTGCAGCACCTGGAGCCGTGGCTCTGTCCACGGTGGCGCCGACCCAGGCGCAGGAACAATCGCAAAGTCGCTTTGGTTTAACCCGGCGCGAAAGACAGATTGTGGAGGCGCTCAGTGAAGGCATGGCGAACAAGGAAATCGCGACTCACTATACCATCAGCGAATGTACTGTTAAGCATCACCTGACTAGAATATTCGACAAGGTCGGCGTTTACAGCCGCCTGGAGTTGCTGGTGTTTGCCAAACACCATGGCTTGGTCGGCGCAAATCCCGCGGCGTAAGGACAAGTCCAGCAGATCATCCCCCAGTAACCCAATCCGAAATCACGGCAGCAGCGAGGCGATTTCGGATTCGGGAAAAAGTTCCGAGCGCGAAATCCCTGACAATTTTCCAGGTTTTGAACGTCAACTTGGTGGTGCAGTCCACCCCGGGCGCCCGCAAAAACCCGAAACACATCCGTCAGCAATCCTAATGTTTTGTGAAGCTTCCAGGCAGCCAGTAGCCTATCTACTAGCGAATCGTCGAGTGGCCTCGAAATTGCCATCTGCGGGCCTAGGCGTAACAGGCGCTGGAAAGGCAGGTCTAAATGAATTCACGACAATCCACTGTTGGCTACGACCAGCTTGTTCTTGCGGTTGGCCATCACACCGCATTCATCGCGGAGCAAGAACTGTCCGGTTGTCAAGCGTGCGACGAGCTTGCCTCTGTACCATTTTCGTCCCTGGTGCTGGAGCTGTCCGGCTTTGGTTCTTCCGACGCGGTCTGCATCCTTCCCCGGCCGAACGAGTGTCCGCGCTGCAAGGCGAGGGTCGTGGAAACTACTCTTGTGCGACCCCTGAGCCCGGATCGAGTGCCGGTGGAAAAGAGTTGAAGACCTGCTCAATGAACACGCGCACCGGCACACCTCGACATCCCGTAGCCATTGTCACTGAACTTCTCTGACGGGACTGCCGCATAAATCTTAATTTGGCTTCTATGATTCGAGGATTTTCTCCGCCGAATTGGAGGAGTTATCCGTCTCTTGCCGAATCCAACGTCAAAGTCCCTCCAAAACTAGCAGCCGCGGATTGCGCGGATTACGCGGATGGCCCGCGTTCGCAGAATTGGACTGATCGGCGGCTAATAAGCGCGGGCCATCCGCGTAATCCGCGCAATCCGCGGCTAAAATAGTTTGGCCTACGACTTTGACGTATCCCTCACTACTATTTGAGAAAGCTTGACTTACGTACATAAGGTACTGTATGAGCGAAGGAGGCAAGTTGTATTCAAAGCAGAGGTTTATGAGAAAAAACCTGTTTCTCTTCGTATGCTCCTTCTTCATGTTCTGCGCGGCGTCTTCAAGGCTACGATTACAGGCGGCTCCGGTGCAGCAGATCTCACCTGCGTCCGGCTCGCAACAACGTGTACTCCTGGACAAGTATTGCGTCACATGCCATAACCAGCGGTCCAAAACCGCAGGGTTGTCCCTGGACACCACGGATCTGGCGAAAGTCCCCGACGGCGCGGAGACGTGGGAAAATGTCATTCGGAAAGTTAAAGGTGGAATGATGCCTCCGGTTGGAATGCCGCGTCCCGAAAAGGCGGAACTGGACGCCTTGGCATCTTACCTGGAGACAACGATTGATCGCGCAGCTGCAGCCAAGCCGAATCCAGGCCGGACAGTCCTTCATCGTCTGAACCGTGCCGAGTACGGTAATGCGATTCGCGATTTGTTTGCGTTGGATCTGGATATCACGTCATATCTTCCGGCGGACTATGAGGCGCACGGGTTTGACAACATCGCGGATGTTCTGGGCCTTTCACCCGCATTGATGGAGCGATATCTGTCGGCCGCATGGAAAATTACGGATCTGGCCATTGGCAGCACGAAGATAACGCCAAGCCTCGAGACCTTTCGAGTTCGTTCCGACCTGTCACAGAACGATCATATTGAAGGTTTGCCCATCGGGACTCGAGGGGGAATCCTGATCCACTACAATTTCCCCGTTGATGGCGAATACGTCATCAGGCCGAAGCTGTACCGGGAGACCGTAAACATCGTCCGTGGTCTGGAGGTGGCGCACGACCTGGAAATCACCTTTGACGGTGACCGCGTCCAGCTCACTCGATTCGGCGGTGCCGAAGACGAACAACTAGCCTATCTGCATCCGACCTCGGGTGGAGATGAGATCGAAAAGCGTTTCGAGAAGCGTCTTGCCGTGAAGGCAGGCCCACATTCGGTGGGAGTTGCTTTTCTCAAAAAGAGTTCGGCTCCCACTCTTGAATTGCTGGAACCGTTCCAACGCGAGAGGATCGACCCGATCACACCGGTCGGAATTCCCGAAATCGATAAGGCGACCATCGAGGGTCCGTTTAACGTGTTGGGTCCCGGTGACTCGCCGAGCCGGCGCCGCATATTCACATGCCGTCCGGCTGGCGACAGCGATGCGCTATCGTGCGCCAAAAGGATTCTGTCGACTATCGCTCGCCGGGCTTATCGCCGTCCGATGACGGATACCGAAACGGGGCGTTTGGTGGAGTTCTACCAAAAGGGCCGCGACAAGGGTGGCAGCTTCGACGCGGGCATTCAACAGGCGCTTGTATTCATGCTGGTCAGTCCCCAGTTCCTGTTCCGGTTTGAACTCGATCCTGCGAACGCGGGTGCGGGCGCTATCTACCGGATCAGTGATCTCGAACTGGCATCTCGCTTGTCGTTTTTTATATGGAGCAGCATTCCTGACGACCAACTGTTAGACCTTGCTATTCAGGGCAAGCTGAAGAATCCGGCGATCCTGGAACAACAAGTCAAGCGGATGCTCTCCGATCAGCGTGCCCGGGCGCTCGGAAGTAACTTTGCGGGACAATGGCTCTACCTGCGGAATCTAAGAAGCGTTCAGCCGGACGAGGATGTGTTTCCGGATTTCGACGACAACCTGCGACAAGGTCTCCAGCGTGAAACGGAATTGCTGTTCGAGAGTATCGTTCTGGAGGATCACAGTGCGCTCGACCTGCTGAATGCCAATTACACATTTCTGAACGAGCGGCTGGCGAAGCATTATGGCGTTCCTAATATTTATGGCGACCAATTCCGGCGCGTGACCGTCACAGATGAGTACCGGAAAGGATTGCTGGGGCAGGGCAGCATCTTGACCCTGACGTCGTATGCAAATCGCACCTCGCCGGTCAATCGCGGGAAGTATGTTCTCACAAACATTCTCGGCACACCGCCGCCAGATCCACCTCCGAACGTGCCGCCGCTGGATGAGACAGCAGGCAAGGTGCTTTCGATGCGTGAACGCATGGAACAGCATCGTAAGAACTCTGCCTGTTCTGGTTGCCACAAGCTCATGGACCCGATCGGTCTCTCGCTCGAAAACTTTGACGGGATCGGGCGTTGGCGCGCCGCCGACGGGGGCACCAGGATCGATGCCTCGGACACACTTTTTGACGGCACGAAGGTCGATGGTCCGGTCGCTCTTCGGCGGGCCGTGTTGGGGCGTTCGGATCAGTTTGTCCGTACCATGACCGAAATGCTACTGACCTATGGCCTCGGGCGGGGCATTGAGTACTACGACATGCCGGTCGTTCGTTCGATTCTTAAGGAATCTGCTCGCAATAACTACCGCTTTTCATCACTAGTCCTCGGGATTGTGAAAAGCGCGCCGTTTCAGATGAAAGTAAAGAGATTGCAAGACAGCGAAAATAACAATTAATTGAGTTAAGGAGGCCGCTCCGATGTTCATCTCGAAGAAACACCTGTCCCGCCGCACTTTCCTGCGTGGTGCTGGTGTTACGCTGGCTCTGCCGCTCCTGGAATCCATGGTTCCCGCTCAAACTCCGTTGGCCAGGACGGCGGCCAATCCCATGCAGCGCTGGGGATTCATCTATGTCCCGCACGGCTCGATTCTGAGAGAGTGGACGCCGGCCCAGGAAGGTGTGGGATTTCAATTCTCACCGATCCTCAAGCCTCTGGAGCCGTTCCGTGACTACGTAACGGTTGTGAGCGGACTTTACAACACCGGCGAGAGCGGCCACTCACCGAGCTGTGCGATGTTTCTGTCGGGTACGATGCCTGCTCATGGGACCAATGTCCGTTTGAGCACAACGATCGACCAGATCATCGCGAAGAAGCATGGTCAAGGTACGACTTTCCCGTCCATGGAGTTCGCCACCGAGGACCACTCCAGCCATCTCGGAAGCTGCGCCGGAGACTTCCTCTGCTCTTACATGAGCACGATTTCCTGGAGAACGCCCACGCAACCCCAGCCGATGGAGATCAACCCGCGCGTGGTTTTCGAGCGCATGTTCGGCGGTGACGGGGCCACCGCGCAAGACCGGTTGGCTCGGCTGGAGCAGAACACCAGCATCCTGGATGCGCTGAGCGCGAGTGTGAAAGACCTTCAGCGCGACCTTGGTCCGCGTGATCGGGCGAAGCTGACGGAGTATCTCGAAAACGTGCGTGAGATCGAGCGGAGGATCCAGCAGGCGGAAACGCAGCGCAATGAACATCACCTGGAGGCGCCTCCAACTCCTGTTGGCGTGCCGGAGTCGTGGGAAGAGCACGTCAAATTGATGTTTGATTTGATGGCTCTGGCCTACGTGGGGAATATGACGCGTGTGACCTCGTTCATGCTGGCGCGTGAACTGAGCACGTTAGCATATCCTCAGATCGGGGTTGCCGATGGCCATCACCCCGTGTCGCACAACAACAACGTTCCCGAGCAGGTTGCCAAGAAGGCGAAAATCGATACCTACCATCTCTCGTTGTTTGCGAATTTCCTTGGAAAGTTGCGATCGACTCCGGATGGCGATGGCAATCTGCTGGATCATTCGACCTTTGTCTATGGAAGCGGCATGAGTAACGGAAACCTTCATGACCATGTGAACCTGCCAATCGTCGTGGTTGGTGGCGGTGCCGGCACGCTCAAGGGCAATCGCCACGTTAAAGTTGGGCGGGCACCGCTTTCAAATCTCATGCTCACGGTGCTGGATAAGGCCGGAGTACCAACGGAGAAATTTGGTGAGAGCACGGCCAGAGTTGATGTCTAACCTCTGAACGGAAACGGCGGGGGGGACCGGCCGGCGGCAAAAAGGCCGCGAAGCGGTGTACCGAAGCAATCCGGCGTGAGCGGCTGCGAACGCAAGCCCGATAGGGCGCAGCCATCAATAAACGGTGGGCCCGACGCTAATAAATGAGGCAACCAACGAATGAGCGGTAAACATCTACTCGCGTCATGTATGGCGGTTTTGTTGAGTGCCGGCAGCCTTGCTGCCGCACGCGTTGATGCGCGGCTTGTCGCAGCGGTCAAGAACCGCGACACGGTAACCACCCAGTCGCTGCTGAAGCAGCATGTAGACGTGAACGCTCCGGATGCGGAGGGTATGACCGCCCTCCACTGGGCGGCTCATTGGGGTGATCTCGATACGGTGAAGCAGCTCATTGCCGCCGGCGCCAACGCCAAAGCGGCGAATCGTTATGGAGTCACGCCCCTCCATGAGGCTGGCACGATCGGGAACGTGCCGATCATCGAGGCGCTGTTAAAAGCCGGCGCAAATCCGAACGCTGCGTACGGTTCGGGAGAGACTCCTGTGATGACGGCCGCCCGCACTGGAAACGTGGATGCGGTCAAGATGCTTCTGGATCATGGCGCCGACGTCAATGTGGCAGAAGAGTGGCGCGGACAGACAGCTCTGATGTTTGCGGCCGGCGAGAACCATGCGGCGACAGCTCAGTTCCTCGTCGAGCGCGGAGCAAATGTCAACGCCCGGTCGGTTATATACGATTTTGGCAGCCTGAAGGGCACGAATGGCGGAATCATTCACGATCGTCCCATGGGTGGTCTGACCGCATTGTTTTTTGCGGCTCGCCAGGGCGCGATCGAGACTGCAAAGGTGTTGGTTGCCGCCGGCGCCGATATGAACGCGACCGAACCGCAGTATGGATTCACACCCATGCAAACCGCGATTTTCAACGGCCATTACGATTTCGCAGCGTTCCTGATCGAAAAGGGAGCTGACGTGAAATACCTCCCCGGCAAGCCCAGGGAAATATCAACGTGGTGCCGGGCGCCACGGCCTTGTTCAGGGCAACCAGATCTACCGACGTGACGCTGATCAAACTTCTGGTTGAAAAGGGTGCCAATCCTTCCGTGGAGACAAAGGACCAATCGACGCCTTTAATGGTTGCGGCAGGCCTCGGTGCTCCTCGGGGAGGGGATGAAGAGGTGACCGAAGGAGCCGGCCGCGGCGACCCCCTCGAAGTGGTAAAGATCTTTCTGGAAGCGGGCGCCGACGTCAATGCGGTCAATGAACAAGGCAATACTGCGATCCACTACGCCGCACAGGGTGGAAGAAATCGGATTATTGAATTTCTGGCGAGCAAGGGTGCCAAGCTCGACATGAAGAACAAAGCAGGTAAGACTCCGCTCGACCTGGCAGCGGGTCCCGGTCCGCAGGGACGCTACACCAGCGAGGCGGCAAGCCCGGCGGCGGCCGGCAATGCCCAGGGAAGTACGGCTTCTCTGATCCGTAAACTCATGGGTGCCCAGTAGGCTGGATTTCGAATTGCGAATTTCGAATTGACGCAGAAACCGCCGGTGAACGCGTTCTCGCAATTCGAAATTCAGTTAAACCCGTCCCCACACCTTGAGCGCGGTCTCCACCGCCAATTCCAACTTTCGCCACTGGTCGTCAATCGAAAGCAAGTTGCCGGCGGCAACAGAGGCAAAGCCGCACTGAGGGCTGATCGCCAGGTTTTCGAACGGGATATAACGCGCCGCTTCGTCGATGCGCCTTCTCAATTCATCTTGAGATTCCAGTTTGGGCTCCTTGGTCGTGATGAGACCCAGCACGACATTCTTGGGTCGAGGCACCAAACGCAATGGCTCGAATCCTCCAGCACGCGCGGTATCGTATTCCAGCAGAAACGTATCAACATCCAGTTTACCGAAGAGGTTTTCAGCAATGGCATCGTAGCCGCCTTCGGTATACCAGCGGCTGCGGCTGTTGCCCCGGCAAATGTGGAGCGCGAGAGTGATATCGCGTACTCCTTCAAGACAGGAATTGTCTCCGGAGATTGCTTCGTCAAACTCTTCGTCCGGATTACGGCCAGCTTGCTGCATCCGTTCACGCTGCCTGGGATCGAGATAGTGTGAGTAATACGGAGCGTCGAGCTGGATATATGTCGCTCCTTCGGTGACAAGCCACTGGATCTCATCGCGTATGATCTCAACCAGATCCTCTAGAAATTCCCCATACGTGGGATAAAACTTATCGGTGATTCCGGCCTTGTAGCTGGCGACCAGGAAATTCGATGGCGCCGGCACCGTGATCTTGAATGCACCGGGCGCGGCCTTTTTGATGAATGGCATTTCATGCCCAGTCAATTTCCGAACCTTTCGTAGCTTCGCGCCGGCCGCAAGCGCCGTGCTTCCTTCGCGCCCACCGTTGGGTCCTTTCCATTCGAGTTCCACTTTCTGCGGCACAAAACCCTCAACGGCGTCGGCCATGTCGGTGAGCCATGAGCCGCGGCGCATCTCGCCATCCGTGAAGATGCCCAATCCCAGTTCCCGCTGTTTTTCCAATGCGTGCAGAATGGAGCGGTCCTCGATGGATCGAAGCTCCTCGCGGGTTAGCCGCCCCTCAAGGTGCGCCGCGCGGGCTTGAAGTAACTCTGGAGGGCGCAGCAGGCTGCCCACTTGTTCAGCTCGATAACGTGCCGTCATATTTAGACTGTAGCGGCTGAACCAGTAACCATTATTGGCCCAGTTTGGTTGTTGTCACGAAAATCGGTTCGATGTCCACGGGTACACCGGCGAGCTTATCCAGCACCCGTTGCACTTCTGGTCGAACGATGCCGAGTTTAACGATCAAGTCCTTCGCCTTGCTATAGCTTCCTTCCGCTTCGAGGATCATCAACTCACGCGTAAGCGCCGCGATGCCGTCCTTGATCTTGGCAGGATTGACGGAGAACGTGCCGTCGCGGCTCACCACGAAGGCGCCAAAATCGAGAAGGTAGTTCACCTGAATAGCCGTGCCGCGGCCATGCGCCTCAGTGATGCCGAAACGGATCGAGCGGAACGCAGAAGCCAGGAATGTTTTATACATCGTTCGTTCGAGTTGCCGGTCAAGGGTTCCTTTGTCAATCAGGTACTGCAGCGCGAACAGTCCGGAAATATCGGCTTTCGCTTCCTCGATCGCGCTGTACGTTTCCTTCAACTCCTGCCGCACCGTGGTTGCGCGGCCGCTGACTCGGATATCGTGCGGTCCGAGTCCGTGCATCAATTCATGCATGAGGATGTGCGTGAAGAAGGCTTCGAATGAAATGTCTTTTCCGTCGGCCGCAGCCAATGCAATCTTCGATATGGGCGCCAGCACCTTATTGAACTTTGCTTCCTGGACGTTCTTTAGCAATACGCGCTTGGAACCCTTTTCACGAATGACGCGCTCGTCATTTGGCAGGTTGAAGGCTGCAGTCTGAACGCCGTGATTCGCATCGCCTGCAGTGAAGACGACGTCGACTACGCGAATAGGCGCCAGCGCGCCGAGTTTCGGATTGCGATAGTTTGGATCGATCGGAAGGTGATTCTCAATATCTTGTAACTCGTTCGCGAAACGCGTGAGCTTCTGAGTTTCCGCGTCGTCGCGGAGTGTGATGAATGCTTCGAAGGCCGCTTTGTAGTTGAACCACTCGTCCTCATACACCTCGTAGGGGCCGATGGTGGGCTCGATCGAAGCGTCGATGTCCATCCAGGCCACATCGCTGTCGTAGTAATTGTTGGATACGAACGCCTCGGCTCGTTTCGTCAAATAATTCTTGAGCGACGGTTGAGTCGTTGCCGCTGCGGCTTCGCGCAGAAGTTCGGCGGCGCGAGCCAATTCGCCCTGGTACTCGAGACTGAAGGGGACGATCGTAAACCTGTTCTGAGCCTCGCCGCCAGTGGGCGTGCGGCGGATCGTCGTGAAGAAGCTCGCGCCTAGCGCCCGCTCTGCGTCCGGCAGCGTGTTGATCCAGCCCTCGACTTCGGTTTTTGTCGCGCGGGAGGGATAGAAGTTCGCGGATTCGGGTTTGAGGGGCACACCTGGAACGAACGACTCGTTCTGATCGATCTGTGACCACGGGCCTTTGTTGATGATGAAGTAGTGGAGCCGGGCGCGCCCCAGCCGGCTTTCGTCCTTCAAGAGGTCGAGCAACAAGGCTTCGTTGCCCGCCCAGACCTGTCGAAGAAAGATGGCATCCATAATTTTGGCCGCCTCGATCAGCCTCGCCAGCGCATTCCGCTCCGACACAGGCAGCATCGAGACGTCCGCTCCGATATCTGTCGCGGCGAAACGCGCGATCATACGTTCCAGCGCAATCGCATCGGGCATTTTCTTCTGCATCGCTCCCAGTATCGCGCCGGAAGTGAGAACGGCTGCAATCCAAAAAACACTTGCTCGGTAAAATCGCATCGCTTCGCTCCGGAAGTTACTAAAGAAATTGTCTACCTTCCATACCCCGATTTCAACGATGGTCAGTTCTTCAATGAAGGTTCGGGCCGCGACATACCTTGCGGTACCTTGAGCAGCTTCGGGAGAAATTCGCTAGGCAAGAAATCCTTCCGCGGCTGGTCGGTAAGGTCTACGAGATGCGATGAGTTCTTGCAGTTTCAGTGCTTTCGCATATTGCGAAAATATCCGATTGACTCTCTGTTTCGCAATCTGCGAAAATGAATGTGAATGCGTCTCATATCCCGCCGGCGGTTGAAGCAGTTCTGGGGAAAATATCCTGATGCGGAGACGGGGTTACGGCATTGGATCAAAGCCGTTGAGAGCGCCGGCTGGAGGAATTTTGCTGATGTGCGACAGCTTTTCGGAAGTGCGGATCAGGTTGGTAAGTTCGTCGTGTTCAACATCCCCGGAAACAAGTACCGCCTCATTGTTGTTATTCACTACGACCGTCAAAGGTGTTACGTCCGCCATGTCTTGACGCATAAAGAATATGACCTTGGGAAATGGAAGAAGGAATAGGCGACTATGGCAAAAATTTCATCGAAGTATTTGGAGCTGATCCGATCATTTCCGTTGCGGCCGATCCGATCCGAAGCCGAATTAGATCGCGCTGAGGCGATGCTGCATCAGTTATTGGACGCGCCAAGTCTCTCCGCGCCAGAACAAGACTATCTCGAAATTCTCGGCAATCTCATTGAAGAATACGAAAGCAAAGCACATCCGATTGAACCGCTGCCGCCAAATCAGATGCTTGCAATGTCTATCGAGAGCAAAGGCGTGACACAAACAGAAGTCTCCCGCGCAACGGGTATACCTGTATCGACGATTTCAGAACTCATTGCTCAAAAACGCGAATTCAACCGCGCGCACATCGAGAAACTCTGCGCCTACTTCGGGCTCGATCCAAAAGCTTTCATCCACGTGCCAAATAGAGAACTGGTCGCAAGATAGGGGGTTGAATATACGCCACAATCAAGAAATTGCGTCCCACGCATCCAGGCGAATTGCTGCGTGACGAGATCATGCCGGCGGCGGGGCTGACTCAACACGTCTTGGCCAAGTTGTTGGGCGTTTCGAGGAGAACGGTTGACGAGATCATTAGGGAGAATCGGCGCGTATCGGCGGACATGGCGCGCCGCCGCGCTCGGCTATTCGATACAACGCCCGAATTGTGGTTGGGTCTTCAGCAAGATGTCGATCGCCGGGAAGGCAGCTCATTGATGCGAGGTTAGGCCGTGACTGAGAAGGAGCCAAAATCGAAGCGGTTAGTGCTTGACGGAAATGCTGCTTCCGCTTCGGTCGATCAGCCGGCATTTTTGTCCAAGCCTCTTGGTGCCCCTGTGTATCACGGTTTCCCACTCATCCCCGAGACCTCGATCGATGGCTGGCTCTACGGGGCAATCACTGAATTTGCTGACGCCTCTGGCTGTTCCGAAGGCGATGGATTTGTTCAGGCTCCGGACGGCACGCGAGCTGGACTTGTTTGGGACGTTGGTGAGGGGGAAATACAGGAGATCTGCCCGCCTGATCCGGAAAGGTGGGGCGTTTACCAGGTCTGGTTTCCTCGGCTCGTGCACAACGTCGATGACTTATGCGACTGCTTCGCGCATGTCCTGCCGGCGCTTCGTAAGAAACATGCGGAGCTGAAGACCGGAAAGACCGCTAACCGTAGAGACGATGAACAGTAACAAGGTCAAAATGGGCAGCTTTCGTCGATTCCTTACGACTTCACATTCGACAAAGTACTTATTGTTCGTCCTTATTGGATCGTGGGTGTGGCTTTGGGCAGCCCCGGGACTATCCGCCGGTCCTCACTTACTTCGGATATTCGCTTATTGCGCTGGTGTTTCTGTGGACGCGGCCTTTCAGCGCTCTTCGTTATGATATTCGCGTTAGTGTGCTTGGCCGCGGTCATCTGCATCCTTCTAATGCCCGGGGAAACGATACCCGAAGGCTGGCTAAAGCGATGGAGGCGTGGCAAAGAATACGGGGCTTCTCGTTGAGCCGTCGAGGAAACAAGAGTGTGCGAAAACGATCCAAAACTGAAGCACTCCGTCGTATGCACGAGCTTCGAGACATTATCAATGCTTGTGATCCAGTCGGACTGATGGCGTGTGGCTGTCCGGACACCGTCGATCTTAAGAACGGCGAAGTATGGAGTGACGTAGACAGACCCGATGACGGAATAAGTCCGGCGGCTTATTTCATAAGGAGGTCAGTGAATGAAATTGGATCGTCAAACAAAGTATGAAAGGAGGGTGCATGGGAAATGTTTTTAGGCCCAAATACAAAAATAAAGACGGCACGGTGCAGCAAAGCCAGGTGTGGTGGATCAAGTACTACCGCGATGGCCGGCCGCATCGGGAAAGCAGCGGCAGCGAAAAAGTCGGCGTTGCGCGGGTCTTCTCAATCGCAAGTAAGCGCGATTTGGATGTGGTCCGAGAGAAGATGGAACGCAACGCGATGGAACGTCTCTACGCAGCTTCGAATCCCGCCTCGAATTCACACCCCAATTCGCATCACTTTGCCCGTGACGGGCAAAGTTTGGGCAAAGTGGAGCCGATTTTGGGCTCTTCGGACGCTCAAAATTCTGCTAAGTTATTGGAAGTAAACGACGGCCCCGTAGCTCAGAAGGATAGAGCAGCGGTTTCCTAAACCGTTGGTCGGGGGTTCGATTCCCTCCGGGGCTATTTCAATCAATCCCGTATCCGTACTGCGTTGGGGCGTTGTCGCGCGTTGTCCCTGGCGCTCACGGGATCGTTCTTGATGGTTGTTTAATTTAATGTCCGCCTGCCAACAGGCGGCGGGGCTCCGGGGCAGGTCCTGAATTCCTGGAAGAACGGCGGGCAACGCGCTAGCCTACTCGGCACAGGTAAGTGATTTCGGCGTGATCGACTTCACGCCGGTCCCTAATCGTAATCAGAAGGAGGCTCGCTATGCGTAAGCTGACGCTCACGATGGCCGCGGTGTTTGCCTATGGCCTGTTATCGAGACCTGCGCTGCTCCAGCAGAAGGGGGGCGAAGACGAGACCGGTCCGTACGAGGTTGTGTCCGGCTGGCCGCAGCCGCTTGCCAGTCCTGGCTACGCGTTGGGCTCTCAGGGCGGTGTCTTCGCGGAAAGCCCGAACCGGGTGATTCTGCTCAACCGCGGTGAAATCAAGCTGCCAGAGAAGCTGCCCAACAACTTCAACGGCGCTTGGGGTTCGATCGGTTCGGCGCTGACGCCGACGCCCGTAATGCGCAATTGCATCATCATCGTCGATGCCGCTGGCAAGATGATCGAGTCATGGACACAATGGGATCACCTGTTCCAGGGTGGGCGGGGTCCGCACAAGGTCAAGATCAGCCCGTACGATCCGGAACGGCACGTCTGGGTTATTGACGACATGCGACAGCAGATTTTCAAGTTCACCCACGACGGCAAGCAACTCGTGATGACGCTTGGAGAGCCGGGTGTGGCGGGGACTGATGAGAAGCACTTTGGCCGGCCGACGGATATTGCGTGGCTGCCAGACGGGACGTTCTTTATCAGCGACGGCTATACCAACACGCGCGTGATGAAGTTCGACAAGAACGGGAAGTTCCTGATGCAGTGGGGAACCCCAGGCACCGGGAATGGTCAGTTCAATACGGTGCACGCGATCGACATCGATCGAAACCGCCGTGTTTACGTAGCTGATCGAGGGAACATGCGCATCCAGGTTTTCGACGAGAACGGCAAGTATCTGGACCAGTGGGGTAACCTGCGCCAGGCGCAACATGTCATAGTCACGGCTGATGGAAATCTCGGAGTCATCGGTGGAAACAACAATAAGGTAGTCAAGTACGACCTCAATGGGAAGATGCTCACATCCTGGGGCACGCAGGGCACGTTTCCCGGCGGGATCTGGAACCCGCACCAGTTCTCGGTCGATTCAGAAGGGAACCTGTACATCGCGGAGGCTACCGGCGGACGCACGCAGAAATTCCGGCCCAGACCAGGGGCTGACCGGTCGAGGCTGATCGGTCCACCACCGGCGCTGATGCCCTTGTCAACCAAGTGAGCATGCCAACCGAGGACGTAGCCGTTGCCGTTCGACCGGCTAGGCTCTGGTACCGGGTGCTTAACCGGCGGCAATGGAAAGCGTTGATCGTGGCCAATCTCGGTTGGCTGTTCGATGGATACGAGACGTACGCCCTGATACTCACGGTCGGGCTCACCTTTCAACAGCTCTTGCCGGTCGAGAGCCATCCGGCGATTCCGTTTTACGCAGGTTTAACGATTGCACTCACCCTGCTTGGGTGGGGGCTCGGTGGAATCGCCGGTGGGATTTTGGCTGACTACATCGGTCGCAAGCGAACGTTGATCTATTCCATCCTGGCGTACTCGTTAGTCACCGGGTGCACAGCTTTGGCCTGGGACTTGACGTCATTCGTGGCTCTGCGCTTCATCGTTGGCCTCGCGCTCGGCGCTGAGTGGGGTACAGGTACTTCAATGGTGGCGGAGCTGTGGCCTGACGAGCACCGCGGTAAGGGTGCCGGCCTGATGCAGTGCGGACTGGGCATAGGGTTCTTCTCGGCGTCAGCCGTGTGGTTTTTCATCAGCGCCCTTGGACCTTCATCGTGGCGCTGGATGTACGTCATCGGAATCCTTCCGGCACTCGCGACCTGGTGGATCCGGCGTGGCCTGGTTGAATCGGACAAGTGGACGCAATCCGATCGGCGGCGGCGTGAAGTAATCGCGGCCCAGAATCGCGGGGAGCCGCTCGACGAGGTTTCCCGGCAGCTCGCCCGGTTTACTCTTGTCGATCTCTTTGCGAATCCACGAACGCGTCGGCTGACAATTATCGCGTTGCTGATGTCTACCACGACGACATTGGCATGGTGGGGCATCTCAACCTGGGTGCCGGCGTACGTTTCTTCACGTGCCGCCATGCAAGGGCTGCCGGGCGCACGATGGGCGAGTCTTGCGGGCATGTGCTACAACCTTGGCGCGATATGCGGATACATCGCGCTAGGCTTCTTGGCGGATGCATGGGGTCGTAAGCCGGTGACGATCGCCTGGTTTGCTCTCGCTCTACTCTCAACGCCTGTCCTCTTTCTTTGGACACACGACTTGTCGCTGCTCCTGCTCGTGTGCGGTATCAATGCCGTTTTTTCGCTCGGCCAGTACACGTGGTGCCCCACGTGGCTGCCGGAAGTCTATCCAACTCGGATTCGGGCAACCGCAGTTGCCTTCTGTTTCAATGCACCGCGATTCATCGCATTCCTGGGACCGCTGGCGGCCGGGACACTCATCACGTACTTCGGCGGTTACGGCAGGGCGGCGGTTATGGTGAGCATGATCTACATCCTCGGCATCGTCGTTGCTCCGTTCTTTCCCGAAACCCGCGGCAAAATGCTGCCCGACTAGCCGGCCTCAAAAAATCTACGTGTCAGCTACGACGAAGGAAGACTCGAGATTAATCGTACCGCGTGCGAAGTGATGGGGTTCCGCTTTACCACCGTGCTACTGGCTGGTATCATACCGCCCGTTAAATAACTACAACGCAGCGTTTACCATCTGGCTTCAGCCCGAGGGCATTGACCAAACACGCGCTCTACTGTATCTCCGTTGCAGTTTGCATGACCTGGACTTTGGGCGTTGGGTTAACAGCGTAAAGGAAGCATGACTAGCAGCAATCCGGTCTGGAGAGCCAAGCGCCGTGCCGGCCCAGTGCGGGTTCCGCTACGGAGGCCATTTTGCCTGTACATTCTCGAATGATGCGAATCATGCAACGCCTGCATGATCGCAATGAATGGAAGTTCTTCTCGGTTTTGCCGAAGGCCAGCCATGGCCTCGCCGCCGTTTGGTGGCTGCTCGTCGGGCTCAGAGGTGTTCTGCCGGCCGTGTTCGCCATCGCGATGGGCATCGTCGTCAGGAGCGTTCAGCATGGCGAGAGCCTGATCAGTCCATTGCTCTTCTCCGGTGTCGTGTTCGTTCTGCTCCAGATTCTCGCGCCCATTCACCAGAGCGTTGGCGCCAATCTCGGCGACCGCACAGCAGCCTGGCTCTACGACCAGCTCACCGAGGCGTGCGTCCGTCCGACGGGTATGGGTCATCTCGAGGATCCGAAACTCACTGGCGATCTCAGCCTTGCCCGCGACTTCGATCTCGGCATGATGGGTCCGCCGATCTCGATCTCCATGGACTTCATCGCCGGAGGCCTGGTCGAGATGACCGGTGGTGTTGCGTCAGCCGCAGTGCTTGCGTGGTATCGCTGGTGGGCGCCTCTTGTGCTTGCAGGCGCGTGGCTGGCGACGCACTGGTTGCTCCGCGAGAGCGCGATCTGGCGCGATCGAAACACCGACGAAGTGCGCGCAGCGCAGCGCGACTCGGAGTACGCGTACCGGCTTGCCGTCGATCCGCCTGCTGCCAAGGAGCTGCGATTGTTTGGTCTTGCGGGCTGGGTCATCGAACGATTCGTTGCCCGGCGTACGCGCCTTCACCAACTGCAGTATGAAGCCACACGTCTGCGCGAGAAGCCCGTCGTCTGGAGCTTGCTTCTGGTGGTGAGCGCGAATGTGTTGGTGTTCTGGTCGCTCGCAAACGCGGCGATCAGCGGCAGCCTCGATCTCGGGGCTGCCATCGTGTTTGCTCAGTGCGCGCTCGGCACGTCGATGATCGCGTTCGGTGGGCTTAATTGGGCGCTCGACTGGGCGGCTTCGCCGGTCGCCGCCGTGCTTCGTCTCCAAGCCACGATGAATTCCGCCGGCGCGTTGCGGTCGGGTAGTCGCCGCGCGGACAGCATGCCTCGATCGGCGATCCGCTTCCGCCATGTTACATTCGCGTACCCGAGTGGTGGTGCCGCGCCGGTGCTCCAGGAATTCGATCTTACGATTCCGGCAGGATCGTCCCTGGCGATCGTCGGCAGAAACGGTGCAGGGAAGACCACGCTTGCCAAGCTGCTGTGCCGGCTCTACGATCCGCAGTCCGGCGCGATTGAGGTCGACGGCGTCGACATCCGTGAGTTCGATCTGGAGAACTGGCGATCGCGGGTTACCGCGGTGTTTCAGGATTTCATCCGATTTGAATTGCCGCTGCGCGACAACGTCGCGCCTCAGGGCGCGCCAGACGATCATGTGCTCGCGGCACTTGCCTCGGCTGGAGCCGGCGGGCTGGCCAAACTTGAAACCATCCTTGCGCGCGGCTATGAGGGCGGGACCGATCTGTCGGGCGGGCAATGGCAACGCGTCGCATTGGCGCGGGCGCTGTGCGCGGTGCGGCTCGGAGCCGGCGTTGTGCTTCTCGATGAGCCGACCGCCCAACTCGACGTACGCGGCGAAGCCGAGATCTTCGACCGCATTCTTGCCGCCACGCGTCACTGCACAACCATCCTTATCTCGCACCGTTTTTCGACGGTTCGTCATGCCGGCCGCATTTGTGTCCTCGAAAACGGAGCGGTCGTCGAGCTCGGTACGCACGACGAACTGATGGCCCTCGGCGGCCGGTACCGCACGATGTTTGATATGCAGGCCCAGCGATTCAACGCTACTGAAGACGAGGAGGGTATGGCGTATGACGTCCTCGCGTAAGCCGCCGTCCGCGCTGCCTGCGGCACTGCCTTCGATGTGGCGTCTGTGCAAGCTCGGTTACCGCCACGAGCCCGGGTTGTTGATGGCCGCGTTCCTGATTTCTCTGCTGTCGGCGTTGCCCGACTCGTTGGTGGCGGTCTGGCTCAAGGTGCTCGGCGATGGCGTTCTCCAGCAGAATCGCGCGAGGGTTCTCGCTGCGGCCATTGCGCTCGGAGTCTCGGCGGCTGCCACCTGGTTTCTGCGAACCGTCAGTACGCGTGTCCAGCGGCGCTTTCGCGACAAGGTTACGATCGCGCTCGAGTCGCACGTCGCCAGGCTTCAGGCGTCGGCCGCGACCATTGCGCACCACGAGCAGCCCGAGTACCTCGATCGACTCGCGATGTTGCGCAACCAGGTGTTCGTGCTCGACCACATGTACATGTCGTTGTTCTCAACGTGCGCGTGGATCTTGCGTCTCGGTATCACTATTGCTTTGCTCCTTTCCATTCATCCCGCGTTGATTCTGCTCGCTGTCTTCGCGCTTCCGACGGTATGGACATCGGCGTGGCGGCCCGCCGTCGAGCGAGTCGCCTGGGAGAGCCGTGCATCGGCGCAGCGCCTCGCTCGCCATCTGTTCACCACTGCAACGACCGCCGCGCCCGGCAAAGAGGTGCGCGTCACCGGCATCGGATCGCGTCTGGCCAGTGACCGCCGCGCTGCCTGGGAATGGTGGTACCAAAGCATATCGAAGGCGCGATGGGATTCGGGGCCGTGGCACGCGCTCGCATGGGCCGTCTTCGCGAGCGCTTACATTGGCGCAGTCGTGTTTGTGGCCATCGGCATGCGTTCGCCGGCCGGCGACGTACTGCTGGTCCTGGCCGCCGGCGCGCGCCTGTCGGCCTACATCGGCGGTGCCGTCGGTGAGATCGGATTCCTGAGTAGTATCTGGATAGACGGAGCTAAACGCCTCGCGTGGCTCGAAGACTATGTGGCGTCTTTGACGGCGACGGCCGATTTGCCCGTGCCCACGCGGCTCACCGAAGGCATACGTCTGGAGAATGTTTCTTTCGTCTATCCCGGCACCGAACGAGTCGTACTTGAAAATGTGTCGCTCGAATTGCCAGCCCGAAGAGTCGTCGCCATCGTTGGCGAAAACGGAGCGGGGAAGACCACGCTCGTGAAGCTGCTCAGCAAGTTTTACGAGCCGACATCCGGCACGATCTACGTCGACGGCCAGCCGCTGGCTCGCATGCCCGCCGACAACTGGCGCGAACGCATTGCAGGCGCCTTCCAGGATTTCTTCCGCTTCGAGTTTCGCGCTCGCCAGAGTATCGGCGTGGGCGACGTGCCGCGTCTGGACGATGAACCTGCCGTAAAGACCGCAGTGGATCGCGCCGGCGCCGGTGACGTCGTGTCACGCTTCGCTGCCGGTCTCGACACGCAGCTTGGTCCGACGTGGCCCGAAGGGGTCGAAGTGTCGTTCGGACAATGGCAGAAAATCGCGCTGGCGCGCGGCTTCATGCGCGACCGGCCGCTGCTTGTTGTGCTCGACGAGCCGACCGCCGCCCTCGACGCCGAAACCGAGCACGCGCTGTTCGAGCGCTACGCCGCAGCTGCTCGCGGCACCAATGCGGAAGGCCGCATCACGATCCTCGTCTCGCACCGTTTCAGCACCGTGCGCATGGCTGACCTCATCGTCGTACTCGACGGCGCGCACGTCGTCGAAACCGGCTCACACGAAGAGCTCATCGCAAAGCCTCAGATGTCTCCTTGGCAAAGGAGGGGACGACGCGCCATCAAGAAAAATTCCCGTTCCAATGAAAGGCGCGGACGGGGTGGTTCGTTCAAACTCCAAAACGATTTCTCTTGAACGAACCACCCCGTCTGCGCCCGTCAAGGGCTTCGCGATATTTTCTTAATGGGCGCAGCCACCCCTCCTTTCCCAAGGAGCTTGGCAGCCCATTGTTCTTGCGAAAGCTAGGGTGGAAGGCGGACTCTCGTCCCTACAGTTGCGGCAGAAGCAATCCATTGAGGCGTTTTTGCTTTTGTTGTGCAAAGCCGGTCAACGTATAATCCGCCAGGGATGAATCGATGAAGCAGTTCAAAGTTACGCTGTTCGCGTCTGCCGTCACTGCCGCGGCCATCCTTGCTGCGTTCGTGCACACGGGCCAGGCCCAGACCGCGGGCCAGCCAGCCGACCACCCGGCGGTCACAGTCCACGGACATACCTACACGCCGCGGTCGATATTGGCACGCAACATGGGCACGCCGGAAGACCAGACGACGCCGTTCCCACCCCACAAGATCATCGGCAACATCTACTACGTTGGAACGCGGACCCTGAGCTCCTTCCTAGTCGTCACACCGCAGGGAAATATCCTGATCGACAGCACGTTTGAGCGGAATGTGCCCACGATTGAGAAGTCGGTCAAGCAACTGGGGTTTCAGTTCTCCGACATTAAGATCCTGCTCGGTAACCACGCACACGGCGATCATCAGGAAGGCGATGCCCTGGTCAAACAGTTGACCGGCGCACAGGTGATGGCGATGGCCGAGGACGTGCCGGCGCTCCAGGCGCTGAAATCTGGAGGTAAAGAGCACCCGATCGACAAAGTGCTGCACGACGGAGAGGCAGTGACGCTGGGTGGCACGACGCTCGTGGCGCACCTGACGGCAGGCCACACTCCCGGCTGCACAACCTGGACGATGAAGGCGCAGGAAGGCGGAAAAACCTACAACGTGGTCATCAACTGCAGCCTGCGCCCGCCCGCGACGCTGCCGCCCCCGCTTGTTGACGCGTTCAACCGCTCGTTCAAACTCGTGCGCTCGCTGCCGTGCGATGTACAGCTCGGAGATCACCCTGCCCAGTACAACATGCAAGAGAAGTACGCGAAGCTCCAGAACCGCGGCCGGAACCCCTTCATCGACGCCGCCAGCTGCAAGATCGAGGTGGACATCGAGGAGGCCATGTTCCACGCGATCCTCGCCGAGCAGCAGAAAGCCGCAGGAGCCGTTACGCACTAGTGCAGTGTAACGGTTGAAGTGGTAGCGGCTTTGCCTCGCCAAGTTTCATCATGGCGAAACAGGGAGTCACAAACTTTACAAATCGAACGAAAAGATGCTACCGTCGCGAAGATTCCACAGAATCCACACATCGGATAAATCTATGAAGTTGATCGCCGCAGCTATAGTGATTCTTCTTCTCATGCCCGGCGCCGCGCCGGCGCAATGGGTGAATGTGCCGCTGCCGAATACGCCGCGCACGCCGGATGGGAAGCCGAACATGACTGCGCCAGTACCGAGAACTCCGGATGGCAAGCCGGTTCTAACAGGGATTTGGAGAAACCCTGATGGCAAATATCTCAATAACATTGCGGCAGACGGAATCCAGGTCCCATTCCAACCGTGGGCGGAAGCGCTGTACAAGCAGCGGCAAGAGAACTTCAGTAAAGACCGGCCTTCCGGCCGCTGTTTGCCTCACGGTGTACCCGACGCGCTGCTCGTGCCTGCGACTCCGTGGAAGATCATCCAAACGCCGGCTGTGACCCTGATTCTCCTGGAGAACCAGGGTCACTTCCGGCAGGTTTTCACGGATGGCCGCGGTTTCCCGAAAGAAAGAGATCCGAGCTGGATGGGTTATTCGATAGGGAAATGGGAAGGTGACACCTTCGTTGTCGACACCATTGGTTTCAACGATCAGACGTACCTCGACGACGGAGGCCATCCGCATAGTGAGGCATATCACTCGACCGAACGCTTCCGGCGCCGTGACTTCGGGCACCTGGAATTCGAAATCACCATTGACGATCCGAAAACGTATACAAAACCGTGGAAAGCAACTGTTCCTTTCGAATTGTTTCCGGATAACGAGTTAATGGAAAGCGTCTGCGAGAACGAAAAGGATGCTGAACACCTGGTCGGCAAGTAAAGGAGGAGAGATGGGCACCTGGAACGCCAACGAGTACGTACCAGCGCGCTCGTGCAACGCTGCCTCCCAAAAGGTGTGGGGCCTGTCACGAAAGCCAGGCAGGGCGTGATCTGGCCTCGAAATCAATCACGAAATCAATAACGAGGTTTATATGAAAAACGTTCTGTTGGGACTCGCCGCGGCCGCGTGTGTCGCTGCTGTGCTGATGGCACAAGGGAAAATTAATCCCACCGACCCGCAGCCGACCTGCAACATGTGTCCGGGGACACTCGTCCCGCTCTCTGAGCTCGAGGCTTATACGAAGAAAGCCATCGCCGAGAATCTTCTCGATCAGCAGGTGAGAGATATCGAGATCGGAAAGGCTCATGTCGGCATCGGCATGGTCTACCGCGGAAAGCTGGACAAGCCCGGCAAGGACTCGGTCGCTGAACATGACCAGGTCAGCGAGGTCTACCACATCATCTCCGGGTCGGCCACGCTCGTCCTGGGCCCGGATATCGCCAACAGGCAGCGGCGTCCCGCGACGCAGCGGACCGTTGTCGAGTTCAACGGGCCGGGAAACAACGGATCGGAAATTCGGAACGGCGTGGCGCATCAGATCAAGGCTGGAGACGTCGTGGTCATTCCGGCGGGCACGGGCCACTGGTTCACGAAGATCGACGATCACATCAACTACCTGATGATTCGCTACGATCCCGACAAGGTCACACCCCTAAGGAGCGAGGCGCAGTCGAAGGAGTACTTGTCCAAGCCCGCGCCGCGCTGAACCGGAGCGTCCAGGCTGCCCCGGGGCAACTTGGGGGCGTCGTGCTGTGAGTCGGAGCAAAGTCGAAGCAACATGGTGGGATAGGTGCTCCGATTAAGGCCGGTCGTGTCCTTTTGCCAGTTCAGCTGATGTCCGATTATTCTTGGCAATCTGCCTGATTTCTACCAATAATGACCACTGAATGGCATCCACCCCATGCCGTAAGGAGAATGGATAATGAGCAACATTAAATTGAAGGTGAACGGGAGAACGCACACCCTGGATATCGACCCTTCGACTCCGCTGCTCTATATTCTGCGCAATGATCTCGGCTTGCAAGGTCCGCGGTTTGGTTGCGGACTTGGCCAGTGCGGGGCGTGCACAGTGATCATCGATGGCGCGGCGACTCGGTCGTGCATCACGCCGACTTCCAGCGTTAAGGGCGAGGTCACCACGCTCGAAGGCCTTGCCAAACAAGGCAAGCTACACCCCATCCAGCAGGCCTGGATTGACGAGCAGGTCCCGCAGTGCGGCTTCTGCCAGAACGGGCAAATCATGAATGCCAAGGTGCTGCTGGACCGGAATCCGAATCCAACGGATGCGCAGATCCGCGAGTGGATGGCTGGGATCCTGTGCCGCTGCATGACGTATTACCGCGTCCAGGCTGCCATCAAGCGGGCCGCGAAGGTGAAAGCAGCTGACGGGCCAGCTTTGATTAAGGAGGTGGTCGCATGACTCCCTTCACGAACATTCCGAAACAGGTCGAGGAAGTGTTGGAGAAGTGGACCGGGACGACCTCCCGCAGGAACTTCCTCAAGAGCTCGGGCCTATTCGTGGTGAGCTTCAGCGCGTCGGCGGTCGCGGGTGCCAGTCCGCTCGGCAATGAGCCGAGGGGGGCGAGCGCCCAAGCGGCGCCCCAGGCTGCTGGTCCGTATCCCGACCCCAACTTCAGACAACTCGATTCGTGGATCGTCATTCATGAGGACAACACGGCGACCTTCTATGTCGGAAAGACGGACTGTGGCCAGGGTACCGGGACGGCCTTCCGGCAGATGATGTCCGATGAACTGGACATCGCATTCAACAGAACCACCTGCATCATGGGCAGCACCGACATCACCGTCGACCAGGGCGGATCGGGCGGTTCGGATGCTATCCAGACCGATGGCTGGCCCATGCGGCGCGTGGCTGCCGAGGCTCGGCGAGTCCTGCTGGGGTTGGCATCCGCGCGGTTTGGGGTGCCTGTCGATCAGCTCGCCGTCAGCGAGGGCGTGATCACTGTGAAAGCAGATCCCGCCAGGAAAGTCACCTACGGAGAACTGATCGGCGGAAAGAGGTTCAATATCACGCTGACGGGGAACAACATCGACGCGACCACCGGTGTGGCCAAGGTAAAGCCGGTCCAGGAACTCAAGATGGTTGGCCAGTCGCCCCAGCGCTATGACATTCCTGCCAAGGTGGACGGCTCGTTGAAATGGGCCGTGGACGTTCGGCTTCCCGGCATGGTTCATGCGCGCAACGTGAAGCCGCCGGTGGCCGGCGCCAAGCTGATCAGCATCGACGAGTCCTCCGTTCGACGGGTACCTGGATTCATCAGGGTGGTGAGCCAGGGCAACTACGTCGCGGTTGTCTGCGAGCGGGAAGAGCAGGCGATCCGAGCGTCCAGAGAGCTCAAGGTCAACTGGCAGAAGCCGGCGACAGCATCCTTCCCCGCATCGGAAGATCTGTACAAATACATGCGCAACGCGACGCCCACCTCGAGCGCCAGGCCGAACGTTGTTGGGAACCCGGACGCGGCGCTGGCAGGCGCGGCGAAGGTCGTCGAAGCCGAATACGATTTCCCGTTCCAGGGCCACACGGCCTTCAGTCCTGCCCACGCCATGGCCGATCCGTCGAACGGTCAGATGACGATTTATTCCAATGACATGAAATCCTATGGTCTGCGAACAGGCGTCGCTGATTTTCTTGGGATGCCGCGGGACAAGGTGCGCGTCGTCTGGATGGAGGGCCCCCAGGGGTACGGCCGTACGGCCGCCGATGACGCGGGCTTCGAAGCGGCCTTCCTGGCCAAAGAGATCGGCCGGCCGGTTCGAGTGCAATGGATGAGGCACGAGGAGACGGCCTGGGATACGAAAGGCCCGGCATTTACATTCAAGATGCGCGGAGGGCTGGATGCCCAGGGCAATCTCATCGCGCTGGATTACAATGCTCAGGCCGCCGACTACAATCACCTCGGTTATAACGAGGCCGATACCGTACTGATCGCCCAGCTCATGGGAAAGAGGCGCTCCACGCCGGCCCCGGGCAGCGCGGCCACGCCTTCGGACATGTACGCCATCCCGAACCGGCGAATGGCCACACAGGTCGTGGGCCTGCCCCTCGTTTGGGAGACGCCGCTTCGCACTGGAAACTTGCGGGATCCCAATGGTCCACAGGTAACCTTCGCCGCCGAATCGTTCATTGACGAGCTGGCGGCGGCGGCGAAAGCCGACCCGGTCGAGTTTCGCTTGAGGCTCCTCACCGCCAGCACCACCGATGACAACGGGTTCAAGCGGGCGCGCTCCATCGCCGCGGTCAAGGCGGCGGCGGAGGCTTATGGCTGGGACACGCGTTCTTCACCGAAAGCGCTCGGCACCGGAACCATTCTCAGCGGTCGCGGTGTATCGTACTCCTTCCGTAACCAGACGGTCATCGCAGAGATCGCCGAGGTCGAGGTGAATCGCAAAACCGGTCACGTTTGGGTGAAGCGTCTGGTCTGCGCGCACGACTGCGGGCTGGTCATCAACCCCGAGGCGCTGCGCCGCACCATCGAGGGCGGCATGCTCCACTCGGTAAGCCGCACGCTCTACGAGGAAGTAAAGTTTGACACCGAAAAGGTCACCAGCGTGGATTGGAACTCTCATCCCACGCTCACGCACGCCGACACGCCGGCCAGGATCGACGTCGTGCTGGTGAACGGAGATCCCAATCCGAACCGGCCCGATCTTCCTCACTATGGAGCCGGCGAGGCGGCATGCAAACCCGCGATCGCAGCGGTCGCCAACGCGATCTACGATGCAACCGGCGTTCGTGTCCGCCGGGTACCATTCCGAGAAGGGCGCGTGCTCGCAGCACTCCAGGCTGCAGGCGTGTAACCAAAGGAAAAAGACTTATCCATGGCCCGCTGCGCCGATTCTGGCGCGGCGGGCTTTTTGTTTGGTGCATGGATAGGTGTACTTAGCGAATGGGCGCATTCGATGACGACCCGCGTTGCAGTTCAACGAATTCCATTTGCTGATTTTGCGTCGTATACTATCATCCAATTCCTTCTGGACAGTTCTTGAGGAGGCCAGTCATGCGGTCAATTGGAATTGCACTTTGCTGCCTGCTCCTGTTCTCGGCTGCGGCGTTTGCTCAGGGCGACCGCGGAACGACCAGTACAACCGTAACTTTTTATAGAGACGTTCTACCGATATTGCAGGCTAGATGTCAGAGCTGCCACCGCCCAGGTGAGGTTGCGCCGATGTCCTTCCGCAGTTACCAGACCACGCGTCCATGGGCCAAGGCGATGAAAGCCGCGGTTATCGAAAGAAAAATGCCCCCTGGTGGCCTCGATCCGCAATATGGGCATTTCGTCGATAATTTCAGCCTTACGCAGAGCGAGATCGACACGATTGCCAAATGGGCCGATGGCGGTGCGATTGAAGGCGACACCAAAGATGCTCCTCCTCCAGCGCAATGGGTGGAGGGCTGGCGCTCGAACCCAGACGTTGTCATAGAAGTGCCCCCATTCGAGGTGCCGGCGAGAGGCTGGGTTGAGAACACGATCATGGTCCTACCCAACCCGTTTAAGAAAGATACCTGGGTGACAAGCATCGAAATTCGCCCTGGAGTACCTGCTGTCATGCATCACGCCGGTGTCCGCTTTGCACCTCATATGGATGGTGTGAAGTATGGCCAATTTTTCTGGTCCGACATCAAGCGAGATGAGGCCGGGGTCCACATCCCAGGACAGCCGAGACCGCAGCGGGTCACATTTTGCAGCGATGATCATAGTCAGGTGTGTCCTGCCCCCGAGACTGACCTGATTCCTGACGGCGCTGCTGCAGGCTTTGAGGGTTTTTACCGGCCGGGTGCTGCCCCTCTGGATTATGCCTACTATAAGACGGCATATCTAATTCCGGCGAACAGCGACGTGGTCCTCAGCCTTCACTGGACTCCGATCGGCAAGGCCGTTACCGATGTCACGAAGATTGGATTCGTAGTCGCAAAACAAGAACCTCAACGGCAGTTAAGCATGAGGTCTTTAAAGCCCAGGGGTAATGATGGCTGGAATGATCGGCAGCGATGGCGTATTCCCGCGGGAGATTCCAATTGGGAGGCGCCTCCAAAAGACGTGATCTTCAACATGGATGCTGAACTGGCCGTGATGAGTATCCATATGCATGAACACGGCAAGGACATGAAGTACATGTTGATGTATCCGGATGGGAAAGTTGAAACGATACTGAATCAGCCGCACTATGATTTCAACTGGCAGATGACGTACAACCTGGAAAGAACTTTAAAGATACCGAAAGGCACGAAGCTCCGGATAATGTCGCACTTTGATAATTCTCTGAATAACAAATTCGCTCGTGATCCCAATAGAGAGGTCTACGGCGGAGAACAAAGTTGGGAAGAAATGGACGCTCCCTGGATCGGATTGATCTTGGATATAGGCGTTGACCCCAAGAATGTCTACAGTGAAAATCCGGGAGACGAAACTTCTTTTTGGAGTCGGACTCAGTCGAACTAAATTCGCGGGTCTCTTCCCTCCTTTTCAAAGGAGTGGAAAATTGAAGTTTACGGCTTCCATCCAGCAATCCTGGGGTGTCTGGGCCTGCCTTGCCGCGCCCCGCCCCTGGCACCTGCCTTTTCCATCGCCGAAGATATTCGACACGCGTTCCCGGAAGAGGCGGGTTCAAGGTCCACCGTCTACTTCTTGACGAGCAGCATCGTC
>WNGK01000320.1_pt1 | contig 105533 bp, 92 predicted proteins | sample 5400601 | NCBI WGS metagenome assembly WNGK01 (sample SAMN13153376, study PRJNA577476) | soil metagenome | isolation source: 60 cm soil or saprolite under Garry oak tree replicate 1 | place: USA:California | collected 2016-06-15 | reverse complement strand
AAGAGGTGGCGGTGGCGCTGGGTCTAAGCGTGAAGACTGCGGAAACTCATCGCTCCAATATCATGCGCAAGCTGCAGCTCCACTCGGTGAGCGACCTGGTACTTTACGCCGTTCGCAACAACATCGTTCACGTAGTGCAGGCGGGGATCGAATAGAAAATTCTAGCAGCCCTATGCCGCGGAATCATCCTCAGCGGGGCCGGGGATGCTAGATGGCGGGTCGCTGGCGGGATAGGAATCCGCCAGAGTTTTATCCATCATTTTCTCTCGCAGTTCCTGCTCCGCTTTTTCATTTACCTCGCCATCCTCGGGATCTCTTCCTGTCTTGCCATGGGCTGGGTCTTTGGTGGCGCACGAATTATCCTGTTCTTTTTCAGCCATAAACACATCCTCCTGGTCGACGCCGTAGTTCAGTCCGGCGACGGACCTTCCGCGGCGACTAATTCCGACTTTCGCACCGGTGGACGACTGATCTCTTGAACCGTGCTGGGACGTTTTCGCGGTGGGGTGTTGTCCAGGTTTACCGGCTTGCGCTCCTGGGCGGAGCGGTAGAGGGCGCGAATGATGCGTACGTCCTGTAATCCTTCCACGCCAGAAGGTTCGGGCTCCTTGTCTTTGATGATGCAGTCTGAAAAGTAAATCAATTCTGGAGCGAACTGGTCACGTTTGGGAAATCGCACCGTCTTCTTTTTGCCGCCGATATCGAGATGATGCTGCAAGCCGGTCGCATATTCATACGCAGGATCGACGCGCAAAACGCCCTTGGTGCCGACGACGGTGTAGGCAGAGACATCGGCGGCGCCGAAGCTGCACGCGAAAGTTGCGGCGAGGCCACGCCGAAAACGCAGGGTCGCGAAAAAACTTTCTTCTACTTCACGGAATCGCGGGTCGCCACTATTTTCAGCAGCGCCGAATACCTCTTCCGGCTCGGCCCGGAACAGATAACGCGCCGCGTTGATGCAGTAGATGCCGATGTCGTACAGCGTTCCTCCACCCTTCTCCTTCTGCAGACGAAGGTTACCCGGTTTGACCTGCATAGTGAATACTGAGTCGAAGACTCGCGGTTCTCCCAATTTCCCAGACTGTACCAACTCGACTGCCCTGAGATTGGCCTCCTCAAAATGAAGCCGGTAGGCGATCATCAATTTGATATTGTTCTTTTCCGCCGCAGCGATCATCGCCTGACAGTCTTCCTCGGTCACCGCCATCGGCTTTTCACAAAGAACATGGACACCCGCCCGAGCGGCTGCTTCGGTATAGGCGCGATGCATGTGATTGGGCAGCGCGATATAGACGGCGTCTACTTCGCCGCTCTCCAGGCATTCGGAAAATTCTTCGTAGGAATACGTGTGCGGGACACAGTACTTCTTGCTGAGTTTTTTGAGTTTGGTGGGATTGTCGGAGACCAGCGCGGTCAATTCAGAATTGCGGGCATGGGCGAAGGCCGGGAACACCGCGTTCTGGGCGATGTAGCCCAGTCCTACCACGGCGTACCGGATCTTCTTTCCCCTTACCGAGTTGCGCTTCTTTACCTTTACCGAGTTGGCCATGAAAGGTGATCCGCTGCACTAGGCTGCCGGCTTAGATCTGCGCCCAGCGGTCTTGCGGCGGCTCGATACTTGCTCTTCTTCTTCCTCTGCTCCGCCTTCGATTGCTTCAACGTTAATTTGTTCGGCGATCTCCGTCAGCGTCTCGTCGGCTTCCTTTTCTTCTTCCAGCGTCTGTTCGAGCAGAGCGGCAGCTTCTCTGTCGCCCAGCAGGGTCGCGTAGGTTCGTACGCAGCCGTATCCCGCGATCTCATAATGTTCAACACGCTGAGCAGCCGCGATCATTGCCGCATCCTTCACCTCTTCTTCCATTTCATCGTCTTCAATGACTTCGCTGGCTTCTTTGATCAAGCCTTCCATACCTTTACATTTCTTTCCCTTGGGATCTTCTCCGATGCGGTCAAATATCTTTTCCAGCCGGGCCGCGTGCTGTTTGGTTTTCTCCAGATGTTCCTCGATGGACGTGCGCAACTCATCCGAAGATGCGGCTTCCACCATTTTTGGCAATGCTTTAATCAGTTGATTTTCGGCAGAGTACAAATCTTGGAGCTGTTCGACGTACAGATCTTTTAATGAACTGGATTTCACAATGCGCCTCCACGATTAGGTTGAGTTTAGGTTGAGTTTGAATGCAATACGAAAAATACAATTAAGAAAAAGAGGAATGGACCCCAGAACTGCACCCGCCGCTGCGCTCACCCGCTAACAAGAGGCGAGAAGCAGGGCCAGCCTCACTACGAGACCGGCGCCTGCTCGAGTGGTGGGTTTGATAGAGGGCAACTTTCATGTCGAGAAGCATAGGGTCGTACTGCAAGGCGAACAATCCTGCTGACGCTGTACTTTCCCTAAGGAATTTCTGTAGCGATTTTGCGGAACCGATCACGAGTGAACTTTCTCCAGCGCTGACCCGGCGGCGGCGCGTTTAGCAAATGTGAGATGGTCTCGCGACTCGCCGCCCTCGCACACTCAATCTCCCATTACTTGAGTGAGCACATCTTTCCCGGGTCCGCAGCGCTCGCTTTCGGTTTCTTTGATCAGTTGAACCGTGTACGTCCGAGGTGGGACTTTATCCACCTGCTTCTCGCCGACCAATCCAGAGTGCTATGTATTTTTCTCGCGGGAAACACTGTAGGGACGCTACAGACTAAAGGGTCATTCGCTGGCTCTGCGTGGGCTCTGCGTGCGGTTTCCCTGTATGTTTCGCCACACGATTTGCTTTTTACGCACTTTAATTGCGGTTCCGCCCATTTCACTGTGGTACAGCAACTTATCAAAACCCATACAGAGTGCACCGGATGGACCGGAGCAGCTACTCCACCTACTCTCAACCATGCAAGCGCACCTATTGTAAGACGCATGACCAAGAGCCTGATCCGTTGAAAGGAGATTCAAGTGAGCCACCCAGATTCCACCCCTCGGTTCGATACGGACCTTGACCTAGTAAGGCGAGCTCAGCAAGGCGACTCCGATGCATTTTCATCCTTATTTTATGCCCACAAGGCGAGGATTTACTCCGTCTGCCTGCGCATGACCAACAATACTGCGGAAGCTGAGGACTTAACGCAAGATGCGTTTCTGCAGGTTTTTCGCAAGTTACAAACTTTTCGTGGCGACTCCGCGTTATCCACATGGCTGTATCGCATCGCAGTGAACACTGTGTTGATGCACTTCCGCAAAAAGGCATTGCGTCAGGTCTCTCTCGACGAGCCCTTTAGCCAGGACGCGAAGATGGTCCGCCGCGAATACGGAAGTAAAGATGACCGGCTAACCGGCTCGGTCGATCGCATCGCATTGGCACGCGCGATCAAGGAACTGCCCGCGGGCTATCGAACAATCTTCCTGCTGCATGAAGTCGAAGGCTATGAGCACCAGGAAATCGCGCAGCTCCTAGATTGCTCCGTAGGAAATTCAAAATCACAACTGCACAAAGCCAAGCTGCGCATTCGTGAGTTGCTCGGATACGCCCGGGCGGAAGCTCAGGACGGAGCAAAACAGCCGGAGACGGCTCGCCAGCGGTCGAAGTCTTCCCGCGCGCAGGATCAGGAATTGTCGCCGGCACTCTTGCTGGAGGCTTGGGAGGAAGTGGCGATCGACGAAGAACAACAAGAGGCGGTGGCAGTGGTCTCGGCGGCGAGCGCAGCCACTCCGCAGCTCATCGGATCCAACGCGTGATGTTCATTAGCAATTGCATACGAGTTCAAAACAGGCCCATGAAGGCGAAGACAACGTGAACATTGGTGTAATCGTAACCATTGCTGGTGGTCGCCACTCTGAGACCGATGACGGACGGGGCGCACCGCGCAAGCGCATCGACAACAACGCCAACGCTAAAGCCACATCACAACTGCTCATGGGTTCGCCGGTAGGTTCCTGTGATGTGCTCGGGCAAAGCATCATCGATCGAGTTGTAGCCCGGCTTCGCGGTTTCGGGGCGCAACGGATCTCGATCATCTCGGAAGGGCCGCTTCCGGGTTGCACCGCCAGCAGTGGCAGTGGTTCTCTTTACCGCACCGGATCAACCCCCGGGTTTTGGCCGGCCTGGGATAGCGTAGTTTCCGAATACCTGAATCAAGGTGTGGAAACGTTGCTGTTAGTTCGCCTCGGACCTTATGTCGAGCTTGATTTGCGCGATTTGCTGCGTTTTCATCGGGAGAGTGCCAGCCCACTCACTCAGGTGTACAACCGGCACACCGCTCTTGATTTGGTGGTGGTGGACGCTGCGCCGCTACGGGAGGGCACGGGTTCATTTCGCACCCGCCTCAGCGCGCTGATTCCGCAACGCCAACGGTACAGCTTCACTGGATACACCAATCTTCTGGCAGAGCCAGCCGATTTCAGACGATTGGTGCAAGACGCGTTCTCCGGGCAATGTGGCATGCGTCCGGTGGGCCGTGAAGTTCGTTCAGGGATTTGGTACGGGGAGAGAGCCAGAGTGGATCGCTCAGCCACCATCCTGGCTCCGGCATTTATTGGCGCCGAGACTTGTATAGAAGCGTCTTGCACCATTAGTGGCGCCACCGCTGTGGAAAGGCAGTGCGAAGTGGACTGCGGCACCACCGTGGACGACTGTTGTGTGCTTCCCGGCACTTATCTGGGCATGGGTCTCAATGTCCAACATGCTCTAGTAAAGGGGTCGAAGCTGTTTCATTTGAATCGTGACATCGAGGTGGAGATCAGTGATTCGCGTTTAATCGGCACTACTTCTCCTTCTCGACAGTTGAGTAGAAGAGCGCGATCCGTGCTCGGACCGAGCGGGACGTTCGGCTTAAATTTGGTAACCCGCTCCTCGCAATTAGCATCTTTATTGACTACCCGCCGGTTTGGACGTGGCGACTGAGTGCGCCGGAAGGCCCACCTCTTCTGTGCCACGGCTACCGACGGCAAGTGACCAAAAAGGGGGCCCATCATGGTGATTAAGTTGCCAGAACACGTTAGTGCTAAAGAAGCGCGCACTTTTATGCGTGCGCTGCAGCCCGAACTCAGGCGCGACAGACCTCGTGTGGTGGTTGATATGTCGGCCGTCAAAGATATCGATACGGCCGCATTAGATATGCTGCTGGAATGCATGTCGAAAATCGCGCGACGGGACGGCGCCGTGAAGCTGGCGGGAATTTCGCCAGAGGCGGCAACTGTTCTGGAACTCACCCGGATGGATCAGATTTTTGAAATGTTTCCCACGGTGTCGGAGGCGGCATCGAGCTTCAGCGTGGCGCCTGTGGATAATAAGCTGTCTGACGAGGCTTCACCACAGCCAGCCGTCGCATAGCGCTTATCGGAAGTCGGGACTCGAGTCTCAAGGAGTGGGTATGAATCGCTGGACGGAAAAACTGCTCGGCGTAATTCTGGTATTCCTGCTGTCGGGGCTGCAGCCAGCCATGCTGCTGGCACAACAGGCGCCCGCAGAGACGCCGGCCCAGGCTGAGCAGCCACAAGCTCAACCGCAAACCGCGCAGCCGCAGGAGCCGAACCAGACACAACCGCAGTCGGAAAATCCCGATCGCCAGGACGTGGAAGACAAGGCATCTCAGGAACTTATCAATCGTAATCATTTGCCTGACAGTCCTGGGGCAACGAAACCGCAGACCGAGCAGGAAAAGGCAACGCCAGCAGTGGCGCAGACACCAGTTCGGAGCACACCGCAGCCCACGGGAACAGCCGCGGCTCAAGCTGGGAAACTCAGCGGCAATGCAGCATCGCGACCAGCTGGCGCTGCGATTGCACCGGCAAAGCAACGTCAAGTTCGATCGTTTCTGATAAAGATGGGCGTTATTGCAGGTGCGGGAGTAGCGATCGGAACCGTGGCTGCGTTGTCAAAGGGTACGTCACCGAAACCGCCAGGCGCTCGCTGAGTCATAAGGCAAATTTTCTATCGTAATGGGGGAGTCATTGAATCCAGCGGCGGTTAAGGAGACCCAACCAGAATCCTGCCCGGACGTCTTGCTGAGTTTTTCCGGCATGGATGGATCCGGGAAGAGCACGCAGATTGATCACCTCTGCAATCAGCTCATTGACGCCGGTCTTCCCTTCGTGCGGCTGGCATTCTGGGACAATGTAGTTGCGTTTCCACGATGGCGGGCAGGTTTCAGTCACAAATTCCTGAAGAGTGATGGCGGTATCGGCGCGCCTGGTAAGCCGGTAAATCGCAATGACAAAAACAACCGCGCCTGGTATCTGATCTTGGCTCGCTCCGCTCTTTTTGTCTTCGACGCTCTTAATCTGAGGCGCGTAGTAGCGAAGACCAAAGCCGAGGGAGCTCGTATCATCGTGTTTGATCGTTATATTTTCGATCAACTCGCAACTCTTCCTTTGGAGCATCCCCTGGCGAGAACCTATGCACGCGTGATAATAAAACTTGTTCCACGTCCAGACGTCGCGTATTTGCTGGATGCCGACCCTCAGGCAGCCCGGGAACGAAAACCAGAGTACCCTTTGGACTTCTTGTATAAATATCGTCGCTCGTATCTCTCTTTGCGGGATATCGCAGGCTTAACTTTGATTGAGGCGCGTTCCGAGGAAGAAGTTCGCCTGGCCATTTCACAAAAACTGCAAAAGTGCGTTCCGCTGCAAGGTCCGCAACTGGATTACAATTCCCTGGCGTCTGTTTGATATTGCTAATCTGGCCTGGGCTCTGGCGAGCTTGATCGCAAAGTCATCGTCTCCGTCACTTTCCCACTTTCACCGGCATCCCATATACAGGCTAAATCTCACCGAAACAGGTGTTTGCATGAACCAACGCGTGCGTGCCGCAGGCCATCCAAGGAGGAGCACAGGTTCTGCTTTGCTATGACATCCAACCCGCAAGCTGAGAAATTCGCGCTTGTCATCCCGACGCTGAATGAGGCGGGCAACATTCCAACCCTGTTCCAACGGATGCAAGCCGCCCTTGCGCCCGTGAATATCGATTACGAACTGATCGTAGTGGACGACGACAGTCGGGACGGAACGGCAGATGTGGTGCAAGCCTACGGTGTTCGTGATCCGCGAATTCGGCTGCTGGTGCGGAAAGGGGAACGCGGATTAGCCGGCGCAGTGATCCACGGATGGAAACATACGGACGCGAACTGGCTGGGCGTGATCGACGCCGACTTGCAGCATCCTCCGGAAATTCTGCCTGAGCTGTTGAATGCAATTCGCGGCGGTAACGATATCGCAATCGCCAGCCGTTACGTGACCAAGAATACTGTTACCAACTGGAACAAGATGCGTCAGCTCATCTCTCTCTGCGGCACCTGGGCGACCATGCCGCTACAAAGGCCGGGGCTTCGGATCAAGGATCCACTGGCGGGATTTTTCGTAGTGCGTCGCGAGTGCATTGAAGGAATTGAATTGCAACCCCAGGGCTTCAAGATCCTTTTGGAAATCTTGGTCAGAGGGAGGATTCGCAAAGCCAAGGAAATACCGTATCAATTCGCTCAGCGCCACGCCGGTGCGAGCAAAGCGGATGTGAAAGTGGCTTTACAGTATCTGACTCTTCTGGGAAAACTTTCTCGATACGCGATCTTCAGGCCCGGTAACCAATGAATATTTGTTTAGTGAGCGCGTTCCCACCCAGCCGTGAAGCACTCAACGAATACGGGTACCACCTCGCGCTTGAGCTCCAGGAAATTCCTGGTCTTTCACTCACGATCCTGGGAGACGATCTTCCCGCGCCACAATCTGAATTGCACGGATTTTCTGTAATTCGTTGCTGGGCGTTTAACAGCATGGCAAATCCCTGGCGCTTGCTGCTCGCGATCCGGCAGCTGAAGCCCGACGTGGTGTGGTTCAATCTGGGTTTCGCCAGTTTCGGAGGCAAGCCGCTGCCCGCATTCGCCGGAATCGGAATCCCCGCAATGGCCCGAATGTCCGGCTTCTATACTCACGTCACGCTTCATCAACTGATGGAGACGGTGGACCTGAAAGATGCCGGCGTCCGCTTTCCCGGCTTGTATCGCGCGGCAGGATTCATGGCGACACAATTACTTCTGTTTGCCAATTCCATCTCAGTTTTGCTGCCGGCGTATCGCAGCATCATTCGCGAGAAATATGGACGAGGCGCAGTGTACGTGCGCAACCACGGGATTTTGTCCGGCCGGCCTGAGTATCCGGCATTGTCCAAGCGAGGCAATCCTGAGCACCGTATTCTGGCGTTCGGCAAGTGGGGCACATACAAGCGCTTGGAACTGATGGTGGAGGCTTTCGAAGCTGTGGCGCACAAGTTTCCGCAAGCGCGATTAATCGTGGGCGGGACTGATCATCCTAAAGCGCCAGGCTATATGGAATCCATGGCGCGGCAATGCCGTGAACATCCCCAGATCGAATTTATTGGTTACGTTCCAGAAGACAAAATTGCCGAGCTCTTTCAAGGTACCAGCATCGCGGTGATGCCGTATTCCTCGTCTGCCGGATCCAGCGGTGTGGCTCATCTGGCCTGCGCTTACGGAGTGCCGATTGTGGCCTCTGATATCAACGATTTTCGCCAGCTCGCAGAAGAAGAAGGCCTGGCGATTGAACTCTACCAGGCCGGGAACGTGAAAAGCCTGGCGGACACCATGATTGCTCTATTGGAAAATCCCGAACGCCAGATGGAAATGGCGATCCAGAATTTTTCTGCAGCACTGCGAATGAGTATGCCGGAAATTATTCGTCAGTATCTGCGGACGTTCAATCTGCAGCAACAGCTTGGCCTGCTGGCTTCGGTATCCAGGCTGCGAAGATTGCCTCGCTGGTTGCCTTTGCGTCCTCGGCTGGCCCGTCTGGCGGCTCGGAGATTTTTAGGAAGGCTCTCCGTAACGCCGCCAGCAAGCGCAAATCCTGGCCTACTTGATGGTGAGAGTGACCAAAGTAGAGATGTGTTGATTCCCGGAATCTCCGTTGACCGCGATCTGGAAGGTTCCAGCCGAAGCGCCAGCCCCGGAAACTTGCGGAATATTGCCCCCGCCGCACGACAGGAAAACACAGCTCATCAGAACGATCGTACTCAAACCCAGAAGCTGCCACATCCTCTTCCTGCCCGACCGGCTTCCGGCGATGGACAACCCCGCTATGCCGAAGCCAGACAAAAGGAGAGCGTAACTCCTCCCGTCGCTATTCCGATCGTGGAACGGCAAGGAGGCCACGCCAGCGGAAATAGTCAGGGTGGAGCTGACAGCTTGACTTCCTGGAGTGATCGTCGGCGGCGAGAACGAGCAGACGGCTCCCGCGGGTAGATTCGAGCACGACAGAGAAACCGAATTGTGGAACGATCCCGAAACCGGCGTGACCGTCACCAGCGAACTCGCCGGCTTGCCTGCACTCACATTGAGAGCTGCCGGTGTGGCGCCCAAGGCGATGGTTCCTGCCGTCTGAGGGCTCGCTGAGCATGCTGCAAACTTCACCGCAGCCGACATTTGATTTCTCATTGTTGGCTTTCCCACGGCTTGTACGAACGCCTGGTAAGTGCCCGGTTCCAAGGAATAGCTGCATAAGTTTAACGAACGAGATCCCGGTGGCATGGTGTTCAACGGCATCAGATTCTCCCCGTCGCTACTGATGTACACCACATAGTGGTCGATCGTGTCCTCGTAGGCATTCACGTTCCACTGCAAGGAATTGCCAGCCATGCCTGCGGACATGGTGAAGCAGTTGTCGATACCGGTTTCGATCTCCGTTCCTTCTTCATAATCATTCCACGTTACCAACTGCAAGGCATCGAGTTGGTTGGTGGAGTTGTAGAAGCTGTTGATTTCGTTAAAGGTCTGCAACCAGGTGTGGCCGCAGCGTTGGGTCACGATGCGATTTTGTCCCCACGAAGCGAGCGTATCATTGAAACCTTTGTAGGCCGCTCCGATGGTTTCCTTCAGTGGCAGGGTCAAACCCGTCTTATAGAATTTCGTCAAATAGCTCATACCAAAATCGGTGACGTTCACAATCACCCAGGAATAACTACCTGCGCTTGCGGTGTGCGTGAAACCACCACTGTGTTGAAAAACGAAGGCTGGATGAGTACTGGTGGCTGCGTTGACCGCGTTCCAGTCGACGGTGTAATGCAGGTCGATGTCAAAGTTGGTGATCACCGGCCGCCCATTGATTCGCATATATGCGGGCGACGGAACAAAAGTCTGCTCCACGTACTGGACTTGTTCAATCAACGCCTGCTGCGGCGTACAGCCTCGGCAGGAGCTCAACTTTATCGCGCCTTTATCCACCATGGTGGCGAAAGTGAAGCCCGGATGTTGTTCGGCCTCCGCCATTACCGCCAGCGTGGTTTTATTGCTGAAGGTATCTCGAAATCCGTACCAATCGATGATCACACCATCAATGCCGCGGCTGATCATGTCCGTGATTTGACGATGGATTTGCGCTGGATCCTGCGAGTTATATCCCACATTCATGTGGCGCGGATCGCCAAACCAGGGCATCAGATGCGCGTAGATCTTGGTATTTGCTCCAGGATACAAGAGCGAATGAATATCCAATTTGCTGGCGTTGCCAGCGGCACTATTTCCATTGCTCTGGGATTGGAACGAATTCGCGCCGCTGGTGTTGTTGGAAGTCTGCGCGCGCAGCGTTGTGGTGGGAACGATTTTGAGGCTTCCGGCTGCTAACGTTGCCGGCAAAGTAAAGATTACAGCAGCGATTGCAAGTACCCCGTGTTGCATTTCTCCTCCTGAGCGCTAAGTACGGGGCTAGGAAACTGATCCTGCTGAGTTCCGAAGCCCGATCGACCTACGTTCAGAGGACACCCAGCTCGGCTCGGGGGTTCTACCGGGCCGGGCGCCTGTCTTAACCTGGGAAATGCGCACCCCCAACGCGAATTGAAGGTGCAGTTATTTTTTTACTGACAACTATTTCAATGTCTTCAAACTAGAAGCACTGAAATCTAGGGAACGTGGCACCTGCTGAAAGCTTGTTGAACACACTCTTCTGCTGCTGCTGATACGACCCGTTTATCAATGTGTAATGCACCCATTGCACCAGGCCATATTTTTGACTCAAGTAGTACTCCTCTTTGTCACCACAACTGCCGTAGCTGGTATTGCAGTTGTAACGATAGCTGACCACCAGTGTGGGCATATTGTTCGGCAGACTTCCGCCGAACGAGAGATTGTAGGGTCCCCAAACCTGATTGACTCCCTTTTTCAATCCGTGCGTTGTGTAATGGGTGCAATCGGTATGTATGTCGTAATTGGTGTTGCTGACGTAAATCGTGGAACCAGGAAATCCACCCTTGCTGCAACGGGCGGTCAACGGCATGTTTGTGTTGTTCGTGGATTTCTTGTAGCTGCTCGGATTGCTCCAAACGTACTCAGTGATCCACAGATAGATGTACTTGCTGTCGTAAAGCTGGATGTCCCACGGGCTCCCGTTTCCACCCTTGGTCCAGTAAAATTTGTCCTTGTACACAGTGGTGTACAAAGGATTCGCACTACCGGAGAGATGAGAACTGCCCCGCATACTTGAATCCATCGTCATCCAATCCAGCATGTCGTAGGTTCCGCTGGGACAACTCATGGTTGATTCAGCGTGCGCGAGGTTGGTGGCTGGGAACAGCCCGAAACACAAAAGCATGACCGCTGCAAAAAAGATTGCCTTCAACGTCACTAAAACACCCCGTGATTCCGTCTTCTCGCCTTGACCCGAATTCCCACCCGAGGCAGAGAACTCTCTGGCCTTCGCCAAACCAAGACCGGATCGAGACAAGATTTAACGGTTGATTTCTTTGCAGATTAGCTGGTTTCGCGTGAAAAGGGCAATAAGTCAAAAGCCCTACACCCTGTGGAAATCTATACAGTGAACACTGTATTTTTTGGTCTTTTTGCCCTGAGGGGTGTCAATGTAAGCCTTTTGTTATCAATAAAAGATTGCATCAAGGGGCCAAAAAAGCCAAATGGACGGTATCATTTTGGGAGTATTTCGGGAGTAAATGCTACTCGCAAAATTTGTCACTAAAGTAACTTACTCACTTTTGGTGCACCGGCAGGCCCGGGCAGCCAAATCATAGTGGCAGGAGTTCAGCAGCGATCAAGAGGAACGGAACAATTTCCGTTACGGAGGTGTCCAGCGAGATGAGGAGCGCGTTTAGAGATGAGAGTCCTCGTTCTAGCAGTTCTGCTTTGTTCGCTGGCGTTGGGAGATCTGGAACACAAAGGCGAGAGTCGTGTTTACCTCTCTGAGGGTGTTGGGAATCGCCTTGTCGTGCATCGGGTTCGGCCCACCTGCCCTGATGATGCTTGCAGTCAGTGCGAGGCGGCGGAACTGGTTCTAAAACTGGTGATAAACAAAAACGGAACTGTGAAACAAATCACCGTCGTGCGCGCCGGTGACTCGAGACTCGCCGGAGCGGCATTGGACGCCGTTAGGCAGTGGCGCTACGGGCGGTACACGCTCAATGGCAGCCCGGTGGAGTACGAGACCAGTACAACGATTAAGTCTTGGATGTGCGGGGGCCTAATTCTTCCGATTGCGAAGACACCGGGTAATGCCTGCGACCTCCGCCCTGAACGAGAAGCGGTTCCCGCAGTGGAAATTTCTTCTGGACAGCCAGTAACTTCCAGCTTTCCAACCGCTCTGCGCAATCGGCTGAAACGTAAGTTGCTGATTGAACCTTGGTTACTTGCCCCGCTCGCGAACGGCGTAGAGGATGCATTTTAAAGGAACCCAAAGAGCCGGAAAGGCGTGCGCGTGGCCGCTTCTATGGCAGTAACGGTTACCAACTTTTCCCGGCGAAACGGGTTCTAACATCACAAGACAAAGGGGCGAACCCAAGATGAGTAGTCGTCCAATCTCCTGTTTCACGGTTTTGATCATCGCCATTTTTCTGGCGGCATCGGCTTTTGCTCAGGCTAAGCCGCCTGCGCAAGATACCGGTCTCACTTCGTACGTGGAGTTTGGTGGTACCACGAACTCCGCTGGGCAAGTGTACGAACTCGACTCCAACATTGGATACAAGCTCACCGAGCACTTCGCTATGGATATGGGCGTACCAATTTATTTCGTGAACGCATCCAGTTCGACTACGGGCGCGACATCCAGCAGCGGTTTGGGAAATCCTTCTGTGAATCTGCGGTGGAAGTATCTGCGTCCCGCGGTCAATTTTGCTTCCGTCGTGACGGGGTCGGCCCCGTTGGCAGATAGCAAGCTTGGTCTGAGTACGGGACGGGCAACGTTTGATTGGACGAACCGATTGGATCATTCGTTCTCGCGGGTGACGCCCTTCCTGGAAGCTGGCTTTTCCAACACAACCTCCGATTCGCGGCTTTTCCAGCGCCCTTACACGACGCTGGGCCTCAACTCACATTTTCGCGGAGGCGCGGAAGCGGATGTTTGGAAATCCATCAGCGTCGGCGCCGCGGCGTATGACATTCAGCCCTTCGGCAACCAGACGGTTTTCAGCCGCGTGACGGGAACACCGGGTGGAAACGGCGCCGGCGCTACGCACGGACGGAACTTCCAGTCCAGCCAGCAAACCACCGGAACGGCGGACATTGCGCGCGACAATGGCTTTTCCACCTGGGTGGATGCCAGTCTAACGCCTTATCTCGATGCCGAAGTGGGATACACGCGCAGCGTTCATTACGACTTGAATTCAGTTTCGTTTTCGCTAGGTCTAAATGTAGGACATCTGCTCCGCAGGGGCGCACATCAGTAATGGGCTTTTTGCGGCAGATGAACACTTAAGTCACGAGGTCAACTCAAATGAAGATGACACGAATTCCAATGCTTAGTCTTACGGTCGCTTTGTACGCGACGGCTGCTCTTGCACAACACGCACACACCGGCGGCACTATGAGCGGTGGACTTGGGAGCGGCATGGGCCACAGTACGGGTTCTTCCAATCACAGAAACTCTGGAAGCACGAAAACCACTAGCTCGGGGTCAACACATCAGCCGACTGTGAATGACATTCTCACCAAGAACCCGGCCATCGGCAGTAAGATCCAGACGCTCACTGGCATGCCCGCCTCTCAGGCGTGTACTGGATTCAAGAACCTGGGCCAGTGTGTGGCTGCGGCCCACGTCAGCAAGAATCTGCGCATCAGCTTCGATTGCCTCAAGTCTGATATGACGGGAACTGCGCCTCAGGGTACCTCTTGCCCAGCTGGAACTGGCACCAAGAGCATGAGCCTGGGAAAGGCAATTCAGACGCTAGATCCGACCGCAGATCAGAAAGCAGAATCTAAGAAGGGCCAGACCGAAGCCAAGCAGGACATGAAGGGCGCAGGCGTTTAGTCATAGACTGAAAGTTCAGCGGATCGGATGGATCTGTACGACCGAGTGCGAGCGGAGCGGGGTACGGAGACACGAAGCGGAGGATGTTCGACTTCCCCGCCCCCCTCGCTTCCGTCTCGTTAATTCGCTTTAATCACAGTAGGAGAACTCAAAACCCCGGCACCATAGTAGGTTTTCAGAGGCTTGCGTACCCTATACGTCCGGCGCCTGATTACAACAGTTCTTGTCGGCGTTGCGCCAAGACGACCCCACAGTGAACTCGCCTCGATGATTTCCCACTCAGTGGTAGAGCCCACCATCAGTGACTTTTACTCCTCCTACCTTAGTTGGAATTGGCCGGGATGGAAATTGGCTCGCCAGGACGGAAGGACATATTTCTTCCCGGACGGTGGTGCCGTCCAGCGCCCCGAGCAGGGCGCACTCATCGCAGTGCACGACGCATCGGGAAACTCATTGCGTTTGCAGCGCGACTCCACGGGAAATCTGCAGCGTGCTGGTTCCGGATTTCGGTGGATTCAGTTTAAGTACGACTCACATTACCGAATGACCGGAGCCCAAGAAAATAATGGGCGCGAATTCGTGTATCGCTATAACACGGATGGCTGCTTGGAGGAGGTAGAGGATGCTGATCACCACATAACGAAATACGGCCACGAAGGCGCTCGATGCCCCACTAGCATGGCGATTGATGGGGGCCCGGTTTGGAGCGCGCAGTTCGATGAGTCGGACCGGGTCAAAGAGCTGGAGCTGGCGGACGCAGGAACCTTCCGATTCGTATACGCTGTAGATTCATCAGGCGCTGCCACCCAAGTGGACATCAAAGACCCGGGGAATAACGTGTTGCGCATCACTTACGACCGCTCGGGATATCGCTTGGAGCACATTGCCATCGGCAAGACGTTGCCTGCCCTACGGTAATCGGTTTCAAAAACATGGCCTCGAGAATTGACTAATGTCAACGCGCAGCTCTATGCTTGCGCGGAAAGCTAGGCTCCCGGTCTGCGTGGTCCCTCCAGGGTACCCTCCATGCGCTGACCCAGAATTTGCAATTGCGGATTTTGCATCTTACTTTCCGCAACGACTTAAAGTGTTGGTGTAGGCAAGAACAGAATGGACAACGCACCTAAGATTTTGTTTGTGGATGACGAAGAGACCATCCGGCTGACTCTTCCGCCGGTCTTGCAGTCCTACGGCTTTAGCGTGACCTGTGCAGCAACCGTGTCGGAAGCCCTAGATGTCATAAGGCAGCAAAGCTTCGATGTTCTGATCAGTGACTTGAATATTGGTCATCCGGGCGATGGCTTTACGGTTATCAGCGCGATGCGTAGCGCTCAGCCCGATGCTGTCAGATTTGTTCTCACCGGCTACCCTGCATTTGAGAGTGCTTTAGAAGCCATCCATGAAGAGGTAGACGATTACTTAATCAAACCAACTGAAACGGAGCCGCTGGTTGAAAAGATTCGCTCCAAGCTGGCAAAACGAAGCCCTGCCCCAGGCATTCTCCGCCAGCGGCTCACGCAGGTAATCCGAGAAAACCGGGAATCCATAACCGAACATTGGCTTCAAGCAGCGAAGCACGATCCTGAAATAGCGGCCATTCCTATCACAGACTCGGTGCGCAAGTACGGCGTACCCTTACTCTTAGATGTGGTTACGGATGTCGTACACGGGCGGGAGGTCACTGCTGAGGACCGGAAATCCTATGCCCGACACGGGGCACGCCGCCACAAACAAAGTTACACAGTTCCTTTACTGGTTCGGGAAACCCGGCTGCTGCAGAGCTCAGTTGCGGATTGCGTCCAAAACAATTTCGATAGGATTGAGATTAATCACCTGATCCCGGACATGTTGCATTTTTTCGGGACGGTTGAGGTTCTGCTGGAATTCTCGGTACGCGCATTTATTCAGCAAAGCAACTCTGAAACCGCGTCCGGTCGCAAGGGAACAAAGAAAATCGATCGGACCGCCCGGTAGCGAGCAGCGAGGTACGCCTCAGTATCCTCGAGCCCGACGTGCAACGGACGTACCGATCCCTCGCGGGGTCACAAAGGCTGCGACACTACCCAACCCGAGCATGTTCACCGCTATCGGACGACGCCGGTCTAGTGAGGGGTGAGCCGCTTGGAAATCAAAGAGGCGTGGAGCCGTCAGCTCGGATTTGTCCTTATTGCTCCTAATGACAATACCCTCCAACCGGCTCTGTTTTGCGGCCTTGGTCTTGGCCGGCGTCCCTTTCATCTCCATGCCGCCCTGTTGCTCTTGCGAAAACACCAACATTGACAGGGAAAAGGCAAGTACAGTCGCGAAAAACAGCTTTTTCAACATGTCACATCCCCCTTGACTGGAAAAGATTGCCTTGCGGGAAGAAACAATAGACCTTAGGAGAAAAAAGAGCAAGCCCCACCCTAACTTGTGAGCTGTTCTTAATACCGCACAGCCCTTTATCGACGGATCTCGGTTTGGTTATCGCTGTGGTGGAGGGGTAGCGAGAGGTTCATTCTGCGGAGCTTGGTCCTGTGGCACTTGACTCTGCGGCAGCTGACTTTGCGGCGCTGGGGTCTGCGGCGTCTCGGCCGGGCGTGCCGGGTTCGATTGCGTGGGCGCGGCGGATTCTGGTTCCGCTACCGGAGAATTGTCGCGGCGTTTGAGCTGAATCGGTCCACCTTCGCGGCGGCGAGCTTCCTGTGTGGCTTGCAGATTCGCCTGCGCACCTTCATCGTTGCTACGAGCAACTTGGCCGAGGGGCAAGCCCTGCATCTCATGACGATTCGCCAGGGTCACGCGTGCACTTGCGTCCCTGGCTTCCCTGGCCGCGGCATAAAATTGATCAGCGGTTTCGTGGTCGCCGTCCATTTCCGCAACGTAGCCCATGTTGTTTAGCGTAAAGGCGTTCCTGCGATCAAGCTTATAGGCCTGCTCAAAATAACGGCGGGCAGCCTGCGAATCGTTTCGGTTGAGCGCGGACACTCCCTGCAGATTCAAGCGTGCGACTCTGTCTTCAGTCGTCTGTTCGGTTTCGAGCCGCCGGCGAACTGCCTTAGCATTATTCGCCGCAATTTCACTGATCGGCTTGCCACGCCAGTGCGGATCGAGCGTAACGATAACTGGATCGGAAGAGTGCACATTCGCGGCCTGACTGTAATAACGGAAAGCCGATTCCAGCTCGCCTTCCGCTTCCATGGTGAACCCGAGATTGTTCAGTGTGAAAGCGTTGCGTGGATCCACTGCCAGAGTCCGCTGAAGAACTTCCGCTGCTTCCTGGGTTCTGCCCTGGGAGAGAAGACTCATGGCTTCAACATTGCCGCGATTGATTCTCAGTTCGCGGTTGCCGAAAGAACCTGTGATCTCGGTGAGTTGTTTTCCCTTTAGTTCAGGAACGCTGGCCTGATCGATTGTTGTTTCCGAATCCTGCCTTGACGCCAATTGGTAGTAGCGTTGGGCACGCTCCACTTTTCCCTGGAGCTCGGAAATGTAGCCCAAATTATTTAAAGTGAAAGGGTCGTTGGGATCCAAAAGATAAGCTTTATAGAAAAGTCTTTCGGCTTTATCGAAGTTGTGTTTTTCGATTGCCTTCACTCCGTCGCGATTGAGTTGCTGCACCGGAGTAGGCTTGCTTCGCTTAGGCAAAGTAATGCGCAGATCGCCGGCCCACGCGGGCGAGACACTGGCAATCAGCAATAGGAATGCTTGAAAACTCTTACGTGTCATGAGTCCTGAAAGTCTCCGAACCTCTCGATTCGTGCTTTTTGATGCCCATTCCGCAGTTCGCGTTTCCCCGGCATTCCCCTTATTTTCAGCGACTTTGGCCACTCTTTCGAGGTGAGCTGCATCCAAAGGACCGGAAACCTATGTCTCGCCTCCTGCAACTCTCCATGCTACTAGCGCTTGGCGCTTCGATGAACGCCCAGTCTCAACCAGCGCCGGTTCCGTCGAACTCCAATGAAGCGGCGAAGACTGCGCCAGCTACCACCGCGCCCGCGTCGCATGACCCGTTGTTGGATCTGCCGACATTGCCCAAGAAGAAAGTGTCTTTGATCGGGGGCACGGTGGCGAAACTGGATCCCATTCAGAACCAAGTCACAGTGCAAACCTTCGGCAGCAAACAGAAAATGCGTATGGGATTCGACGTACGCACGCGCTTTTTTCGCGATGGTCAGACGTCCAATCAGCGGGAACTGAAACCTGGTCAGCGTGTGTACGTGGACACCATGCTCGACGGAACTAAAATATTTGCTAAGACAATCTGGATCGAAACCCAAACCCCGGCAGGAGATGCGCGCGGCCAGGTCATGAGCTACGATCCGCAGGACGGAACTCTTACTCTCAGGGATGAACTTTCGGCGCAGCCTAATAAATTTCATGTTGCACCCACCACAGTAGTGCGGCAGGAGAAAGAGACTCGCTCGGTTGCAGATCTGAAGCCGGGCTCACTGGTTTCGCTCACTTTTGGCGCCCAAGGCGGTGATCACCGCACGGTGAGTGAGATTAACGTATTGGCCCAGCCGGGGTCGTCGTTCTCATTCTTCGGCAAAGTTACCTATGTCGATTTGTCGCGCCGGCTGATTGCCATCGCCAATCAACCTGACAGTAAGACTTATGACATCTACCTGGAGGCGCTGCCCATGAGCGCACTCCGCGATGTGCGGCAAGGATCCGAGGTGGGAATTTCCGCCGTGTTTGACGGCTCACGCTACGTCGCGCGCAGCATTGAGGTCGTTCCCTCCACACCATTGACGCCGGCAGATCGGTAGCGCCGGCGTCTCGCCGGCTGTTTCCGCCAGGTGATCATCAGCTGTCCAAAAGCCGGCGGGGACGCCGGCGCTACGGGGATTAACTGGAGAGTCCTACGCCGGTGTCGGATGACAAACGGGTTTGCGACGCCTGCTCAATCGCGAGGTCGGGATCTTCAAACAAGTAAGCTACGAAATTTCTGGCATAGCGCCATAAGGTTGAGAGATCTGTTTGGTACCAGCAGCATTCGATCATCCGCGGGGAAAAGCCGCACAGGAATTGAAATCGCAGATGGATGTCTTGCGGCGAAACCAGACTGGCAGCGGCCATTCGATGATTGCCTTCGATGATGGTCAGAGGACCCTCTTCATCCAATCCAATGAGTAGCACGGAACTATCGTGCTCCGGTGCGCTGGCCAGTTCGTCGCTCAACGATCGCAGTTTGGCGACAAATGTGTCCGAAGGATGCGAACCTACCCGAGCCCGAATGTGATCCACCATTTCCGTCAAATAAAAATTCCCGTTGGCGAGTTTGCGCCAGTGATTGCGTGGGAACACGCGTATGCGCGGCAGATCACTGGTGCGCAGTTCTACCTGCCACCATTCCGTATCAACGGGGAGTTCACGCCACATTCTGCCACGACGCCGGTACAACAACGCGCGACGCAGTTCATTTTCTGCCGGGTTGCTCAAGTCTGGATGGGTAACGATTTCGCGAAACTGCTCACGATAGCGATCGAATTCAGGTTGATAAAATTCGCTCTTCAGGAACTCAGAAATGACTTCATCTTCCGATACCCGCCTGACCTTTCTCATGGCACCGGCCGAGGGAAAGGCGTCTGCCAGGGGAATCCCGACTTCGGGCGGGGGACTGAGTACTTCTCTCTGAGCGCGGAAGAATGGAACCGACACCGCCAGCAGCAACAGCATCATTACTACGAGTTGAACTGTAATGACCTCCTGCAATGTATTGTGGAAGAGATAAATTCCGCCCACAATCGCCCCGCTGAAACAGAGTTGAAGCCAGCCCACGTTGCCGATTTTCCGGGAAAGTTCATAACTCATGAGCACGACGCCCAACGAGTAAATTCCGGTTGTGGCGGCATAGAGCACCAGCAATGAGGAGTAAGGACTCTGTCCTCCCAAGGGGAAGCCGTCACCCAGGACGCTATGCCATAACGACGAGGGAGCCAGCCAGACCGCAAGTGTGAAAAGCGAAGTAATTAGAACTACCAACAACAGCGCGGTGCTCAGCACAGCTCGGCCGTCGCGCTCATGCGAACGCGCCCGCGCGGAAAAAGGAAACATACTGCTGACCACGGACCACGACAACATGTAAACCACACGTCCCACCAGAGCGATGGTGGCGTAAACCCCAGCCTGCGTTGCGGAAAAGAAATGTTTTACGAGAATAATATCCAGGTTGTTGATAATTACCTGGCCCACAAAAAATACGATGGCTTGAACGCCTTCTTCCAAAGTAGCAGGCACGCCGGCCTGCGCGTCGGTGGACAACTCTCGGCCTGGTTTCGCAACCAGATAAGCAAACACGATAGAAGCGACCACAGCAGCGATCACTCCCGGCACACCAAATCCGGCATGGATCAGCAACAACGCCCCAATCAGCTTGACGATGACTTCCAGAACAAAGTTCCCCGCCAGATGTGGAAAGTCATACATGCCCTGCATTAAACCGCGCCGCACCCCCAGCGGTATGAAGAAGATGGTGCCTGCCGCCAGCATGAGTATGTAATTACGGGTAGGCAGATTCAGATAGGCAGAGAGGATAGGACTGGCCAGCACCAGAAGCAGGCTGATGCCGATGCCGAACATCCAGGCACGACGATGCAAAAAACGGTAAATGCCAACTTTGACCGGCAGGTAATCGGTTTTCGCAACAAATTTCGAGCACAACAACTGAAAGGAAAGCGTGACCGACGACAGCAGCATCAACAACGTATAGACGGCGCTGGCATGACCGAAACTGGCTGCCCCCAGACCATGCGCGATGGCCAGGTTGTAGACCAGGTTCATCGCGCCTACCAGGCCCGAACTGACCAGCATAATCATGCTGCCGCTCAAGACACGGGCGCGCAGAGTTCCGGCAGGACCGCGGCCACATACACGAGCCGCGCTTTGGCGCAACACCTCGGAAGCGATCGCTATTGGTCCATTACCCAGCAATTTTTTCCAGCCTAAAAAAGTGTCAAACGCACAATCGGAAGCACTTTGGTTGAGTTACCGCCAGTAAAGTTATAGAACGTCTGTTGTTGGAGTCCGAACGAGAAGCGGAGAGGATACGTGACCGGTACATCGCCGAGCCCATCGTTTAATGGACGTTGCACTGCTCGGACGTAAGAGACGAGGAATTGGTTGTTCACATTGTCGTAAGCGTGGAAACCTTCTCCTTTGGACCAGGCGCCGGAGGCTTGCACACTCCAATGCTTACCTGCGGTGTACTCTAAATCGAAGGCCGGCCGCATGGCCTGGGCGATGGCGAAGCGATTGTCTTCCACGCGCCACGATCGTAGATACTCGGCGAAAATAGAGGCCCGCAAATTCTGACCGAATCTGCGCTGCACGCCGAGATACGTGCTGGTGGTGAAGTATTCACGCACCAGCGGACGAAACAACACGTCCCTCGCCGAATAACCGGTAATCAGCGCAGTCTTTCCCCAAGGCCGGCCAACCAGAAAATTAAGATGCCCAGCGAGATCCCGCGAATTCAGGTCCCGCTCGGTGAAAGGCCCAGCCTCCCGAACCGCGCTGCCTGAAACCGACACCCAGTTGCCAAAAGAGCTGGTGTACATATAAAGAAATTGCCGGAATAGATTCTGATTCATGTCCAGCGCCGAGATGGTGTCGCGGCGAATGGTGTATTGGATACCGGGAGTGAAAGCAATCGTATTATTTCCCACGTGCAATACAGGATTAATTCCGACGTTGAAGATGGTGTCGTAAGTGTTGCGATCCTGAATCAGCAAACGGCTGGGAAACGAGATACGTCCTCGAGCATTCCGTTCCCCAACCAGCCCGGTAATTGCCGGCCAGCCATTCAGGTGAATTCGATAGCGAGCATCGGCACGAGTCTCAATCGTCGAACGAGGAGTAGGCAGCAGAGCGGGATCGGTGATGCCCAGCAGTTTGGCGTCCACGGTATAGATGTTGATGTCTTCGAAAATTGGATTCAGCGAAACTTGCGATTGCACGCTGAAGTTATTGGTGATCTGGCGGCCTTCTTGTGCGGCCAGATCCAGTTCCGTGCGCTCCGTTGACTCGTTTCCCGCTACCAGGCGATTCGCCCGGGCAAATGCGGCCAATGCCTGCACAGTATCCTGTTGCTGGCGATAAACGTTTCCCAGGGCGATCAAGTATTCATAATTCTCGCTGCTCTCCGGGGTGTTTCCCATGCTGCGCAATAATTGCCCGGCACTCTGCGTTTCGCCCAGCGCCAGATAAGCATTAGCCAGACCGATAGAAACGGCTTCCTGATCGGCTCCTTCAGCCAGGGCCCGTTCAAAATATTTCTTGGCCAGATCAAATTGCTCGATGGACATGAGCACATCGGCGGCTTCCAGCAGATTCTGAGGAGTAATCGGGTTCGCTTCGCCTACTCGAGCTTCCGCAAAACCCAAGGCAATCTGCTGCTGAGCCTCGTCACGGCGGCCCTCATGAGCAAACAATCGGGCGAGCGCCAAACGGGTTTGGACTCGGTCGGCGTCGGAGGATTCCAAAGCGCGGGCATAGTGGTCCATTGCCGCCTGGTGATCGCCGAGGGTCAAGAGCGCCTCGCCGGTGGCGATAAATACCCTGGGGTCGGTGGAATGCTTTTCCGCTGCGGCGATGGCTTTAAGAGCTTCGTCCCGCTGATGAAGCTGGGCATAGGCTCGCGCCATTTGTGCGTAAACGAAGGAATCTTGCTGCGATAGTCCGATAGCGGATTTCAACACGTCAATAGATTCGCCGTAGCGATGCAGACGATAAAGGGTGTCCGCCAGCGCCAGCCGGGTCGTGACGTCATTGGGCGCAATTTTGAGTGCAGCCCGATACTCCGACTCAGCTTGACGCAAAAGTATCTGCTGACGATAAGCTTCCGCCCGCGCCAGATGTGTAGCTTTAGATTCACCTTTGAGCTTGGCCGCGATGTTTATTTCCTTCAAAGCTGGCTTGGCACGGTGCAATTGCAGGTACGCGTAGCCCAGTCCCAAGTGCGCCTCGGCATAATTCGGACGCAACTTGATGGCAGTCTCAAAATCCTTGGCTGCCTTGTCGCCTTCCTTCAGATCATTCAGCACAAAACCGCGGTTCATGTACGCAGTGGGAACTTTCGGATCCAATTCCAGGGCGTTGCTGAAATCTGTAACCGCTTCGCGAAGTTGGCCCGAATGAACGTGGACGTAACCCGCGATTAGCCGCAAGTCTTTATCGCGAGGCAGAATGGGCTGATACTTCTCGACGATCTGAGCAGCTTCGTCGTACTTGTCCAAGAACAACAAGTCATAGGCAAGGTAAACCGGAGCCTCTGGATCGCGCGGAAGTTTTTCCAGGACTTTGTACCCAAGTGCGGCGGACTCCGCGTAATGCCCTGTCCAGGTGAGATATCTTTCCCGTTCCCTCATCACTTGTGGGCTTTGGTTGATTCTTGGATTCGCATCCGCCCGATCCAGCCAGCGCTTCGCGACCGGCAGCTCATGAGCTTCCAGTGCCGCGTTTGTCCCGCCTGAAACTACTAGCGGATTATTGGGCGCCAACTGGTGAGCCTTTTCATAGTTGGCCTGCGCCCGTGCAAATTCGCGCGTAGACGTATACAGATCGCCTAACGCAATGAATGGGACATAATCATTCGGGTACAGTGTGGAGAGCTTTGTGAAATATTTTTCTGCTGCCTTCTGATCGGGAATTTCGCGGGACAGATAACCCATCGCGGTTAGCGCCGAATGATTCGTGGGATCCATTTCAAGCGCCTTGCTGTAAAACTGCATTGCTTCCGGCTTGCGGTTGATTTTCCACAATAGGTTGGCATAGCTCAGCATGATGTTGAGGTTACCGGGATCGAGCGCGAGGGCTTCTTTTAAATCCTTCTCCGCCGCGGCAACGTCATTGGAAGCGGCTTCGACGGACGCTCGCAATCTAAGAAATTCAGGTTTACTCGAATCCTCCACACCAGTAATTTTTCCAAGCTCGTTGCGCGCGGCTGCCAACTCTAGCTCAGCCCCAGCCTGGTCGTCGGCTCCGCGATACAGTTCAAAAAGACTCAAGTGCAATGAGATGGGATAGAGCGGGCCTTCGGGAACTCCATCGGGCAAGTGATCGATGGCAGTGCGGTATTCGCGGATTGCGTCCTGATTGCGAGCCTGCAAGCTGGCAATCTGGCCGCGAATGGCGTGCAGCCGATAATTGTTGGCGTCCCGAGCCTCGGCGTGTTGAAGAAAGGTAGCGGCGCGGTCAAACTGCCCGACGTTCACCAGCGCTTGTGCGGCGCTCAATTGTAGTCCGGTATCGTTGGCGTTCATGGCAGCCGCTTTCGCGTACGTATCTGCTGCCTGTTTCTTTTTTCCGGCCAACTGGTATGTGTAACCTAGTTCTGAGAGCGCTCCAGGATCCTTTCCAGAGACGGCCTTCTGTAAGGTTGCAATGGCCAGGTCATACTGTTTCGCGTCTCGATAGAACGATGCGACAGCACGCAAGACGTTGGGATCACGCGGGGCGCGAGCTTGAGCCCGGTCTAAGAACTGTTTCGAGGCCTGCGGTTGATTCAATCGCTGGTAGGCTCGCGCGATGAGCAGTTCGCTTCGCGCCGAGGGCTGTAATGCTTCCGCTCGCTTTAAGAAATTGAGGGCCGCACTGGGATCGGTGTTCAGAGATATTTCGCCCGCCAACTGAAGATCGTTCACACTCCGGGGATTCGCCGCGAGAACTTTTTGCAGGACGTCACGAGCCTCCGCTTGACGGCCCATCTTTACGTAGGTCTGCGCCAGGCCTGAGAGTCCTTGTATGGAACCAGGTTGATTGCGCAGCCCGCGATTGTAAGCATTGATGGAAACTTGATATTGCCCCGCGAGCCGAGCCGAGTAGCCCAGCAGGAACCAGAGTCCGGTGTTCTGGGGAGCAGCATTTGCCGCTCGATTGGCATACATAACCGCGGACGAGTAATCGTTTCGTTGCAGCGCCTGCTGTGCAGCGCGAGAGTCACGAGCTACTTCGATTCCCGAGCCCCATCCGATTGAGCCATCTGAACTCTGCACCGAGGGTTGTGGGCTCGAGGTCTTGGACTTTTTCTTCGCTGAATTGTTGGGTGTGTTGGAGTTCTGATTGCCTAACTCGAAGGTTTGCCCTGCCGCTACACTGGCCAGCAGCAAGACGCAGAACGACGCGATTTGTAACTTCTTCCCTACCATGGTGCGGTGTGGGCGCACGAAAACCCTTCCTACTTGTCAGTTGTCGGGGTCGTGCGCTTGCCCAACGTTCTGATGCCCAGCGTTTTGCAGCGGTTGGATGCAGAGTCTCACCTCATTAGCTCTATAGCCTGTGGGAATCCTATTTTGGCGAGTGACATGCATCAGAACGGCCCACTATGTCAGCAAACCTTCCCGGGTCAGGTTGAATCAAACAGCTGCTCACATTCATTGGGGAGGACTTCCAATACCGTGGAAACAAGTTATTTCCGGCGGCCGATCCCCCTGGCGGCGATCATACTTCTGGCTTTGGCAGTTCACGGACCGCTGCTGGTCATGCAGCTGCCCCTGAACACTTCTTACGACGCCAACTTTCACGTCTTCTTCGCTTCCCACTACGCCCAGCACTGGTTCGATCCGTGGAACGAGAAGTGGTTTGCCGGTTTCTCGCAGACTACCTATCCTCCGCTGGGCCATCAGTGGATCGCGCTCTTTTCGTATGTAGTGGGCCTGAAGATGGCCTACATGCTGGTGCAGTTGATCGCGCTACTGTTACTGCCGGTCGGGGTTTACCGTTTTGCGCGACTGTGGGTCGACGAACGAGCCAGCAGTTATGCGGCTTTGTTCAGCATCTTCCTGGGAGTTGTCGGCTTCCTGGTCTATTCGGCTGGACAGTTATCCACCATGTTGGCGGCGCCGCTCTATCTTCTGGCGTTGCCGTACTTCTATGACTGGTCTCGAAACGGCGAGGGCCGCGCCTTGCTCAAAGGTGTGATCCTGACACTGGCCGCGGCTTCCGTGCACCACGTCACCCTGCTGTTCGGCTCCATGCTGTTCGCCGTGCCTGTGCTTTGGCTGGCGTGTCTCGATCGTAAAGAAGGGCGCTCAGTTTTTCCTGTCATCGCACGCGCGGGAGTATTCGCGGTGCTGGGCGGAATCGGAGTTGGGATCGTTCTGCTGCCCTACTGGATTGCCATCATCCGCCATCCCATCGAGCAGATGCCTATCCCGCACGCCAGCCGGTCGAACCTGTTGATGAACATGACGTACTTCATCAACTACTTCGTGGTGCCTTATGGAGCTTTGATTCTGGCTCTTCCATTCATACTGTGGTTCGGTTCTTCCAATCGCAGGCTGCGCCCACTGCTGCTTGCCTTCTGGTTTGCATTTCTATTTGGTTTGGGAGGAACGACTCCGGTTCCCAAATGGATTTTGGGTCGCGCCTTTGACATTTTGACCTTTGAACGTTTCACCCTGTGGGCGGCGTTGCTGGCGTTGCCCATCGTCGGGTTGCTTGCCGAGGTAATGCTGGATCGCTACCAAAGAGTAGCTGCAGTAGGTCTTGCTTTGGCAGCTGTTGGCAGCCTGGCGCTGTCTTTAGGCTGGCTGGTTTGGAGTCCCTTTCACACCTTAGGCGGGATGAAGGTTGACTCGGTTGTCGAATTCCTCAATCGCAACGGTCACGATAAATATCGTTATCTGACTCTGGGGTTCGGTAATTCCCTTCCCAAGATCTCGACTTACTCCGACGCCAGCAGCGTTGACGGAGAATACAACTCCGCTCGGCTTTTACCGGAGATGACTCACTACGGCTCTGCCCAGCTCACCAGCTCAAAATATTTCGGCACGGCGGGAATGGAATCCCTGCGCGCCATGCTGAAGCACGCAAACTACTACGGACTGAAATACATTTTCGTCCACGATCCATATTACGAGCCGTTGCTGGCGTTTGCCGGCTGGCGCCAGATCGAGTCTTACGATCCAGACAGTATTACGGTTTGGTCGAAAGAGGACGTACCTCCCGCCCGGAAATTTGAATCGGACGCAATGCCTGCTCCCTGGGAGGGACTGTTGTGGGGAATTCTTCCGCTCGCGAGCAGCATTCTTGCAATCCTGTTTGCGTTGCTTCTCCCCGACCGCCGCCGGGCAACCGAGAGCGTCGTGGAGTTTCCTGCCGCCAGCAGCGAAGGGGTGTTGGCCGGGGAGGTTCGATGATGAAGCGCGTTCTTCCCATTGTCCTCGCGGTAGCGACCGTCGTTTTTATCTGGATCGCCTGGGTGCAGTCCGGAGGGATCGAGCGGCACCGTATGTTTTCCGCCCGCAGTCCTGAAGAAGCTGTGAGGCTTCTACTCACTGCTGCGAAGTCACGTAATTGGGACGCAGCTTATTCCCGTCTGGCAAATGCGGGTGAAGTCGAAAAGGCTGCTTTCGCGCGCGACCTGGGCGGCAGCAACGGAAGTCTGCGAACTTACGCTACGCTGGAAAACTTTAATGTGTGGGGCCTGCATGCAGACAATCAGGAAGCGACTGTCCGTGCCAAGCTGCACTATTCCACAGCTGTCGGTCCGCTCGACGATGTTCGTGACATCAAGGTACGGAACGATGGCAGCGGCACCTGGAAAGTAGTTTGGCCTACGAGCAAGGTTCCCAAACTTGCGCCCCAAGTGATTCCGGTGAATTACCTGCGTTGGGACGTCATCAATCGCGGCGCTGAGGACGATTGGGGAGTGCAGAACGTCGATTCACCCCAGGTCCGCATCGTTTCCATGAATGCTCTGCAACGTCCGGACCGGGTTGTAATCCTGGGAGAAGTCGTTAACGAGGATACTGTCCCCGCGTATGTAAATGTGAATGCGGCTTTGTTAGCCCCGGATGGAAGTCCTGTTGCCCAGGAAACAAGTTTCGACAAGATTTCGCATACCTTACTTCCGAAACAAGTGTCGCCCTACCGCATTGATTTTCCGGGAATGAAGTTGCAGCAGATTAAGAGTGTCCGCATGGATGCCAAAGCCATGCTGGTCCCGGCGACGGCCGACCCTGTGATCGCAGTGACTCAACAGCGCATGGAGACTGATGCGCTAGGCAAGAAAGTCCTGCGTGGCGAATTACTGAATCAGAGCGGCCAGATTGTAAATATTCCGCACGTGGTGGCGTCTTACTATGACGCAAACGGCAAAGTGATTTGGGTTTCCGACGGATATCTGGATCAAGAATTGTTGCCGCAGATTCCAGTTGGGTTCGCCGTCGACCTCCCCGATGACGTTGCTGGGAAAGTTCAGACATACCACGTGGTAGTGAATTACTACCAGAAAAACAACTCGTGATATGCGAACCTGGCTTAAATCTCTTCTAGTTTCTCTCACCTTCGCTGGGCTTGCACAAGCAGCCGAACTGCGGCCGCCGGCTCAAGCCACCGCAGGCTCACCGTTTTCCATCGCGAGTAGCGGCACTGGGGACGGCACGTTTTATCTGATTGGCCCGGCGCAGATCAGCAAACGCAAAGTGAATCTGGGTGGCGAAATTTCCGTACAGGGCGATGAGGTCGAACAGGCCGGAACGTATACTGCGATAGTCTGTGCGGATCAATGCACGTCGGTCCATTTCTATGTCCGTCCTGCGCAAGCTTCCCGGCTGAGCTTGTTAGTCCATCCGTCGCGGGTTCGTGTAGCGGCGTCGAATGCCATCAGCGCCGTGGCTTTTGTGTTCGACAGATTTCACAATCTCGTTCTCACTCCGCAAAAAGTGGACTTCAAAGTAGTGCCACCCGAGGGTGCAGCGATATCCCAGTCCAAAACCACTGCAAATGGCACGGCGTGGATCCGCCTTACATCGGCGCGAAAAGGTGGCCCGGCAAAAGTCGGTGCTTCGATTGGTGACCTTGCAGAAATGCGTGTCGTTCAGCAAGTCGCTTCTGATGCTTGCAATCTGAGGATCAAGGCGGTGCCCGGGCCAAAGGGAATAGCTGTGGAAACGGAACCGGTTCGCGATTGCAGCGGCAATTTTGTCCCTGACGGCACTGTCGTCAGCTTCACCAAAACCGATGCCAGCGGCAAGACGACTGTCGATGCCCCGATCAAGCGTGGCGTGGCGCGAGTCGAGATGGCAGTCTCGGGCCCGGCGCGCATTTCAGTAGCGTCTGGCGTGGTGAACGGGAATGAACTCAGTCTAGGTGGCGCACGATGAGAAAACTGGCTATCACAATACTTCGCCGTCTCATCCTTTTGCTCGCCGCAGGGCTTGTGATCGTGTGCTTCTCTTTCTTGCAATCACAAATCCATGCGGCCAGCGAAGCGCCCAAGGTGGAGTTGAACGCAGACAATGTGGGGCCACGCGCGATTGAAGAACTTACAAGTAAAACCATCGCTCGCGATTACGCCAACGCCTGGAAGACGATGGCTGAGGCGCTGGACAAGAACCGCGTTGACCTGCTGGATGGCTACTTCACCGGCTTCGCCAAAGACAAGCTTACTCAACTGATCGCGCAGCAGAAGCAAACCGGCGTGCGCATCCGGTACGACGATCGCGGACATAAACTCGACGCTTTGTTCTATTCGCCAAGCGGAGATGCCATGCAGTTACGCGACCACGCACAGCTGGGAATTGAAATACTCGACGGAGGAAAGGTTATTCACAATGAAGAAGCCAACATGCAATACTGGGTTTTGATGACGCCCGGCGCTGATCGCTGGCTGGTTCGTGATTTGGTTACCACTCCGGAGGTCAAGCCTTAGATTGATCCGGTACCTTTTCTCTGCATCCGGCCCAGAGCCGGCGCAACGCCGGCGCTACCTAGAGAATCTATTTAATGAGGATGAAGGCAAAATTGTCGCTGCACGCAGTGTCGCAAGGAATCGGAAAATGAAGCGCAGGTCGCTCATCCCAATGATTGTTGCCGCGGTCGTCTTTGTTTTGTCGAGCGGATGCTCGACGAATCGAACGGACGTGCGCCGCTCGCTCGATCAGACTGTCCGCAGCGCCGACAGTTCGCCGAAGGTGATTGCCGATTACCAGCCCTGGTTCGGAGACAAACAACACATCAACGTCGGATATTCCACCCAGGATCCAAGCGTGCTGCGTAAACAGATTCAGCAGGCAAAAGATCTCGGTATTTACGCGTTTGCCGTCGACTGGTACGGCGAGCGGCGTCCGTTCCTCGACCGGAGCTATGACCTGCTGCAACAGGTTGCGGCGCAGAATCAATTTCACGTGGGACTGATGTACGACGAAACGGAAGAGGATAACGGCCACGCTACCGACGATGCTCTGGAAGCAATGGACAAAGCCTACCGTGCGTATATCGGACCCAGCGCTCCTTTTCGTCAGGCCTATCTGACTTATCAGGGGCGGCCCGTGATCTTTATCTTTCCAAAACGCGGGCACACCGATTGGAGCCGCGTGCGGGAGCAGGTAAATGGCTGGGAAAATCCGCCGTTGTTAATTTACAAAGACGAACCTCCAGCCCAATATGCCAGCGCCTTCGACGGTTTCTATGCTTGGGTACATCCGGGGCCAAAGGGATGGAGTCCGGACGGCAGCGAGTGGGGCGAGCAATACCTCGAAACTTTTTATCAGAAGATGAAAAACAAGTTTCCTGACAAGCTCCTGGTGGGAACGGTGTGGCCGGGCTTTAATGACACCAAAGCATCGTGGAGTCTGAACCGGCACATGGATCGGCGATGTGGCAAGACGTTTGAAGATACTTTGCGTCTCTTCCGGCGCCATGATGATGGAAGCCATCCCATTCCGTTTTTGATGATCGCCACCTGGAATGATTATGAGGAAGGCACCGAGATAGAGACTGGCGTGGCTAACTGCGATAAACAGCAGCAATCGCGAGCTGCAGGCGCTTCCGGACGCTGAACCTCAGCCCCCCGGGGACCAACCCTGCTCGATTGGTCTACATCCAACCACGTTCGTTCGTGTTGCTTGAGAGAGGCGCTGAATGACCATGGAATTGTCCCGCACCCATCAATATCTCGAAATTTTGTCGAGACTGATGTTTCGCGGCTATTCAACCGGTTTTCAGACACCGGCTCCAAACGTGGAAGCCGTCTATCCGGACGTGGAATATATTTCCACTCTCAACGTTATCGAGCTGGCGGACTTTCTTCGCGTCGCAGATAGACATCATGTTACCGTGCGCGCGTTGCAGGTGGTTGCCAATGCCGCCAATAATCTTGGCCACCCCAGGGTATCGCAATGGTGCGAATCCGCATTATCCAGTGAGCGCGCGCGTATCGAGCGAGCTATCGGTTTTCTGGAACGCATCTGCCAGGCCCTGGAAGCTGCCAGATGCAAAGTTTCGGTCATCAAGTCGCTGGATCACTGGCCAGATTTGGGCTCGGACCTCGATCTCTACACTTCTGGAGACGAAACCACAGTCGCGCGCGTCATGACACAAGAATTCAAGGCTGAGCAAGAGCCGCGCAGTTGGGGCGATCGTCTGGCCAATAAATGGAATTTTTCCATTCCCGGCCTTCCCGAACTGGTGGAAATCCACGTTCAATATCTGGGACAGACCGGAGAACACAAACTCATGGCTCGGCGAGTGATCGAGCGAAGTGTCACACGAGAACTGAATGGCCATGTTTTCCGGGTTCCAGCGCCGGAAGAGCGTGTGGTCATTTCCACCCTGCAGCGGATGTACCGCCATTTCTATTTCCGGCTGTGCGATATGGCGGATTTCGCCGGCCTGCTGCAAGCTCATGCGATCGACTTCGCCGAGCTCCGACGTGCCGCCGATATCGGGGGAATCTGGCCAGGGGTGGCAACTTTTCTTGCGCTAGTCTCCGATTATGTCAACAGATACGGTGGCAAAGCTGAAGTCCCTCACGAAGTTGTCGCTGCTTCTTATTCCGCTAACATCCGCGTGCAGGCTCGTGGAGATTTTCTGAGAGTTCCAATGTTGCCCGCGGCCAGTCTCTACGGATCACAATTGTTGAGTGCGAGTCGTCACCGCGATCTCCGCGCTATGTGCCGCCTCCCACTTTTGCCGCCGTTGGCGGTGAGCGCGCTGGTTGCGTATCGCTTGACCGGGAGCGATAAAGGAATCTGGTAAATCTGTGGCCCACTAGCTGGGCGCATATCGCTACAGACTTTACCTGATAGCTGATACTCCGAAACACGCGGTACACTGTAATGACCGTTACGAATCTTTTATAACCTGGAGCCCTCAAAGGCATGAGAGCGGCGCTGCAAGTGTCTCTGGCCGGTGGAGACTGAATGGGGGAATTTCCAGCCGATGAGAATTGCACAAGTAGCGCCACTTTACGAGAGTGTTCCGCCTGTCCTATACGGGGGGACCGAACGTGTCGTTTCCTTTCTTACCGAAGAATTGGTAAGAATGGGACATGAGGTAACGCTTTTCGCCAGCGGCGATTCCATGACCAGTGGGCGTCTGGTTCCAATCTCTGCTCAGTCGCTGCGGTTGGATCCGAAATGTCAGGATCAATTAGCGCACCATGTGTTAATGCTGGAGCGCGTGTTCAGCGCAAAACGCAATTTTGATGTTATTCACTTTCATATCGATTATCTCCACTTCCCACTGAGCCGCCGGGAACACGTTATTAATGTGACTACTCTTCACGGGAGATTGGATATTCCGGATCTGCAACCGCTTTACCAGGTATTTCCCGACATGCCGGTGGTGTCTATTTCGGATTCGCAGCGCGAGCCTCTGCCCACAATCAATTGGCAGGGGACCGTTTATCACGGCATGCCGCGCGATCGATATCCTTTCTCTGAAGTTCCCGGCAAGTATCTCGCCTTCCTGGGACGAACCTCTCCCGAGAAGGGGCTCGATCAAGCCATCGAGATCGCGAAACGCGCGAACATGCAACTTAAGATCGCGGCGAAAATTGATAAAGCCGACCAGCAATACTTTGACAATGTGATCGAGCCATTGCTCAATAGTCATCTCGTAGAATTTGTGGGTGAGATTGGTTATCCGGAAAAATTCGATTTCCTGGGAGATGCAGCCGCGCTTCTGTTCCCCATCGATTGGCCGGAGCCTTTTGGCTTGGTTATGATCGAGGCTATGGCCTGCGGAACGCCTGTCATTGCTTATCCCTACGGCTCGGTTCCTGAAATCATGAAGGAAGGGGTCAGCGGATTCATTGTTCCCGACGCGGAGAACGCCGCGGCAGCGGTGAAAAACCTGGACAAAATCGATCGCAGAAAATGCCGGGAGTATTTTGAAAGGCGATTCACTTCCACCCGCATGGCGGAAGATTATCTGGGCATTTACGAACGGCTGTTAAAAGGACAATCAGCGCCCATCGCACACCCTGAGGGAGCCCTCAGTTGGACCAAATCAGCGTAAGTCAGCAATATTACATAGCTACCAAATCCTCGCCCGCCGACGATCGAACGCGGGTGCTCAAGTACGGTCGGATGTTCGCCGTCTTCGATCGGTATGGTGACATCGAGCCGCTCGGAATGGGTGAGCAGGGAATCTTCTACCAAGGGACTCGCCATCTTTCCGAACTAGTAGTGTCCCTTTGGGGCGCTCGTCCTCTGCTGCTGAGTTCTACTATCCAGGCCGACAATTTCGTGTTTACCGCCGACCTTGCCAATGTCGATGTGTCGCAAGGCGATGAAGTTATCGTACCTCGCGATACATTGCACGTCGTGCGCTCCAAATTCTTGTGGCAAGGGGCGTGTTATGAAGAATTCAAGATCGTCAACTATGGCCTGGCACCGCTAGTGATTCCCTTGCGACTGGCAATCGGGGCTGATTTTGCCGACATTTTCGAAGTCCGTGGAATGCGGCGCGAGCAAAGAGGCCGGCGCCTCGACGACCAGATCACGAAAAATCAGGTGGTGTGGTCGTATGAAGGTTTGGACGGAGAGATCCGGCAAACACGCATCCACTGCGACCCCGCGCCCGAAAAAATATCCGGCACCGAAATCAGATTTGAAAGTTTTCTGCGCCCCAAAGAAACCGCTGTATTTCGCGTCACGATGGCTGCCTCCGGCGATCCAGCGGACCGTAATCATTCGGTAGGTTATTCCAGTGCCTTGGCCGCGGCGGACACCGAGATGAGGGCAGCGTCGGAAAATCTTTGCTTAATCTCTAGCTCCAACAATCGCTTCAACGACTGGATCAAGCGTTCCGTGGCAGATGTTGAAATGATGACACTTGGTAACCCGGAAGTGGGTTATCCGTACGCTGGTGTCCCCTGGTTTAGCACGGTTTTTGGCCGCGATGGGATCATTACCGCGCTCGAAATGCTTTGGATGAGCCCCTGGATCGCCAAAGGCGTTCTGCAATTTCTGGCTTCCACGCAATCCCGGGAACTCAATCCGGATATCGAAGCTGAACCGGGAAAAATTCTGCACGAGCTTCGCAAGGGCGAGATGGCTGCTCTCGGCGAAGTACCGTTTGGACGCTATTATGGGACAGTGGACGCAACCCCGCTGTTCGTCCTCCTGGCGGACGCTTATTTTCAACGCACCGCGGATCGCAAAACAATAGAAGATTTATGGCCGAACATCCGGCTTGCTCTGGAATGGATCGACCGTTACGGCGACGCCGATGGCGACGGCTTCGTGGAATACGCTGCGCATTCCAATAAAGGTCTGGTTCAGCAAGGCTGGAAGGATTCCAGAGATTCGGTTTTTCATGCCGATGGAAAGTTGGCCGAACCTCCCATCGCTTTGTGCGAGGTGCAGGGATATGTCTATGCGGCCAAACTGGCGGCGGCGCGCCTCAGCGCGCTATTGGGACATGCGGAAGAATCGTCCAGGCTCGAGTCGGAAGCGGATGACCTGCGGGCAAGATTCGAAGAAAGTTTCTGGTGCCCTGAGCTTGCCACGTACGCTTTAGCCCTGGATGGCAAAAAGCAACCTTGCCGCGTGCGGGCTTCCAACGCGGGGCATTGCCTATACACCAGGTTGGCAACTCAGGAAAGAGCGCGCCTGGTGGGACAAACCCTGCTAGGCCCGGATTTTTTTACTGGATGGGGCGTGCGTACGCTGGGTTCGGCGGAGGTTCGCTACAACCCGATCTCGTATCACAACGGCTCAATCTGGCCCCATGACAATGCCATCGTCGCTGCGGGGCTGGCCAAATATGGTTTCAAGGATCTGGCGGGAAGAATATTGCTTGGCATGCTTGACGTAAGCAACGTGGTTGATTTGCATCGCATGCCTGAATTGTTCTGCGGCGTGGAACGTCGGAAAGGTGAGAGCCCCACTCTGTATCCCGTAGCATGCGCCCCCCAGTCTTGGGCCGCTGCCGCCGTGTTCATGTTGGTAGAGGCTTGTCTGGGGATGTCAGTTCGCGCCGGCAAGAAACAAATCCTGCTAGAACAACCTTGTTTGCCGGAAGGTCTCCCACAGCTTTCGATCAAGGGTCTCCGCGTTGGCGAGGCCAGCGTGGACCTCTTCTTCGAACGTCAAGCGCATACCGTCAAGGTCCAGGTAACGGACCAGCACGGCGAACTTGACGTTTTGGTCAGCTGAACCCGCGTAAACTATTCGACTGCTTGGAGCAGTCGGCAATTTCCTTACACGAAGCTCCCACTCAACCTACGGAGTATACCGGATGGTGAGAATGAGCTCCGGCGTATAGATTTCAAGAGAATACACTCCTAGGAGGCTTGCATGACTAAAGCAGTAGCGTTTCTTTCAGCCGCACTGCTGGCCGCCACGCTTGGGGTAGCTCAAGATACATCCACAAGCGGAACCGCCGGTAGCCAGAGCAGCACATCCAGTACTCAGAGCAGCAGCCCGGCATCGGGACAGAACTCGACCATCCAAGGCTGTCTGAACAGTACGTCAGATAATAACTTCACCTTGACCCAGGATCAGACTGGGATGGTGTTCACTCTAAGTGGCAGCGCGGACCAGTTGAAGGCGCACGTCGGACACGAAGTTGCTATCACCGGCCAACAGGCTTCGGGTAGCTCGGCTTCGGGAACGGCATCGAATAACAGCGCCAGCAGCTCGGCCAGCACCACGTCACCCAGCGGCAGCAGCAATGCGAGTGGCAACACTCTTCAAGTCAGCGACGTAAAAATGATCGCCGACCATTGCGCCGCATCTGGCTCGGCCCCGTCCGGTTCAGCAGCTTCGACAGCTCCGGATGCATCTGCCAACAGCGCCAGCACCAGCGCGTCGGCGGCACCTTCCAGCACCAGCAGCAGCACTATGGCTGCCAATCCTTCAACCACGACCACCACAACTACCACGACAACCACACCAGCTGACCAGAGTGCGTCTGCTGCCAGCTCCCAGCCTTCGTCTGCTGCCAGCGCACAGCCTTCGTCTTCGCCAACCAGCGACCAGACGGCAGCCAGCGCTCAGCCTTCCTCTTCGCCAACCAGCGATCAGGCGGCGGCCACCAGCTCGACCAGCAGCAGCACCATGGCGAGCAACAACTCGGCAGCATCGACGTCTCCGTCGTATGCCCAGCCCTCTAGCGATCAATCTGCTGCCAGCAGCACCAGCAGCAGTGCAAGCCAGACCGATCCGAATGCTGCTGCCAGCACTTCACCCAGCGGCACTCAGGCTGCAACCAGCAGTGACCAGGCCACCACTGCTGATCAGACGACCGCTAAGAACAGCAAGAAGAACGGAGAGAACCTGCCGCAAACCGCGACGATTCTCCCGTTGCTTGGACTGCTAGGACTCGGCTCCCTAGTGGCTGGCTTTCTCGTCCGCCGGTAGCTACAACGAGGTAGCGCCACTTCCTCGTCTTCTTGCTTTGCGCGCCACTTTGTCTCTTCGTAATCGTGCTGATGTGTGTCAGGTGAGCAAGCATGGCTTCAGCTGATTTCGCTCTTAGCGGGGCGAGACTGGTTAACCAAATCGCGGAGCAGTGGCGCCGTCTCAGAGAATCGGCCGGGCGATCGCATCGCGGCATCCGGCAGTACTTTGCCGTGTTGTTGATCAGCCTGGGCGCTCTCCTGTCGCTGTATGTCGGGGGCACTTATTTTTGGATGTATCAGCAACAGCGCGAGCTGATGCGCGAATTTCAGACTCAAAATGCGGGACTCAACCCGTCAGCGCCTCGCGTGGGCGGGCTGACCCGGCTTTCCATTCCCAAGATCAATCTTGATGCTGTGATTATGGAGGGCACAAGCCACAAATCACTCACCCTCGGTCCCGGCCACTTGAGAGACTCCGCTTTCCCCGGAGACCCGGGTAACTCCGTGCTCGCTGCTCACCGCGATACTTTCTTCCGCCACATTTCTGAATTGAAGGCAGGCGACGATATCTTCGTAGAACGCAATGGCCAGCACTATCACTACGTGGTGACGGGAAAGCGCATCGTTCACCCCGCCGATCTTTCTGTGTTGGATACCACATCAGAAGCCCGGCTAACTCTTATCACCTGCTATCCCGTGTACTTCATCGGACCCGCGCCGGAACGTCTGGTTGTTTTCGCCAAGCTTGCCAACACGCCTGCGACCACTTAAGGCCACTCCGTCAGGCAGCCTGCTCGGCTGACGTCATCGTCTGATAAAGGGATTTGTACTGATCGACCATTCGATCAGCCGTGAAACTCTTGCATGCTCTTTCGTACGCCGCGTCCGCGTACTTCTGTCGCAACTTATGGTCGCTAGTCAACCGTCGGATTAACCGTGCAAGATCCTTGCTGTCATTCTGCCGGAAGTACAAGGCGGATTCTCCCCAAAGTTCGCGAAATGAAGAAATATCGTTCGCAATCAGTGCACATCGCGAGAACGCAGCTTCCACCGGCGCCAGCCCGAAAGGTTCATACCGCGACGTCGCAGCATAGATGGAAGCGCTGCCATACAAATCTCGCAGTTGCTTTTGCGACTGCTCACCCACTAGCTTGATTTCCGGGCGGACCACTTCCCTGCTCGGCCGCGCGTTTGCATTTCCTGACTCTGTTTGCGATCCCACGATCCACACCGGAGCGGATTGATCCTGCTCGAGAAGCAGTGAGACTTGTTTGCCCGCGTCCCACGCTCGTCCTACGGAAAGGACGCGATTTTCTTTTTGAACATCGGAGGCAAAGAGCGCGGGATCACGCCCATTGTGTATCACCGTTCCGAACCTAGGTCGCGTGGAATGGTTAAGGATGGAATCAAGCATCCACTGCGAGGGCGCAACCACAACGTCGGCGGAACTCAATCCGCTGGTAACAATGTCGCGATACCAGCGCATCCAGTAGCTGTCGCTGGGTTCTTCGCCGTGGACGGCAACCCACCAACTCACCAAATCGCTGTGGGCTACCACAATTCTCGGAAGCCCTGGTGACAACGTCCCGTAACAATACTGGTTGAAATGCAGCAGATCTGGCCGGACGTCTCGAATTATCTTTTCCAGATACTTTCGGGATTCTTCCACGTCCTGCTCGGAGTTCTGCATCCACTCCAGACGAAAGGTGGTGGGAAGATAATTCAGTGACCACAAGCCTTCCATCCAGGCAGTTTGTTCTGCTTTCGGAAGACCGCCCATGCTGACCAGGGTGACACGAATCCCCCGCCGCACTAATCCGGAGACCAACTCCTGGGTGTAAGTCCAGACTCCTCCGACTGTGTCCGCAGTCATCAGTACGTGCATTCCACGTCCTCGAGTGGGACAGGATGCGTCCTGTCACTACGCGATGCATACCGCGTCGCGGCCCAGATCGCAAATTCAACGAAATCGCAAGGATTTTTCGGAGGACTAGTGTAATGCGGCGCCAGGCCCATGTGTTCCGGAGTGAAACACAGCGTGAGCGTGGTGGAAAATTCTTGTAACGCTTGCATTTGAGAATCAAACCAGGTTTGCGCATTGGGACGAAACCAATCAGCCCAGCTCAAACCGGTGCGCACGTGATGGACTTGCAGTTTGCGAAGCCAGTTCACCGCAGCTTCCAGCCGTGGATCCTCAAAATGAAACCACTGACACACACCCATTCCAGTGGGAAAACACTCGCCCGAAGGTTTCAGGGTGCCGTCCTCGCGTACCAGGCCCATATAGTAATGACGATAGTAAGAGCTGCCCTCAGCTTCCTTGTGACGGGTAGTGGCTGTCCAAGTGGCGGGTAAGTCCATCAGGCTGTACCAGTGCACTCGCTCCACCAGGGGCAAGAGCAATTCGGCGGTGCGCTTCAATCCAAAGACCTGCACTTCTTCCGCGCCAAAGGACGAAGCCCCCGCCTCCGATACCCATACGGGTTTGTTCGTGACACTACGAATTTCTTCTACTTTGCGCGGCCATTCATGAATGCTCCAGTGATTCCAATCCAGGGGAAAACCATGAATGGCCACGACATCGATTTCGTCGAGCACACCGTATCCACCCAATAAGCGGACGAAATTAGGATCCACCGGCGACATGCCACCCAGCACAATCTTCAGCTCAGGATTCACTCGCCGAATGCCCCGCGCCGCGGCAATGACCATAGCCGCAAATATCTTCCAGTCCTGATCCAGATGGAAATCCCAGTGAGATATATTGTTGGGCTCGTTCCACAACATTACGGCTTCAATCATGGCGCCTCGTTAAATTCTGGTCTCGGGTCTCAGGTCTCCGGCCTCAGGGGATGAGATCCTGGCAGCTGAGACCTGGTACCTGAGACCTGAGACCGGATATCTGATCACAGGGTTCCATCCAGTTCCATGTCCAGGATGTAGCGGCCGTCTCTGGTTACATTACGGGGAGCGCAGATCCAAGTTTCTGATTCCGGATGCTGCAGAATTTCCAGTCCGGAGCTGCGCAACATGCTTTCTACCGCTCCGCGGTTGGGAATCCACCAATTCGTGGGATCGTTAGAATAACTTTGTTCAATGAAGTACATGGCAGGAAAATTCGGGTCGGAGAACACTTCGTTATTCCAGAAGGGGTAATCTTCGTCCCACAGGCTGACCTCTTGCGAGCCGCGAATCATGGTCTGGAAGACAAGTCGCTTGCCGACCTTCTTAATAATTTTGTCGAGAGCAAAAAGGGGATAGCGCAAGTGATAAAACAGTCCCATGAACAGGACGTAGTCGAACTGACCCGATATTTGGTCCACGTCATAAACCGAACGCTTTTGAAAATCAATTTCCAGGTCAAGCGTCTCCGCCGCGAAACGGGCCTGGCTTAAATACCGGTCGTCCACATCCACGCCCAGCACATACTCTGCGCCGCGTTGCTTCATCTGCAGCGAGTAAAAGCCTGCGTTACAGCCGATGTCGAGCACCGTGGCCCCAGTCAAATCTTCGGGGATGCCTTCAGAAATATGCTTCCACTTGATATTGGGAAAGTCGCCCAGGAAATGATGCGGTGCGGTCGGAACGCCGTGCAGATCAAGATTATGAAACCAGTCGCCTAGTTCTTCGATGCGCCGGAGCAAGGTAGCTTCGTGAGTGGGCGGACCAGGGGGAACAGAGTCCGCCGAGATCGGCAAGGGATCAGATAGGGGAGGCATAAGACCGTTCGCTCCAAAGATGCCAGTTCGGACGTCCCCGTTGCGCCTCGTCTCATGTTCATCCCGCGAACCCAAACAGCGTTCTCACCTCCCACTCACGGCAACCACAAGTCAGAAAAGCACATCCAAGCGCCTCGTGCCGGAACCGAATGCCAAAACGCCCGAGAGCTCCACTCTCACCTCTTCGATTCCGGCCAAGATCCCGGAAAAGCAGAAGGGTCTCTACCGGGAGGTCTTACAGGCCCTGGAAGAAAACCGCGTGCCTTATGCTGTTGCCGGCGCATTCGCTCTGCAGCAACACACGGGCATCTGCCGTGACACCAAAGATCTGGATGTCTTCCTAACATCGGAACATGTGCCTGCGGCCCTGGAGCACCTGCGAGATAACGGATTTGAGTGCGAAGTCTGCGATCCAGTCTGGCTGGCCAAGGCTCATCGGGACGATTTTTTCGTCGACCTCATTACTGGGATGAGCAATGCCGTAATCATCGTGGACGACTCCTGGATTCAACGCGCCCATCCCGCCACTATCGTGGGGATCCAAACCCGCGTGTTGGCACCGGAAGAACTATTAGCCTCGAAACTTTTCGTGACCCGGCGGGAGCGTTTCGATGGCGCCGATATTGCCCACGTCGTCTACGGCACCCAAGGGCGACTGGATTGGAACCGAGTGCTGGAATTGGTCGGAGAACACTGGGAGATTCTGCTTTGGGCGCTCGTCCTATTTCGTTATGTCTATCCCGCGCACACGGATTATGTGCCCAGCTTCTTATGGCATGATCTTCTCTCGCGCTTCAAGAACCAACTGGCGCATCCCGATCCACGAGCCAGGTTCCGCGGCAGTTTGATTGATGAGAACATGTTCTCCATCGACCTGAACGAGTGGGGACTCGACAACATCCTCGAAGAGTACCGGGCGCTCCGACAGCCGAAAATCGCCTCGCCAGAGACTCGTTGTGGCTAGGGCCCCATCTCCTCCTCGGCGAAAATGAGAATTGCAGCTACTGCCGATTTACATTTCACCCCTCAACGTTATGCCGTCCTGCGCGATCAACTCAGCAAGATTCGCGATGACGCTGACCTGCTGGTGCTGGCCGGCGACCTGACCAACTACGGCCAACCGGCAGAGATGGAACCGCTGGTGAATGCTCTAGTCCGTTTGCGCGTTCCCACGGTTGCCGTCCTGGGTAATCACGACTACGAAAGTGGGCGTGAAGCCGACCTCATGCAGATGATGACTGCGGAAGGCATCAAGGTGCTGGATGGAAGCGCCTATGAACGCGACGGAGTTGGCTTCGCCGGCACAAAAGGGTTCGTCGGCGGATTTGGGCGCGGCGTACTAACCGCTTTCGGAGAACCTGAAATCAAGGCGTTTGTTCGCGCCGGAATTGATGAAGCCCTTAAACTGGAGCGGGCCATGGCACAACTGCGCACGCCTAAACGCGTGGTGGTCTTGCACTATGCCCCCATCGCTGCCACGGTAAACGGCGAGGCACCCGAGATATTCCCTTTCCTCGGAACCTCGCGCCTGGCCGAAGTCGTGGATCGTCACGGCGCAGACTTGATATTACACGGACATGCTCACCACGGACAACTGGATGGTCGCACCACTGGCGGAATTCCAGTACATAACGTAGCCATCACCCTGCTGCAGGCGCAGCAACCCTCAGCGGTTTATCGAGTATTCGATGTCTAAACGCGATTATAACTAAAAGCTAATAGCAATCTAGAATCGTCTGTGCGCCCTTTGGAATGACCTAAACGACCCTTGGGGAGCTGACGCGATGCGATCGTCGATTCTAGAGCTGTTTCCTCGCGATTAAAGGGCATTCTACGAGAGCTGCTGAATGCAGATTTCATCCCGTCAGACTCATAATGCGTCCGGGCGCGGTTAACCTGGAGCTAACCTGCTGATTCTCCTGCATCAAACGTCAGATCAATTCGCGAATCTTATCGGAAACCGCCGTGATCGCGATTTTGCCCCGATTGGGTTCGCCCCGAGCCAGCGACTCGGCAAAATGCAAAGCTTGTTCCGCCGTCACTTTGGCCGGCATAGGCGGTTCGAAGGGATCCACAACGGCTTGCAGAACCGCTGGGCCGGGAGCGTTCAAGAACGCTTCCACGGTCGAGGCACATTGGCCGGGATCAACCGTGAAACCGATTCCCCCATAGGCATGGGCGACCTCGGCAAAATCGATGGGATGGAGATCCACTCCATATTCCGGATTGCCGAGGAAGACCATCTGCTCCCACTTGATTTGACCTAGGACGTTGTTCTTGATGATCACGACCTTGATGGGCAAGTGATATTTCACGGCGGTAACAAAATCCGCCATCAGCATGGAAAAGCCGCCATCGCCGACGAAAGCAACGCACTGCCGCTCAGGATAGGCGATCTGCGCTGCCAAGGCATAGGGCAATCCACACGCCATGCTGGCCAGATTGCCAGAAACGGAATGCATCTGTCCCTTCTTGACCGGCATATGACGGGCCCACCATGTGGTGATGGTGCCGCTGTCACAACTGACCACGGCATTACTTTTAAGCCGCTTGCCTATTTCCCAGGCGACAACCTGGGGCTTCATGGGGACGTCCTGGCGGGTCGCCTGCTTTTCCAACAACGCCCACCAATCTTTCATGCCGGCCTGTGCTTTCTTCAGAAAGCTCCGGTCTTCGTTGCGCTTCAAGCGTGGGATCAATGCTTGGAGAGTGCGTAGACTGTCACCCACCAACCCGACCTCCACCGGAAAACGAATGCCGATCTGCTGCGGATTGAGATCGATCTGAACGCCCTTAGCCTGACCGGGTTTGGGCAAGAATTCGATGTATGGGAAAGCGCTGCCTACGATAAAGAGAGTGTCACATTCTTCCATGGCCTCTTGCGAAGGACGCGTGCCCAGCAATCCGATTCCGCCGGTCGTGTATGGACTATCGTCCGGAACCACAGCCTTTCCAAGGAGAGCCTTGATAATTGCAGCACCGAGCAGCTCAGCCACTTGTTGCAACTCGTCTCCGGCGCCCAGCGCGCCTTGGCCTGTCAGAATCGCGATTTTCTTGCCAGCGTTCAAAATGTCGGCTGCATCGTGCAAATTGCTTTCGCGAGGCAGCAGTGGAAGGGGCGTGCAGATGTCGGAGGTATGATGAGGCACATTTCGCTTGGAACGCTTTGCCTCTTTCAGTTCCTGTTCCTGAAAATCTGCCGGAACCGTGATGTGAGCCACGCCGCGGTAGGAAAGCGCACTCCGGCAAGCCAAGTCAACGACATTTTCCACGTGACTGGCGCCCATCACGCGTTCGTTGTAAACGGCGACATCAATGAATAACTTATCCAAGGCGACATCCTGTTGGGTGTGCGTGCCAATCAAGTCGTGGAATTGCAGGCCAGTAATCGCCAGCACCGGCTGATGATCGAGCTTGGCGTCGTAAAGTCCATTCAGCAGATGAATGCCGCCCGGTCCGGAGGTAGCCAGACACACCCCCAGCCTGCCGGTGAACTTGGCGTATCCACATGCCATGAACGCGGCGGTTTCTTCGTGGCGTACCTGAACAAAGCGAATCTTATCCTGGCGGGCGCGCAGTGCTTCCATGATTCCGTTGATTCCATCTCCCGGAAGGCCGAAGACGACCTCCACGCCCCAGTCGATCAGGCGGTCGACGAGTAGCTCTGCAGTATTCATAGGCTTACCTCGGATGATGGCCTTTATTGGTTTTCTAGGATGCTTTCATGAGGGCATGGGTCGTCCAGGTTTCCAGAGAGGATGGCTTGCAGCGGTGTGCACGTCTCCGGCGTCGGGTCTCGGGCTTTAATAATTGGTTCCCAAAAACTGGCACCAGGGACCTGAGACCTAAGACCTTGGACCTGAAACCTGGGACCCACACCCTCGCTATATCCAAAACTTACTGGTTGACTCCCGCTTACCTAATGTTCCACAACCGGTTACAGACTTAACCCGATATAAGAGGGACCCGGCATATCGTAAGTTCCAGAACTAGTCAGGCATCGCAAGCAAGGCCGAAGTGCTTGCATCGTCAATGAGTCCAATCTCAGTTCTGGAGGAACTCGATGGGAACGATTCTGATCATTATCCTGGTGTTGTTACTGCTGGGTGCTTTGCCGACGTGGCCATACAGTAGTGGTTGGGGATACTACCCGAGCGGAGGACTGGGATTGATCCTCATAATTATCATCATCCTTGCGCTGCTGGGACGCTTCTAAGTGGACTTGGCGCATCTTAAAAGCTCGAAAAGAGGAAATCATGAGTCCACAGTCTCCGCAGTCCAACAAACGCGGGCCATTCGTATCGGATATTGAAGAAATCCGCCGGCGAGCCCGGCAGCACATCGAGAACGGCGCAGTTACTGATGCCTACCTGGCAGACCGCGAGACGGTGATCCGAGTCTTGAACGAGGCGCTCGCTACAGAGATCGTTTGCGTCCTGCGCTACAAGCGCCATCACTACATGGCCGCCGGCATTCATGCTCAAGCTGTAGCTGAGGAATTTCTGGAGCACGCGAGCGAGGAACAGCAACACGCCGACATGATCGCCGAACGAATCGTGCAATTGGGTGGCGCACCCAATTTCAGTCCTGAGGGGCTGGCCATGCGAAGTCACTCCCAGTATGTCGAAGGCACGACTCTAGTAGACATGATTCGCGAAGATCTGGTGGCCGAACGCATCGCAATCGATTCTTACAGCGAAATCATTCGCTATCTGGGCACCAATGACCCTACCAGCCGCCGTGTGCTCGAGGAGATTCTGGCGAAAGAAGAAGAACACGCTGACGATATGAAAACTCTTATCGAGACGTTAGCGGGCATAGAAGATTCGAATAGGTCAGTTACTGCGAAAACGGATCCCCGTCTCCGAGAGGCTTCCTAACTACGCCCCAGGCAGGGAAAGCGTTCGCTACCGAACTACAGGGTTTTCCTTAGGCGAGATACAGCCTTGGCCCCATTGTGCCGTCTTTGAGGCGCGCCTACACTTATTTTATGCCCAGGGTAAAAGGTCATCAGTGTGGAAGATGGTCGAGGCCTGCCTTTTCCTGGGACGGACGAGAGTTCGGTAAGCGGCCTCATAGGCTTGATAAGCGCCAACAGCGAAGCCGGTTGCGACAGACCGGTTCGGCTATACGGCCTAAGACCTTGATATGGATCGATGATTACGAGCCGGGATTGCCGGTGTACCAGGCGCTAGCCGAGAGCCTGGGGTTTCGAGTACTAACCGCTTCGTCTGGCAAAGCGGGATTAGAGTTGGTGGCCTCGCACCGGGCCGACGCGGTCATCGTGGATTACGAAATGCCGGTCATGAATGGTGAGGCGGTCGCCAAATTGATCAAGGCCAATTGGCCGGAGCTACCGGTGATCCTGTTTTCAGGCAGCTCTTTATTGCCGGGCCGCGTCAAACACTTTGTCGATGCGGTCTGTGATAAGGCGGGATCGCGCGATGCACTTCTGTCTGCAATTCAACGGGTTCTGGTCGGCAAGGATCATCAGCCCCCGCCCATCTCCGAAGTTTCCTCTGGCCAACAGAGGATCGCATAAGGCAATGGTTGCCTAATTCGATCGAGGTTCGGGAATTTTTCACATACTTTTGATTCAGGAGAAGAAAAGAATGAAGAAACTATCGTTGACCATCGTTACAGCATTGATGTTCTTTGTGGCAACTGCCATGGCGCAGACCACCCCACAGAGCACACCGCAGACTGACCCCCAAGGGTCTACAACCGCAAGCCCTTCAAGCGCAAGCCCCAGCAACCAGACCTCAACCCCAAGCACTCAGACCCCAGCCGAGCAACCGGGCTCTTCCACCTCATCCACTTCCTCTACCGGCATGCAGACTAATTCTGCTGCTGACACGAAGGGCGAGAAGAAGCTCAAGGGGTGCATTGAGTCCGAGAACGGCAAGTATGTCCTGGAAACCAAGCATGGAAAAGAAGTCACGCTGACCGGTCAAGACCTTTCCGGTCACGTCGGCCACAAAGTCGTGGTTCGTGGAACTTTCCAGAACAGCGCCGCGGCTAGCGCCTCCGGCGAAAACGCAGGCACGGCGGCTTCCGCCGGCTCAACTTCTACCAGCTCGACCTCGGCCAGCAACACGGCCGGCTCGAGCAACACGGCCGGCTCGTCTGATACGAAGGATATGAAGGCCAAGGCTGGAAAAGAATTCAACGTGACCAACGTGGAAATGGTTTCCAGCACCTGCAAGGATAAGGACGAAAAGACTGAGAAGCACAGTGATACTTCTGCTCCCCCGCAGAAGTACTAAGTAGTCCTTAAACAGAAGTTGTTTAGAGGGCCTCAACCGAAGGGTTGAGGCCTTAAATTTTTGCGCGGAGATTTGGGTAGTGGTGCAGTTTGACATCCACAGGCGCTAGTTCCATTCTATTGACTTGTCACGGTTCGAGTTGTGCTCTATTGCTCAGACTCGGTTTTGAATCCAGAGTAGCTTGTTGAGCAGTAAAGAGAGGTTCCCCCATGACCACGTCCCAAAGCGATTGGCAACACATCGCTGAACAAGCGAGTATTGAGATGGAAGCAGACAAGCTCCTGGACCTCGTAAACACACCTTCATAACGTCTTAGGCGAGCGCGAGGAACGAGCTCGCGCACCAGCAACGTCAAGCGATCGAATGTTCCATTACCGCTACCTAAGCACCCCTGTCACGTTTCGTGCGTCTTCCGCCTTGGGAGTATCATCTTTCGGGACGTGCAGTATGCACCACCGAAAGCCTCCCCGCGCCGAAACTCCTATCGAGCGCATCTACCGGGAAGAAACTGGTCGCCAAATGCCCGCGATCTATCAAACGTATCCTGCATCGCAAGCCAATCGCCAAACGCAAGCTCCACTAGAATCAAACTGCACCACTACCAAGATTTGCGGCCGATTCGAGGGATTAGCCTCCGAAAGCTCGCCGGCGGATCTGCACAACAAAAACGGCGTCCTAGCGGACGCCGTTTATTTGCAAGGAGAACAACATGCGATCGTTTAGTTATTGGCGGTAAGGGTAATTGGCTGATCAAGTTTGAACTTGAGCACGGTTTCGGCCGGCACTTTGACTTCTTTTCCTTTGGTCAAAACCTGCGGCGGTGGGCGTGTTTTTGCAGATTCCAGAATTGCCCTTCTTGCTGACATCCGCTGTGCTGACCAAATAGTTGCGTCCGTTCACCGTAACGGAATTCAGATCGAGTGTGAGTTCAGGACTTCCAGTCGTTCCCCCGGTTGCAACCTTGCGAATGACCAGTTGAGCGTCGGAATTTTTAGGGATCAGGATCTCTCCCGAACTTCCTTTCACATCGTCCACGACAACCGCCGAGTAGGTTTGTCCCTCAGAGGCATTGCGAGAATCGACGGCTTCGTTAGTCCGAACCGAGATCGCAGTTCCAGCCGGTAAGGTTACGCCGCTAACCGTATTAGCCTGTGTGCCTGACGGCGTCCCATACTGTGCGAAGGCCAGGGATGCGGTAGCAATCCAACAGCCGAGCACTAAAAACAACAGAAGTTTTCTTGTGTGCATGACAATTGCCCTCGAAAAAGCAGATTACCTGCTCTTCAGAACTTTAGACAGGTAATCAATTATTCAGCGGTTGGGAGCACCTGTTCTATCCAGATTTCCCTGCAGGATTTGAGGGGAATTTGCTGTAGGCGACACTAAGGGCATCGGGGCCGATGAGGGTCGCGCGTGGATGCGGCCCTCAGCCCGTTCAATTGTTTACCGCTTGTCTAAACTCCAGTGCTGCCCCTTTTCATCAAGCCCATGATCAGCGAGATCACGAAAATCACCAGAAAAATATAAAACAATAGTTTGGCGATACCCGCAGCCGCGGTTGCAATACCGGCAAAGCCAAACACCGCAGCGATAATCGCTACGACCAAGAACACCAAAGACCAATAAAGCATAACTGTCTCCTTTTGTTGCGACCGTTTCAGCGGTCGTTGGGGTTATACATGTGCGTTAAATCATAAGGAGGGCTACCGGAAGTGACGATCAGGCTGAGCCTGTAATTTCTTTAAGGGTTGCTGTATAGGCATACCTATGGGTCGTAGGTGAGAGCGTTCAATCTTAGGCAGCTTTGGGAGAAGAACGACGAAGATGCAAGAGTTGCTCCAGAGACTTCGCATTCTTGATCGCGAATCCGCCTTGATCATTATTGAAATAGACAAAAACACCTGCCAGCTTTTGCCATTGCTGAATACGCTTTGCCCAGGTGCGCAGCATTCCTGAAGTGTAATTTCCTTGATAAGTTCCGGTGGGACCGTGAAGACGGATGTAAGTAAAATCTGCCGTCAGCTCCATAGGCCACGACATCCCACGCCAATCGTGCAGGCAGAGCGCCACGTTATGACGTCGTAACAGCTCATAGGTCTGGGCGGTATACCAACTCTGGTCACGAAACTCGAAAGCATAACGATGCTTCGCGGGCAGCGCGGGAAGGAATTGTTCCAATCTTTCGAAGTTCAACGGCCAGTTGGGCGGAAGTTGAAACAGAATCGGCCCCAGACGATCGCCCAACAAATCGACTCGCGACAAAAACAGCTCAATGGGATCGTGCGGCTCACGCAATCTTTTCAAGTGAGTAATGAACTGGCTGGCTTTGACGCTGAAAGTGAATCCTGGGGGAGCGTTCTGCCGCCAGGTTAGCAATGCATCCTCGGTAGGCAATCTGTAAAACGTGTTGTTGATTTCAACTGTAGAAAAGTGCCAGCCGTACCACGCAAGCATTTCCGCAGGAGGTAACTTTGCGGGGTAGAAGGATCCGCGCCAGTGCTTATAGTGCCATCCGGACGTGCCAATCCTCAGCTTCGCGCTCATTCAGGATTTGGATGCGTGGGAAACGCAGATGCGCGAAGGTTGCTTGCGGGAGCTGCAAGCAACCTTCTAACCCGCTGTAAAGGTGGAAGAATATTGCGCATTAACGAGCACGTGACCGTCAAAACCCAGAAGTAGGGCCGAACTCGCAACCACCAGGGCTGAAGCCCGTCTTCATTCTTCTTGACGCGGCCCTGAAAGGGCCGCTCTTCCACGTTAGCGCAAACGGCAGGGACGATAGCAAAAACAAAAAGCCGTTTTCTACGCCGCCTTTCGTTTGCTGCTACTCACCCGGGCAGCGCGCCGCTTTCCCGCGGTGCTGCGAGCCTGTTTGGAAAGAGCTTTTCGGGATGCTCCGGAACGTCCTTCCCTCTTCAAGGCTTTCAATGTAGCCTGTGAACGCTTGCGCGAGGTTTTCTGCCGCCTGGAACTTTGTTTGCCGCTGCTCTTCGTACTTGAAGAAGCACTGCCTGCGGGTGGAGGCGGGAGTTTCACTCCAGCCTTCCGCGCTTTCGAAAGTCCGATAGCAATGGCTTGCTTGGGAGAGCTCACTCCATGTTTGCCTTCCCGTACGTGATGAATTTCTTCGCGAACGAATTCTCCTGCCTGCGTGCTCGGGGACTTGCCTTCGCGGGCGTCTTCCTGAGCGCGTTCGATAGTTTCTTTTTCCGGCATTCCTCCTCCTGATGTAGGGATTTCGTCAATGTCCGCGACGGCAGTCTGGGATGTGATTGTGCGAATCGCTATCCAGTAAACAAAGTAATTAGTTTGGGGAAAAGCTGTAGGAAGATTAAGCAATCAGCAATCAGCAATCAGCATTCAGCTCACCCCAAGGTTCATGCTGAGTGCTGAATGCTGCTTCTCCAACCCGCTTTGCTGCCTTGCCATCTAAGTCGTCACTAGGTGCGGTGGAAACCGTCCCCAGGCTGGTCACGGGCTTTTAAGTCAGTGTGATAAGCCTGGGGACGGATATTTGTAGTCCCTCCCAAGGCTTCGAACCTACTCGTCCTCAAAGATTTGTCAGTATTTATCGATCACGAGACTACTTAGTCGGTTCCAACTGCTCGAGGGTGAGATCCACGACCGCATTCTTTGTCGAGTAGGCTAAAAGAGACGAATACGCCTGGATTCGGTCGGCGGAATGGCAGTCGAGCAACTCTTCGTCCATATTTCGGCAAAACTCCATTCCGGTGGAAACCCCTGCCCAGAAGGTTACTTCTTCCAAGCTCATCGAGCGGGACGGGTTTGCCGGCAGCTCACAAAGGCGATGCGCGGTTTCCTGGATTTCTTCAGGAGTAAGGTCCTGAATCTTATCCACAAATGACATCACTTCGAAAATTCTAAAAAACGATTGCCAGTTTCGAAAGTTCGCTTCGAGGCCCATAGTGCTATGAAGTTATCTTGAAGCCGGGCCCTAGTACATCCACTACAACGCGTAAGCCTTAAGGAACAATCCTGTACGCCGGGCATTCGAAGTTACTGAAATCCAAGGGTTAAACCTCTCAGGCCGGGACTGGCAACTTTTCAAGAGCTCACGCCGCGCTGCGGTATTGGGGCTGACTGAAGTCAAGGAATCCGGCTTGCTTGAACCCGGAACGTGGAACTTTCGGCGGCACCCCAGTGTTGTTTGTAAGGTTCGCGTCCACGGAGAAAATCGATCCTGTGTTTGCCCTCGCGAACTGCGTCGGCAATAACCGAGCCTAGCAACTGGGTACCGGGACTGAAGCGGGCGTAGTCGGGATCGAAACCCTGCAAATAGAAACAGGCGGTGTCCCGCTCAAAAAGCGTATAGAGAGACGCAATGATGCGACCGTTCAAACGCAGACCGTACAATCGGAGAACACCTCGCTCCAACAATTGTGGAGCGGCCACTTCATGAAATGACTGAATGGCTGGATCAGCCAGCACGCCCGGCTTTCCGCTGCGAGACCAACGCTGACCATGAAGATGGAATAGAGTGTCGAGGAATGAGGGCAGACTTCCGCGGGTAGCGAACTCGATGTGAACGTGTCCTGCCCGCTGCAAACGGTTGCGCGCGTTTCTCAAATTTCTCAGTTGGCGAAAGGGAAAGAGTTTCTTCAGATCGTCTGCTCTCGAAGACATAGTGAGGCCTGAGCAAACATCGTGAGCACTCTTGCTGAAGCTGAAATCATCAGGCCACGTATGAAGCAGGGGCGAAGTGCCGGGCAGATCGGTAAGATCAAGCATAGTCCATTCTGGCTCTTGTTGGATGTGGTTCCAAATGACAGCGAGCGTTTCATCCGCGAAGTCAGGATCTACGAGGATGTCGAGATAATCAGAGACTCCGCCACCCATCAAAGCCAATACTCTCTCTGACCCCTTCTGATAGACGAGCAGGGGAGCAAGACCTACGAGTTGATCGCTGCGGCGGACCTCGATCAAAAATGGATGTGATGGCTCGAAACTTCGCATCCAGGCTAGCAGCCATTCTGGACGCTGAAATGTCGTGGCATGGGAGCAGCGGGACCAGAGGTCGCCCCATTCCGCCCGAAGCCGCTCTGCCGAGGCAAGATCCCGCAACACTCGCGCACGTAACCCGACATCGGCGGTCAACTCTGAAGTGCGCAAAGTTCGTGTTCCTTTCGTTGCTCAAGCTCGCCGCCAGCAACATCTTCGTAGAGCTGCAGGTACTGCTCAAACATGCGGTTCGCGGAAAAACGATTTTCAGCTTCACGGCGGCAGGTGGCGGGATCAAGCGTATCGGCCGCACGGATTGCTTCTGCCATTTCTTTCACGTCGTCAACCAAGAAGCCGGTGCGGCCGTGATCAATCAGTTCGGGAAGCGCGCCAAAGGGAAAGGCCACGACGGGGGTGCCGCAGGCCATCGCTTCCATCGCAACCAGGGAACTAGTCTCCGGTACCAAGCTGGGGATCAGGACACATTTCGCACCAGCTAGTAGTTGTTGTTTCCGGCGTAGTCCCACTTGCCCCAGAAAGCGACGCCCGTCTTTTAATCGGGGACGGATTTCCCGGTCGAAATATTCCAGATGTGCTGGATAACCGAACGCTGTGCCTGCCAAACGAAAAGGCACATCAGCCGCGGTGGCAGCGTCCATCGCACGATCAAAACCTTTTTCAGGGCAGACTCGGCCCAAGCCGAGGACATATGAGCTTTTCGTCCGCCCAAGGCGAAGTCGCTCTAGCGGGACGCCATTCTCGATTAGCCGCTCGACCCGCGCCTGCGGCGGGCAGGCTTGGGCCTGGGATGGGGAAACACAGATCAGGTAGGTTTGTGGACGTTCAATCTGAAAAGCCTCCGGCGGATACCAACCGGGGGGCAAGTGAAGAGTTACGACCACTGGCACTTCGGATTTTGGTAAGTAATGGAAGAAATCCAATCCATGCAAGTGCACGACATCAACGTGGAACCTCGCCAGCGCCCGTTCGATCGCATCGCGATGCTGCTGCTGAACAGTGTAGCGAGCAGCATCATCCAACTGGGATGGAAGAACACCGGTTGGGAGGAGAAGGCCGGAACAGCGTGATCCTTCCGGAGCAAGGACCAGGGAGCGATGGCCGGCCCGCACCAGCGCTTCGTCGATTGTTGCAAGCACCTGCTCTGCGCCACCTGGGGTTCCGAACGACACTTGCGCCAGCGGATAACTGACGTTGAGCACAGTCAGGCGCATGGGTTCTCCTCGAAATCAGCGAGGAAGCCGGCCGCGATTTCCCGCCATCGTTCTCCTGTCATTGGCCAGCTCAGGCTTTCGTACCACAACTTTCCGGGATGCGGCGCGCTTGTGAAGTCATACGCCGGAGCGGGCCGCAAGCGCTCCGGACCAATTGAGAATCGGGCCAAAACTACCTGCTGTGAAATGTAAGCGCTGAGCATCTGCTCTTTTCTAACCTGCTCTTCTGGCGAGAGCTGGATCGCAAGTTCCTCTTCGGCAGAGCCCTGACCCCAGTCTCGCGGCAAGAACTCGCCGGTCACGCATTTCCCATGACGCAGATGATAAGAGGTCATCTCAAGCACTTCCGGTGTTGGCTTCCCCTGGCGCGCCAGCATCCTGTTGGACACAGCTACTACGAGAGCAGCCGCATCATGATCGGGATGGCCGCCTTCGTAGGAGTGCGTGATGACAATATCCGGCTGAATCTGCGCGAGCAATGATGCGAAGCGTTCCGCCAAGAGTGCGATTTCGTGTATGGCCTCTTGATCGACCCCTCCCAGAAATAGGATGCGGTCGGTGGTGACGCCGGCCAAAGCCAGTGCCGCAATCGCTTCATCGTGGCGCAAGCGTGCGTAGCGTGCTCGCGAACCGGTGGCTCGCGGCGAGCGTAGTCCAGGGTCGCGCGGCGCTCCGTCGGTCAAGAAAACGACAGTAGGGTTTCGAAGCCGACCCATGCACCCAGAGGCGCCGATGGTTTCATCATCGGGATGAGCGACCAATAAAACCGGTTCCAGATCGACCTTTATCCCACTGCAGATGCCGGTTACCGGATTTGCCAGCCGGTTCCATGCACTGGGAGGATTGAGAGAATTCGGGGTAATCATGCAGCAATCTGGCTCGGCGATAACAATCTGACCGCTTCACGATATCCGTGCATGGTTCCCACATCGACGTAGGTGTCGCCACGTTTGATTCCCAGCGCGGCGCCTCCTTGCGAAAGATAGGCGTTGACCAGAGTACCGAGATATTGATCGCTGCGTTGCCGCTCGCACCATAAGCGATGCAGGCTGGCCAGTTCCCTTCCCGGCAATTTGAAGGCGCCCCAGATCCAGCGAGAACTTGCCATCTTTTGTTTGACCTGAATTTCCTGCACAGAACCCGTGTCGTCTGTGATCACGGCGTCGAACAATTCGGGTTGCGCCACCGGAAACAGCAAGAAAGAAAACTGACCATCCGGAAGGAACGCAAAACCTGCTGCGGGGAACCAGATGGTGTCGGGCAGGCCGACCAGCACCTCGTCTTGCGGCGCGATAAAAGGTAGCGCGGTGAACAACGCGTCACAAAGTCCGTTGGGATTGGATTGAATTGCGTAGCAGATTGAAGCCGCCCCGATCTGGCCGCCGAAGTAGTTCATGATGTCTGTCTTGGCTGGCGAAATCACGAAGCAAAGCCGCGTCACTCCGGCGTCCAGCATGCGCTCTATCAAATATTCGGATACGGCGCGCGGGCGTTCCGTATTCCCATCGCGACGAATTCCTACGGGCAGCAACTCCTTGGAGAAGGCGAGAGGCTGAATCCTGGTACCCAGACCGGCAGCCGGCACAATTCCCCAGCGGCTCATGCGGCCATCTCCAGCAGGCTGAGTAATTGTTGACTGCGATGTTCGGCGGTATGTTCGGCCAGGACGCGTTCCCGCGCGGCGCATCCGATGCTGCGCAATTCCTCCGGGCTGAGAGCAAGAAACTCCACCACGTCGGAGGCTGACGATGCGACAAGAATCTCCCGCCCCGGTTCAAAAAACTGCTGCAACCCATCCCATGCGTCGCTGAGAACCGGGGTTTCGCAAGCCGCCGCCTCAAACAACCGGCCGGAGGGACAGTAGCCCATCTCTGCCATGGCGGCGCGGGTAACGCTCAAAGTCAATTTTGAGGATGAATAGAACGCGGGATGCCTGGGCGGAGGTACGTGGCTCACAAACGAAATGTTGCCGCTCCAGGGAAAATCGTGGGGGTACAACGCACCTCCGATCAGGAACTGTTTTTCGGGAAAACGCTTCGCGGGTTCGAGAAAGAGTTGTTGCAGCGCGGGCTGACGATCGGCGGCGTAGGTCCCGAGGTAGGAAAGGTCGGAGTGATAGTGAGCATCCGAAGCCACCGGTTTGTGAACCTCGGGATCAACGCTACCGTACAACGCAGCAACGCGACGTGCTCCCAGATACTGCCGTAACTCGTCCAGCGCCCGCCCTCCGGCGTAGCTCAAGACCAGATCGAAAGGTTCCAGTCCGTAGGAGGGGAGGTAGTCGACGGAACCCTCCAGCCGCAATCGTTCCAACGTCACCGGAGTATCGAGATCGTAGAAAACGCATACGAGTGCAGGGGAATCAAGGATGAGGTCTGCTGCGGCCAGCGCGTCGGGGCAATAGGAAGTCACGATGGCGCAATCAGCCGCGGCGACAGCTTCGCGGGCCTGTGCTTCGACCTCTTCCCACGCCGAGTAGAGAATCAGTTGGTAAGGTTCACTGTTTTGCAGATCGCGGTGGGCGGCATAATACGGAACATCGCGCTCGAAAAACCTAACCTGATGTCCTTTTCGCGCCAAAGCCCGGCAGAGTCCACGCCAAATGGTGGCGTGGCCATTGCCCCATGAGGAACTCACGGTCAGGCCGAAGATGACGAGTCGCATGACCTGCCTTCATCAGAAATGTAGGAAAGAGTCTTTCAGCACAGATTGCCGTTACTTCGAATCACACTTGAGGAGAACCGGCACCGTCTCCGAAAACTGCCCCTGAAAATTTACTGCGACGAACTAAATAGCTGAATTCGGAGAAGTGTGTAATTCGTAGTGGAACATCCCGTAGGGGTCACTGCTCGGCGAATTCAGTCTCCACTTTCGTCCCGGACTGGGGTCATCCGACCAGTTCGTAGATCTTAGTGCCCAGTTCTCAGATGTCTGAGACGGAGTGTCGCTGAAGCTCTCGAAATGGGGACATCTGTCGCAGACTCAATCGCATCAGAGAACGGGTCGGCCAGTCTCTCGGGTTTGCAGCCGCTTGTGACGCACAGTTGCGCGTTCGGCCAATCTTCCTATGCGCGGTTTAGCATTTTTCGTCGTCGTGTGTTGCCTGCTATCGGCGACCGCGCAGGTTACTCCAGTCACGGAGCAAGTGTCCTATGAAGGACAGATGGTGGGCTCAATCGAGTTGGTATCGGATCCCCGGATTAATGTTGACGCATTCCGTGCCTTGGTTGCGCAAAAAGCAGGCGAGACTTATTCCGGAGAGAAGATCAAGGCCAGTGTCGCGGCGCTACAAGCCACGCGACGTTTCACCAAAGTTGACGTGGACGTAAGGCCAGAAGCGGCCGGACTGCACGTCATTTTTGTATTGGAGCCGGCCTTCTATGTTGGCATTCTGCAATTTCCCGGAGCCACTCGAGTTTTCACGTATACGCGGCTGTTGCAGGTAGTCAATCTTCCCGACGAAGATCCGTATGAGAAAACCCGCATTCCGCAAGCCGAAACTGCGTTATTGAACTTTCTACGAACCAATGGTTTTTTTCAGGCGACTGTCCGAACTGAAACTCAACTGGACGAAGAAAATCAGCTCGCCAATATTACGTTCAACGTGCAGCTCAATAAGCGGGCACGTATCGGCCGGGTCGAGGTTCAGGGACCTCCGCAGCAGGAAGCCGCCCGTTTGGTACGCTCCATGCGATCCCTGCCGGCAACCGTGACTGGCGCAGCCTTGAAGCCGGGCAAGTCTTATACGCAAGAAAGGCTAAAGTCTGCCACCGGCCGGCTGCAAAAATATCTGGCGGGGCAGCGCCGTCTGGCCAGCCGGGTTCGGATGAATCCACCTCAATATCATGCAGAGACCAACCGCGCGGACGTTTCGTTTAACGTGGAAGAAGGACCGATCGTCGACATCCGCACCGCTGGCGCCCATCTCTCTCTGTTTCCCTTCCTTGGCGGCAGACGACAGAAGAAGCTGATCCCGATTTACGACGAAGGAGCATTCGATCGTGACCTGGTGGAGGAGGGCCGTCGCAATCTGGTCAATTTCTTTCAGGAGAAAGGCTACTTCGATGCCAAGGTCAAGACAGTCGTACAGCACCAGCCGGACAAGATCTCGCTGCTGTACCAGATTGACAAGGGCAAACGGCACCGGGTGCGTGAGATAAGTTTTCGGGGCAATCAAAACTTGCCGGAAGACAAGTTGTTGACGTACATCGAAATTCGAAAACATCATTTGCTATCTCGGGGGCGATATAGCGAGAAATTCTTGCGCAAGAGCGTCACTGATATCGAAGCGCTGTATCGAGACGCGGGATATGAGAACGTCAAAGTTGATCCGCAGGTTGTCGATCACGAGCCGGATATCGATGTCACCTTCCAGATTGTCGAAGGACCGCAGACTCTGGTCGACACACTGCGCATCGAGGGAAACAAGACAATTCCGTTTAATGAATTAAGCCCGCCCTCGGGACTTGGTTTGCGGTCGGGAGCGCCTTTTTCACCACGCCGGCTTTCCGATGATCGGAGCCGCATTCTGGCCGCCTATATTGATCGCGGATATCTGAGCGCAGAAGTGAAACCTTCGATCACCCGACATCCAGATGATCCGCACCGGGTAGACGTTACCTATAGTGTCGCGGAGCATCAACAAGTGCGGGTCAGTCAGGTAGTGACGATTGGCCAAAAACGCACGCGCCAATCACTCATCAGCAAGACGGCTGACCTCTGGCCCGAGACTCCGCTCAGTCAAGGCAAACTTCTTAAGGCAGAGAGCGCGTTGTATGACCTTGGGATTTTTGATTGGTCCAGTGTCGGACCTCGCCGGCCCATCAGCACGCAGACCGAAGAAGAAGCGGTGATCAAAGTGCACGAATCGCGTCGCAACAGCATCACCTACGGAGTTGGATTCGAAGTCGCGCGGCGTGGCGGGAATATACCGACAGGAACGGTTGCGGTGCCGGGGCTGCCTACCATCGGACTAGGCAAGGCGAAGATTCTTCCCAGCGAGAAGACCTTTGCCAGCCCTCGCGGCTCGGTGGAATATAGCCGGCGCAATATGCGCGGGCTGGGAGAAACGGCTTCAATTTCTTTGTTGGCGGCGAGACTCGACCAGCGAGCGCTGGCTACTTATACCCAGCCTCACTTTCGCGGGTCGCAGTGGAAATCATTAATCAGTTTGTCCGGCGAGCGCTCGACGCAGAACCCGATATTTACGGCGCGGCTTGGAGAGGCGTCCTGGCAATTTGAAAGAACTATCAATCGGGCGAAAACTACGATCGCGCAAGTGCGATACGACTTCCACAGGACATCCCTTTCTGACTTGCTAATTCCTGAACTGGTGTTGCCGGAAGATCGTTCGATACGGGTGTCTGGAGTATCGGGCACGCTGATTCACGATACTCGTGACAAGCCGCTCGACGCCCACCAAGGACGCTTTGAAACTTTGGATCTGGGAATCAACCCAAAAGCATTTGGATCGAGCGCGAGTTTCACCCGGCTGCTCGGCCAATACGCTTATTACCGGCCGATCCGCAAGATTGTCTGGGCGAATAGCGTGCGCCTGGGATTGGCCAAGGCGTATGGTGGCAGTCACGTCCCGGCCAGCGAGCGTTTCTTTTCCGGCGGCGGAACTTCGCTCCGTGGTTTCCCCATCAACGGCGCCGGACCCCAGCGCAACGTCGCGGTATGCAGCGATCCGAACGATCGCAGCACGTGTTCCGACATACGTGTGCCGGTAGGTGGCAACCAGCTTTTCATTCTCAACTCAGAGCTGCGGTTTCCGTTGCCCATCAAGAACAATTTGGGTGGGGTGCTCTTTTACGACGGAGGAAACGTCTATCACGCGGTCAATATCAGAAGTTTTGTGAGGGACTATACCAACACGATAGGGTTTGGCCTGCGTTACAACACGCCGGTGGGGCCGGTGCGATTTGATATTGGCCGTAATCTGAATCCGGTGACGGGTATTAGTGCGACGCAATTCTTTATCACACTGGGACAGGCATTTTGATAGCATACGGGATGAAATTGCCTTTATGAAATGGAAACGGATCATCGGTTGGATAGCGGCAATCGTACTGATTTTAACTGTGGGGACGGTCGTCACTGGAATTTTTGTGGTGAGAAGCCAACGTTTCCATCGCTACATTCTGGCGAAGATTGTGGAGAAAGGAAACGCAGCAACGGGTGGAACGGTGGAGATTCGCGGTTATGACTTCCACTGGACTAAGCTGACCGCCGAAGCTTATGGAGTCATCATTCACGGACTGGAGAAGTCCAACGAAAGACCGCTTCTCCAGGTGGACAAACTGACGCTGCGCCTGAAGATTCTCTCGATATTGCATCAAAAAGTTAATCTGCAAGAAGTCCTGATCGAACATCCCGTGGTGCATCTTGCGGTAGACGGGGCCGGTCGCAACAATATCCCCTCGCCCAAGGCTCCGAAAAGGGAGAGCACGAACATTAACATATTCGATTTGGCAGTGGGCCATGTGCTTCTGATCAATGGCGAAATTTATTACAACGATCGGCAACTCTCTCTGATAGCTGATGTCTACGATTTGAAAACGGAAATTGGCTATAGCCTTTTGACGACCAGCTATGACGGTTCATTGTCGTACAAGCAGGGCCAGGTGAAGTATGCGGGATTGAATCCGCTGCCGCACAGTCTCGAGGCAAAATTTAATGCGACTCCCGCCCGGCTGGCCTTTGATCCTGTCGTGCTAACCGTCGGGTCCTCTCGAATTTCTTTGCGAGCGGATATGACGAATTATTCCAATCCGCGATTCGATGGTTCTTACAATGTGCTGCTTCATACGCAGGATTTCGCCGGCTTGTTGAAACCGGCAAAGCCAGCAGGCGACCTGGCGCTGGCGGGTGGAATTCATTATCAGAGTTCAGATCAGCCAGTCTTGCTGAATGTGGCACTCGATGGCCAGCTCAATGGCGGAGAGTTCAAGGTAGTTTCGCCCGAAGGACACATTGAATTTCGATCGATTCGCGGGCGATATCAGTTTGCCCGCGGCAATTTGCAGGCCCGCGATCTCGCGGTCAATTTGCTTAAGGGACAACTAACCGGCGACCTAAGTATCCAGCATATGGACACTACTCCCGTGTCTCGCCTGCATACTTCGTTGCGAGGCATATCGCTGGACGCCGCGAGAGAGTCGCTGAACACGCCATCGTTCCAGCGATTACCTCTGACTGGGAAGGTGGACGGCAAGACGGACGCCTCCTGGGTCGGAGGGATGAAAAACCTTCAGGCGCGATCGGATCTCACGCTTCAGGCTGCGGTCATAACTGCCGCATCGGGCACGAAACAATCGGTTCCAATGAATGGCGTCGTCCATATGGACTACGACGGACGGCGCAATGCAATCACTCTGCGGCAAACTGTGCTTCGAACTCCGGCAACTTCCATAACCGCGGATGGCACGATGAGTGAACGCTCTGAGCTTCGAATTCAGGCGCGAACCGCTAATCTCGAAGAGTTGGCTACGCTGGCAAACGCGTTTCAATCAGCAGGCGCTCCGGCTTCACAACCTAGGCCAAAACCTTTGAGCGTTTCCGGGTCTGCTGTGATGGATGCAAGTGTGCGAGGCCGATTGCAGAGCCCACGTCTGACTGCACAAGTTACCGCACAAAATTTGCAGGCTGAAGGTAGTCAGTGGCGCAGGCTGCGCATGGGAGTGCAGGCCAGCGCGTCGGAAATCGCGCTGCAGAACGGCTCATTGGTGAGTGCACAGCAAGGACAGGCATCCTTCAATGCGCGGGTTGGACTGCGGAACTGGTCGTATGATCCGTCGAATCCAATCGCGGCGACATTGTCGGTCAGGCAAATGTCGCTGGCAGGATTGCAACAAATCGCCAGGCTGAATTATCCGGCCACCGGCGATCTGACCGCGGACGTCACGTTGCAAGGCTCTCAACTCAATCCGGTCGGACGGGGATCGGCGAAGCTAGTGAAGGCACGCGTATACAACCAGCCAATTCAAACTCTGTCGCTTCAATTTCAAGCGGCGAACGGCGCCGTAAATTCGACATGGAACGTGAAAACTCCGGCAGGATCGGCAGATGCAAACCTGATTTATTACCCGAAGACTCGGGGTTATGACGTCCGTCTAAATACGAGTAATGTCGCGCTGGAAAAATTGGAAGCGATTCAGGCAAAGAACCTGGCGGTGAAGGGCACGCTGACCGCGTCGGCCAATGGGAAAGGCACGCTCGATAATCCGCAACTCACGGCCACGGTGCAGGTGCCGCAACTGCAGTTTCAACAGAGTGTTATGACGGGCGTCAAGGCTCAGTTGAATGTGGCAAACCATCGCGCGGAGGCAGCGCTCAGTTCGAGTATCGAGAAGTCGTCACTGCAAGCCAAAGCAAACGTAAATTTGGACGGGCGCGACTATTACACGACCGCGAATATCGACACCACCGCTTTGCCCGTCGCCGCATTATTGGCGGTGTATGTGCCGGCGCTGCCAACCGGGTTGCAAGGGCAGATGGAACTCCATGCCTCGTTGAAAGGACCATTAAAAGATAAGTCACGCATGGAAGCACATCTCGTGATCCCGACTCTGAGCGCGAGTTATGAGTCGGTCCAGATCAGCAATGCGGGGCCCATCCGCGCCGACTATGCGAACTATGTGGTCTCTCTCCAACCTAGCGAACTTAGCGGGACCGAAACATCAATCCGTTTGGCGGGGCAAGTTCCCTTGCGCGGCGCAGGCGCTATGACTCTCAACGCACAAGGAAACATCAATCTGCGTCTGCTGCGGCTGGTCAGTTCTGACGTCCGCGGCTCAGGAATCATGGCTCTGGATATTCGAACCGCCGGCAGCACGCGCAATCCGCAGGTTACAGGAACGATTCGTTTGCAGAACGCGGCGCTTTCCACCGCGACCACGCCCTTCGGCCTGGAACAAATCAACGGACTGTTGAATTTGAATAATAATCAGGTGCAGATCAGCAACCTTACCGCGCAGCTTGGAGGTGGGCAGGTTACGGCCGGAGGCTTTGTTACCTACCGACCCGAAGTTCAATTCAATCTTGTGCTCAACGGGAATTCTGTTCGGCTGCGTTATCCGGAGGGGCTGCGCTCCGTGCTGAACAGCAGTCTTACGTTTATTGGCAACCGCCAGGCAGCCAGGCTGGACGGAAGAGTCTTGATTGACAGTCTGTCGTTCACTCAGGATTTTGATCTAGCGAATTTCATGAATCAATTTACCGGGGACACCGCGCCGCCTTCGGGGGAAAGCTTCGCCGACAGTGTGCAGCTCAACATCAGCGTGCAATCGACCGAGCAGCTTTCGGCCGTTAGTTCGCAGGTCAGTCTAGAAGGACAGGCCAACCTGCGCGTGATTGGAACAGCTTCCAACCCAGTGATTGTTGGCCGAGCGGATTTGACCTCCGGCGAAATCTTCTTCATGAAGAGGCGTTACGAATTGGAGCGCGGCATCATTAACTTCACTAGAACTGATCGCACTTCGCCCGAGGTGAACCTGCTGATCACAACAACCATCAAGCAATACAATTTGAGCCTAACGATCGTCGGACCGATTGATAAATTAAGGACGAGCTATGTTTCAGATCCTCCGCTGCCACCGGTGGACGTTATTAACCTGATCGCACGCGGGCAGACGACGGAGGAGACCACTCCAACCAGTCTGGGCGCGAACTCGATCCTGGCACAAGGCCTGGCCAGTCAGGTCAGTTCGCAGATTGGTAAGCTGGCCGGCATCTCCAGCCTGACCATTGATCCATTAATTGGCGGGGATAACAGGAATCCTTCAGCGCGTATTGCCATACAGCAGCGCGTGACCAAGAACTTTATCTTTACCTTTTCAACCGATGTCACCTCGGCGCAGCGGGAAGTCATTCAACTGGAATATCAGCTCAGCCAGCGATGGTCGGTGAGCGCCACCCGAGACGAAAATGGCGGCGCGGCATTCGACGCTAAGTTTCGCAAGGTTTTTTAGCCCATATCGCGTGAAATACTTAAGGATGTTGAGCAAATGTCAGCGGCTGAAACCGATTTGTGGGTTTTTCGAAATGGACGCAAATCTGTGGCGGGCCTGAGGTTGCTGAATGAACTGCACGCTGCACTGAAGCAGCTTCTGGATTCTTCCGCATCGCAAATCCGCGAACGCTCTCTGAATGTATTGATTCGTGCGGGTGAGTTGGAGTCTGCATTGGCGGACGCTGCGTCTCCAGCTGCGTCAGCCTTAGCATCGCTGACCGATGCGCTGGCATTCACTCTGCTTAGCGGTGATTTGAGATCTGTCACGAAACTGGCTGACAGCCTAAGTAATCTTTCCCTTCCGCAAACAATTGAAACCTCGCCACCGGAGGGCTTCTCCTACTACGCTCTGCATCCTTTGGATTTCGCGGACGCGGCGATGGGCCTCGCCGATCCCCCGCGTCCCGCGGCGGTAATCGGAATTCGCAGTATCGGAACTACTCTGAGCGCCGTGGTTGCCGCAACGCTGCGAAGGACTGGGTGTGCTGCCGAGCGGATTACGGTGCGGCCAACCGGCCATCCTTATAGCCGTCACACGCACCCCACTTCGGAGCAGATCCGCTGGATCCGGAAGCAGAAGGAACGGGGCGCCATTTTCCTTGTGGTGGACGAAGGCCCAGGAAGAAGTGGTTCAAGCTTTCTCTCGGTGGGTGAGGCACTGATCGACGCTGGCGTTTCAGTAGCCGAACTCACATTAATAGGAAGCCAAGAGCCGGACCTTAACCTGCTTTGTGCCGATGATGCTGTGCGGCGATGGAAAGCTTTTCATTTTCTTGCGGCCAAGTCACGCATCAGTTCGCGATTTTCTGATCATATTTTTGTGGGAGCCGGGGAATGGCGGCGCAAACTGCTGCCGAAAGACGCCACGTGGCCTGCCTGCTGGCCACAGATGGAACGAGTTAAATTTCTGTCGCCAGATGGAACGCGGCTGTACAAGTTCGAGGGCTTAGGATCGACGGTAGAAACTGTCCAGCAACGTTCGCGACTCGTGGACGAAGCTGGATTCGGATGCAGCGTTACGGGCGAAGGCGACGGGTTTTCCTGTTACGCCGTCGCAGACGCTATGCCGATGACAGGCAAAGACACCGATCTAATCGTTCTGGAGCGAATTGCGCAATACTGTGCTTTCCGCGCTGCCGAGTTCGGCACAGATGGGGAACCCGCACCGCTGGCGGAAATGTTGCGTTTCAATATTTCGCGTGAGTTTCAGACCGACTTGAATCTGAACCTGGATGCATTGCAACCGTCTAGCGCTGTTGTGGTGGATGGCCACATGCAACCGCATGAATGGCTGCGCACGAGTGATGGCATTTTGCTCAAGACGGACGCATCCACCCACGGTGATGATCATTTCTTTCCGGGGCCAACTGACATCGCATGGGATCTGGCGGGAGTTGCTGTGGAATGGGACCTTCATCCCGATGCGCTGGAATTTTTGCTTGCCCGCTTCTCGCAACTGACGGGAAATGACGTGCGGCAGAGATTGCCTGTGTTCATGCTTGCTTATAGCGTATTCCGGCTGGCCTGGTGCAAGATGGCAATGAGCACAGGCATCGATTCCTTTGAGCAGTTTCGCCTGCGAACTGCTTATCGCGGATATCGAAATCTGGCTTTAGAACAGATGTCTCGGTTGGGAATGAGGGCTTCAGCAGCACCTTGGGAACTGCCAACCCTCGCATAACAAAGCCCGTGAATGGGCCAGCTATCCTACAGAAGTTTTCAACAGGTGCTACAGCATCACCTTGATTGCTCTATTACGACGTAGGGGATAGAGTGATCTTTGTTCATTGTCGGACCCACGCAAGACTCCACCGGCATAAAAAAACAATCTAAGATTTGAAAGGACATCATCATGAACCTGGATTCCAAGAAAGCTATACGAATTGCCCGAGCCATTCTGGCTGGGGATATTGATATCGAAGCGCCTCGCCGGAGCGCGTACTCCAGCATCCCGCTGTTCCTCGCGGGCATGGGTGCTGGTCTGGCTTTGGGCGTGCTCTTTGCTCCCAGCTCGGGCGAAGAAACCAGAATGTATCTGGCAGACAGTGCCCGGCAGGGATTGGATAAAGCGAAGGCAAAAGGGGAAGAGTTCTCCCGGCGTGCGCAAGACGCGGTCAATCGTGGCAAAGAAGCCGTCACACGCGGCAAAGAGGCCGTGAGTGAAACCGTGGAATCTGCCAAGCAATCCGCCAAACAATCCCATTACGGCGAAAAGACCAACGTCTCCTAAGACAAGTTGGTTTCGAAAGATATCGCGTCGCGGTTCGACCTCCGTCGAGCCGCGATTGCCCATTCAAGTTATGGATTTCCCGCTGTAACGATTGCGAACGTGTGCTCAAAATGCAGTATGCGTCTTAGTTATCTATCTGTTGGGGGATTGGCACTTTCGTGCTAACTGACTACACCGCCGAGCCATTGTGATTTTGACCCGTAACAGCTACTGTGACGAATCCGAGAAACTAACCGCGAAGCTTTGATTGCCATCCCTCTGGCCAGCCTGAATGAAGCTGCACGGCAAACGCAAAGACAGTAGCGGTCGCATACTGATTTTTTTCGAAGGCTGGCAATTCCAACTATGAATGCACAAACGCTGAACCCCCAATCGGCGGAAGCCCGCGTCAGAATCCTGGTTGTAGATGATCACGAAGTAATGAGGCTGGGAATGCGGAATCTGCTTGAATCCATATCCGGATGGTGTGTTTGCGCGGAGGCCAGTAACGGACGCGAAGCTATTGAAAGCGCCCTGAGGCTTCGTCCTGACGTCGTCATCATGGACATCACCATGCCAGGCATGAACGGCCTGGATGCCGCCAGCCGAATCACGGAATCGCAACCCGACATTCCGGTCATCCTGTTTTCTTTACACCTATCCGACGACGTGATCAGCCATTTTCAGAAAGATGGAATTCGCGGCGCGGTCAGTAAAGGTGACGCGGCGCGAGATTTGGTTGCTGCAGTGGAGACAGTGCTTTCAGGCGGGAATTTCTTTCCGTCGCGAAAATCGTCAGGCAAACTAATGCACTAGCAGAGTCAGCTCGCAGCCTGGCTGGCGCGTCCGATCCACCACAGGATCTTAGCCACAATCCGCCAACTGGCAGATGAAATCGAAATAGAATCGTATTCGCGATTCTCAGGAACCAGCACTTCTGTATCGTCAAAGCGCTGCAATCTCGACACAATCAGGCCTTGTTCTTTGTGAGCGGCCACCACGATTTGTCCGTAGAGCTTGCGGCGGTTGGTTTGGGATTTATCCACCACGATGATGTAACCATCGTGGAGTAGCGGCATCATCGATCGGCCGCGGACTCTGAGGCAACTGGTGTATGCGGGATTGGGACACCATGAACTCGGAGCTGCTAAAACAGTTTCCGGCTGCGCGTGGTCCAGAGAAACTTCCGGATCGCCCTTTCCGCCATGAGTTGCCGCGACCACCGGCAGGACTGGTATTGCTACCAGGTGACTTCCCTTCTTGCGCAGTCTGTGGACCCCCGCCTGCACGATTTGCAAGGCGGGCAATCGCTCCTTCTGCAAGCGTGTACGCACTGCAGGCAACACACGCATAAGATCGCCGCTATGCAATCCGGCTCGTCCCCAAAAATACCAGCACTCGGGGTCTCCGGTGATGTTACCGAGCTGAATGTAGATATTGGCGGGCGGCTCCTGCGCCCCACGTTCCCAACGCGAAACCGCCATCGCGGAGGAATTAAGCTGTTTACCCAACTCAGACTGGCTTACGCCCATGCGGCGGCGAAGAGCAATGATCCGGGATGCCCACTCGCGATCAGTTGTGTTCCTTGTTTTACCCATGAAGCACTGCTACACTCTTAACAAGGCTGATTAACGCCTTGGTTAATGGCACCCTTCCTGCCAGGTGGCATCATCGTGCCAAGCTGCACGAAAGGACTGTCATGTCGCATGACAATTTTATCACGAGCCGCCCGGCGGGAGTGCTGCTACCGCAGACGCTGTATCGCGGGCTTTATGTACGAATCGCAAAGAAGCTCGGAGTCGATCCTTCCTACGTCAGTCGCGTTGCTCGCGGAGAACGATTTTCTGATCCGGTAGAGAATGCTCTCCGACAGGAAGTCCATCAAATCACCAAAAAACTGGGCGGGCGGGCCGTTGCAGCAGATAAACCTGCCCACCGTGGCCAGAAGCGGCTCGGGTTTCTCGTGAAGCGGCATCGAAATTCGATCCAGCGAGATTGGCTACGTCACAGCCAGTCGGACCCAGGTCATCGGCGGCTGAAGTTGTCTGCCCAGACGCGAACGTCGCCCGTGCTGCCTCTAGTGGACGAAGCTTTGAAATCCATCAAGTTTACGCCCAAAGAAATGACCCATATGAAGATGAAGGCTGCGACACAGCATGGCGGTCTGCGGCGGGCTCAGGGTTATACGACGACGGGTCTGGTAGAAGACTACAACCTTATTCGACGTTGCGTTTCCGCCTTGGCGGAGAAGAACTTGAACCGGTTGGACGCTCATCTTCTGTTGCATGATCTGGCGCAACTCAGCGAAGCGCTTGACATTCAATTGCAACACGCGCTCAAGAAGTTTCTAGCAAGAGCCTAAGCGGACCCCAAACAGGCGGGATTCTGCGCGATTGTTGGCCGATAGGACTTGACAGGAGCCGGCGGGACGCCGGCGCTACTTTCCACTCTCAAGGGTGAGAAGCACCACTGGAAAATTTCCCAGCAGGGACGACGCTCGAAGGAATCCCGATCCCGCAGCTCTTTCTGGAAGCAGGAGTTCCGCGGTAAGCGCGTTGCGGTACTTTGATTTTGCAAGGTCCGGCGGCAGTTCTACGCGGGTGTCCTCCCACAAGCCGGACTGAGCGGGTGAAATTGCTCCGTTCACCAATAAACGCGCGCACATTCTAGGCACTGCAACGATGGCCGCAGAACTTCCCTGCCGCCGGGCGAACGCGACCAGATGGTTGGCTTTCGCGCCCAGTACGGTTAAGGGCAAGTAGTCTCCATGCTGAAACAGAGATGCATGTTGCTTCCGTAAATTGAGAGTTTTCCAGCTCAGATAGAACTTGATCCGACCATCGTTGTCGCCGTTTTCTAAACCGTTTGCCAGCTCTCGAGCCAGCGCCGTTATTCGCTCCGGTGGGTTAACGCCTTCTAGCATTTCCGTCAAGCAACGCTGGCGGTGAGTGTAATCAACGGCGCGGCGGTTGTCGGGATCCACAAGGCTAAGATCCCAGAGTTCGTTGCCTTGATAGATGTCAGGGACGCCCGGAGCTGTGAGCTTGATCAGCACTTGCGAAAGGCTGTTGAATCCGCCGAGTCGCGCGACATATCGCTGAAACGGTACGAAACTTTCAAGGAAAGGCTCGGTGCTGGTAGGTGAAAGTATTGCTTTCACGAAGCCAGCTACCGCGGCTTCATAATCGGCGTTTGGATTCGCCCAACTGGTTCTCTGCTTGGCTTCCCGAATGGCCTTCAACATGTACTGGTTGATGCGATCGCGGAAGTCAGTCCCAGGTCCTGTCCCTTCTGTCTGCGACGGCCAAATACCGATCAGGCTCTGATAAAGGAGGTATTCGTCATTCCTCGATGGAGCTTCGCAGCCATCCACCATCCGCTTTTTATCTGTGTTCATCTCCCGCCAGCGGCGGACGTTTCTTCTCCAAAGAGCTGGAATTTCAGAAAGTACATTAATGCGGGAGCGAACATCCTCGGAACGCTTGCTATCGTGTGTCGAAGTGTCCAGGAGGCTGTGAGGCCAGGTTTTCGCGCGCTGCTGGAGTTCACGATGGAACTCTTCCGGCGAGACACCGAATCTGCGGGGATCACCTCCCACCTCGTTTAGTGAGACCAGGCGGTTATAGCGATAGAAACTGGTGTCCTCCAAGCCTTTTGCCATGACAGCGCTGGTGAACTGTTGGAACTTCATGGCGAATCGGATGACTGACTGCCGGTAAGACCCAGTCTGCCCCGCTCCTTTTCGCGTCAGTAACACTTCTCGAATGAAATCGAAGACGGTGACATCGGCGATTGCACTTTGTCGCTTAGCCGACTGAACCGCTTCTTCGATATAGGCACGGTCGGTTTCCGAGACATGAGTTTCGGTGACGTAGGTGCGATAGACGGGGAAGTTGGCAACGATTTCGCTCAGCGCATCCCGTAGGCTGTTCAGAGTAAAGTCGCAGGTGTGACGCTCGGCAAGGGCGATACGGCTGAGGATGTTGGCCAACACATTCAGCTCACTGGCCAGTGCGCTGTGCATCACAATTTTCTTGGATTGATAGAGCAACGCGTCGAAGTCGCATCGTTGGCCCAAGAAGGCTCGATAAACGCGGTCCATTTTAGAAACGGATTCCGGGTCGACGAACAAACCATTCACCAGGTTGGCGAAGTCATAACCGGTAGTGCCGTAAACGGGCCAGTTTTCCGGAAGCCGCTCCCCACTGGCAAGAATTTTTTCAATCACGACATAGACTGTCTTCGAATTGCATTCTTTGTTCAGTGATGGACAGTCCTGCTGGCATTGCAATCGATGGAAATATTGTGCGGGATTGTAGAGACCGTCAGGATGATCGATACGCAAGCCATCCACTTTGCCATCGCGGATGAGTTGCAGAACAAAGTGATGCGTGGCGTCGAAAACCGCTTGGTTCTCCATTCGTAAACCGGCCAGGTCGTTGATGTCGAAAAAGCGGCGATAGTTGATGTCGTCCGCGGCGACCCGCCAATATGCCAACCGGTAAGCTTGAGCTTTGATCAGCTCATGCAGAGCGTCGAAACTGCTTGGATCGCCCGGGGTGCCACTAATCTTCCGCACGTTTTCTTCGATGAACTGCGATATGTCTGAGGAACGCTGGCACAACGCCGCTAGCCTTCGTTTGTGAATTTCTTTATCGCGTATACGTTCTGCTCTTTTTTCAGGAGCAGTTTCCTGGCGGCCGGGCAGATGATTGAAGGCAGAAATCAGGCTTTGCAACTCCAGAAAGTCGTCATGCGAAGCGCCTAGATTCTGTTCCAGCCGCTCCAGACCACTGGCGAGCACGCGAGGATATTCTTTGGGATCCACGGGGAAACGATGCTGCTGATAGAAGATGCTGAACTCGCCTTTCTCCTTATCGAAAGTCAACTTCAGTTCGCCGAGATCGAGGATGCTGCCGTATTGATCTCCCAGAACCGGAATCAAAACCTTTCCTTGCAGTTCATCCTTGAGCGGCTGCCAGTCGATATCGAAAAATTCGGCATAGCTGGAAGCTTCTCCATTTTCCAGCACGTCTAACCACCAGCCGTTGTCGCTCCCCATTACTCCCATGTGATTAGGCACGATGTCTAGAATGTGTCCCATACCATGTTGGCGCAGAGCCGCCACGAACTTTTCGAAATCTTCTGTGCTTCCAATCTCCGGATTCAACAGGTTGTGATCGATGATGTCGTAGCCATGCGTGCTCCCCGGGCGCGCTCTAAGATAAGGAGAGGCGTAACAGTGAGTGATGCCAAGGGAGGCCAGATAAGGAACCAATTGGGTCGCGTCCGCGAAGGTAAAATCGCGGTTGAATTGGAGACGATACGTCGCCAGCGGAATTTGTGGCGAGCTCATGGATGAAGAAACCATGCGACGGACCAGGGCGGCATTTGGCCAGTCTCTAGTTTCTCAGTCAAGCCTTGGGCAGTCGAGTAGATCAAGCGGCCCATTGGAGCCACTGGTGGCGCCGCAGGATTCGGACCGAGGTTGGCGATCAAACGTAGTGTCACTTTATTGGCTAGTTTCCAGTCTACCGCCAGGTTGTTACTTTGTCCGACGGTGAAGGTAGCAGATCGCCCACTCAAATTCTGCAGATGGGGAACAATTGTGTTACGTCTGAGTGCCAGTAGGTCACGATAGAAGCTAAGCCAAGATTGGTGAGTGGGCACATCCAATGATCTCCAATCCAACTTCGAACTTGTGAATGTGGTCTCCGCGTTAGGATCAGGTATCGAAGCCCTGGCAGCTGGCGAACTGAATTTCTCGAATCGGGCGAATTCACTGCGTCGTCCCTCGGTCACTGCCGTTGCTAAATCGCCGTCAAAATCGCAGAAGAACAAAAACGGAGTATCTGCTCCGAATTCTTCTCCCATAAAAAGTAGAGGCGGCGAGGGCGCGAGCAGCAGTATTGCCAGTGCAGCCTTCACTGCATTGGATTCCGCGAGTTTTAGGATTCGTTCTCCGCAGGCGCGGTTTCCCACATGATCATGATTTTGCAGGAATGAGACAAAACAGGTGGGTGGCAAATCGCGAGAAGGCTCTCCGCGTGGAGTGTTGTTCCGCAGCCGCGAGAGCTGTCCCTGGTAGCTGAAGCCTTCGGCCAGGCACCGTCCCAAGTGCCGGATCGGCTGTTCTGCATAGTCGCAATAATAACCATCAGTTTCGCCGGTGATCAGCACGTGTAGAGCATGATGAATGTCATCATTCCATTGCGCATCGTAAAGTTTCAGGGAATGTTGTTGATCGACCTTAGCGCCGGCTTCCCGCTCACTTGCAAGAGTTGTCAGATAGTGAGCAGCGTTTTGATCGTTCTCCAGCACTAAATGGATGTGCCGATCAGCGCCAAACTTTTCGCGTACGGTTTGAGCCAACTCAGTGAGTATGTCTGGTTTTGATTCATCCACGATGGCATGCACGGCGTCAAAACGCAGGCCGTCGAAGTGATATTCCTCGAGCCAATAAAGCGCATTGTGAATAAAGAAATCTCGTACGGCGCGGCTTCCAGGACCGTCGAAATTGATGGCGTCGCCCCAGGGAGTCCAATGGCGAGCGGTAAAAAACTCCGGAGCGTAAGTTCGCAAGTAGTTCCCTTCCGGACCAAAGTGGTTGTAGACCACGTCCAGAAACACCATTAAGCCCTTGCGGTGCGCTGCTTGAATCAGCCGTTTGAGATCGTCGGGATGGCCATAGCAGTTGTCCGGAGCAAAGGGCAAGACGCCGTCGTATCCCCAGTTGCGCGCTCCGGCAAAATCGGCGATTGGCATTAGCTCAACCGCCGTGATGCCGAGATCGGCTAAATAATCGAGACGTTGTTCCGCCGCAGCGAATGTGCCTTCGGGAGTGAACGTCCCAACATGCAGTTCATAAATGACGGCTTCCTCCCATTGCCGTTCACGCCACTTTTCATCCTGCCACTCGAAAGCGGCGGCATCGATTATTTGGCTCGGTCCATGCACGTCGGAAGGCTGGAATCGTGAGGCAGGATCCGGGACCTTGGTTTGCCCATTGATTTGAAACTGGTATCGACTGTCTGCGGCGGCGTAGGTGACCAGTTCGAACCAACCGTCTTCAAGTTTGGATAGGGCTAGCGGCTCCTGACTGGCGAGGCAGAGGTCAACCCGCTGTGCTTTTGGCGCCCAAAGCCGGAATCTTACCTTGCCGTCATTGAGGTACTCCGCCCCGAAGGGCATCGGATGTCTACGTCTCATGCCGGCGCTCCACCGCCCGCACCTGGCCCGGTTCGCGTCCTACCAGTAGAACCAGCGAGCGGGCCTGCAATGGGTAGCTTGTACCCGGCTCAAAAAGACATGCTGGATTCTCTGACATTGGGCAGGATGTATCGATCAAGGCCACCCAGCCTACGCCCGTCGGTGGCGCCGGCAGGAGAAAAGGTATGGCCTCATGATGAGCATTCATGAGAAGAAGGAAATCCTGATCGGTGACTGGCTCTCCACGCTCGGCCTGTTCCTCCAGTTTTCCCGAGAGGAAAACTCCGAGACAACGAGCTGATTCCTTGTTCCATTCTTCGTCGGTCATTTCGTGGCCATTGGGCATAAGCCAATGGATGTCCTTGATGCCGGCGCCCTTGATCGATCGTCCTTGGAAGAAATTCCGGCGCTGAAATACAGGATGACTCTTGCGCAGGGCTATCATCCGCCGGGTGAATGCCAGCAGTTCCTGATCGGCTTCACCTAGGTTCCAATGGATCCAGCTGAGTTCGTTATCCTGGCAATAGGCATTGTTGTTTCCCTGCTGAGTGTGTCCGATCGAGTCACCTGACAGCATCATGGGTACGCCTTGCGAGAGAAATAACGTCGCAAGGAAATTACGTTTCTGTTGAGCGCGCAGAGCGTTTACCGCGGGATCATCGGTGGGGCCTTCGACTCCGCAATTCCAACTACGATTGTTATCTGTGCCATCGCGATTCTCCTCGCCGTTGGCCTCGTTATGCTTATCGTTGTAGCTGACAAGATCGTGCAGGGTGAAACCGTCGTGAGCGGTTACAAAATTAATGCTGGCGTATGGACGGCGTCCGCTGCGAGCGTAGAGATCGCTTGAGCCGGTGATGCGATACGCGAGCTCGCCGATGATGCCTCCGTCTCCCTTCCAATAAGAGCGTATGGCATCGCGATAACGGTCGTTCCACTCCGCCCAGCCGACAGGAAATTTTCCCACCTGGTAGCCGCCCTCGCCCAAATCCCAGGGCTCGGCAATCAGTTTTACCTGCGACAAAATCGGATCCTGATGAATGATGTCGAGAAATGCGCCCAGGCGATCGACTTCATGCAGCTCGCGGGCGAGAGTCGCGGCCAGATCGAAACGGAAGCCGTCCACGTGCATTTCGAGCACCCAATAGCGCAGGCTGTCCATGATGAGCTGCAGCACCCGTGGATGCCGCATATTCAGGGTGTTTCCCGTCCCGGTGTAGTCGCGGTAGTAGCGAGCATTGTCCGGCATCAGGCGGTAATAAACGGAGTTGTCGATGCCGCGAAAGGACAATGTAGGCCCCAAGTGGTTGCCTTCCGCGGTGTGGTTGTACACCACGTCCAGGATGACTTCGATGCCGGCAGAATGCAGCGTCTTGACCATCGTTTTGAATTCGCTGATCGTTCCGCTGGAGGAATAGCGCGGCTCGGGGGCAAAAAAACCAATAGTGTTATAGCCCCAATAGTTGCGTAAGCCTTTCTCGATCAGTACGCGGTCATCGACGAAACAATGCACCGGCATCAGCTCCACTGCGGTAATGCCCAGGCGCTTCAGATAATTGATAACCGGGGCTGTCGCCAATCCAGCATAAGTTCCGCGAAGCGCAGGCGGAACTTCAGGATGCAACTTCGTGAAACCCTTGACGTGCACCTCATAAATCACGCTCTGGTGCCAGGGAATGCGAGGAGGCTGATCTGCTCCCCAACTGAAGGCGGGATCAATCACTATGCCTTTGAGCATGCCGGGAGCACTGTCGCGGCGATCGAAGGAGAGATCTTCCTTGGCATGACCAATCCGGTAGCCGAAGTGCGAATCGCTCCACTTCAAATCATTCTTGATCTGCTTGGCGTAGGGATCCAGCAACAGCTTATGGTGATTAAAACGGTGTCCGTGGGAAGGATCGTAAGGACCGTGGACACGGTAGCCATACAACAATCCGGGGCGCGCTTCCGGTAAATAGCAATGCCAGACCTGATCAGTCTGCTCCTTCAAGGTAATGCAATGGAGTTCCCGCCGGCCGCTGCTGTCGAACAGGCAGAGCTCGACCTTCTCGGCGTGTTCGGAGAAAAGGGCGAAGTTCACTCCTTCGCCATCCCAAGTGGCTCCTAGCGGGTAGGGTTTACCCGGCCAGACGATCGGCTTAGTCTGGTGCAGCACTCTAAAACCTCACAGGAAACGTTGCCGCGGCGGTAGCCTTGGCAGCTGAATGGCCCTCGGCCAGCAACAAACCCTTAACTCTAAAGGATTTCTGACACACGCGCCATCCGGTACTCACGGTACGCGGGCGATGCGCTTTCTGGAGCGGGTACCAGCGCTGGTAGCCGCCGCCAACAACGCTTTTCCTACAAGACCTTACTTTTCCGCCTACACGTCAAACCCGATTCCTTTTGAGAATCTCACTTCATAAACTTTCAAAGGCGAGAGTTCGGCCTCCACGCGAACTGAACCTGGAGTTGGCCATGACACCTACAGTCAAATCGGCAAGCTGCAGGGGGGCAATATCCGGCTGTCTGGCTTTGTTGCTAACTGTTTCGGTGAGCGTGAGCGCCCAAATCCCAGCGCAATCTCGAACAGTCGAGCCCATAGCCTCAAAGACCCAGCCGCTCGTCTCGCCTGACGTTCGAAAGACCGCATGGGAGGTTCTTGCTACGGCTGCTGCGGATAACAAGGTGTCCCGGCGGCAGAACGCCATTGTAGCCACGTCTACGATTGGGACCTGGTCAAAAGCTGTAGGCCTTATCGAGTCGTTACTCCGCGACAAAGATTCGGACGTAAGAGCACTGGCGGCAGCAGCTCTAGCCGAGATGAATTCGCGGCCATCCATTCCCGCGTTGCGAAAGGTTTTGGAGGATAGCTCGCCCGTGGTCAGATTCGCGGCAGCAAAATCACTCTGGCAGCTTGGAGATCATAGCGGCCGGGAAATCCTGTCGGATGTTCTTCACGGTGATAGCTCTCCATCGGATGGAGTAATCAAGAGCAACCTTAAAGACGCCAATAAGAGGCTGCACAGCCCCAAAGAATTGGCTTTCGCGGGAATGAATGCAGCCTCGGGCCTACTGGGTCCATTTTCATTTGGCATAACCATGGCCGAACAGTTGGCCGCGGATAAGTCTGCCTCGGCGCGCGCGTTATCGGCGTCGCTGCTGGCATCGGATCACAACCCGACTTCCGTGCGCCAACTACGGGACGCTTTACAGGACAAGAACCCGGCAGTACGCGCAGCCGCCGCGAAGGCCCTCGGTCAGCATCCTTGCAGGTCAGTGGTGGAAGATTTGCACAGCTTGCTGGATGAAAAGAAGGATGAAGTGAAATACATGGCCGCCGCCTCCATATTGCGGATTTCGACAAATGCACCCCGGCGTCATATCGAATGTGAAATGCCCGCTGCTTCGCCCGCTTCCGCAGTAGCGCAAAGTGTTCCCGAATCAGCGGACACTGCTAAGTGAGAAGGCGTAGTCGACACTAAACCAGCCTGCCTAAACCTAACCCCTCAAACTCCGATCTTCAAACCTGTACGGTTGCGTCAAATCCTGCTGGTTCTGAACTGGGAAGATGCGCTGACATTTCATTCAATTTAGGGTTTCCAAGGGATTGCCGATATGTGATTAAGAGCCTAAAAGCAAATCATGAAAGGTTGCGACAGCGCGTTTGGTGAGATCCGGCAGGCGATGCGGTGTTGCCTAACGGCCTCGGACAACCCGTTCCTTGCTGTTCTGTTGGGGGTACTTATCGTTGCCTTCGTCACTCCGGCGCGGGCCCAAAGTACCATCGACGACGTACATATCCAACCACGCACCGAGCGTCCGATTGACAGCCAGATACCCGTAGGGGGACCGAAGTTAGACAGCGGAAGCAAGCCGTTTAAGGTACTCGTTGATCTGGTACTGGTGCCGGTTACCATCATGGACGGCATGAACCGGCTGGTACGAGGTTTAGCTCAAGATAACTTCCAGGTATTTGAAGGCAAGCATCCCCAGGATATCCGTTATTTCTCTAGCGAAGACGCGCCGGTTTCCCTGGGTATCATTCTCGACGTGAGCGGCAGCATGTCGGACAAGATTCAGCGAGCGCGCGAAGCAGTCGTCGACTTTCTAAATACGGCCAATCCGCAGGATGAATTTTTCATGATCACTTTCTCGGACAAGCCGGAACTTGCCTCGGATTTTACCGAACAGGTAGAAGACATTCAAGCCAAGCTGGTCTACGCCACGCCCAAAGGCCGCACCTCCTTATTGGACGCTATCTATTTGGGAATCAGTAAAATGCGGCAGGCGAAGCATTCACGGAAGGCTTTGCTCATCATTTCCGATGGGGGAGACAACCACAGCCGCTATACCCAGTCTGAGATTGTTTCCCAGGTAAAAGAAGCCGATGTGATGATCTACGGCATCGGTCTTTATGACCGCAGGTTTTCGACCCCGGAAGAGGCTTCGGGACCGGACTTGTTGCGCAAGATTTCGGAGGTGACGGGTGGTACCTCCTTCACCATTGATAATCCCAATGACTTGGCACAGGTCGCAAAGGCCGTGGGCACCATGCTGCGTAACCAATATTTGCTTGGTTACCGTCCCGAGAGCGTTAGCCGGGACGGAAAATGGCACAAAATCAAGATCAAATTGAAGCAGCCAAAGAAAATCAAGTTTCCCTCGCTTCGCGTATACGCTAAGGCCGGCTATTACGCTCCGGCTGAATAGCCGCGTACCTTCGCACACAGTGACGCTCTCTGTTACAGGGTTCTCCTTAAATTGGTTACAGGAATTACCTGATTGGGAGAACCTGATTGGTGAGATATATAAGTTCCAGCTTAGAAGTGTCCGATTCAAGGATCTGGCCATACCTCATAACTCGTCAAACTCGATGGTCTATCATTGCGCAAACCCCGATTGCGCCACCCCCTTGCGCTACCTGCGAGATGGAAGATTATTTCAATTTGAAGTGCGCTCGTTTAGCCTGCCAGGCACTGCCCAATGCGGAGAAACACCCCAAAAAAACCGGGGTTCTCGCCAAGTTTCGCATTTTTGGTTGTGCGGACAATGCTCGTCAAACCTAACCTTGACTTTTGAGCAGGCCAAGGCTGTGATCGTAACCCCTTTGCCGACCGTCAGTCAGGAATCAGCTGCCGCTTCCCCACAAGCTAGTCTCTAGGTTGGTTGCTGTCTCCGCTCCCTGCCTTCGGGTATGATTCTGAGCCGCGGCAGGTCCGAGTTTCAAAGCTTGTTCCGGAATTACTGAGAGGGTTAGGGAGGGGCGGGCACCGATTTGAAAAGGGGAGGTAAATCGGTGCCCGCCTTCCGTCTCCTTCGCGTTGGGGTTAAGTTATTCATACGCCCTCTGGTATTGAGGTGCTATCAGGAAAATCCTGTATTTTTGAGTGAAAGGCGCCTTGGCAGTCATCGCTCTGAATTCACGACACTCCTCTCACTATTCATCGCACACACCGGATACGGCGCAATCCCAGGATCGTTCGATCAATTGAGTAGCAGCCATTGAAATCGTTGAGGAATTGACCTATCGTCAGTAATGTCGGGGTGATGGCGGCGCAGGTTTTTATCGTTTCCCCTGTCTTGGGCATGGCCGAAGCGGAACGATGTCAGGTCGTGTCACGCCATCCTCCCGTGATGTCCTAGAGTTGCCGTGCTTTGAAAACACAATGCTAGAATACGCAGGGCTAATGCGTATTCCCCTCCTGTCTGTACTGCTATCGGCCACTTGCCTGGCACAAGCTCCTTCGGTTGCGCCTGCGATTCCAAAATTTGAGGACGTGAGCAAACAGGCCGGGCTGAATGTCTCCCATCTTTCGTCCCCGGAGAAACGTTACATCCTGGAGTCTATGAGCGGCGGTGTCGGTTTTATCGACTGTGACAACGATGGAAAGTTAGACATCGTCACCGTGAATGGATCTTCCGTCGACCACTATCGGCAGGGTGGAGATCCAATGGTTACGCTCTATCACCAGGATGCAGACCTCAAGTTTTCGAATATAACCAAGGACGCCGGTTTGACGATCAAAGGCTGGGGAATGGGTGTGGCGGTCGCTGACTTTGACAATGATGGCTGGCAAGACTTGTACGTAACCGGTTACGGCGGGAATGTGCTTTACCGCAACCTCGGCAATTGCAAGTTCGAGGATGTGACGGAAAAAGCGGGTGTGCGGGTGGGAGGATTCAGCACCGGCGCGTCCTGGGCCGACTATGATCGGGATGGAAAGGTTGATCTATTCGTACCACGCTACGTATTCGTTGACATTAATAAGCTTCCGGAATTTGGCAGCAACGATAAGTTTTGCCGCTTCCGGGGAATTTTGGTGCAATGCGGTCCTGGAGGTCTTCCCGGGGAGTCCGATTTCCTTTTTCACAACCGGGGAGACGGGAGCTTTGAAGATGTTTCCAAAAAAGCCGGAGTAGACGATCCCGAACGCCGTTACGGAATGCAAAGTGTCTGGGCCGACTACGACAACGATGGCTGGCCGGATCTCTATGTGGCGAATGACGCCGGTCCCAATTTTCTTTATCACAACAAACACGATGGCACGTTCGAGGAGGTAGGATTGCTCTCCGGCGTAGCTCTCAGCCTCGACGGACAGGAGCAAGGCTCAATGGGAGTCGATGTGGCCGACTTCGATCACGATGGAAGGCTGGATATTTTTGTTACCAATTTCGCCGATCAACCCGATACTTTGTACTGGAACCAGGGCGTGCGTGGCATGACTGACATTAGTTGGAACGCGCAACTGGCACAGCCTAGCTATCCACTCGTAGGTTGGGGCACGGCATTCTTCGACATGGACAACGACGGCTGGCCGGACATCTTCGTAGCCAATGGGCACGTTTATCCGCAGATGGACCTGGTAAAAGGAGGCACCCCGTACAAGCAGCCATTGCTTCTTTTCCGCAACAAGCGGGATCGCACTTTCGAAGACGTCACTGCGATCTCAGGCCTGGACAAATTGCCCCTGTCTTCTCGGCGCGGCGCTGCTTTTGGGGACATCAATAACGACGGCAAAGTGGATGTCCTCATTTTGAACGTGGGCGAGCCGCCAACGCTGCTCATCAATCGTACTCAGAGCTCCAATCATGCGGTACTGTTTAAGTTGATTGGCACAAAGAGCAACAAGGCCGCAATTGGCGCCCGCGTTACGGTGACCGCCGGAGATCTGGTGCAATTTAACGAGGTGCGGAGCGGAAGCAGCTATCTTTCACAGAACGATCTGCGACTGCACTTCGGACTCGGTGAACGAACCAGAATGGACACCGTCGAGATTTTCTGGCCAACGGGGAAAAAGGAAGTTTACAAGGACTTAAGTTCCGATTTGATCTACACCATCGTGGAAGGTGAAGGAATCTCGCAACGAGCGCCGCTGACGGGACAGAATGCGGCTGCTGATCACGCGCAGTCAACGAAGTAAGTTGCACTTCCGTCCATAATTTATTTGATCTTTGGCGGTTCTGTCGGAGATTCCTCGACCGGCCGGTTCGACGCTCCTCGAGGTTGCTTCTGTTTCAATTTTTGGAACCGCTCCATATGTACTCTCGCTTCGTCCGATTTGCCTAGACTGCTCAGCACGAGACCCAGGTCGTACTGCATTTGCGCGTTGTTGGGATCAATCGCCTCCGCACGCTGTAATGCGTTCAATGCCTTTTCCAATTCTCTGGTCTGGAGATACAGCGCTCCAAGACCCGCCAGGGCCATGGCATGATGCGGCTGCATGTGAATGACCTGTTCGAAATGCTGGATACCCTCTTGTGGCTTCCCTTCCTGTCCCGCGAGCACTCCCAACTGGTATTGAGTTTCCGCGAGTGTAGGATCCAGTTGCGCTGATCGATCCAATGCCCGTCGCGCATCGTCATTGCGGCGCTGCTCCACGTAAGCCATTCCAAGTCCCAGCCATCCTTTCGCATCGGCAGGACGTTGTGCCGCGTATTTTTCCAGCAATGGAACGGCTGCCGTGAGCTCTTTTTCTTGCAGCATGACTGCGGCGGCCAGATAGAGATCGTCGAGGTTTTCAGGGCTCTTGTGCACGAGTTCAGTCGCAGCAGTGAGCGCAACACTGTGTTGCCCGGCTTGCATGGCTTCCACGACAAAGCGCCGCAGCACCGGCACCGACTCGGGATTTAGAGTTCGAGCGTGTTGGAGCGTGGCGAATGAGTCGGCGTGTTTATCTTGCGAAGCGTATATCTGCGCGATCGCGACCAGAGTGTCCGCCGATCTTGGATCGAGGGCTGAAGCCTGACGAAGGCTGCTCAATGCAGCCGGCATCTGCCCTTTCGCCTGTAGTGCTCTTCCTTTCACGTAGTAGAAACGCGCTGGCCGTTTTACGTTAACCAGATCGAGTGTCCGAAGAGCTTCGTCGGCAAGGTCGTTATGAAGAAAGACTTCGGCCAAATCCATGATCGCGGCCGAGGAATTTTTCACCTGGGGCAATAGCTGAATGCCATCCGATTTTCTTCCAAGGGCCAACAGGCTAGCAGCTTTCAGCGGAATTCCTGACACCGGGAATCGATCCGGCGGAATTGTTTCAAGTGTGGAGAGGGCCTGGGCAAATTCTCCTTTTCGCACATAGAGGTCCGCCAGATCGAGTTTCAGGTCGGTATTGTTCGGAGTGAGGTCTATGGCTTGTTGGTATTGGCTGATGGCTTCGTCTTCCTTATTTTGCGCAGCCAGCGCGCTCGCCAAATGAGTGCGTGCGACAACGGATTTCGGATTGAGTTGCACCACACGCCCAAACAGGACTTCAGCTTCTGCGTAGCGTTGCTGCTCGCCACGAATCATGCCCAACAGCGTGAGAGCCTGCTCATCATTGGGATTTGACGAAAGCACGGACCAGACCGAACTCTCGGCGGCTGCCAGATCGCCACGCTTGAATTGAGCTTGGGCGCTTACTGTAGAGCTTGCCTTTGCTGATGACTTCTGAGCCGCAGGGTTCTGGGCCCAGGCGCTGATGGCTGCACACAAGCCAAGCAGTATTAGAACCGGTGGCAGCGAACGGCTCTTCACAGATCTAGCCTACCACGCTGTACGGCGCGCACCGCCACGGCATGTTGGGCAAATCTTTTTGATCCTACGTAGAATAGTCGGCGTTGATACGAACGTAATCAGCAGTCAGATCCGTCGTGAGGAACTTGGTGCTTGCAAGTCCGCGCTGAAGGGTAATACGAACATCACAAACGGGCTTTGCCAGATGCTGGTGTGCTCTTCTCTCATCGAACCGGCAACTTGCACCATTACGACATACCAATTGTGAACCAATAAAAATACTCACCTTGTCCGAATTAATTGGTACCCCGGAAGATCCCACGGCCGCCAAGATGCGTCCCCAGTTCGGATCAGCTCCGGCCCAGGCCGTCTTTACTAATAAGGAGTGAGCGACAGCTCGAGCTACTTGCAGCGCCTCTTTTTGACTACTGGCCTGCTCGATTGAAAGGCGGATCACATGCTGGACTCCTTCGCCGTCCGAGACAATCTGCTGCGCCAAAGACTGGCACACTTCGCTAAGCGCGTCGGCGAACAGCTTGCGTGTGGATTCTTGGTTTAGGCGAACACCACTATTGCCGGAAGCCAGCAGCAGTACAGTGTCGTTTGTGGACGTGTCACCATCCACGGAAATGCAGTTGAAGGTTTGTTCGCATGCACCTCGCAGAAGCTGCCTCAACTCAGCAGGGGTGGCCGCGACATCCGTGAACAGATATACAAGCATAGTCGCGAGTTGCGGATGAATCATGCCGGAACCCTTCGCGACACCTAATACGGTGACAGTTCCTTTCCTTGACCGGAAGCGAACCGAAGCCAACTTGGGCCGCGTATCGGTGGTCATGATGGCGCGGGTGAACAGATCGACATGCTTCTTGGTCGCGCCTCGTTCCGATATCAGTGTGGCTAGAGCAGCAAGAATTTTCTCAGTGGGCAGAGGAACACCGATGATGCCGGTTGATGAGGGAAACACTTCTTCGGACGGCAGACCCAGCAATCGTCCGGCTGCGCGGCAAATTTGCCGGCAAGCCAGATAGGCGTGATTTCCAGTGGCGCAGTTGGCATTTCCGGAGTTGACGATCACCGCCCGTATGCGCCCGTGGCTCGTGGCCAAAATGGCGCGCCCAATCTCCACTGGGGCAGCAACCACTCGGTTCTGTGTGAAAACCGCAGCGGCAGTGGTTCCGCAAGCGGCCTCGACTAACCCTAGATCAAGCCGCTCGCTTGCCTTGATTCCGGCGCGCGCAGCGGAATAACTGAATCCTCGCGGCAAATAAAGTTTGCCTGGGGAACGGCGAGGCAGGGTCATGCCTGGAGCTTCACCAACCAGCTTGTCGGTGGCTCAGGCAGAATGGCAAATTTAGGGATTTCACCACGAACCATGGCCACTTCGTCACAGCAATGAAGGCGCGGGCAACTAAAGCAATCTTTATGGATTTTGTCGGGCAGATCCTCGCGCTGTGCCATGGCGAATCCCATTCTTGCGAAGAACTCCGGGATCCGCGTGAAGAGACAAATACAGCTAACTCCATGTTTTTTCGCTTGCGTCAGCAGGGCTTTCACCAGACGTTTACCGCCGGCGCAACCTTGATATAAGGGACTGACGGTAATCGAGCGAATTTCCGCTAAATGCGTTCCGTACAGATGAAGCGCGCCGCAGCCGATGATCTCATCGCCTTCTTCCAAAACCACAAAGTCGCGGACGTTTTCGCAAATCTCGGCCAAGGAGCGCGGCAGCAGTGTGCCGTCCGCGGAATAAGCTGCGATCAAATCATAGATTCGCTGCGCATCAGGCAGGATAGCTTCACGCGTGCGCATGCGCTTCCTCGCGTATGAAGTCGATCCGGCGCTTTGCATCTTCAATTGCGCGCTGTACTTGTGCTGGAGCCGTACCGCCGGGAACGTCATGAAGGGCAAGCACCGATGCGAGGTCGAGGCAGGAATAGAAATCCTCATCGAACAAGGGGTTGAGCTGGCGCAGTTCTTGCACTGATAAATCCTGAAGCTCGCAACCTTTCTCGAGGCACAATTGCACTGCCTTGCCGATTTGCTCGTGGGCCAAGCGAAAAGGGACCCCGCGCTGCACCAGGTACGTGGCCGCGGCCCACGCATTCATGAATCCGGACCGCGCAGCTTCCTGCATACGATCCAGATTGAATTCCACTGTTTTCATCCAATTCGTAACCAGAGGAATCAGGGCAAGCACGGTTTCAGCGGCGTCGAATAGCGGCTCCTGAGTTTCTTGAACGTCCTTGTTATATGCCAGTGGCAGGCCCTTCAGAGTAACGGCTAACGCGGTTGCGGTGCCGATAATGCGGGCAGCTTTGCCACGGGTGAGTTCCAGCAAGTCTGGATTTTTCTTTTGCGGCATGGCGCTGCTGCCGGTGGAGTAGGCTTCGGGCAAGCACACGAAATCAAACTCCTGCGAGGAAAATAGAATCATTTCCTCGGCCCAGCGGCTCAGATGCAGTCCAATCATTGAAAGCGCATTCACGAATTCCAGAACAAAATCGCGATCACTGGTCGCATCGATGCTGTTGAATGTTGGAGCATCAAAACCCAGATCAATCGCCATGCCGCGACGATCCAGCGGCAGCGTGGTTCCTGCAACCGCGCCTGAGCCGAGCGGGCAGAAGTTAAGTCGTTTCCGGCAGTCTGCAAGCCGGTCATCATCCCTGATAAACATCTCCGCGTAAGCCAGCAACCAATGCGCCATCAAAACCGGCTCAGCGCGTTGCAAATGGGTGTAGGCAGGCATGGCCGTGTTTCCAGAACGCTCGGCACGGTCGACCAACAGAGCGAGAAATTCCGCCAACTCCGCCCGCAACTGGTCAATGCAGACCCGGATATACAACCGAAGATCAGTGGCAATTTGCTCATTGCGGCTCCGTCCGCTGTGAAGTTTGTACCCCGTGTCGCCGATAAGGTTGACCAGGTTCTTCTCTACGAAGTGGTGAACATCCTCAGCTTCAGAGTCTTCAAGAAACGCTGGAGAGCCGGCCGCCTGCTCTGCGATCCGTTCCAATCCTTGGAGAATTGAAATGAGCTCGCTGGAAGACACGATGCCTGCATTCCCAAGCGCCCGAGCGTGTGCGCTGCTCGCGGCCAACTCGTGAGTTAACAATCGCCGGTCAAAATCAAAGGATCGCTGCCAGCGCTCAAAACCAGGGTCAAGCGGCTGGCGGAAGCGGCCGGACCACATCTTCATCTTGCAATCTCCAGACGCGCACGGGCACGCGAGCGAGCGGGCAGGCCGAGGATGCGAATGAAACCTTCGGCATCCTTCTGGTCATAATTCTCACCCATCGTGAATCCCGCCAGATCGGTACGGTATAACGAGTATTCGGATTCGCGTCCCACCACTGCGACGTTCCCCTTATACAAAGAAAGTTTCACCGAGCCCGTAATATCTTTTTGCGTGGTTTCCACAAATGCATCGAGCGCTTCCCGCAGTGGCGTAAACCACAGACCGAAGTAAACCAGTTCGGCATACTTCAAACCAACGTGCTGCTTGAAGTGGGCGACATCACGCTCCAGGCACAAAGCCTCGAGTTCGCGATGAGCCGCAATTAGCAGAGTTCCTCCAGGAGTCTCGTAGCATCCGCGTGATTTGATTCCTACGAAGCGATTTTCCACGAGGTCAACACGTCCGACTGCATTGCGAGCGCCAATCTCGTTCAACAACTCGACTAGAGACACAGGATCAAGCTTCGTGCCATTGACCGAGATCGGAATTCCCTTCTCAAAGCCAACCGCCACCTGTTCGGCATGATCAGGGGCTTCTTGTGGAGAACGGGTCAGTTGCCACGTGCTGTCTAGCGGCGCGTTCCCCGCGTCTTCCAATTCCCCACCCTCATGGCTGATGTGCCACAGATTTCGGTCGCGACTGTGAATCTTCTCCCGGCTGGCGGCAACCGGAATGCCGTGCTGCTCTGCGTAGTCCAGGCAATCTTCACGTGACTTCAGAGTCCACTCCCGCCAAGGTGCAATGACTTTGAGCTCGGGGGCAAGCGACTGATACGCCAGCTCGAATCTGACTTGGTCGTTGCCCTTGCCGGTGCATCCATGAGCAACGGCGGTCGCGCCTTCGCGGTTCGCAACTTCCACCTGGTGTTTGGCGATTACGGGACGCGCCAGCGATGTGCCCAACAAATATTTGTGTTCGTACACGGCGCCCGCTTGCAAGGCACGAAACACGTATTCGGTCAGGAACTCTTCGCGGAGATCCGCAACCACCACTTTGCTGGCCCCGGTGGCATATGCTTTTTCAACCACAGCTTCAAGGTCATCGCCCTGACCGACGTCACCAACCATCGCGATCACATCATAGGAATAATTTTCCTTCAGCCACGGAATGATGATGGATGTGTCTAAGCCTCCGGAGTATGCAAGGACAACTTTTTCAGGCATGGGCGCTCCTAATTTGTAAACGGCTCATCTCACCGCCGAGCAACAACATGAGAATCGCTTTCTGCACGTGCAGACGATTCTCTGCTTGCTCGAAAACAACCGACTGCTCGGAGTCGATGACCGCATCGGTGATCTCCTGGCCGCGATGGGCAGGGAGACAGTGCATAAAAATAGCGTGCGATGCAGCGCTCGACACCAACTCTTCATTCACCTGATAAGGCTGAAAGATTTTGCACCGCTCCCCGGCCTCGTGCTCCCGACCCATACTCGCCCAGGTGTCGGTGTAAACCGCGTCTGCCCCCGCCACGGCTTCATAGGGGTCACAGCAGACTTCGATTGTGGCCCCAGTTTGCTGACCGATAGAACGTGCGTCGGCCACGATCTGGGCGTCGGGCTCATAACCCGAGGGAGCGGCGACGCGGATATGTGAACCCAAGCTCGCACAAGTAAGCAACAAAGAGTGGGCGACGTTGTTTCCGTCCCCGACATAGGCGAGGCAAATCTTTTTCAAATCACCAAATCGCTCTTGCAGCGTGAAGTAATCCGTTAATCCCTGACAGGGATGCTCCAGGTCGCTAAGTGCATTAATGACCGGAACGGAGGCGTGCTCCGCCATGCCTTCAATAGTTTGTTGGTCGAAAGTGCGCAATACAATCGCGTTAACCCAGCGTTCGAGATTATGCGCGATGTCGCTAAGTTTTTCTCGCGCATCGATTCGTTCGTGCGTCTGGTCCATAAAAAATGTCGTTCCGCCCAGGCTGGCCATGCCCGCTTCAAACGTAAGACGCGTACGCAGAGAGGGCTTCTCAAAGAACATGGCCATCTGCTTACCGGCCAAGGCACCACGAAATTCGGCCGGCAGGGATTTCATCAATCCAGCCAGGTGCAGAACAGCTTCCACCTCTGCTGGATTCAGATCGCGCGTGGAAACCAGATCACGGGACCAGAATCCTTTACTCTCTGGTACAGACGCGATTTGTGAAGTATTGAATGCCTGACTGTTCACCGCAGGCTCCTTTTTGTAGTTTTGCCAGCGCGCATCGGCGGTCGCTTTGCAGCGCTGGCACTCAAGGCCGAATCCAGTGCTCGTACTACTTCATCGACATGCTTTTTCTGAATGATGTAAGGCGGCAGGAATCGCAGCACCGTTTCTTGCGTCCGATTAATCAGGATTCCCTTTTGCAGCAGTTGTTGAACCGCGGCCTTGGCAGTGTCCGCGGAATCCAATTCCATGCCGAGCATGAGTCCCATACCACGTATTTCTTGAATGGAGGTATGCCGGGTGCGCATGTCTTCAAGACCGGCGCGGAAGTAGTCGCCCACTTCCTGTATGTGATCCAGCAATCCGTCGAGGGTACGCAGAAATTCGATTGCTACGGCGCATGCCAGTGGTCCTCCACCGAACGTCGTGCCGTGCATGCCGGGATGCATTCCGCCGGCTACCCGGTTTGTGGTGAGCAGCGCCCCCAGCGGCAATCCCGCTGCCAGCGGTTTGGCTACCGTGAGGATGTCTGGCTGAATGCCGTAATGCTGGTAGGCGAAGTAGCGTCCGGTACGGCCTAAGCCGCATTGAATTTCATCGAGGATCAGGAGCGCACCGGTGCGGTCCGCCAATTCGCGCGCGACTTGAAGGAACTCAGGAGTGAGCGGGCGGATGCCACCTTCGCCCTGAATCGTCTCCAGACAAATGGCACAGACGCTGCCATCGAATTGGCGCTTGAGATCTTCAACGTCATTGAACGCAACAAAACCGACTCCAGGCACCAGTGGCATAAAAGGGTGACGATACTTTTCCTGGCCGGTTGTCGCGAGAGAACCGAAAGTGCGTCCGTGAAATGAATTCTCGAGAGCGAGAAGGCGCCATTTTGCCTTGTGGCCATTGTTGTTCTGTGTGCGGGCGTAGGCGCGAGCCAGCTTCAGCGCGCCTTCCCAAGCCTCGGTTCCACTGTTGCAGAAAAATGCGCGGTCCAGGCCAGAGATTTTGGTCAAGCGTTTCGCGAGCTCTGCCTGGTATTCGTGAAAGAAAAGATTGGAGACATGAATCAGCCGGCCCGCTTGCTTTTTAAGAGTGGAGCTGATGGCAGGATGCGAATGGCCCAACGCGTTCACACCAATGCCACTCAGAAAATCCAAGTAGCGATTTCCCCGCGAGTCCCACAAATACAATCCGCGGCCCTTTTCGAAGAGAACCTTCTGACGATCGTAGGTCGGCAGCAACCATTTTTCTTCGGAACGGATGACGGTCGCGAGGTTCATCAAGCTGTTACCTCGGTTCCGTATTCAAGTTTGGTGAAATAGAACTGCGGCAGAATTTCCGCCTGAGCAGCGGGCAGAATGCGTACGCGTCCTACTCCCTTCTTCAACGCGTGGCTGCAAGCTTCTAGCTTGGGCAGCATTCCACCGGCTACTATGGAATGTTCGACTAAAGCGGCTACCTCGCGAATGTTCAACCAGGGAATCACTACACCCTCGGCATTCCTCACGCCCGCTACATCGGTGAGGAAAATCAGCGCGTCGGCATCGCACGCCACGGCGCAGGCGGAAGCCATCTGATCGGCGTTGATGTTGTAGTACTCTCCATCGGAACCTAGCGCTACGGATGACATCACGGGGATACCGCCCGCGCTCCAGATGGCTTCGATCCAGCGTGGCTCTGCCCAGGAAATCTCCCCCACAAATCCGAGGTCGTATCCTTCGGTCTGCTTCTTGCGGGCTCGGAAGGCCATGCCGTCCCCCCCGCACAGACCAACGGCCGGGTGTCCTGCTGCGGCAATTCCCGCTACCAGACTTTTATTGACGATGCCTGCCAATACCATCAGCGCCACGTCACGAGTCTCGGCGTCAGTGATACGGAGCCCGTTTACGAAATCGCTTTCCTTGCCCAACAGCTTCAGCGTGCGGGTAAGCGCGGTTCCTCCGCCATGCACTACCGCAATACGGTGCCCGTCGCGCGCCAGTTCCACGACGGCGTGAGCGCATTTGTGGAGGGTGGATTTATCTTCGAGGGCCGCACCGCCGATCTTGATCACGATCTTCACTGCAAGCCTTCCTCTTCTTTCCATCCATACATCAGGTTCATGTTCTGCACTGCCTGACCTGCCGCGCCTTTCAGCAGGTTATCCACGCAAGAAACCAGCACGAGGCGGCACCCGTCTTCGGCAAGGCAGAAGCCGAGATCGCAATAATTCGTATGCAGAGAAAACTGGATTTCCGGGAGTTGCGGCGTGGCGAAGACACGGACCCAGCGCTTGCCAGAATAAAAACCACGGAAGCAGGACTCGATTTCGACGGGTTTCATCTCACGATTCAAGTGCACATAGAGGGTGGAGAGAATTCCCCGCGGGATAGGAAGCAAATGGGGAGTAAAAATCAATTCAGATGTATTCAGGTCTAACTGTTCGAGAATTTCTCCCACGTGCCGGTGGCCGAATACAGAGTACGCAGAGAGGTTATCGGCTACTGAAACAAAATGCGTGCGTGCATTTGGCTCCTTGCCCGCGCCGGAAACTCCTGATTTCGAATCTGAGATAATTCCTTTTTTCCGATCTACGATGCCCGCCGCGAGCAAAGGAGCCAACGCCAGGATGACGGAGGTCGCGTAACACCCGGGATTGGCAACCAACGCTGCATTCGGAATGCGATCGCCATTTAGTTCTGGAAGTCCGTAGACAGCTTTCTCGGTGAGTTCGGCCGCCGTCACTGCATCTTCATCGCGGAAGCCGTAGATGGCACGGTGCTGAGCCTGTTTCAAGCGCCAGGCGCCGCTTAGGTCAATTACGCGAAGTCCTCCAGCGAGAGCCTCAGGAACGAGCGAGCGCGAGGCCTCGTGCGGAGTGGCGAGAAACAAGAGTTCTGTTTCGTGTTGCTGCAGCGCTGTCCATGAGAAGGGCTGTAGCGTAGGGCATCCGTTCCCGGCAAAAGACGGCGGCATCCCCGCAGACTTTTCTCCGTTCGTCTCGCTCTGGCGGCGAAGCAGCAAAGGCATGTCCACTCGCGGATGGTGTAGAAGGAGGCGCGCCAATTCGCTGCCGGAATAGCCGGTGGCGCCTATCACTGCGGTTTTGAGTTTGGCCGGCATCAGGCAAGCATCTCGTGAGTGCGTGATGCAAGGCGGCTGGCGGCCCGCTTGTCCGGACAAACGATCAGGATGGTGTCATCACCGGCGATGGTGCCCACAGCTTCCGGCCAGTCCTCGCCGTCCAGAGCCGCAGCGACGGGCTGAGCGCTGCCGACCGTGGTCTTGATCACCAGCAGATTCTGAGCGGGCCGCACTTCGAGCACAAACTCCCGCACCAATCGTGAGACTGGCGGCAAGGCAGATTCTGATGCGGTCTCTCCCTGCGGCTGAGCATAGCCTGTGGCAGTCTTCACTAAACCCAGATCGCGGATGTCTCGAGACAAGGTTGCCTGTCCGACTCGGAGGCCGCGGCGGCTCAAAGCGCGCTGCAGCTCTTCCTGGTTCGCGACTGGGCCACGCTCCAGCAAATCCAGGATGACCTTCTGTCTCAAGGGCTTGCTCATAGTGAATGTATATTCATCTGCATGAATAATTATTCATATTGTTAAGGGAATGGGAGTTGGTGTCAAGCAGAAAATAAACGGACCTTGGCCGGCGAGGTCTTTAGAGCGAACTTGTCGTTCACTCTGGTCAGTTCATGATGGGCAAACTCAGTGGTTTCGCGAAGCAGTGTTCAAGTTTTTGAAGGCGTTCCAATGCAACCTCCAGATTGGAGAGGCGGCAAGGCTCCAGTGTCATGACCGGCGCTGATCCCATGCTTCCGCTGGCTGATTGTTGCAGTACGGAATGCACGGACACTCCGCTTTCCGAAAGAACACGACTCACAGCATCTGAGATATCTGCGTCTTTTGGCGCGCGCAGCCGCAGGTAGCGCGGCGATTCCAGGTCGTGGTTAAGTGGGTAAGCCTTCAGCTCTCGTGGGTTGGGCGATCCCAGAAAAGATTCTGGGCGGGATATCGATACCAGATCCGAAACGACAGCGACCGATGTAGGTCCGCCTCCCGCACCGCGGCCGGAGAAAACAGTCTCGCCGCCGTGGACCCCGGCGGTGATCAGCACATTCTGATTGTCTTTAACCTGCGCGAGCGGCGACGCAAGCGGCACCAGGGCGGGTTGCACTGCTGCGTAAAGTTGTGTACCGCGTAATTCAGCAAGTGAGACTTGCCGAATGGTGCATCCGAATTTTCTGGCGCACTCGAAATCGACGGCCTCGACGCCCTCGATGGAACGGGAATAAACATCCTGCGGACGCAGCTGAGCGCCGAGACCAACTCGCGCCAGGATCGCCAATTTGCAACTCGCATCAAAACCGCCGAGATCATGCGAAGGATCTGCTTCGGCGTATCCCATTTCCCGTGCTCGTGCGAGCGCTGTGGTAAAACTGACAACTTCATTCTGCATCTGGCTCAGGACGTAATTGCACGTGCCATTGAGAACGCCAGTCAGCCGGAAAAGCTTTTCGCCTGCTAATCCCTGCTCAAGACCACAAAGTACGGGGACGCCACCGGCGACGGACGCTCCGTATAACAACCTTTGATTCGCTTTTCGCGCGAGCTCGAGCAGTTCGTCTCCTTCAGTGGCGATCAAATGCTTGTTGGCGGTGACCACGGATTTCCCTGCACACAGTGCTTGCCGTACCCAATCTCCCGCCGGTCGTACGCCGCCAACTAGTTCGACAATGACGTCTACGTCGCTGGCCAGGATCTCGTCGAAATTGTCAGTCCAACGCAGCTGGCTCGGTACCCACGGAACCCGTTTCCGATCCACATTGCGGTTGTAAATATGCGTGAGGCGAAGCTGAAGAGAAGGACTGCAACATAGCAATTCGGTTACGGCTTTCCCGACGGTGCCAAAACCGAGAATTGCCACTTTACAAATCGAGGGAAGAGGCTCGAGACGCGCACGACTGCGGGGTCGCTTTGCAGGTTCGTCGATAAGCGTTTCACGCAGACTTAGACCCATGATTCACCTGCCTGGCACAATGCGTGCGAAGAGTCATCCAACGGCTGGACTTTTTCCGGCGGGAAGAACAAGCGATGGAGGCGCTGCACCGCTTCTTCGGCTTTCGACTCATCGACCAGAAAACTGATGTTTCGTTCCGAGGCGCCCTGACAAATCATTCGAACGTCGATATCAGAAATGGCACGGAATACTCGGCTGGCAATCTCCGGCCGCCGCCGGATCTTCTCACCTACCAGGCAAACCAGTGCCTGGTGATTTTTCCATCGCACTTTTGCCAAGCCTTGCAATTCTTCCGCGATCGCAGGCAGGGCTGCGGTCGTACTCACCAACACTGACAAACTGCCTCGGGATGCGGACAACAGATCGAGACCGTAGTGATGCCGCTCGAACACATCGCAAACTTCGCGAACCAGTTCTGGAGCCAGCCAGCGCAGCGGTTCGACATCCACCGATGCGACACCGCACTTCACACTGATCGCTTTTACTTCGATGCCGTCGCTCGTGTGGGCAAGAATCTCGGTTCCACTGCACTCGGGATTGCGTGAATTGCGGACCCAGACGGGGATATCGTGGCACATCGCCGGCAGCAGCGTCGCGGGATGTAAAACCTTGGCCCCGAAATACGCCAGCTCAGCAGCTTCATCGAAGCTCAGCTTCTCGATGAGACGGGCATCAACGCATAGATCAGGGTCCGTGGTCATGACGCCATCAACGTCGGTCCAGATTTCGATTCGCTGCGCCCCCAGTGCGGCTCCTACGATTGCAGCACTGAAATCCGATCCGCCGCGGCCAAGAGTCGTGGGGATGCCGTCGCGTGTGGAGCCGACAAATCCGCCGAGCACTGGAACACGCCCCGTCTGCAACAGGGGAAGTACTACAGATTCCACACGTTGATTGGTTTCTTCCCACAGTGGGGTGGCGCGAGTATGAGCTGCGTCGGTGATGATGCACTGCCTCGCATCCAACCAGGCAGCTTCGAGGCCACCAGCCAGAAACGCGAAACTTAGAAGCTTGCTGGAAAGAAACTCGCCTAAACCGAGAAAGTGATCTTGCACCCGAGGAGCGAACTGTCCATCCGCCGCAATGCTGTCGATCAAGGTATGTAAAAGTTGGAATGCACGCTCCAGTTGGGAGCACAAGCTCTTGTGTTCGTCTGCACTCAAAAGTTCAGCAGCAACCTCTGCGTGTCGCTGGCGCAGGCGTTCAAGAATCTCTTTGGCGGATTCGCGTTTCCCTTCCGCGGCAGATTTTCCTGCAGTTACGAGTTGATCGGTGACCTCGGCCAAGGCGCTGACCACCACGATGGGTCGATATCGTCGCTGTCGTCTTACCAGTTGACTGACCCGGCGGATGGCCGCTGCATCTTCGACCGAGGTGCCGCCAAATTTCATCACAACAAAGTCGGATCGCCAATTCACGGCTTCCTTATTTCGCGCAGGCAAGTCGCTCATCTGGGTCGTTCCTTTCATGTTCACTAGAATTTGGCGCAATAAAAAAACCCACCTGCCATTTGCTTCTGGCGGTGGGTCTTATTACCTGTTCAGAACTTGATGTTTCTCAGCTCACCAGGCACCCTCCCCCAGAAGACACGTAATTCGTGTCGATGTGCGCATCGATGTAATTCGCATGGCCTTCTGGGAAGTGATAGTCATTTCCGACGAGGTGCCTCGAAATTAGTTCTGTTGCTCCCTGCCGTATCTGGTTGCGGGAGGCTCCGGTTTGAGTCCTTCCTCGAAAAACTCGACCAGTCGATCAATCAGCCGGCGGCGGCCGCCAATGACGTGCAAGCCGCTTTCGTGCTGGTGTTCTTCGAGAATCTTATTAAGGCTGCTTTCCAGCTCCTTCATAACCATACTCCTCTAGCTGGATTTCTCAGAGTACAGCGCTTCCGGCTACCCTGAGATTACTTTTATACCTTAGCAATTCTCGACGCAAATCCAAAATCGGAAATTGCGATTGAGCCCATCGACAAATGAGATAGGGTCGATCTCATTTCGAAGCGGCGGCCAGTTGCCGAACGGTAGTGATGAAAGTGCTGGCAGCGCGGGTGGGTGTGCGATCTCGCCGGTACGCGAGGCCAAGCTCCCGCCAGAGCTCCTCGTCCTTCAGCGCAATGAGTTTGACACGGCCCGCGAGTACCTGGTCTCGGGCGAAGCTTGCGCTTATGAGCGACACACCCAGCCCGGCGGCGACAAAGCTCTTGATCATCCCCACGCTGGGCAGCTCCATTCTTACTTGAAGCTGGGCGGCATAAGGACGGAAAAGTTTATCCATCAATCGCCGCGAGTATCCGGTCTTTGGAAGCAACAGAGGCTGCTTGGCAATCTCGCTGACGGGCACAACGTCATGTTTCGCCAATGGATTCTGCGGGCTCACCATCAACATGAGTTGATCGCGAAAGATCGGAAACGCTTTCAGGCTGGCAGATTTGACTGGCAAGGTCACAATGCCCACATCAATCGTGCCGTTTTCCAGCTTCTCTACGATCTTGTAACTGAAATTTCGGTAAATGCTGATTTGCACGCCAGGATGCAGATTGCAATATTTTGCAAAAACGTCTGGCAACACATACAAACAAGTTGCTTCGTTAGCTCCGACTACGACCGTGCCTCGCGGGGTCGCGCCCTGATCGGCCACGGCGAGCAGCGATTCGTCACGCATTTGCAGCAACCGCTCGGCATATGCGAACAGCACTCTTCCCGCGGGAGTCAGAGTGACATCTTTTCCGGAGCGGTCCAGCAGACGGTCTCCGTATTCCTGCTCAAGCTGGCGTATCTGTGCGCTTACCGCGGACTGCGAACGAAATACTTTCTGTCCAGCGCGGGAGAAGCTGCCCAGCTTGGCTACTTCCAGGAACGTGACTAGCTGATCGAAGTCCATGAACGTCGCACGATTATAGCGGAGTGTGTGAGTCGAACCGGGCAGATGTCACATAAGTACAGGCTCTTCGGACAGTACGGTCTGCGGCACTTCCAGCGGCGCGGCAGTTTTCGGTCGTTTAAGCCTGGCGAGGATAGCGGCCCAGGTTTCGGCAATCGTGCACGGCGGCTGCACAGGTTCAACACGCAGGAAAGAGAGAGGACGACCGGTATTCAATAAGTGGGCAGCCCGTGGACTGTCCGTAAGACGCAAATGTTTACGCAGAACGCGACGCAACCATAACTCTTCTCTGACCTCAATCGGAGCCAGGCGGACGGATTGCTGGTTATAGTCGTGTCCCCCGATCGAATCGGGCAACAGATAAGTAAGACCACCTGTCATCCCCGCTCCCAAATTTGTGCCTGCTGGCCCGAGGATCACAGTTACGCCTGCAGTCATATACTCACAACCGTGTTGACCGATGCCCTCCACTACCGCTAACGCGCCGCTATTGCGAACCGCGAAGCGCTCTCCCGCACGCCCAGCAATGTATAACTCTCCACTGGTCGCGCCATACAGAACAGTGTTGCCCGCCAGCACGTCGCCGCGCAACGATGCATCCGGTCCGGCGGTGATGGCGACCGTACCTCCACATAGGCCTTTGCCCACGTAATCGTTGGCTTCGCCCAGCAACCGGAAATTCAATCCCGCGATCAGAAATGCGGCGAAGCTCTGCCCCGCGCTGCCAATGAACTCGTGATTAACAGTAGTTCCCGAAGATCCATGACGTCGTAACATTTCTCCGCTCAAATGGGCGCCGATGGCGCGATCCGCGTTCGTGATCCGGAAATCGTGTGGCCGCGTTGTCAGGATATCGAGTTCATCCACGGTACGATTCACGTTGACATGTAACCGGCTGTCATCTTCCCGAGGGCATGCTCGCTGAGCAGAGTTTGGAACAGGGTCGACGCGGAAATAGGTCTCGACCATCTCTGGCTTTCCCGCAAAACGAGCGCGTAATTTTTCATCCTGGGTCGCGATACCGACTGGGCAGGTGTTGAGATGACACTGCCGCGCCATCACGCATCCGATGGCGAGCAAAGCCGCAGTACCGAAACCGAATTCGTCCGCGCCCAACAATGCACCAATGATGACGTCGCGTGCGAACTTGAAACCTCCGTCCACCCGCAAACGTACGCGAGCACGCAGGCCGGTGCGCACCAAAGCGCAATGAGCGTCACGCAATCCGACTTCCCAGGGCAGACCCGTATTTTTAATGGAGGTGATCGGCGACGCGCCCGTTCCTCCATCGTAGCCGCTGATGGTGATGACGTCCGCTCCCGCTTTGGCCACCCCAGTGGCGATGATTCCAACCCCGGCGCTCGAGACCAATTTCACGCCGATTCGCGCGTGCGGATTGACCGCGCGCAGATCGTAGATCAGTTGCGCGAGATCTTCGATGCTGTAGATATCATGGTGCGGAGGAGGAGAGATCAGGCTCATGTTCGGCACAGCGTGCCTGAGTCGCGCGATATACACCGACACCTTGCTCGCCGGAAGTTGACCGCCCTCCCCCGGCTTCGCTCCTTGAGCGATCTTGATTTCCAATTCATCCGCGTGGACCAGATACTCCGCGGTTACGCCAAATCGCGCGGAAGCCACCTGCTTGACGCGGTTATTCGCCTCGCCGCCGTCGCGGTAAATTTCCGGATCTTCTCCGCCCTCTCCAGTATTGCTGCGACCGCCAAGCCGATTCATGGCAATGGCGAGCGTGCGATGTGTCTCCGGTGAAACTGCTCCTAGCGACATGGCTTGGGTGCTGAATCGGCTGAGCACCGACGCTTCGGATTCAACCTGGTCCAGGGATGAAGCGGGCCCGGAAGCAATTTCCAGTAGATCGCGGACGGCCACTGGCTCCCTCTCGCCGTGAAGCTCACTGAATGCACGGTAGTTTTCTTCACTAGGTGACTTGATGTAGCGGTGCATTCGCTTCACGAGTTCAGGAGAACTGGAATGCAGCTCACCGTTGTGGCGAAAGCGATATAAGCCCGTATCGCGTAACGCGAGTCCTTCGCTGGCGAATGCTGCGTTATGGCGGTCGAGGCAATCCTGCAGTAGATCGCTTAAGCCCTTGCCACCCAGCGTGCTGCTTACGTCTTCGAAGAACTCAGCGCACAGATCAGCGTCGAGGCCTATGGTTTCGAAAAGCTGACTATTGCGGTAGCTGGCAAGCGTTGAAATTCCCATCCGGGCGATTACTTTGCGGAGGCCTTTTTCAACGGACGCCCGATACCTGCTCGCACCGTCGGGTCTTAGGTTCACAGCCTGTTCTAGAGCGAGATAAGGACAGACTGCGCTAGTGCCGGCCGCAACCAAGAGCGCAATGTGATGAGTGTCGATGACTTGGCCGGTTTCAATTACGAGCGGGATCCGCCACGCACCAGCTTGCAGCATAGATTTCCAGACCGCAGCTAAGGCCAGTAGCGCTGGCAGAGCACTATGCTGCGCGTCTACACCACGATCGGTGAGTACAATCAAATTCGCGTTCGCACAATTGGTTGATTGCGCCTTTGCCTGGATGCGGCTTAATGCTGCCTCCGCGCCCTCGAGCCCCAAGGCGATCGGGAAAGTGAAATCAATTCGGCGAACCTGTCCGAGCCGCTGCTCCAACTCCGCCAATTGGCCGCCGTCCAGCAGAGGGGAGTTGAGCACCACACTATCGCCGAGAAAAACTTTCAGCGACATCACATGGCTTTCACGCAAAGAATCAATGGGAGGATTGGTGACCTGTGCGAATCGCTGTTTGCAGTAATCCCAGAGCGGGCGCCGCATACTGGAGAGCGAAGCGGGCGGCGTGTCGTCGCCCATGCTCCAGACCGCTTCCTGACCCTGTTCCACTAAAGGTTGGAACAGTAGACGAAACTGATCTTCGCTCCAGCCAAGAGCAGCCATTGCTTTCTTTGGCTCGGGTGTAGGTTGGAGAAATGCCGTAGCAGTCGGGCCCACCTCCATTGCGACAGGGCATGAGACTGGCCGTATTGTGGAAAGTTGCAACGATTCGTGTGGACGGAGAAATTCTCCAGTAACGGAATTTACCAGCAGGATTTCGCCCGGCCCCAGACGCTGTCGCTCCACGACTTGCTTGCCGTGCAGATCGGCAATCCCGACTTCTGAACCAACCACTAGCAAGCCGTCCGACGTCAACGTGTAGCGCAGAGGCCGTAATCCATTGCGATCAAGTTTGGCGCCGACTGTGAAACCGTCTGTGAAAATTAGAGCCGCGGGACCATCCCATGCTTCCTGTTTCCGAGCATGATCCTCGAGAAATTGCTGAAGCGGCACCGACATGTTAGGAGCGTTTTCCCACGCAGGCGGAACCATGCACAGCATTGCTTCAGCCGGGCTGTAGCCTCGACGCAAGAAAACTTCCAGCCCGTTATCGAAGCTGGCAGAGTCGCTCACGCCCTCTTCGAGCAAAAGAAGTTCTGACCGAAGGCCGAGACTTTGTAGCAATCCCGGTTGACGGGCACGAAGCCAGCGTCGATTGCCACTGATGGTATTGATTTCACCGTTGTGGGCGACGAATCTAAAAGGTTGCGCCAGCGACCAACTGGGTTGCGTGTTGGTCGAATAGCGCTGATGAAAGATCGCAAAGCGGCTTTCAAATTCCGGATCCGCCAAATCAGGATAGAAAGCAGGAAGTTGATCCGGTGTGAGGAGTCCCTTATAGACAACCGTCCGCGAAGACAGCGAACAGAAGTAGGTTCCGCGTGGAGCGTCGGCCTCCACTTCTTTGCGGAGCCGAAACAGCGTGTCTTCGAACTGCGCACTTTCTTGCGAAGGAGTGAAGAAGCATTGTCGTATCAGCGGAAGCGTTTCGGTGGCGCGAGGGCCGACAATGGACGAATCGGTAGGGACAGTTCGCCAACCCACGCATTGCAGCCCCAGCTTTCTTGCATGCGCTTCGATGAGATCACGCGCCGGCCCCTCTCCGAACCGGGGTAGAAAAATCATTCCGAGTCCAAACTGCGTCGGCAGTTCTGTCCCAGCTCGCCGGGCGCAGTTTCGGATGAACTTCTCGGGAATTGAAGTCAGCAGACCTGCACCGTCACCGCTACGACCATCCGCATCTACACCTCCGCGGTGCGCCAGGCGCTTTAATGCCTCCAGAGCGCGCTCCACGATTTCGTGCGAGGCCTTGCCGCCGAGTTTAGTGACGAAACCCACTCCACAGGCGTCGTGGTCCATCGGGATGAGATGGTTTTCCATCTATCATGTCTATCGCTCAAACAGGCAGGAAAGTACAATCGAGAATTTCGATGACCGTGATGGATTTTTCGGAGAAGGCCTGGCGCCATCAAAACGAAACGCCAGGGGGTTAATTCTCTTCGCAAGTAACAGTAGCTTCGATTTGAATCAGCGGCGAGACAACAGAAGCGTCGGCTGCGTGCAAGCCGCATTCGGTCTTGCGGAAACCGGCCCAGCGTCCTGCGCGCAAATTTTCCCCGGGCTGGATTGCGCGCGTGCAATGGGTACATCCAATGCTGGGATAATTGCGATCGTGCAGCGGGTTATATGGTATGTCGTGCTTGTGGATGTAACTCCAGACCATTTCGGCAGTCCAGTCTGCAATGGGATTGATCTTGACCAACTGAAACTTCGAATCCCATTCCAGCTTGTGAGCGGGGGCTCGCGTGGCGGTCTGATCTCTGCGGATCGCAGTGATCCAGGCGCGTAACTCCGCCAACTTCTTCTTCAATGGCTCAACTTTTCTCAGGCTGCAGCACTGGTCGGGATTCCGGCCCCACAACTCCGGGCCATGAATGCCTTCCTGCTCTTCGGGAGTTAATGTTGAATAGATCCTCTCTACTTTGATCGCATAGCGCTTCTCGACCCGATCAATCAGGTCGTAAGTTTCGGGAAACAGGAACTCGGTGTCCAGCGTGAAAATTGTGAGCGGAAGGTGGGATCGGGAGGCGATATCAATCAGCACCATTCCCTCGGGACCAAATCCGGATGCCATGGCCACATCCTGCCGGAAGGTGGTGGCCGCCCAGCGGAGTGCTTCCTCCGGCCGCCATGATTCCGCTGATAATTGAACGTGCTCTAAATGGTCTTTCACTCTGGTCGCCCCGAATTTTCCGTATTTCCCTGGCTGTGCGCCAAGGATTCCGACTGTGCAGCAAGCGGAAGAAACTCATCGATCGTGCTGCGAGTGGAAAACTGCTCTTGCAAAGAAGCATGTTCCGCAAGTCGTACCACCTCACCTACAACCAGCAACGTAGGTGGAGACAATCGAGGGGCGGAACGCAACTCTTCGATGGTCGTCTTGAAAACTCTTTCCTCTGGACGCGTAGCTTGCGAAATAATGGCGCACGGCGTTGAGCCTTTGACGCCCGCTGCAACCAGTTGGCGTGCCGTAGCCGCATAGGCATAGCCCGGCATGTAGACGACGACAGTTGCTGTTGGGGAAACAGAAGCTGGCCAGTCACTGGTGTTGGCAGCGCTCGAATGATGATTCGTAATGAAGATCAACGACGACGAAAGCCGGCGATGAGTCAGAGGAATTTGCGCTGCGGCAGCAGCGCCGAGAGCGGCCGTTACTCCGGGGATAACTTTAACCTCAACGTTTGCATTGCGCAGCGCTTCAATCTCTTCCCCGCCCCGCCCGAATATAAGTGGGTCTCCACCCTTTAAACGCACTACCTGCAAGTCTAAAAGCCCATAATTAACCAGCAGTGTGTTGATCTCAGCCTGAGTGGCGCTTTTCCGTCCGCAACGTTTTCCGACGTTGTGAAGCTGCGCCGTGGGAGGCACAAGTGAAAGAATTTCGGGTCCGACTAGGTCATCGTGTAGCACCACGTCGGCCGCTTTCAAAACCCTGAGCGCTTTTAACGTAAGCAGTTCGGGATCGCCCGGTCCTGCACCCACTAGATAGACTTTACCTGCCATAACTTTTCTCCCTTGGTTGACTCTCTCTTTCAGCGAAGGCATCGCGGCTGGCCAGTTCGTGCAGCAGTTGGCGACGACTCTCCGGATCGATACCGCTGGCAAATAGTCTTTCTCTGATCTGTCCCAATTCTTCCACCCATCCCGCGTATTCCGGTCCGAACTGCGCCTCGAGTTCACGACGAATCCGTTGCGCCAGCGCGGGACTCTGCCCCTCGGTCGAGATCGCGACCTGAAGTTGTCCTCTACGAACCACCGCGCCGTAGTAGAAATCGCAGTGCTTGGGATCATCCACGGCATTGCACAAAATGTTCCGCTGCTGAGCTTCACGGAAGACAGTTCCGTTCACGGCGCTGGACGAAGTCGCCGCAATCACCAAGACTGTTCCGTCCAAGTCCGCGGCCTCGAAACTCCGGGCTTCCCAGGTAATCACTCCAGCGCTTGCCCATTCCTCCACCGCAGCGTTCGCCTGAGGCGCAATCACTCGGACATTCGCACCGGAATCAAGCAGGCTGCGAATCTTGGACTGCGCCACATTGCCTGCCCCAACCACCAGGCATTTGCGGCCCTCGAGTTTGAGAAATAGAGGAAACAAACTCATCACTAACCCTCCACCGCGTGCGGCACTCTTCCGGGAGAGGGATCGCGCATCGCGGCGGCGATCACTTCCCCTGCCAAGGATTCCCGCAAGTTCTCGTCACTGTGCCGCGCAAAGAACTGGCGCAGGTTTTCTCCCGGCCGACGTTCATCGAGATAACGGCGCAGCAGGCGCTCGATTGCATCCGGCACTTCATTGGCCAGGCAGCGATATCCGATGGGACGAGCAATACCCTGATTGAGGCCGACCGCGCCGCCGACGCAGAAGTAGTAGGCATCCTGCAAACGGCCGTCCACCTTGATCTTCTTACCTTCGATTCCGATATCGGCGATCCAGTGCTGACCACAACTGTTGGGGCATCCGGTAACGTGAAGTTTCAGGTGCTGCTCGAATCCGGGCAGTCTTTCTTCCAGTTCTTCCACCAGCCAGCGCGAAAAACTTTTGGTCTCTGTGATGGCGAGCTTGCAGAATTCGGAACCGCTGCAGGCAATCGCGCCGCGCCAGAATGGAGAACCTCCAACGCGCAGTCCGACGGAATCCAGTTCGATCGCCAGTGCTTCCACATTGCGATGGGGCACGTTAATGATCAGCAGGTTCTGCATGTTGGTTGTCCGGAGCTCGCCACTGGCAAAGCGTTCAGCCAGATCGGCTGCGGCACGCATCTGCTGTGCCGTGATCCGACCGCGCAATACTGCCGCGCCCAGGTAGCAGAACTCAGACTGTTTCTGGGGATGAACTCCAACGTGATCCCGATAAATGTCGTTGGGTGAAGTCTCCGAGACCGCAGGATCCAGGCGGAAACCTATTCGCTGCTCCAGTTCCGCTTGAAAACTCTCCGGAGTCCACCCATGTTTCAGGAATAAAAACTTGAGTCTCGCCCGTTCACGGTTTTCGCGGAGCTTCTCGCTATCACGGAAGATCTCAGCAACGCCTTTAAGGACAGGTATCGCCTGCTTCCAGCCCACGAATGCGTTTAGACGCAAGCCGAGGTGCGGATCGGTGGACAATCCTCCGCCCACACGAAGCGAGAAACCGATTTCCGAGTCTGCGCCACTGGTGCGGCGAATCGCAGTCAGGCCAACATCGTTAATCTCGGGGTAAGCGCACCACACGCTGCATCCGGTAATGCAGATCTTGAACTTCCGCGGTAAGTTGTAGAAATCGCCATTGCCAACGAAGAATTGGTTGGCTTCGAGCGCCAATTGCGAGGTGTCGCAAATCTCGTCGGCATCCACTCCGGCGAGCGGGCAGCCGGTAATGTTGCGAGTGTCGTCACCGCATGAACCCTTGGTGGTCAGCCCGGCGCTCCACAATTGATCCAGCAATTCGGGCAGAGCTTCGATCGTCACCCAATGGAGTTGAATGTTTTGCCTTACGGTAAGATCGGCGGAGCCACGCGCGTAGCGTTCAGTGACTGAGGCGATGGTTCGAAGCTGGTGGGAAGTAAGTAAGCCGCTGGGAATGCGAATGCGGACCATGAAGTACGGCAGCGCCCTGCCCTCACCACCTTGTCCACCGACGACGCCAGCGCCGTCTCCCTGGGTGTAAACACCCCACCAGCGGAAGTACGTCCCGATCCACTCTGGCGGAATCGAAGTGAAACCTTCGCGCGAAAAACGGCGAATTTCGTCGAGGCCTTCCCAGGGATTCTTCTCCCTCTTGTGTCGCTCGACGCGTTGCGCTTTCGTTTCTGTAACTGAATTTGGCATAAAAAAACCCACCGCCAGCGATTCGCGCTGGCGGTGGGTCGATAAGTGCTGAGTTTAAGAAATTCTTAGGTCAGCAGCCTCCCTGCGCCAGTGGACACACGCATACAACAACAAGTACAGAACTGGCAGCAAGCGTAGGAAGCCGACATCATCGTTTTCATAGTAGAGATTAGACGGGGAGCTGTCAAGATTGCTGGTGTGAACTTTGCATCGAAACTTTGAATCTTGTCCATCGAAAAAACGCGGGCGTAGGTCCGTAACCAGAACCTCCCGAATGAAATTTGAGCTGTTGTTCGAATGACGATCTTTGAAAAGTAATCGGCGCCCGAATACAGGCTCCAGTTCGGATGCCGAGCACCAACTGGCGCCGCGGCGACGGGGAGAGCTATGGGAGTCGTCAAAATCTGGACCCCCTCCGTGATTTGGGATCGGGGTCAACAGTTTTTCATGAGTAGTCCCTCAAGCTGTTGTTTTACCTGAGGGTAGCCGGTCTGCTTTTTCGCTTTGTCCATTGGCGTGACAACCGTCAGGCGCATGTCGCTTCAGAGCGTCTACCTGACGAATGGCACGAACTCTCGGGCGCGCGAGTGAGCGGGCGAGTCTCCGATCCCTTGCCCGTTGTTGGGTGCTAGAGTGTGCCTAATCCTCGGTTGATCTCGTTTTGTACTTGGCGCGTGACCGCCATCTCATAGCGATAGGCGTGCGGACATCGCTGCGTCCATTCTCTTGAACGGCGGAAAGATTCCCCATATCGTGCGTGCGCTTCGCGTAGTGCCTCACGGCAAGCAGACTGGAATGAAACCTGTCAGTCTGCTCGGGGAGATAACCGTAAACCCGAATGAAGACGATTTCTTTAAACATGTTATTGAGCAGCGAAAAGCCAACAAGGGTAACAAGCTTCTATACAAGGCTCTGAAAATAGTTGCCAATTCCACGGCTTACGGCTGTTTCGTAGAACTGAACGAGCAACTTGTTACCGAACCTTCTCGCAAAAGGCGCAAACAACCCGACTGGACTTCCCCCACGCTGGAGGTGTTCTCCGGTGAACACTACCACTCGCAACCCGCACCAAAGGAAATCGAGGTACCCGGTAGATGATATTTTCCACCCTTGGCCGCCCTCATCACATCCGGAGGTCGCTTACTTTTAGCGCTTGCTCAGAGATGCGTAGAGAACGCGGGCGGCCTTTTTCTCTTTTGTGACACGGACAGCCTATGTGTAGTTGCATCCAAGGCGGGCGTGCCATCTCGTGGTGGTTCCCCGAACCTAGTTTCCGATTTTGCACGCGATGCCGACACGTGCCACTTAGAGCCAATGCCAACCCTATCTTGGGAGACCGTCAAGAAAATCTCGGAACGTTTTGCATCACTGAATCCATACAGTTTCGGTGGGACAATTCTCGAAATTAAGGAAATCAATTATGAGGGCGAGGATAAAAGCAAACCCTTTCGCGAATTATTTGGAGACGCCGTAAGCGCCAAACGCTATTGCCTCTTTATAGGTAAGCACGCCAAGGAAATCGTAGACGGCAAGGCGCACGGCATAGGTTATTTGATGGCTCCACGTGGTCTACGCCGCAATGAGGCCGAAAACGGCTGGACCAACGAATTTTGGAGCGCTGTTCTTAAGGGAGAGGGCATTTCCTGCAAAAATGGTGCACCGGAATGGTTAGACCGACCCGCGATGATGAAAATTCCCGTTAGCTCGCCTGCCGTACTGGGACGCCTAAATCTGCCTGCCAGCGGCAGTCAGTCGAACGCGGCCTCTCTGCACTCGGACGAAGCCGTCCCTTTTCAACCGCCGCAAAGCCATGGCGACGGCAGGCGGGGAGACCGAAAGCCAGTGGGCCAGGGTTGCCGAGATAACCGGTTTGCCCACAAGGGGTTGCCGTAAAGACTTCGGTATTTTCCAGATGGACAGGGAAGGGCCCGCGGACGAGGGAGTAGGTTTTCACAACATGCTAGTCTTTTTCTTCTTCGCTTTTGTGGAGCTGTTGGGCAAGATAATTCTCCATACCCATTTGGCCGATGGCATGTAGCTGGCCTTCCAGATAATCGACATGATCTTCCTCGTCGCCTAGGATCTCTTCGAAGAGCGCACGGGATGCGTTGTCTCCGACCTCGGTGGCGACCCTGATCGCGTCATTCAGTTGCTTCACGGCGTGCATCTCTAGCGCCAGGTCGCTCTCGAATTGCGCCTTGACGTTGGTCCCCACCTTGATGGGCCCGATGTCGGTCATGTTTGGGGATCCGTCGAGGAACAGGATTCGGTCCATCAGCTTTTCCGCATGAACCATTTCTTCGATGGATTCCTTGCGGTAGTAAGCTCCGAGCCGGAAGTAGCCCCAGTTCTCGCACATCTTCGCATGGAGGAAGTACTGGTTAATGGCAGTGAGCTCCGCCTTAAGCGACTCGCTCAAATCCCTGAGAACTTTTTCGTTTCCGCGCATCCGAGAATTCTAGCCGCGGGAGTTTGGCCTTTCAACAGTGGTCCGTAGCATCGCGAACTCCAACACCTAATGCAAGTTTCGGGGGTGCCCACTCTCCCGCGCCCCCTCCCCACTCGCTCCCCGCTCCATAAGACGCGCGTCGCCCCTCACTCGTTAACGCGGAAGTTTGCAAGTGGACCCGTTTTTCCCGGCTCTCCAGCTTACCCCGGCGGCG